>Ga0207678_10001289_pt1 | contig 23184 bp, 29 predicted proteins | sample KBSC63metaG_FD_184319 | JGI IMG/M metagenome (GOLD analysis project Ga0207678, IMG submission 184319) | Corn rhizosphere microbial communities from Kellogg Biological Station, Michigan, USA - KBS C6-3 metaG (SPAdes) (version 2) | ecosystem: Host-associated > Plants > Roots > Rhizosphere > Soil ... | reverse complement strand
TCGAGCGACGCCTGATAGGCTGACTTGCCCATGCGCATGTGGCGGACGATGTTCTCGATCTCGACGATCGCGTCATCGACTAGCACGCCGGCGACGAGGCTCATCGCCATGGTCGACATGAAGTTCAGCGTGATGCCGAGCAGGTTCATGAACCAGAAGGCTGGGATCGCCGACAGCGGGATGGCCAGCGCTGAAATCAGCGTCGCACGGATGTCGCGCAGGAACAGCAGGACGACCAGCACGGCGAGGATTGCGCCCTCGATCAGGCCTTCCATCGCCGACTTGTACTGCGCCTTGGTGTAGTCGACCTGGTTGAAGATCTCGTTGAAGCGAACCTTGGGGTTCTCCTCCTCGACCTTCTTCAGTTCCTTCCACGCGGCGTCGTAGGTCGAGACTTCCGACGCCCCCTTGGCGCGCTGGACTTCGAAGCTGACGACCTGCTTGCCGTCTTCCTTGGCGATCGTGCGCTGCTCGGAATAGCTGTCCTTGACCTCGCCGAGGTCGGCCAGCTTCACGAAACGCCCGCCGGGCAGCGCGATCTGCGTCTGCGACAGCTGGTAGGCGTCGTGGGCGTTGCCGAGCACGCGGACCGACTGCTCGGACCCGGCGATTTCGGCGCGGCCGCCGGCTGCGTTGAGGTTGCTCTGGCGGAGCTGCGAGTTGACCTGCGCCGCGGTGATGCCCTGCGACTGCAACGTCGCGGGATCGAGCACGACGCGGATCGTGCGGTCGACGCCGCCGGTGCGGTTGATCGCAGCGACACCCGGAACGCCGAGCAACCGCTTGGCGACGGTATTGTCGATGTACCAGCTGAGCTCTTCCAGGCTCATGTCGGTGGTTTCGGCGCCGACGTAGAGGATCGGGTCGCCGGAAATGTCGACGCGCTGGATCTGCGGTTCGAGGATGCCCTCGGGAAGGTTGCCGCGGATCTGGGCAATCGCGTTGCGGACGTCGTTGACTCCGCGGTCGGTCGGGGTGCCGATCTGGAACTGCACGAAGGTCGTGCTGTTGCCTTCGCTGACCGAGCTGTTGATCTCGTCAATGCCGTTGAGGCCGCGGATCGCGGACTCGACCCGCTGCGTGATCTGGGTCTCCATCTCGTTCGGCGCAGCGCCCGGCTGGACGACGGTGACGATCGCCGCCGGGAAGTCGATGTCCGGGTTGTTGTTGACCTGCATCCCGGCGAACGAGATCAGGCCGGCCAGCATCAGCCCGACGAACAGGACGATCGGCGGGACCGGGTTGCGGATGCACCAGGACGAGATGTTGCGAAAGTTCATGTCAGCTCAGCCTTGCCTGTCGATCGTCAGCGCGCCGCGACGAGCTTCGGATTGACCTTCTGCAGCGGGTTCAGGAACGGCCCGGCGGAGAGCACTACGCGCTCGTTGCCGGCCAGCCCTTCGGCGATCGTCACGCCATTGTCGTCAACTCCGCCGATCTTGATGGCGCGCCGCTCGACCTCGTTCTTGCCGTTGACCACGAACACGTAATTGCCCTTCTCGTCGCTGAGCACGGCGCTCTGCGGGAGCAGCGGCGCGGTCGTCGTTCCGCCGGTGATCTGCGCCTGGGCGAAGCCGCCCGGCTTGAGCGCGGGATCGTAGGGGACCGCAATCCGCACGTCGCCGAGGCGGGTCTGCGGATCGATCATCGGCGCGACCTGCCACACCGTTCCGGTGAACTTGCGGTCCGATCCGACCGGGATCACCGTCGCGGCCATTCCGGCATGGACCTGGGCGAGGTCCTGCTGCGAGAGCTGCGCGCGCATTTCCATCTGGCCGCCCTCGGCAATGCGGAACAGCGCGCCCGACCCGGGGCCGACGATCTGGCCGACCTCGACGCTGCGCGCGAGCACCAGCCCGGCAGCCGGCGCCGTGACGTTCAGCCGGCCGATCTCGGCGCGGGTGCCGGCGAGCTGGGCCTGGGCCACGCGGACCTGGGCGTAAGCCGCGTCGCGCGTCGCGCGTTTCGAATCGATCTCGGCCTTGGACACGAAGCCGCGGCCCTGAAGCGCGATCGCCCGCTGGTAGTTAGACTGGGCGAGCGCGGCATTGGCCTTGGCGGCCTCGACTTGCGCGGCAAGCTGCGCCGCCTCCTGCGCCTGCACCGAGCGGTCGACCACGGCGAGCGTCTGGCCGGCGCGGACCCAGCTGCCGGCGTCGACCAGCACGTTGACGACGCGGCCGCCCGATCCGGCGATCCCGACCGGCTGGTCGCGCTTGGCGGCGAGCGGTCCGCTCGCGGTGATCAGGCCGGCGACCTGGCTGCGGCCGGGAACCACGACGGTGACCGTCGGGATTTGCCCGGCGCCCGCACCCGCGGCTGCCTGGTCCGGCTTGGAGCCGCCGCGCATCAGCATCATCGCAACTGCGATGATCACGAGGATGCCGACGATCGCCGCGATGATCACCCAGCGGCGCTGCTTGGATCGATCGGTCACCACCAAAGTGTCCGACGTCCGGAAAGAAGTTTCCCTGTTCATCATTCCCTGCTCAGTCTCGCGAATCCGCCAATATGGGCCGTGCGAGCTGTATTAATGCAATAACTCACCTTGCGCAACAGACTGTCCGCGGCGCGACATTGCCATTGAAATTCGACTAACGGCGGCTCTTGAGTCGCGAGTGCGCGTTGGAGCATCCGGCGCGCGCCTCTGTCACAGGCGCCGGTTGAAAGGAAGCTGAATGTTCGGGGACAAGAACTGGCTCGTCGTCATCATCCTTGGCGGCATCGCGGGCGGTCTCGCCAAGCTGCTGATGCCGGGGAAGGATCCGGGCGGCTGTATCATCACCATCCTGCTCGGCATTGCCGGCGCGCTGCTCGGCACCTGGCTCGGGCGCCTGCTGCACCTCTACGGGCCGAACGAGCAGGCCGGCTTCATCGGCGCGGTGATCGGCGCGTTCGTGATCCTGCTGCTCTATCGGCTGATCCTCGGCAGGCGCCGGTTCTAGCGCGTTCATCATCCAGCCATTGCCGTTGAGCGACCTATGTCCGCTCAACGACAGAGGATCACGAAGATGAAGCATGCATGGCTGGCGGTGCTACTCGGAACGGCCGCGATAGCGGCGCCGGCTGCGGCGCAGCAGACGTCCCCGGTCGCCCAGGCGATCGCCGGAACCAGGCTCGACATCACCGCCACGGGCGAAGCCACGCGAGTCCCCGACGTCGCGGTGATCAATGCCGGAGTGGTCACGCGCGCGCCGACCGCGACTGCGGCGCTCCAGCAGAATGCCGCTCGGATGGAGCGCGTGCGCGCCGCCCTGAAGCGCGCGGGAATCGCCGACCGGGACATTCAGACGAGCAACATCAGCCTCAATCCGGAATATCGCTACGCCGACAATCAGCCGCCCCAGCTGACCGGCTATACCGCGTCGAACCAGGTCACGGTGCGGTTTCGCGACATCGCGACCACCGGCAAGATCCTCGACGCGTTGGTCGCCGAGGGCTCCAATCAGATCAGCGGCCCGAACCTGACCATCGACCAGCCCGAAGCCGCGCTCGACGAAGCGCGGACCAAGGCGCTCGCCGTCGGCCGCGCCCGGGCCGAGCTCTACGCGCGCTCGCTCGGCATGCGCGTCGTCCGGCTCGTCGCGATTACCGAAAGCGGCGGCAATTACGGCCCGCCCACGCCGATGCCGGTGATGATGGATGCGCGCGCGCAGGCGAGCTACGCCAAGATCGATCCCGGCGAGCAGAAACTGTCGGTCTCGCTCGGCATGACCTTCGAGCTGCAATGATCAAAAAAAAGGCCGCCCGGGTTCTGCCCGAGCGGCCTTTCAATTTGACGATGAGCCCGGCTAGCGAACCGTTCCTCTGCGGATCAGGTTCACGATCGCGAGCAGGATGACGGCCCCGAGCAACGACCACAGGAAAGTTTCGATGGTGAAGCCGTTGTTGAGCGACGCTCCGCCGCCGAACAGCAGGCCGGCGATGAACGCGCCGACGATGCCGACGACAATGTTGAGGATGATCCCCTGCTGGGCATCGGTCCGCATGATCAAGCTTGCGAGCCAGCCACAGACGCCGCCGACGATCAGCCAGATGATGAAATTCATGTGCTCTCCCTCCTGTTTTCGGCCGCCATCGGGACCCGGCGACCAGTTCCGGCATCTAAGACGCGCGATGCGCGCCGGTTGTTCCGGAATCGGAAGGGTAAGTCTAGAATTATGGTGAACGGAGCTGCGGGAATCCGCGGCGAATACGTAACCGTAACGAGGCCTCAGTAGCGCTGCTGACGCTCGTACTGGTCGCGATACTGCTTGATCCGGGTGACCCGCAGGCCGGGCATTCCGCTGCGGTCGACCGCGCGCTGCCAGCTGGTGAACTCCTCGAGGCTCAGCGTGTAGCGCTGGCAAGCCTCGTCGACCGTCAGAAGCCCGCCGGACACGGCAGCAACGACCTCCGCCTTGCGACGGACGACCCACCGAGTCGTGCTCGGCGGCGGCAGGCTATCGAGCGTCAGTGGCTCCCCGAGGGGGCCGATGACCTGAGCCGGACGGATCTTCTGGTTCTCAAGCATTACAGATCAAACCTGCTTAATCATTGTCGATGCGTTCTGTTTAAGTCCGGTCCATTGAAATAATTCTGAAGTGCGCTGGTTAACGCGACGCTTAGCCAGCCTTATGATCCTTTAACCCTGTCTCCTCGGCGGCGAACGCCCCGCCGAGACGCTGCACAGCCTCGTCCCATCCTTCGCTGGCGGAGAGGTAGCAGGCGATCGCCTCGTGGCGTTCGCGTGCTCCGTCCGCCTTGGCCTCGCCGATCAAAGCGAGCAGCTCCTTGAGGCTCAGCGGCCCCTCTCGAGCTGCCCGAATGTCCGGCTCATGCCGCGCCAAAACTGTTCCCCCAATCAGCCAAGCTTGCGCCCGGTCTAGCGGTCAGGAGTGAAATTCGGGTAAAGAGAGGTAAATACCGGTAACAGCGGTCGAACATTCCAATGATCATCGATTTCGATCTTCCGCGCCCGCCCGGCGCCACGCGCATCGTCGTTGCCATGTCGGGCGGCGTCGACAGCTCGGTCACGGCCGCGCTCGCCGCCCGGACGGGCGCCGAAGTCATCGGCGTCACCTTGCAGCTCTACGACCATGGCGAGGCGGTGCGGCGCTCGGGCGCATGCTGCGCCGGCCAGGACATTTACGACGCGAAGATGGTCGCCGACCGGCTCGGCATCGCCCATTATGTGCTCGATTACGAAAGCCGCTTTCGCTCGGGCGTGATCGACAAGTTCGTCGACGAATATGCCCACGGCCGCACGCCGATCCCCTGCGCGCTGTGCAACCAGGGCGTGAAGTTCACCGACCTCATCGCCTTCGCCCGCGAGCTCGGCGCCGACTGCCTCGCGACCGGCCATTATGTCCGGCGGGTCATCGGCGAGCGGGGCGCCGAGCTGCACAAGGGCGCCGATCCGCGGCGCGACCAGAGCTACTTCCTTTACGGCACCAGCGGCGAGCAGCTTAACTTCCTGCGCTTCCCGCTCGGCGACCTGCCCAAGCCCGAGGTTCGCGCGCTCGCCGCCGAGCTCGGCCTCGAAGTCGCGGCCAAGCCCGACAGCCAGGACATCTGCTTCGTCCCCGATGGCGATTATGCCGGCCTAGTGAAGCGCATTCGGCCCGATACGGAGGCGGAGGGCGACATTGTCGGCCTCGACGGGCGCGTCCTCGGCCGTCATCGCGGCGTGATCCACTTCACCGTCGGCCAGCGCCGCGGGATCGAGATCGGCGGCCAGAGCGAGCCGCTTTACGTCGTGCGGATCGAGCCCGAGGCCAAGCGGCTCGTCGTCGGCCCGCGCACGGCGCTCGCGGTCGAAGCGATGCGCGTCAGCGACTGGAACTGGCTCGGCGAGGATCAGCGCGAGGTGACCGTCAAGGTGCGCTCGCTCGCCCCTGCGGTACCCGCGACGATCGACGGCGATTGGCTGCGGTTCGAGCGGCCGGAATATGGAGTCGCGCCCGGGCAGGCAGCAGTGGCCTACGCCGGCACCCGGCTGCTCGGGGGCGGCTGGATCGCCGAGACTCGTGCCGCCGAGCGCGAGCTTGCAGCGGCCTGACATTGGCCGGGCGCGCAATCGTGTCTAGATCTGCATTATGATTCGACCAGTTCGCGTACTGCTCATCGCCTCGATCCTCGCCTTCGGCTCGCTCTCAATCGCGGCTTCGGCCAAGGCGCCGCCGGAAACGCCGGCGGGACCGGACTTCCTCGCCCGCAATGCCAAGGCAAAGGGCGTCGTGACGACTCCCAGCGGCGTCGAATATTTCGTCCTTGCGTCCGGCCCCGCGAGCGGCGCCCGGCCCTCCGCGGCTGATACTGTGACGCTCGACTACGAGGTCCGGCTGCTGAGCGGGCAGGTGATCGACAGCAGCTATGCCACCGGCCAGCCGCTGACCGGGACGGCGGGCCAGTTCGTTCCTGGCTTCTCGGAAGCGGTCCAGCTGATGCGCCCCGGCGACACGTGGATCGTGTGGGTGCCGCCGCAACTCGGCTATGGCGACAAGGACGTCGGGCCGATCCCCGGCAACAGCGTGCTTCGCTTCAAGCTTGCGTTGCACAGCGTGACCCGCGCCGGCTGAGCGATGCCGGCGCAGCACAGCGCTGGAATCCTGCTGTTCCGCAACAGTCCCGAGCTTCAAATCCTGCTGATCCGGCCCGGCGGGCCGTTCTGGCGCAACAAGCACCAAGGCGCGTGGATGATTCCCAAAGGCGCGGTCGAGGCTGGTGAGTCACCTGCCGAGGCGGCGCTGCGTGAGTTCGAAGAAGAGACCGGCACGCGGCTGACCGCCACGCCGTTCCCGCTAGCCAAGGTCCGCCAGGCCGGCGGCAAGTGGGTCGAAGCGTTCGCGCTCGAAGGTGACCTCGATGCCGCCGCGATCCGGTCGAACGACTTCGAAATGGAATGGCCGCCGCGCAGCGGCCGGCTCGAGCGCTTCCCGGAGGCGGTCGAGGCGCGCTGGATGACGCTTGCCGAGGCGCGCGAATTGATGCTTCCAAGCCAGCTGCCGCTGCTCGACGCACTCGGTGCGAGGTTGAAGGACCAATGATGCTGACATTGATGCTCGCGCTCGCTGCCCAGGCGCTCTCTCCGCAAACCGGCTGGAGCGGAGGACCGGCGCCGGCAGCGAAGACGGCCTGGCCCACCTACGAGCAGGACGTCATGCTCAAGGATTTCCGCTTCCGCGACGGCGAGAGCCTGCCCGAGCTGCGGATGCATGTCACGACGCTGGGTTCGCCGCACCGCAATGCCAAGGGTGCGATCGACAATGCCGTGATGGTCCTCCACGGCACCGGCGGCGACGGGCACCAGTTCCTCCGCCCGCAATTCGCCGACGAGCTTTACGGCCCCGGCCAGCCGCTCGACATCCGCAAATACTGGGTCATCCTTCCCGATAACATCGGCCATGGAAAGTCGTCGAAGCCGTCCGACGGCCTGCGGATGAAATTTCCGAAGTACGATTACGACGACATGGTCGCGGCGCAGCATCGGATGCTGACGGAGGGCCTTGGAATCACCCACATGCGGCTGATCATGGGCACCTCGATGGGCTGCATGCACAGCTTCGTCTGGGGCGAGACCTACCCGGACTTCGCAAGCGCGCTGATGCCGCTGGCGTGCGAGCCGATCGAGATCGCCGGTCTCAATCGGATGTGGCGCCAGCTCGCGGTCGACGGCATCAAGAACGACCCGGCGTGGCAGGGCGGCAATTATTCGACCGAGCCGGTGCAAGGTTTGCGCACCGCCGAATCGCTATTGTTCATCGCCGGCGCCGCGCCGCTTTACTATCAGGCGCAATATCCGACCCGGCAGGCGGCGGTCGCTTATGCGCAGGAGCGGGTCGCGTCCGGAATCAAGGAGCTCGACGCCAACGACCTCATCTACCAGCTCGACTCCTCGCGCAGCTACAATCCGTGGCCGCGGCTCGAGCGGATCACGGCGCCGATGACCTGGATCAATTCTGCCGACGACTTCATCAACCCGCGCAACCTGCCGACACCAGCGCAGGCGGTGAAGCGGATGAAGAACGCCCGGTTTCGGCTGATCCCGGAAAGCGCCGATACCCACGGCCACGGCACCCACACTTGGGCCAAATTCTGGAAGGCTGATCTCAGCGCGCTGCTGAAGCGCTCGGAGCAGTGAGGTCGTAGGCCGACACGTGGTTCATGGTGATGAGCCAGCGCCCGTGGAATTTCTTGAACAGGCGGGTGTTCACACCCTCGGTGACCCGGGCGCCGCGCTCGAGCCGGTATTGCCCGACCAGCATCGCTGCGGTGGGGCTGAGCAGGTCGATTTTCATGTTGTAGAAATGGAGCTTGCCGCGCCGCTCGGCTGACCCGCCATAGTCCCGGACGTAATGATCGAGCGTGCCCTGCCATCCGGCCTGGAACTTGCCGCCCGAGACGAACACCACGTCGGGGTTCTTGAACCCCGCCATGTAGCCGCGGAAGTCGCCGCGGTTCCACGCGGCTTCCATGCGGTTCACGACTGACAGGATCGCCTGCCGGTCCGACTGTGGAGTCGCAGCGGCGAGCGCGAGAAACGCGAGCAGGCTCACAGCTGGAACTGCCCCACGATCACCGTGTGGCACGCGCCGCCGAGAAGCACGCGATCCTGCTCCAGCCGGCAGGCGAGGACGCCGGTGCGCGCGCTTGCCTGCAGCGCGGTGAATTCATTGCGGCCGACCCGGCTCGCCCAATAAGGCGTCAGCGCCGCGTGGGCGGAGCCAGTGACCGGGTCCTCGTCGATCCCGAGATAAGGCACGAACACCCGGCTTGCGACATCGTGCTCCGACCCGCGCGCGGTCACCACCGCCATTCGAGGGACCTGCGCGAGCGCCTTGTAGTCGGGGCGGACCCCACGCACCGCCGCCTCGTCGTCTACCTCGATGATCGCGGCGTCGTTGCAGCCGTTGGCAAGCCACGCCGGGCCATCGGGAAGGCCCAGCGCTCGATTAAGCTCGGGCTCGTGCACCTCGCGCAATTGCGGTGCCGGCAAGTCGAGCTCGAGCATCCCGTCGCGTTTGGTGACGGTGAGCACGCCGGCATGTCGGGTCGCGAACCGCACCGGCTCCGAATGGATCAGCACGTGCCCTGCGGCCAGCGTCGCGTGCCCGCACAGCTCGACCTCGGCCGCCGGGGTGAACCAGCGCAGCTCGAAGTCGGCCGCGTCCGAATCGCAGGGCACCGTGAAGGCGGTTTCGCTGAGGTTGTTCTCGGCCGCGATCGCCTGCATCAGCGCATCGTCGAGCCAGCGCTCGAGCGGCATCACCGCCGCAGGATTACCGGTGAGCGGCCGTTCCGCGAAGGCGTCGACCTGGAAAAAGGGCAGGCTCGTCACGTGGCTTTCTCCGTGATTTCCTGGGGCAGCATCGTCTCGCGGTCGACTTGTCCTTCGGGATCGACGTGGATCAGGATCTCGGTGTTCGGGAAGCGCTCCTGAAGTTGCTCTTCGACGCGGTCCAGCCGGTCGTGCGCTTCCTGCACCGTCCAATGCGCCGGAACCCAGACGTGGAACTGCGCGAAATTGTGCGTGCCGCTGGTCCGGGTGCGCAGGTCGTGCAGCCCGGCGAGCTCGGGGTAGCCCTTCGCCGCAGCGAGGAAGCGTTCGCGCAGCTCGTCGGGCCATTCTTTGTCCATCAGCTGGTCCAGCGCGTTGCTCGACGCGCGCCACGCGCCCCACAGCAGCCACAAAGCGATGAGCAAGCCGAACACCGCATCGGCGCCCGTCAGCCTGGCGAACTGGTCGAGCGCGAGCGCGAGAATGACGGAGCCATTCAGCAGCAGGTCCGATGAATAATGCAGTCGGTCGGTGCCGATCGCGAGCGAGCCGGTGCGGCGGACGACATGGCGCTGGTAGCTGATCAGCGCGAAGGTCAGCACCAGGGCGACGACCGACACGGCAATGCCGAGCTCGGCGTCGGCGGTGCGCGCGCCGCTCAGCAGCCGCTGCACGGCACGGACGCCGATGAAGATCGCCGACAGCGTGATCAGGATCACCTGGACCAGCGAGGCGAGCGCTTCTGCCTTTCCGTGCCCGAACCGATGGTCGTAGTCGGCTGGCTGCGCGGCGATGCGCACGCCGAGCAGCACGACGATGCTCGCGACCAGGTCGAGCCCGCTGTCGGCGAGCGAGCCGAGCATCGCGGTCGAGTCCGTTTGATAGGCCGCCCAGCTTTTCAGCGCGACCAGCGTCACCGCCATGGCGATGCTGGCCATCGCCGCGCGACCGGTGAGCGTTGCGCGGACCTCCGCCGAGACCGGCTCGCCGGTCATGGGTAGAGCAGCCCTTCGCACCAGCCGCCGTCCTGGCGTTCGAACAACCGCCGCTCATGCAGGCGGTGCGGGCGGTCGCTCCAGAATTCGATCCGTTCGGGGAGGACCCGGTACCCGCCCCAGTGCGGCGGGCGGGGCACGTCGGCTCCTTCGAAGCGCTGCTGCATCTCCTTGAACCTGCGCTCGAACGTCGCCCGGCTGTCGAGCGGGCGCGACTGGTCCGAGGCCCAGGCGCCAAGCTGCGAATCGCGCGACCGCGACGCGAAATAGGCGTCGGCGTCGGCAGCGGCCACCCGCTCGACCGGACCTTCGATCCGGACCTGCCGGCGCAGCGATTTCCAATGGAACAGCAGCGCCGCGCGCGGATTGGCGGCGAGCTGCGCGCCCTTCGCGCTCTCCTCGTTGGTGTAAAAGACGAAACCGGCCGGGCCATGCCCTTTCAGCAGCACCATTCGTACCGAGGGCCGGCCTCCAGCGTCCGCAGTCGCAAGCGCCATCGCTTCCGCGTCGTTCGGCTCGCTTGCCTTCGCCTCGGCGAACCAGTCGTCGAACAGCTGGAAAGGGTCTGTGGCCATGCTCGTCGCGCCTTAGGCTTGGCCTCGCCCGAGCCGCAACCCATCTGGTCAGGGGCAAATCGTTCCGGCATGGGAGAGCAATGGCACTGGACCTGTACCAACGCCTGGGTGTGCAGCGCGGCGCGAGCGACGCCGAGATCAAGAAGGCGTACCGCAGCCTCGCCAAACAGCTTCACCCCGACCGCAACAAGGACAAGCCCGACGCCGCCAAGCGCTTCGGCGAAGTGACCGCGGCCTACGACCTGCTGTCCGACAAGGATAAGCGCGCACGCTACGACCGCGGCGAGATCGACGAGGACGGCAACCCCAAGATGCCGTTCGGCTCCGGCTTCGGCGGCTATTCCGCGGGCGGCGGACCAAGGCCCGGTGCCGGTAACGGATTCGAGGGTTTCCAGGGATTCCAGGGCGCCGAGACGGCCGATCTCGGCGACTTGTTCGAGGGGCTGTTCGGCGGTGCCACGCGCGGCCGCGGTCCGTCCGGCTTCTCCAATTTCCGCCAGCGCACCCGCGCCCCGCAGAAGGGCGCCGACGTCGCCTACCGGCTGAAGGTGGCGTTCCTCGACGCGGTCACGTCGAAGCCGCAGCGGATCACGCTCGCCGACGGCAAGACGATCGACCTCAAGCTGCCCAAGGGGCTCGAGGACGGGACCAAGATCCGCCTCGCCGGCAAGGGCCAGGAAGGCGAGGGCGGCCGCGGCGACGCGATCGTGACGATCGAGATCGGCCCGCACCGCTTCTTCCGGCGCGAGGGCAACGACATCCGCCTCGAGCTGCCGGTCACGCTCAAGGAGGCGGTGCTCGGAGCGAAGGTCAAGGTGCCGACCCCCGAGGGACCGGTGATGCTGACGATCCCCAAGGGGACGACCTCGGGCAAGGTTCTCCGCCTCAAGGGCCGGGGCTTCACCGCCAAGGACGGCAAGCGCGGCGACCAGCTCGTCACCGTCGAGGTCGACGTCCCGGCGGACGACCCCGACTTGCAGCGCTTCGCCGAAGGCTGGAACGGCGGCGGCAACCCGCGCGCGAGCCTCGGAGTTTAGCCGGGTTACGGCCCAATGAGAGACATTTCACCTCAATCGCCCGAGGCGCGGCGCAAGCGCCTTGCGAGCATGCGTGCGGCGTTCGGCACGGACGTCGAGGAGAAGCTCAAGCCCAAGCCGACGGCCTGGGAGGTGACCAAGCGCGTCGCCATCGGCGTCTACAACGACGGCTTCATCCACGCCGGCAACCTCGCTTATTTGTCGATCGTCGCGCTCTTCCCCTTCTTCATCGTCGCCGCCGCAGCAGCGCACCTGCTCGGTCAGAGCCAGGACGCGCAGCTGACCGTGATGAACGTGCTTCGCCGCCTGCCGCCGAATGTTGCTGACACCTTGCGCGAGCCGATCCAGGAGGTGCTGACCGTCCGCACCGGTCCGCTGCTGTGGGCTGGAGCGGTCATCGGCCTGTGGACCGCGGCGAGCTTCGTGGAGACCATCCGCGACATCTTGCGCCGGGCCTACGGCGTCAAATTCTGCGCGCCCTTCTGGGAATATCGGCTCGGCTCGATCCTGCTCATCCTCGGCGCAGTATTCCTGCTGATGATCGCTTTCGCAGCCTCAACGGCGCTGACCATCGCGCACCACCTGCTGGTCGAATGGTTCCCGTTCGCGGAGGGGCTTGGCAGTACGCTCGGAATCTACCGGGTCGTTCCGGCAGTGACGCTGTTCCTGACTTTCTACGGCCTGTTCTACGCGCTGACTCCGGCTCGCTACCGCAAGAGCGACTGCCGCAAGTGGCCCGCCGCCTTGTTCATCACCGCCTGGTGGCTTGTGACGGTCGAGATCCTGCCCAGCATCCTCGGCCTGCTCGGCGGCTACAGCCTGACCTACGGCAGCCTCGCCGGAGTGATGATCGCGCTGATCTTCTTCTTCGTCATCGGCCTCGGCGTGGTCATCGGCGCGGAATTGAACGCGGCGCTGGCGGAAGGCGGCGCCACCGCGCTAAAGGGCGAGGTCTATACCGGGCCCTACACCGACGAGCTCGAGGTGGAGGAGCCGCAGCCCGGTGAAGACGTCAAAGTCGAACTGGAAACAGGGGGACAGCAACTTTGAATGGATTGATGCAGGGCAAGCGCGGGTTGATCATGGGGCTTGCCAACGACCGCTCGCTTGCGTGGGGCATTGCCCGCGCGACTGCGGCGCAGGGTGCGGAGCTGGCCTTTTCCTACCAGGGCGAGGCTCTCGAAAAGCGCGTCCGCCCGCTCGCTGCCGAGCTCGGGTCCGACCTGCTCGTCGAATGCGACGTCAGCAGCATGGACGCGCTCGACCAGACCTTCGATGAGCTGAAAGGCCGCTGGGGCGGGCTCGACTTCGTCGTCCACGCGATCGGCTATTCGGACAAGACCGAGCTCCGGGGAAAGTTCGTCGACACGTCGATGGACAATTTCCTGATGACCATGAACATCTCGGTCTACAGCTTCGTCGCGGTCGCGCAGCGCGCGCGGCAACTGATGCCGAACGGCGGCTCGCTGCTGACTTTGACCTATTACGGCGCGGAGAAGGTCATCCCCCACTACAACGTGATGGGCGTCGCCAAATCGGGGCTCGAGACGTCGGTCAAATATCTCGCGGCCGACCTCGGGCCCGAGAACATCCGGGTCAACGCCATCTCGGCGGGGCCGATCAAGACGCTTGCCGCGAGCGGCATCGGCGACTTCCGCTACATCATGAAATGGAACGAATATAACGCGCCGCTGCGACGCAACGTCACGATCGAGGACGTCGGCGGGGCCGGCCTCTACCTGGTTTCGGACTTGTCCTCGGGCGTGACCGGAGAGGTCCATCATGTCGACGCGGGCTACAATGTTGTCGGCATGAAGGCCGAGGACGCGCCGGACATCAGCGTCGTCTGATGCTGACGTTGCTGCTCGCCGCCGCCGCGGCCGCCCACGTTCCGCCCGATCTCGCCGCCGCCGCGGCCGCCCACGTTCCGCCCGATCTCGCCGCAGCTGTCCACGGCTACGACCAGGCCCAGATCCACGGCAACCGCGCCGAACTCCAGCGCTGGCTCGCCGACGACTATCTGCTCGTCAACAGCAGTGGCCAGACCGAAACCAAGGCGCAGCTGATCGCCGACTACACCGCGCCCGGCTTCACGCTCGAGCCGTTCACCATCGAGCACCCCGTCGAAAAGGTGTGGGCCGGCGGCGCGGTGATGGGCGGAATCGCTACCCTGCGCGGAACCGACGGCGGCAAGCGCTACGAGATGCGCCTGCGCTTCGCCGACGTCTGGGCGAAACGCCACGGCCGCTGGCAAGTCATCTACACGCAGGTGGCGAAGGCGCCGTGAGCGCGGTCGCCAGGCACGTCAGCGTGACCGGGCGAGTGCAGGGTGTGTTCTTCCGTGCCTGGCTGCGCGACCAGGCGGCCGAGCTCGGCCTGACCGGCTGGGTCCGCAATTGCCCCGACGGCCGGGTTGACGCGCATGTCGAAGGCGAAGAAGCGGCGGTCGAGCAAATGATCGAGCGCCTGCATCGCGGACCGCCGTCAGCGGACGTGGAGGACGTTCACCTGTGGAACGTTGAGACCTGCGATTTCGACGATTTCGAGATCCGGCACTAACCGGCGAACGGATCGCGCACCAAAATCGTGTCGTCGCGCTCGGGCGACGTGGAGACCAGCGCCACCGGGCAGCGGATCAGCTCCTCGATCCGGCGGACGTACTTGATCGCGCGCGCCGGGAGATCGGCCCAGCTGCGCGCGCCGCGGGTGGAGCCGGGCCAGCCTTCGATTTCCTCGTAGATCGGCTCGACCCGCGCCTGGTCGGCCGCATGGGCCGGGAGATAGTCGATGGTCTCGCCGTCGAGCTTGTACCCGGTGCAGATCCGCACCGTCTCGAAGCCGTCGAGCACGTCGAGCTTGGTCAGCGCGATTCCAGTCACGCCGCTGACCGCCACCGCCTGGCGCACGAGCACCGCGTCGAACCAGCCGCAGCGCCGGCGCCGCCCGGTGACGGTGCCGAACTCGTGGCCACGCTCGCCGAGCTTCTGGCCGATGTCATTGTCCTGCTCGCTCGGGAATGGCCCCGAGCCGACGCGGGTCGTGTAGGCCTTGACGATGCCGAGCACGAAGCCCGCGGCGCGCGGGCCCATGCCGGTGCCCGAGCCGGTCGTCCCGGCGACCGTGTTGGACGAGGTCACGAACGGGTAGGTGCCGTGATCGACGTCGAGCAGCACGCCCTGCGCCCCCTCGAACAGGATCCGGCGGCCGCCCTGGAGCGCGGCGTCGAGATCGCGCCACACCGGTCGTGCGAATTGCAGCACGAACCCGGCGATCTCGGCGAGGTCGCGGAGCAGACGCTCGCGGTCCACCGGCGGCTCGCTGAACCCGGCGCGCAGCGCGTCGTGGTGCGCGCACAGGCGGTCGAGCAACGGGCCCAAATCGTCGAGCTTGGCGAGGTCGCACACGCGGATCGCGCGGCGGCCGACCTTGTCTTCGTAGGCTGGGCCGATGCCGCGCCGCGTCGTCCCGATCTTGCCCGCGCCCGACGCGTCCTCGCGCAGCGCGTCGAGGTCGCGGTGGATCGGCAGGATCAGCGGGCAATTGTCGGCGATCATCAGCACGTCCGGAGTGATCGCGATGCCTTGGGCGGCGAGCTTCTGGACCTCGGCCTTCAGCGCCCACGGGTCGAGCACCACGCCGTTGCCGATCACCGACGGCGTGCCGCGGACGATCCCGCTCGGCAGCAGCGAGAGCTTGTAGACCTGGTCGCCGACGACGAGCGTATGGCCGGCGTTGTGGCCGCCCTGGAAGCGGACCACCATGTCGGCGCGGCTCGCGAGCCAGTCGACGATCTTGCCCTTGCCTTCGTCGCCCCACTGGGCGCCGATGACGGTGACGTTTCCCACTGTTAAGCTTCCTGCTGTGCGGCCCGCGCGGCTCTAGGGGGATGGGGCGCGGGCGTCTAGGCTGCCGCGGTATCCTCCATTTCGAACCTAACTTCAGTTCTCTATCTGTTCTCAATAAGCTATCTTGGCAAACAAGCTGAATGCTTGCCTTCGGGTGGACGCCAACAGCGCTCTACCGCTTGAGAATTGGCATGTATTGGTTCATATTGAATTGAATTGTTCTTTATTGTTCGATGGAGAAGTGAGAATGGCCGACGACGGGCGTGTCGTTACCGCCAAGCTACCGGACGATCTCGTTTCGCAGATGGACGCGGTCGCCGACCGTATTGATCGCACCAAGAGCTGGATCGTGCGTCAGGCAGTGTCCGAGTGGTTGGCCGAAGAGCAACGACGCTACGAGCTAACGCTGGAGGCTTTGCAGTCAGTGGATGAAGGTCGGGCTTTCTCCCAGGAGGAAATAGAGAAGCACTTCGCGGCGAGGCGCAAGGCACGGTCGCGGGCGGCACGCGCTGCGTGACGATACGATGGTCGTCTGAGGCGCGCGACGACGTCGATCGCCTCGCCGACTTCGTGGTCGCTTATGACGCGGCTCTTGCAGGCGAGATCGAGCAGGAATTGAGCCAGGCACCCAAGCGGCTGCTGCAGTTCCCGCGCCGCGGTCCGCGGCTGAGCGAGTTCGATCCGCGGGAGGTCCGGGAGTTGCGGCTTGGTCCCTACCTTCTGCGGTACGAGTTGTCGGGCACCGACATCGTTGTGCTGAGATTCTTTCACGCACGCGAACATCGCTCCTGAGTGTCCGGTGTGCGGCCCGCGCGACTCTGGGGTTCGGAGCGCGGGCGCCCGAGGCACAAGAGCCTGTCGTTACATTCCGATCACGAGCAGAATCAATGCGGCGACCAAAGCAAACCGAGCGAAAAGACTCCAATCCAATATACTACGGGCGTTCGCCGCCTGTAGGTCGCGAGCCCGTTCATGCCAACGACCCAATATCTCAATGCAGCGAATAGTAAGGCGCCGAAGGCGATAAAGAGGATGATCTTCATCACATAACCTCCAACTCAGAAACTCAGAGGCACAACCTCGCGCACGCCGGGAAGCTCGTGCAGCTGTTTCGCCACCTCGTCGGTGATCGGGTCGTCGACCGCAACTAGCGCGACCGCTTCGCCGGCTTCCTTGCGGCGGCCGAGGCCGAAGGTCGCGATGTTGATCGCGTTCTCGCCGAGCTTGGTGCCGAGCGCGCCGATGAACCCCGGCGCGTCGGTGTTGACGATGTAGATCATCTGGCCGGTGAGATCCGCCTCGATCGGCACTTCGAAGATGTTGACCAGTCGTGGCGCGCGGTTGCCGAAGAGCGTCCCTTCGACGCGTTTCGGCCCATGCTCGGTGCCGACGGTCACCGCGACGAGCGTGTGGTAATCGCCTTCGCCCTCGTTGCGGATTTCGCGCACGGCGATCCCGCGCTCCTTCGCCAGGTACGGCGCGTTGACCATGTTCACGCTGTCCGACCAGCTGCGCATCACTCCGGCGAGCACCGCGCCGGTGATCGGCTTGATGTTGAGCTCGGCCGCGGCGCCTTCGACCTCGACGTCGATCGAGCGAATTTCGGTGCCGGCGATCTGCCCAACGAGCCGCCCGAGCTTCTCGGCCAGCGCCATGTAGGGGCGCAGGCGCGGGGCTTCCTCGGCCGAGAGCGAGGGCACGTTCACCGCATTGGTGATTCCGCCGAGCAGCAGGTAGTCGCTCATCTGCTCGGCAATCTGGATCGCGACGTTGACTTGCGCCTCGGTGGTCGAGGCGCCGAGGTGCGGGGTGCAGATGAGGCCGCGCGTGCCGAACAGCGGGCTGTCGGTCGCCGGCTCGACCGCGAACACGTCGAGCGCTGCGCCGGCGACATGGCCGCTGTCGAGCGCCTCCTTCAGCGCCGCTTCGTCGATCAGCCCGCCGCGCGCGCAATTCACGATCCGCACGCCGGGCTTGGTCTTCGCCAGCGCCTCGCGGCTGAGGATTCCGCGCGTCTGGTCGGTCAGCGGCGTGTGCAGGGTGATGAAGTCGGCGCGAGCGAGCAGCTCGTCCAATTCGACCTTGTCGACTCCGAGCTCGATCGCGCGTTCCGGGGACAGGAACGGGTCGTAGGCGACGACCTTCATCTTGAGGCCATGCGCCCGGTCGGCGACGATCGAGCCGATATTGCCGCAGCCGATCAGGCCGAGCGTCTTGCCGGCGAGCTCGACCCCCATGAAGCGGTTCTTCTCCCACTTGCCGGCCTGGGTCGACTGGTCGGCCTGGGGGATTTCCCGGGCGAGCGCGAACAGCATCGCGATCGCGTGCTCTGCGGTGGTGATCGAATTGCCGAACGGCGTGTTCATCACGACGATCCCGCGCGCCGATGCCGCGGGCACGTCAATCGTGTCGACCCCGATTCCGGCGCGGCCGATGACCTTTAGCCGCGGCAGGCCGGCGTCCATCGCCGCGGCGTTGATCCGCGTCGAGCTTCGAACTGCGACCCCGTCGTAGCCGCCGATGACCGCGCGCAGTTCGTCAGGTGAGAGGCCGGGCTTCTCGTCGACTGCGATGCCGCGCTCGCGGAAGATCGCGGCAGCTTTCGGGTCCATCTTGTCGGCGATGAGAACTTTCACTGTATCGGTCATTCTTTCGTCACCCCCGCGGAAGCGGCGGTCCCGCTTCCTGGCTAGCTTTGAAGAAAAGACGCGGGATTCCCGCATTCGCGGGAATGACGCATCAGGGCTTGGTCTGCTCCCAAGCCCAGTCGAGCCACGGCCCGAGCGCTTCGACGTCGGCCGTTTCCACCGTCGCCCCGCACCAGATGCGCAGGCCCGGCGGCGCGTCGCGATAGGCGCCAATGTCATACGCCGCGTCCTCAGCTTCGAGCAGCTTGGCGATCGCCTTCTGGCGGGCGCGGTTGGCCTCCTCGTCGGAGCGGTCGGCGAACTGCAGGCAGACCGACGTGTTCGATCGGATCGCCGGGTCCGCGACCAGATGCTCGATCCACTCGGCCGACCCGACCCAGCGGTCGAGCGCCGCCGCGTTGGCGTCGGCGCGGGCGACGAGACCACTCAGCCCGCCGGCGCTCTCCGCCCAGTCGAGCGCGACCAGCCAGTCCTCGACGCACAGCATCGACGGCGTGTTGATCGTCTCGCCCCTGAAAATCCCTTCGATCAGCTTGCCGCTTTTGGTCAGGCGGAAGATCTTGGGCAGCGGCCGCGGCGCCGGCTCGCGCTCTAGCCGTTCGACCGCGCGCGGGCTGAGCACCAGCATCCCGTGCGCCGCCTCGCCGCCGAGCGCTTTCTGCCAGCTGAAGGTGCCGACATCGACCTTGGCCCAGTCGATGTCCTGCGCGAACGCGGCCGAAGTCGCGTCGCAGATGCTAAGCCCCGTGCGTTCCGCGGCAATCCACTCGCCGTCCGGCACCCGCACCCCGCTCGTCGTCCCGTTCCAGGTAAAGACCACGTCCCGCGCCGGGTCGATCGCGCCGAGGTCGGCGATCGCGCCATAGTCGGCGGTGCGGATCTCGGCGTCGAGCTTCAACTGCTTGGCGACATCGGTCACCCAGCCCGCGCCGAAGCTTTCCCACGCCAGCATCGTCACCGGCCGCGTTCCGAGCAGCGACCAGATCGCCATCTCCATCGCTCCGGTGTCGGAGGCCGGCACGATCCCAAGCCGATAGTCGGCGGGCAGCTTCAGCAGCGCATGGGTGCGCTCGATCGCCTCCTGCAGGCGCGCCTTGCCCAGCGCTCCGCGGTGCGAGCGGCCGAGCACGTCGGTGCGCAGCTTGTCGACCCGCCAGCCGGGCGGCTTGGGGCAGGGACCGGATGAAAAATGAGGGCGCGCCGGGCGCGCGGCGGGTTTGGTCACAGAATGCTCTCCTTCCAGAGAGGACGCGGCGCGTTGGGACGCCGTGGCCCGCCGCCGTTTCTAGAGAGGATTGCGGCATCGGCAAGGCGGCGCGAAAGATTCGCCGCGGCACCGCGCCCTGCCTCCTATGCTGCACTGCACAACAGCTTGATTTTGCTCGAAGACGGGGCCGTAACGAGAACGCTTTTTCCGTTCACCGCAGTTACCCCGCGGTTCATCCCCCGAATGGCCGCTGGAGGTTGAATTCATTAACCATTCGGGGTGAGACCTGCTGTCGCAGGCTCGCGAGGGGCAATTCGCGTGCCTTCAGTTGGGGCTGGGGAGCTCCTTTTTGGTGATTGGATGCGCCGCGCGCCTTGGTGTGCGGTCGTGTGATTTCGGGAGCGGGTACGGATGACGCAAGTTCTGGCAGCCACGGGCGCCTTGTTTCGCGATCGCGACCTGTTCGTCCATGACGGCTCCAAGCTTCGCCGCTTCCGCATTTCCGCCCCGGTTCAGGCGGTCTTTTTTTTGGTGCTGATGGCGCTCGTCGCCTGGTCGAGCTACGCGACCGCCCGCTTCGTCTCCTTCGTCCCGGTTTCCGCCGCTGCAGCCGCCGCGACCTCGTCCGACGATTATTCGGCGCGCGTCGCGAAGCTCGCCGCCGAGACTGACCGCCGGGTCCAGGCGATCGAGCAGCGCCAGCTCGCGCTCGCCGCGGCGCTGCAGAGCCAGGATATCGACGAAGCGACGCTCCGCCGCCTCGGCTTCTACCCCGCCAAGGCCGGCCACGGCGCCGAGGGCGGCCCGTTCGAGAGCGCCGCCAATGCGACCTTCAAGACCCTGTTCGACAATTGGAAGAAGCTCGATCAGCTGCAGAACGGCGTGATCGCGATTCCCGCCGAAAAGCCGGTCAAGACCAACGTCGAGTTCACCAGCGGCTTCGGAGTCCGCTCCGACCCGTTCCACGCCGGCGCTGCGATGCACCCGGGAATCGACCTTGCCGGCTCCTACGGCACGCCGATCTACGCGACCGCCGACGGCACCGTGCTGCGCGCCGGCTGGAACAGCGGCGGCTACGGCAATCTGGTCGAGATCGACCACGGCCGCGGCATCACCACCCGCTACGGCCACATGTCGGCAATCCTGGTTAGCGCCGGCCAGCACATCACCCGCGGCCAGCAGGTCGGCCGCATGGGCTCGACCGGCCGGTCGACCGGCAATCACCTGCACTATGAAGTCCGAATCGACGGGCGGCCGGTCAATCCGATCCCGTTCATGAAGTCGACCGACTACGTCCTCGCGATGCAGCGCCGCTCGGGCGCGGCCTCGATGGACGCAGTCGCGATCGGCGGCCCGGCAACCGGCCGCTGAGCTTGCCGCGCCTCGGCGCGCTCCCTATCTCGCCTTTGTGACCGACATCAGCCTCACCGAGAGCGCCGCACGGCGCGTCGCGTGGATCGCCGAGCGCCAGCACAGGCCAGCGATCCTCCGCCTCGCGGTCGACGGCGGCGGCTGCGCCGGCTTCACCTACAAGTTCGAGCTCGGCACGGCGGCGGACGACGACGCGGTCGCCGAGACTGACGGCGTCAAGCTGGTCGTCGACCCGGTCAGCCTCGACCTGGTCAAGGGCTCGGCGGTCGATTTCGTCGAGGACCTCGGCGGCGCCGCCTTCAAGGTCACCAACCCCAACGCCCAGTCCGGCTGCGGCTGCGGCTCGAGCTTCTCCGTCTAAGCCCGCATCGTCATCCCCGCGAAAGCGGGGATCCGCCTTCTGCCGCCAGTGGCGTGAAGAAAAGGCAGGTCCCGGATCAAGTCCGGGATGACGATCTCCGCGCGCACCGCTAATCGCGACCCATGAAGCTCGCCACCTACAACCTCAACGGCATCCGCGCCCGCCTCCCGCGCCTCCTCGAATGGCTGGCGCGCGAGCAGCCCGACGTCGCCTGCCTGCAGGAGCTGAAATGCGCCGATGAGTCGCTGCCGATCGCCGACATCGAGGCCGCCGGCTACGGCGCCGTGTGGCACGGCCAGAAGGGCTTCAACGGCGTCGCGATTCTCGCCAAAGGCGACACGCCCGAGCTCCGCCGCGTCGGCCTCCCCGGCGACCCCGACGACACCCACAGCCGCTACATCGAGGCGGAAGCGAAGGGCTTCGTCGTCGGTTCGCTCTACCTCCCCAACGGCAATCCCGTCGGGACCGAGAAGTTCGACTACAAGCTCAAATGGATGGAGCGGCTCGAGGCCCATTCGGCGGAGCTGCTGAAGACCGAGCGCCCGACCATCCTGTGCGGCGACTGGAACGTGGTGCCCGAGGACCGCGACGTCTTCTCGGTCCGCGCGACCGAGCGCGACGCGGTCATGCAGCCCGAGACGCGCTCCGCGTGGCGGCGGATCGTCAACCAGGGCTGGACCGATGCGCTGCGCGCGTTCCACCCGCGCGAGGACAAGCTCTACACCTTCTGGGACTACACCGCCGGCTGCTGGCAGCGCGACCTCGGCTTCCGCCTCGATCACCTGCTCTGCTCGCCCGAGGCAGCGGACCGCCTGCGCGACTCCGGCGTCGACCGCTGGGCGCGGGGCGAGGAGAAAGCGAGCGACCACGCGCCGACCTGGGTGGAGCTGGGCTGACGCGCCAAGGGGTTAGTGTCCGCTGTTAATGTAGACCGAGCGAGACTTCGCCTTGCCGAACAGCTACTGGAGGCCATCGAACCACCTTGGGGGCAGGGCAATGGTGAAGCCGGTGAAATTTGCGCACGTGGTCTACATGACCCGGCGCTTCGAACAGATGATCGCTTGGTACCGCAATGTGTTCGAAGCTGAAGTCGTCTACGAGAATCCCGCCTTGGCATTCCTCACCTATGACGACGAGCACCACCGCTTCGCGTTCGCCAACCTCGATGTTTTGAAGCCGAGCACGGACGCCTCGGGCGATCGCGGGGAGATTGGCGTCAACCATGTCGCTTATACTTATGCGACTGCCGGCGACCTCCTCGACACCTACGCGCGCCTCAAGCGCGCCGGGGTCGAGCCTTATTGGCCGGTCCACCACGGCACGACGATGTCGCTCTACTATGCGGACCCGGACGGCAATCGGATGGAGTTCCAGGTCGACGTCGGCACAGTGCAGCAAGCCACGGCCTTGATGCGGTCGCCGGAATATGCAGCCAACCCCGTCGGAGTGATGTACGATCCTGACGCCCTCCTCGCGCGCTTCGAGGCTGGTGAAAGCGATGAAGCGCTGCTCGCAATGCCGGTCGGACCACCATCGCCAATCCCGGCCGCTCACGGGATGACCTGAGGCAGCGACTTGCACCGGTGTCCGCAACGGGTCGAATCCGCCCCTGAGCCGCCTAGTGGCAAGAATGGGTGGAAAGCGGACATTGGCAGCAGTAGTTCCAGCGTATGAATGGCCGCCCATTCAAACCTGACCTTTTTGCGGTGGCGCTTCTGGCACTTGGGGTCGCTGCGGTCGACGAGCGTCTTGCTGCAATCCTTCTGGCCGGGCGGCGGCGTGATGACGACGGGCTTGCCGCCACCGACGGTCGCCATCTTGACGCGCGCGCGGCGCTTCGACCCGTCGATCACGATCGTCTGATCCTTGAAGCCCTTCCGCTTGAT
>Ga0207678_10001287_pt1 | contig 23195 bp, 22 predicted proteins | sample KBSC63metaG_FD_184319 | JGI IMG/M metagenome (GOLD analysis project Ga0207678, IMG submission 184319) | Corn rhizosphere microbial communities from Kellogg Biological Station, Michigan, USA - KBS C6-3 metaG (SPAdes) (version 2) | ecosystem: Host-associated > Plants > Roots > Rhizosphere > Soil ... | reverse complement strand
GGCGGGGACGACGCGCGAGACGAGGCCACAGCGCTCGGCCTCGCCGGCGTCCATCATCCTGGCGGTCAGCACGAGGTCCATCGCCTTCGCCTTGCCGACCGCGCGCGGCAGCCGCTGCGTGCCGCCGGCGCCCGGAATGATGCCGAGCTTGATCTCGGGCTGGCCGAACTTCGCGGTGTCGGCGGCAATGACGATGTCGCACATCATCGCGACCTCGCAGCCGCCGCCGAGCGCGAAGCCGGCGACGGCGGCGATCACGGGCTTCTTCACCCGGCGCATCGTCTCCCAGTTGCGGCTGATCAGCCCTTTCGTGTAGGCGTCGACGAAGCCGTAGGGCGCCATCGCCTGGATGTCGGCGCCTGCGGCGAACGCCTTCTCGCCGCCGGTGACGACGATGCAGCCGATCGAATCGTCGGCGTCGAACGCGAGCAACGCAGCGCCGAGCTCGTCCATCAGCGTGTCGTTGAGCGCGTTCAGCTGCTTCGGCCGGTTCAGCGTGATGACGCCGGTGCGGCGCGCGCCGCTGCCGCGGACATCGGTGAGGATGCATTCGTAGCTCGTCGTCGTCATGGCGTGGTCCTCGATGAAGATGCGACGAAGGTCGCTCGCGGTGCAGGTTCGGGCTCGATGCTCGCGATCTCGGGCTTGCGCGAGATGACGAGGTCGACGAAGTTCGCCGCGTCCTGCTCGATGCGGATGCGCACCGGCAGGTAGCGCAGCTCGGGCGCGATCCAGAGCTCGGCGGAGAGCTGATTGGGGCGCTTGGGTGTGCGCGGCCGCGGCTTCAGGTGGAACGCCGCGACCGGGCCGAACGGCGTGATCACGCGCTGGTCGTCGACGACCTCGTACGCGTAGTTGTCCATCGTCCGCGGCAGCGCGAGCGGAAAGGCGACGATGTTGCCGACGCGCAGCAGCTCGGGCTGGGTCGAGAACATGTACGTGAGCTGGACAAACTGGCTCGCCGTGTCCTGGACGCCGGCGAGCCGCTCGCGCCGCTCGCCGTTGGCGAGAACGACGGCGTCGGCCTCGAAGACGACGCTCAGGCGACGGCGATCGCGCATCACCATCTGGGTGTCCTCGTCGTAGCGCTCGGGGACGAGCCCGCCTGGCGTGAGCTTGCCTTCGCTCGTCATCCGCCGGGTGATGATCGGCGCGAAGTCGGGGCCGACGACGAGGTCGAGGTTGACCTGGTAGCGCTCGTTGACGCGGATCCACTCGACCTGCGCGCTGCCGCTCACCTCGCCGCGGTAGTTGCCGGTGAGAGCGTAGCTGACGCGGGTCGCGCCCGGCCATTGGAACGTCGCAACGTTCGTCGGTGCCGAGGCCGCCGACGCGGCGGCGATCGTCGGCGCCGCAGACGCAGCGTCGTCGACGGGACTGGCGCTTGCAACCGCGGGCTCGCTCGCCGACGCGCTCGCTGCGAGCGCGGGACCCGGCTCGACCGCGGATGCCGCGACTTCGGGAGCGGACGCCACCGGTTCGGGGGCCGACGCCGCGGCGACGACCGCCTCCGGTGCCGATGCCGCCGGATGCGGACGCCGCGGCGCCCGCGACGGCGCGCGCTTCGCAGCCACCGGTGGCGGCGCCGGCGCGGCAGCGACCGCCGCCTCCGGCTCGATCGTCCGCACGTACGCGACCTCGATCCGCTTCGGCATGGCATTGGCGAGGTCGAACGCGGCCATGCGTTCGCCGACTTCGTGCGTCGCGACCGCGTGCAGCAGGAGGACGAAGCCGACGACCGTGAGCCAGGCGAGACGGCGGCCGAGCGGCGGCGGACCGTCGCCGCGGCGAAATGTCAGCCGGCGATCCATGCCTCGTAGCGTCGGCGCGCGTCGGCGTCGGCGTCGGCCGCGGGCTTCAGCTGCACCGCGCCGGCGCCGGTGAGCGACGCGGCGTCGATCACGAGCGTCAGCAGGCGCTGCTCGCGGCCGACGAGAAGCTCGGTCTCGCCGACCGGAGCGATCGCGCGCAAGGCGTCGTCGAGCCTGCGCACGCGCCAGCCGCCGACCGCGATCAGCTCGTCGCCGGCCGCGACGCCGGCGCGCTCGGCGCCGCCGTCGCGCAGCACGTGGCTGACCTTGACGCCGGTCAGCGCGCTTTCGCTGACGCGAACGCCGAGCCGTTGCGCGAGCGTCGCCGGCTGCGACTCGACCTCGACCGCGAAGCGCTGCAAGAGCTCCGCGAGCGGCAGCTCGCCGGTGCCGTGCACCCACTCGGCGAGCTCGCGCGCGAACGAGCGGCCGCCGACTTCCTCGAGCGCGCCGGCGATGTCGGCTTCGTCGATCGCGCCGCCCGAGCTCTTCTTCCAGAGCAGCCGCATGACGTCGTCGAGCGAGCCGGGGCCTTCGCCGCGCAGCGTCAGGTCGAGCGCGAGCGCGACGAGCGAGCCCTTGGCGTAGTAGCTGATCGTCGCGTTCGGCGTGTTCTCGTCGCCGCGGTAGTACTTCACCCAGGCGTCGAAGCTCGCCGCGGCGACGCTCTGCACCGCGCGCCCCGGCGACCCGAGCACGCCGGTGATCGTCGTCGCGAGCAGCTTCAGGTAGCGCGGCGCGTCGATCAGGCCGCTGCGCAGGAGCAGCAGGTCGTCGTAGTACGACGTGAAGCCCTCGAAGAACCAGAGCAGCTCGGTGTAGTTCTCCTGCGCGTAGTCGAGCCGAGCGAACTCGCGCGGCTTCAGCCGCTTGACGTTCCAGGTGTGGAAGTACTCGTGCGCGACGACGCCGAGGACGCCGACGTAGCCGTCGCTCGGCTCGTTGCGGCCGTTCGTCTTCGCAGCCTCGATCCCCGCGAGCCGCGGCAGGTCGCGGCGCGACGCGACCAGCGCGGTGCTCGAGCGGTGCTCGAGACCGCCGCGGCCGTCCTCGACGGCGTTGAGGAGGAAGACATAGCGATCGAACGGCGGCTTCGCGTCGCCGTGCCAGAAGCGAAGCTCGGTCGCGCAGATGCGCGCGACGTCCGCCGCGAAGCGGTCACCGTCGAAGTCCGGCAGCGCGCCGGCGACGACGAGCTCGTGCGGCACGCCGCCGACCTCGAAGCACTTCCGCCAGAAGCGGCCGAGCTCGACCGGATGGTCGACGAGCGCGTCGTAGTCGGGGGCGACGAACTCGCGAGGAGCACCGTCGGTGCGCGCACCGAGGCTCGTCGCGACGTCCCAGCCTTCGGGCAGGCCGACGATCGCGAGCGCGTGCGGCGCATGCTCGCGACCTTCGACGCGCAGGCACAGCGCGGTGCCGTTGAAAAAGCCCCGCGACGCATCGAGAAACGCCGTGCGCACCGACGTGTCGAACGCGTAGACGCGGTAGCGGACGACGAGCGGGCTGCCTTTGGCGCAGTCGGCTTGCCAGCTCGCCTTGTCGAGCTGCTCAAGCGACACCGGCGCCCCACCCTGCTCGGCGCCGAGGCCCGAGAGATGGCGAGCGAACTCGCGGACCAGATAGCTGCCCGGAATCCAGACCGGCAGGCTGAGGCGCTGGCCGGCTGCGGGGTCGTCGACGACGAGCTCGACCGCGAACGTGTGGCGATGGGTCGCGGCGACGTCGATGGCGTAGCGGATCATCGGGCCATTGTCGCCGCCGGCACGCGACGACGATCGCAGGCAAGATGGCGACCCTGCCGGACGGCGCTGCATTCTGTTGTGAGCCACGACCGACATTCGCATCGGGCGTGTCGCGGCTGCACCGGCGAGCCGAGATGCGCCTGATGCCTGCGACCGGGAGCCATCGATGACTTCGAATCCGCCGCGCGCCGCCTTCGTCCGACCGACGCGCTTCGCCGTCGCCGAGTGGGACGCGCGCACCCAGCTCGCCGCCGCGTACCGCATCTTCGACCACCTCGGCTGGACCGAGCTGATCTACAACCACATCTCGCTGCGCGTCCCCGGCGAGCCGTCGCACTACCTCATCAACCCGTTCGGGCTGCACTACTCCGAGGTCTGCGCGTCGAACCTCGTCAAGGTCGACCTCGACGGCACGATCGTCGGGCACTCCGACTGGCCGATCAACCCGGCCGGGATCACCTTCCACGGCGCGATCCACCGGACGATGCCGGAAGCGCACTGCGTCATGCACGTCCACACGACGGCGACGCAGGCCGTCTGCTGCCTCAAGGATGGCCTCGCCTTCACCAACTTCTACGCCGCGCAGCTCTACGGCAAGGTTGCGTACCACGAGTTCGAGGGCATCACCGTGCACGCCGACGAGGGCGCGCGCATCGTCGCGAGCTCGCACGGGCGGCCGGTCGTGCTGCTGCGCAATCACGGCCCGGTGACGGTCGGCGAAACGTTGCCGCACGCGCTGGCGCTGCTGTGGACCGTCGTGCGCGCATGCGAAGTGCAGCTGGCGACGCAAGCGATGGGCGAGGCGATGCCGATCCCGCGTGCCGTGCTCGAGAAGTGCGTCGTCGACTCGCTTCAGTTCCACCCGAAGCACGGCGCCGGCGAGGACGTCTTCGCCGCGCTGCAGCGCATCGTCGACCGCAAGGACCCGAGCTACCGCATGTAGCCGGGCGCTAGCGCGCTAGCCGTTGCTCTTGGCGCGGCTCTGGACGAGCTGGCGCTCGACGGCATCGGCGCCGACCGCACCCGGCTGCATCTTGCCGTCCTCGTAGACGACGCCCGGGGTGCCGGTGATGCGGTGCTTGCGGCCGAGCGCCACGTTGCGCGACAGCGCCGAGGTGTCGCACGTCGCGCTCTCGGCGATCGGCGTGCCCTTGATCATCCAGTCGCGCCAGACCTTGGCGTTGTCCTTCGCGCACCAGATCTGCTTCGACTTTTCGGTCGAGTCGGGGCCGAGGATCGGATAGAGGAAGGTGTAGACCGTGACGTCCTTGACCGTCAGCAGGTCGCGCTCGAACTTCTTGCAGTAGCCGCAGTTCGGGTCGGCGAAGATGACGAGCTTGCGCTCGCCGGTGCCCTGCTTCCACACCAGCGCGTCCTTCAGCGGCAGCGTCTTGAAGTCGATCGCGGTGAGCTTGGCGACGCGCTGCTCGGTGAGGTTGGTGCGCGTCTTCGTCTCGATCAGCTGGCCCTCGATGATGTAGTTGCCCTGCTCGTCGGTGTAGAGGATGTCGGTGCCGATGCGAATCTCGTAGAGGCCCGGGATCGAGGTCTTGGTGACCTCGTCGATCTTCGGGAAGTCGGGAACACGCTCGCTGATGTTCTTGCGGATCGCCGCTTCGTCGGCGAACGCGGCAGGCACGAGCGCGAGCGCGAAGACGAGGGCGGCGGCAGCGCGGGCGATGCGTTTCATGGCGATCCTTCAGGAGTCGAGGGCGCGGCCCGTGAGCCAGCGCTTGAGCGGCGGGACCCGATTGACGAGAGCCATGCCATTGTTGCGGAGTTCGCGGATCGGTGCCGAGGAAGCCGCGAACAAACGCAACAAACCGTCGGTCATTTGCCGCATCGCCCACGTCGGCGCGGCGCGCTGCCGTTCGTAGCGCCGGAGCAACCGCTCATCGCCGAGCGCGCGCCACGGCTCGCGGCCGGCGACGGTCGCGTTCAGCGCGGCGACGTCGGCGAGGCCGAGGTTGAGACCCTGCCCGGCGAGGGGGTGGACGACGTGCGCGGCGTCGCCGACGAGCACCCAGCCGGGGCCCGACCAGGCAGCAGCGCCGCCGACGACGAGCGGCCACGCGGCGCGCTCGGTCGCGAGCGACAGCGCGCCGACCTCGCCACTCGCCGCCGCGGCGAGCTCGAGCTCGAACGCGGCGGCATCGAGCGCGAGGAGCGCATCGGCACGCTCGCGCGGCAACGACCAGACGAGCGCATACGAGCGCTCGCGCTCGGGCCGATCGAACGGCAGGAGCGCGAGCACGTCGGGCGAGCGGAACCACTGGCGCGCGACGTTGCGGTGCGGCAGCGAGGCGACGACGCGCGCCGCGATCGCGCGCTGGCCCGTGTCGCTGCGCTCGAACGCCGTCGCCGCACCGAGCGCAGCGAGCGACGCGGCGGCGCGGCCTTCGCAGTGGGCGACGAGCGTCGCTTGGACGTCGACGTCGACCCGCGTCACCCGCGTCGCGCCACCCAGCGCGGCGTCGAGCACGCGCTCGAGCGCGCCGGCATCGGTGATGACGGCAAGCTCGGCGACGCACTGCTGCCAGGCCGAGAACTCGAGCACCCCGGCCGCTGCGTCGCCGTGCACGACCATATCGTGGACCGGGGTCTTGGCGTCGTCGGGGAGGGTGTCCCAGACGTGCAGGCCGCGCAGCAGCGCGATCGACGCGGGGCTGAGCGCGTAAGCGCGCACGTCGTCGCCGCTTGCCGCCGCGCCGCGCAGCGCGACGTCGAGGCCGATCGCGGCGAGCGAGAGCGCGAGGCTCTTGCCGACGATTCCGGCGCCGCGCACCTCGACATCGAACGACTGCATCGCTGCGATTCTAGGAAGCGCTGCGCGCCCTCGGAGACAATCCCACGCTCGTTCGCTGTCATCCGATCACAGGCACCACCGTGAGCGACCTCGACCTCCGTCTCGAATCGATCCACATCTATCCCGTCAAGTCGTGCGCCGGCACGTCGCCGGCGCGCGCGGTGCTCGCCGAGACCGGCTTCGACCTCGACCGCGAGTGGATGGTCGTCGACGCCGCGGGCTCGTTCGTGACGCAGCGCGAGCTGCCGAGGATGGCGCTCGTGCAGACCGCCTTGAAGGGCAGCGAGCTCGTCCTGCGCGCGCCCGGGATGCTGGCGCTCCACGTCGCCGTCGATCGCATCGAGAGCCGCGCCGAGGTCGAGGTCTGGGGCGACCGCGTCGCCGCCTATGACATGGGCGCGCTCTGCGCGCAGTGGCTCACCGATTTCCTCGGCAAGCCGTTGCGCCTCGCGCGCTTCGACCCCGAGGTGCCACGCCGCGCCGACCGCCGCTGGACGAAGACGATCGACGCCGCGACCGCGTTCCAGGACGGCTTCCCGCTCCTCGTCGCGTCGACCGCGTCGCTCGCCGAGCTGAACCGTCGTCTCGTACTCGGCGGCGAAGCGCCGGTGACGATGGCGCGACTGCGGCCGAACCTCGTCGTCTCGGGGCTCGATGCGCACGGCGAGGATCACCTCGACGAGATCGTCTTCGCCGCCGACGGCGGTCCCGTGCGCCTGAAGCTCGTCAAGCCGTGCGCCCGCTGCACGATTCCCGACGTCGATCCGCAGACCGGCATGCGCGGCCATGCGGTCGGCGACGTCCTCGCGCAGTACCGCGCCGACCCGCGCCTCGACGGCGCGCTGACGTTCGCGATGAACGCGGTGATCGTCGAAGGCGCCGGCTGCGCGCTCGCGGTCGGCATGCCCGCAACAGCGACGATCGCGTTCGCGTGACGCCGTCGCGATGGAGCGTCTGCGCACCTGGCAGCTGTTCGCGATCTGCGTCGGGGTCTGGGGAACGACGTGGCATGCGATCACGTACCAGCTCGCCGGCTTTCCCGCCGAGCTCGGCGTCGCGGTGCGCTTCGCGCTCGCCGGTGCCGGCGCGCTCGTCGTCGCGCGCTGGCGCGGCGACCGGCTCGCGTTCTCGGTCGCCGACCATGGCGCGCTCGCGCTGCAAGGGACGTTCCTCTATGGCCTCGCGTACGTCAGCGTCTACCAGGCCGAGCGCTTCGTGCCGTCGGGGCTCGTCGCGGTCGGCTACTCGGCGTCGCCGCTCGTCTCGGGGATCGGTGCTGCGCTCCTGTTCGGCGCGCCGTTCGGCAGGCGCTTCGCGACCGGGGGTCTGTGCGGAATCGGCGGTGTCGCGCTGATCTTCTGGCCCGAGATCGAGCGCCACGACAGCGCGGGAGATGCCCGGCTCGGCGCCGTGTTCACCGCCGTTGCCGTGCTGCTTTCGGCGATCGGCAGCCTCGTCGCGAGCCGAAACCGCACGCGCGGCATGCCGCTCCTGCCGGCGATCGCGTACGGCATGCTCTACGGTGCGCTCGCCGCTGCCGTCGTCGGCGTCGTGCTCGGCGACGGCCGCGCGCTCGCGCTGCCGTCGGCGGCGAGCTGGTGGATTTCGCTCGTCTATCTCGCGTTCGCCGGATCGGTGCTCGCGTTCGCGTGCTTCCTGACGCTGCAGGACCGGGTCGGCGTCGGCCGCGCCGGAACGGTGGGCGTGATGACGCCGCTGCTCGCGCTCGTCGTCTCGCTCTTCTTCGAGGGCTTCCGACCGACCGCCTTGACCGTGGCCGGCGCGGTGCTCGCCGGCGGCGGCAACGCGCTCATGCTGCGCCCGGCACGGTCCGGTCGTCGGGGGGCAACGGAGGCCGCTCCGGAAGCGGGATGAACTCGGTCTCGCCCGGAATCGCGGCGAAGCGCTGCGCGCGCCAATCGTCCTCGGCGGCGCGGATCTTCTCGCGCGACGTCGCGACGAAGTTCCACGAAAGGAAGCGGTGGCCGAGCGGCTCGCCGCCGATGAGCACGACCCGACCGCCGCGCGGCGCGGCGAGCGTCGGCGACGTTCCCGGCGCGAGGACGACGAGCGTGCACTCGTCGTAGGGCTCGCCGTCGACCTCGATCGGGTGGTCGAGCGGATAGAGCGCGCGCTCGTTCGCGTCGCCGGCGGGAAGGACGAGCGCCGGGGCACCGAACGCGCCGAGCGCGATCACCGCGGCGAGCGTCGGCGACGCCGTCTCGACCGGCGACGTCGCCCCGAACGCCGAGCCGACGACGACGCCGATGTTCGCCCCGCCGATGCGGAGGCTCGGGAGGCGCTCGGCGGCAACGTGCTGGAACGACGGCGCCGAGCCTTCGAGCGCTTCGGGCAGCGCGACCCAGAACTGCAGTCCGTGGCTGCGGTGGGCACGACCGATCAGCTCCTTGGGGGTCCGCTCCGAGTGGACGATGCCGCGCCCGGCCGACATCCAGTTGACCGCACCGGGCTCGATCCGCTGGACGATGCCGGTCGAGTCGCGGTGGACGATCGCGCCTTCGAACAGGTAGGTGAGCGTCGCGAGCCCGATGTGCGGATGCGGGCGGACGTCGTGGTGCGCCCCGACAGCGACGTCGATCGGGCCGAAGTGGTCGAAGAACACGAAGGGCCCGACGGCGCGGCGGTCGGCCGCAGGCAGCAGCCGGCGGACCATGAAGCCGCCGCCGAGGTCCTTTTGATGCGGAACGAGAGTCTGCAAATGCGTCACGGAGCGCCTCCTGCGGCCGCCATCGTCCCAGTGTAGGCGCCGCCTAAAATCCGCCGTTCTCCCGCTGCGCCAGGAGCTTCCTCCTGAGCCCCTCATGAGCCTCAAATGCGGCATCGTGGGCCTGCCCAACGTCGGCAAGTCCACCCTCTTCAACGCTTTGACCAAGGCCGGCATCGCGGCCGAGAACTATCCGTTCTGCACGATCGAGCCGAACGTCGGCATCGTCGAGCTCCCCGACCCGCGCCTCGCCGCGCTGGCGGCGATCGCCAAGCCCGAGCGCGTCGTTCCGGCGATCGTCGAGTTCGTCGACATCGCCGGGCTCGTTGCCGGCGCGTCCAAGGGCGAAGGCCTGGGCAACCAATTCCTCGCCCACATCCGCGAAACCGACGCGATCGTCAACGTCGTGCGCTGCTTCGACGACGCCAACGTCATCCACGTCGCCGGCAAGATCGATCCGGTGTCCGACATCGAGGTGATCCAGACCGAACTCTGTCTCGCCGACCTGGCGACCGTCGAGAAGAGCCTCGCGCGCTACGGCAAGGTCGCCAAGGCGGGCGGCGACAAGGACGCCAAGCGCCTGGTCGACGTCCTTGCCAAGTGCGAGCAGGCGCTGAACGAGGCGCAGCCGGTGCGGGCAGTGCCGTTCAGCAAGGAGGAGCAGGCGGTGCTGAAGCCGCTCTGCCTCATCACCGCGAAGCCGGCGATGTTCGTCGCCAACGTCGCCGAGGACGGCTTCGAGCACAACCCGCACCTCGACCGGCTCCGCGCCTACGCCGAGAAGCAGCGTGCCCCGGTGGTCGCGATCTCCGCCAAGACCGAAGCCGAGCTCGCCGACATGGACGAGGCCGATCGCACGATGTTCCTCGCCGAGATGGGCCAGACCGAGCCCGGGCTCGCGCGGCTGATCCGCGCCGCGTTCTCGCTGCTCGGGCTGCAGACGTATTTCACCGCCGGGCCGAAGGAAGTCCGCGCGTGGACGATCCACGTCGGCGACACGGCGCCGCAGGCCGCCGGCGTGATCCACACCGACTTCGAGCGCGGCTTCATCCGCGCCCAGACGATCGCCTACGACGACTACGTCGCGCTCGGCGGCGAGCAGGGCGCGAAGGAGGCCGGGAAGATGCGCTCCGAAGGCAAGGACTACGTCGTCAAGGACGGCGACGTGCTCAATTTCCTCTTCAACGTCTAGGACTGGAGTGGCCGTTCGCACCATGCAGCGCGCCGCTCCCGTCGTTCCGGTTCCCCTCGCGCCCGCCGTCGGCTGGCTCGAGTGGCTGCTGCCGCTCGCGCTGACGGCGCTCGCCTACGCCGTCGCCGGCGCGATCGCGCTCGTCCTCGGGGTGTCGCCGAGCCGGGCCTCGCCGCTCAGCCCCGCCGCGGGGATCGCGCTGGCGGGCGTCCTCGTCTACGGCTGGCGGATGCTCGGCGGCGTCGCCATCGGGGCGCTCGCCGTGCAGCTCGCGCTCGACGCCTCGCGCGGCCGCCATGAGCCGACGACGACGCTGCTGCTCGCCGCCGCGATCGCGATTGCGGCGACGCTGCAGGCCGCGCTCGGCGCCGCGCTCGTGCGACGCTTCGTCTCGCGGCCGCTGACCTTGACGGTGCCGCGCGACATCGCCGCGTTCCTCGCCTGCTGTGCGGTGAGCAGCGTCGTCGCGCCGACGATCGCCGCGCTCGCGCTGCGCGCGACGAATGTCATCGCGGTCGGCAAGGTCGCGTCGACGTGGGGCGTGTGGTGGATCGGCGACCTCGCAGGTCTTCTCATCGCGACGCCGGTCGTCCTCACCCTGCTCGGCCGGCCGCGCTCCGAGTGGGCACCGCGGCGGCTTTCGGTCGGCTTGACGATGTCGCTGGTGATGCTCTTCCTCGGGCTCGGCATCGCGCAGGCGACGCGCTGGAACGAGGAGCGCGTGCGGGCCTCGTTCACGCACGATGCCGCCGGCGCGTCGCAGACGCTCCAGGCGCAGCTCGAGGAGCCGCTCGACGCGCTCGAGGCGCTGCGCGGAGTCTTCACCGTCAGCCGCCACCCGAGCCGTGCCGAGCTGCGCACCGCCGCGCAGCGGTGGCTCGGCTCGAGCGCAATCGCCGCGATGGGCTGGAGCGAGCGCGTGCGGCGCGACGAGATCGCCGCGTTCGAGGCCCGCGCACGCAGCGAGGGCCTGGCGGGGTTTCGGGTCAACGACGGCGGCGACGCGTTCGCGGCGCCGGGTGCCGCCGCGGGCGCGCTGCTGCGCGGCGACGACGTCGTCGCGGTCCGGCTCGTCGAGCCGGCACAGGGCAACGCCGCGCTGCTCGGTGTCAACGGCCTCGCCGGCGCGACGTCGCGGCCCGCGATCCTGCGCGCAATCGACAGCGGCGAGCCGGCGGCGACGGCCGGCGTGCCGATCGCGCCGAACGATCCGAACGATCGCCGCGTCGCGATCTCGATCTACCAGGCGGTCTACGACGGCGAGGCCGCGAGCACGGCCGATCGCCGCGCGGCGCTGCGTGGCGTCGTCTTCGTCACCGTGCAGATGGAGCCGCAGTTCGCCGCCGTCGTCGGCAAGGTCCCGGCGTACCTGCGCCTGTGCGTCGTCGACGGCGATCCGTCGGCGAGCCGCAAGCGCCTCGCGGGCGCGGCGGGCTGCGAAGGCGAGCGCGCCGCGCTCAGCCAGGAGCGTCCGCTCGTCTTCGCCGGCCGGCAATGGGAGCTGCGTGCCAGCGCCGAGAGCGACGAGGTCCCCGACGCCGCCAACCGGAGCGCGTGGACGATCGCGGTCGTCGGGCTGCTGTCGGCAGCGATGCTCGGCGCGTCGCTCCTCATCACGACGGGCCGGACGCGACGCATCGAGAGCGCCGTCCGCGATCGCACCGCGGCGCTACGCGCCGAAGTCGCCGATCGCCATGTCGCCGAAAGCGCGCTGCGCGCGAGCGAGCAGCGCTTTCGCAACATCCTCGACAACGTGCCGATCGGCGTCGTCTACACCGACCTCGGCGGCCGGATCATCCAGGCCAATCCGCGCTTCTGCGAGCTGACCGGCTACAGCGAGGCCGAGCTGACGCAGCTGAGCCCGGCGGCGCTGACGCACCCCGAGGACTTCGCCAACGACGAGCTGCTGACGGCGCAGCTCATCGGCGGCGAGATTCCGATGTATCGCCGGCACAAGCGCTGCATCAACCGCGCCGGCGAGATCGTCTGGGTGCGCTCGACGGTCTCGCTGCTGCGCGGCGCCGACAACGCGCCCTGGCGCATCGTCGGCGTCGTCGAGGACATCACCGAGCACCTGCGCCTCGAGGAGGCCGAGCGGGCGCGCGAAGCCGCCGAGCTCTCGAACCGCGCCAAGAACGACTTCCTCTCGCGCATGAGCCACGAGCTGCGGACGCCGCTGAACGCGATGCTCGGCTTCGCCCAGCTGCTCGAGATCGACCGCCGCAATCCGCTGACTCCGGGCCAGCGACCGTGGGTCGCGCAGATCCAGCAGGCGGGCTGGCACCTGCTCGAGATGATCAACGACGTCCTCGACCTGTCGCGGATCGACTCCGGCAACCTGCGCCTGCAGACAGGAACGCTCGACCTGCGCGAGCTCGTCGACGCGACGACCGCGCTCGTCGCGAGCGACGCCGCGAAGCGCGGCATCCGGATCAGCGCCGAGCTCGCGCCGGAGGCGTCGGCGATCCTCGGCGACGGCACGCGGGTCAAACAGATCCTCACCAACCTGCTGAGCAACGCCGTCAAGTACAACATCGACGGCGGCCGCGTCCACGTCGCGAGCCGGCTCGGCGGCCCCGACCTCGTCGAGGTGTCGGTGACCGACACCGGGCTCGGCATGACCCCCGAGCAGATGGAAGAGCTGTTCCGGCCGTTCAACCGGCTCGGCCGCGAGCGGACTGCCCTCCAAGGCACCGGCATCGGGCTGGTCATCAGCCGCCGGCTCGCCGAGCTGATGGGCGGCTCGATCCGGGTCAAGAGCGTCACCGGCCAGGGCTCGTCGTTCATCCTCCGGCTGCCGAAGGCGATCGACCCCGACACGGTGCCGTCGTCGCTCGACGACCTCTCCGCCCTGTCGGCGGACTACCACCGCCGGATCGTCCTCTACATCGAAGACAACGAGACCAACATCGAGGTCATGCGCGGGATCGTCGCGCAGCGCGCGCAGGTCCAACTCGAGATCGCGACGACCGGGCTCGGCGGCCTGGCGGCGGTTCGGGAGCGGCGGCCGCACCTGCTCCTGCTCGACATGCACCTGCCCGACATGGCCGGGCTCGACCTGCTCCATCACCTCAAGGCCGACCCGGCGACCTCGACGATCCCGGTGATCGTCGTCTCCGCCGATGCGACCGCCCAGCAGGTCGACGCCGCGCTCGACGCCGGCGCGGTCCGCTACCTGACCAAGCCGGTCGGCGTCAACGAACTCCTGTCGGCGCTCGATGACCTCCTCGAGCGGGCGGACACCGGCTTCAGCTGACTGAGTCCTCGGGCGCCACTTTTGCCCGGTCATAGGCAGGCCTGATCGTCGCGATTGCCGCTGGCTTAGCACTCCGGCACCCAGACTGCTAATATGCACGGAACCGATACGGCCGGAAAGGGTCTTATTCCGCCATGACTGCTTCCTCCCCGAACGCTGTCGCCCTGCGGGATCCGTGGGCGATGGTCCCTTCCCTCGGCAACCTCGACGCCTACATCGGCGCCATCAACCGCGTCCCCCTTCTGACCCAGGAAGAGGAGACCGAGTTCGCGCGCCGCCTGCGCGACCACGACGACCTCGCGGCAGCGGGGCGACTCGTCGTCTCGCACCTGCGCCTGGTCGTCTCGATCTCGCGCAAGTACCTCGGCTACGGCCTGCCGCACGGCGACCTGATCCAGGAAGGCAACGTCGGCCTGATGAAGGCCGTGAAGCGCTTCGACCCGGACCAGGGCGTCCGCCTGGTGAGCTACGCGATCCACTGGATCAAGGCCGAGATCCACGAGTACATCCTCAAGAACTGGCGGATGGTCAAGGTCGCCACGACCAAGGCGCAGCGCAAGCTCTTCTTCAACCTCCGCTCGATGAAGCAGAGCCTGAAGGACGACGCCAGCGACGAGGACACGCACCGCGCATCGCTGACGCAGGGCGAGGTCGACACGCTGGCCAGGAGCCTGAACGTCAAGCGCGAGGAGGTCCTCGAGATGGAGACGCGTCTCTCCGGCGGCGACGTCGCGCTCGAGCCGCAAGTCGAAGACGGCGAGGAGGGCTATGCGCCGATCTCGTACCTCGCCGACGAGAGCCACGAGCCGACGCGCGTCATCGAGAGCAAGAATCGCGACTGGCTCGCCGGCGACGGCATTGCGCTTGCGCTCGAGTCGCTCGACGCGCGCAGCCGGCGGATCGTCGAAGAGCGCTGGCTCAAGGTCAACGACGACAGCTCGGGCGGCATGACGCTGCACGATCTGGCGGGCGAATATGGCGTTAGCGCCGAGCGCATCCGGCAGATCGAAGTCGCCGCGATGAAGAAGATGCGCAAGGCTCTGGCCCACGCGGCCTAAGCCGCGCGGGCATCGCCTTCCGCACTTCTTCGAAGACAGGGCTGCTCCCTCCCCGCTTCGCTCCCCTCCCTCCGAGAGGGAGGGGCCGGTCCCTTCGGGACCGATCAAACACGGCCCCTCGAGGGCCTTTTTGTTTATGCGGCGAGAAGTTGCTTGAGGTCGCCGGCGAGAAGCTTGGTGTCGGCGCCGTAGGGCACGAAGAGGCGGACGCGCCCGGCGGGATCGAAGACGAACGATGCCGCACTGTGGTCCATCGTGTAGCTGCCTGCCGTCTTGCCCGGCACTTTGGCGTAGAAGATCTTGAACTCCTTGGCCGCGGCCTTGGTCTGCTCGGCATCGCCGCGCAGCCCGACGACATTCGGGCCGAAGTTCGCGAGGTACGCCTTCAGGACCTCGGGGGTGTCGCGCTCAGGGTCGATCGTCACGAAGACCGTCTGCAGGCGATCGCCGTCGGCGCCGAGCTGGGTCCGGATCTGCGCCAGCTCGGCCATCGTCGTCGGGCAGACGTCGGGGCACTGCGTGTAGCCGAAGAAGACGACGACGACCTTGCCGTGCCAGTCGGCGAGGCTGCGCGGCTTGCCGTCGGCGTCGGGCAGCTCGAGCTTGCGCGCGAACTCGGCGCCGGTGATGTCGGTGAAGTGGAAGGTCGGCTTGGCGCCGATGCCGGCGATCCGGTCGCAGCCGCCGAGGACGGCGACCGTGCCGATCGCGAACGCGCGTCGGGTCGTGGTCATGCGACGACCGGCCAGAGGTAGTGATCGACCAGCAGCGCGGCGAACAGCAGCGTCAGGTGGACGATCGAGAAGCGGAACGTCCGCCGCGCGAGCGCATCCGAGTAGCTGCGCCAGAGCCGCCACGCGTAGCCGCTGAACATCGTCCCGAGGACGATCGCGGCGGCGAGATAGATCCCGCCGCTCAAGCCCGCGACGAACGGCAGCAGCGTCGCCGCGAACAGCACGAGCGTGTAGAGGAAGACGTGCAGCCGCGTGAACTCGGAGCCGTGCGTCACCGGCAGCATCGGCAGGCCGGCGCGGCGATAGTCCTCGGCGCGGTAGAGCGCGAGCGCCCAGAAGTGCGGCGGCGTCCAGACGAAGATGATGAGGCTGAGGATCAGCGCTTCCGGGCCGACCTCGCCGCGCATCGCCGCCCAGCCGAGCACCGGCGGCATCGCTCCGGACGCGCCGCCGATGACGATGTTCTGCGGCGTCAGCGGCTTCAGCACGAGCGTGTAGACGACCGCGTAGCCGATGAAGGTCGCAAGCGTCAGCCACATCGTGAGCGCATTGACCGCGAACCCCAGGATCGCGCTGCCGGCGACGCCAAGCAGCGCCGAGAAGACGAGCGCCTGCAGCGGCGTCAGCTCGCCGGTCGCGGTCGCGCGCCACGACGTGCGCGCCATGCGCCGGTCGATGTGCTGCTCGACGAGGCAGTTGAAGGCTGCCGCCGCCGCCGCGACGAGCCAGATGCCGGCGACGCCGAACAGCGCCGGCCGCCACTCGGGCAGCCCGGGCGTTGCGAGGAGCATGCCGATCGCCGCGCAGAAGACGATCAGCTGGACGACGCGCGGCTTGGTGAGCGCGTAGTACTGGCGCAGCTTGGCGCCGAGCGAGACGACGCGCGGGGCGGCGGAGGCGAGCGCGTCGGACATCATCCGATCCTAGTGCGCAGCGCAGGCGGCGGTGACGTCGCACGCCGATCGTGGGCTTCCGCGGCGATGACCTCGCGCGGCGCGCTGCGCACGATCAGCAGCGTGAGAACGACGACGAGCGCGGCGGCTCCGCCCGTGTGCGCGACCGCCGCGAAGAGCGGCCAACCGAGCACGACGTTGCCGAGGCCGCTCGCTGCCTGCCATGCCGCGATGGCGAGCAAGCCCAGTGCCCACGGACGCGTCGCGGCGCCGGCCGCATGCAGCCGCCACGCCAGCAGTGCGAGCGTTGGGAGGACGACGAGCGCGCCGATCCGATGCGCCATGTGGATCGCGGTCAGCGCTGCGAACGGCAGATAGCCGCCGCCGCTCTCGCCGAGCGGTCGGGCAATCACGAAGCCGGCAGCGGCGTTCATCTCCGGCCACCAGCTGCCCTGGCAGGTCGGAAAGTCGCGGCACGCGAGGACGGCGTAGTTGCTGCTGACCCAGCCGCCGAGCGCGGCCTGTGCGACCGTCAGCAACGCGACCGCGAGCAGGCCGCGCCGCAACGCCGGCGAGAGCGCGAGCGCGCGCGGCGCGTAGTGCTCGGCCTGGACCGCGAGCAGCGCAAGCAGGCCGTAGCCGGCGAGCAGGTGCAACGTGACGATCGCCGGATAGAGCCGCATCGTCACCGTCAACGCGCCGAACGCGCCCTGCATGCAGATCCACATGAGCGTCAGCAACGCCCAGCGCGCGCTGATCCGGCCGTGGCTGCCCCGCGCCGCGCGCAGCGCCATCGCGAGGAGAGCGATGACGAGGACGCCGATCGCGGTCGCCGCGTAACGGTGCAGCATCTCGACCCAGGCCTTCGACGCTGTGACCGGGCCGGTCGGGATCGCGGCCTCGGCTGCGGCGATGCTGGTCCCTGCGCCGATCGGGCTCGCATGGCCGTAGCAGCCAGGCCAGTCGGGGCAGCCGAGCCCGGAATCGCTCAGCCGCGTGTAGGCGCCGAGGAGAACGAGGTCGAACGTCAGAAAGAGGACCAGCCACGCGAACGCCTGCAGACGAAGCGCCGGCGCGTCGCCTTGCCGCCGCCGCCAGCTCCAGGCGAGCGGGACGAGTGCGATCAGCGTGCCCACGGCGAGCACGCCGGCGAGCGGCGCGAGGTCGTAGGCGGGGACGGCCGCGTTCATCGTCGTCAGCGGCCGGGCTGGTCCCAGCCCGCCGATGCGCCGAGCAGCTTGTCGAGGTCGCGCTTCAACCGCGCCGGCTCGGCATCGACCGGAACCCGCATCATCCAGTCGCCGCGCGGATCGACGAGGTAGAGGTGGTCCTCGAGCGCGTGACCCGGCGCGGGGGCGAGCCAGCCGGCGAGCGCCACACGCGGCGTGCGCAGGACCGTCGTCGACGCGAACGTCGTCTTAGCGTCGGCGGTCGCAGCGATCGCGCGCAATGTCTCGGCGCGCGGCGACGCGTCATCGTCGACGAGCCAGACCTTGTCGACGCGGCCTTGCTGTGCGCCGAGCGCCGCGTGGAGCTGGCGCTGCAGCCAGAGATGGCGCTCGCAACGCGCGTCGCACGCGCCGCCGGCAACGACGACGACGAGCCACTGGCCGGCGAGCGATCGCGGCGCGACCGCGCTGCCGGCGACATCGGTGAGCGGCAGCGTCGCCGGAATCGGCCGCGTCGGCGTGATCAGCTCGCTGTAGTTCGTGCGCGCCTGCGGACGCGAGACGAAGTACGCGAAGTACGACGCCACGACCGGGGCTGCGCAGACGAGCAGGATGAGGACCATCGTCCAGCGGCCGCGCTCGGTTCGCCGCAGCACGGCGGCGTCGCGCGTCGACGGCAGCGAGTGGACGCTGAAGTTGACGAGCAGCGACGAGTCAGGGCTTGCCGGGGCGGATGAATCGATGCCAGACATAGAGGATCGCGATGCCGGCCGCGATGGCGAACCACTGCGCCGCGTAGCCGTAATGCTTCTGCACGTCGGCCGCCGGCGCAGGCCAGTGGCGAACGAGACCGTCGGCGGCATCGCCGGCGTCGCTCTGCACGATCGAGAGCGGCAGAAGCGCGAGGCCGGTTTCGCGCGCGAACGCGTCGATGGCGAGATTTTGCCGGATCGCGCCGCTCGCCGCGCCGGCGAACTCGAACAGCCGGGCGGGCTCGGGGGCAACGACGCCCGCGACGGTGACAGCCGACGTCGGTGTCTCGATCGGTGGCAGCGCTTCGCGCGAAGCGAAGTTGCGCGGCGCCCAGCCGCGCTCGACGAGCACCGTCGCCGGCGCTGCGTCGAGCGCGAGCGGGGTGACGACGAAGAAGCCCACCTTGCCGTCCATCTGCCGGTTGTCGAGAAAGATCGTGCGGTCGGCGAGCCAGCGGCCATGGACAACGACTCTGCGGTGCTGCTGCGAGCGGGCCGCGTCTGCGCTGCGCGCGAGCGACGCGGCGTCGAGCAGCGGCTCGTGCGAGCGCGCCTCGAGGCTCGCCTGCAGCGCGAGCTTCTGGTGGGCGCGGTCGAGTTGCCAGACGCCGAGTCGCGACGCCAGCGCGACGGCGGCGATCGCGGCGACGAGGACGGCGATGGAGCGCCAGCGCACTCGTCGCGCCTGCATCTCGGGCGCTGCGACGGGCGCGCTCACGAAGACCTCGGTCGCCGCAGCGGCGCGCTGCGCCGCCGATAATCGATTGCCATGAGCGTCCTGATCGGCATCGCCTTCGCCGTCATCCTCGGCGCGCTCGCCTGGGCCGGCGTTGCGATGCTTCGCGGCGGCCGCGAGGGCGGCTCGAAAGGCGGCGACATGATGCGCGCGCTCGCGGTGCGCATCGCGATCTCGGTGCTGCTGTTCGCGTGCATCCTCATCGCCTGGTCGCTCGGCTGGATCCACCCGACCGGCCTGCCGCTGCAGCACGGCTGAGCCTCTCGCGGCGCCGCGTCCCGGTCGGCGCCGCGCGTCTCGCTACAGCCAATAGACGACGATGTAGAGGCCGAGCCAGACGACGTCGACGAAGTGCCAGTACCACGCCGCGCCCTCGAAGCCGAAGTGCCGCTCGGGAGTGAAGTGGCCACGCATGAGCCGGATCGTGATGAACGTCAGCATCGTCATGCCGACGAACACGTGAAAGCCGTGGAAGCCGGTCAGCATGAAGAACGTCGAGCCGTAGATCCCCGAGCTCAGCTTGAGGTTGAGCTCGGTGTAGGCGTGGCCGTACTCGTAGGCCTGGAAGCCGAGGAACGTCAGGCCGAGCAGCACGGTGATCCACATGAAGAAGATCGCGCGGGCGCGGTGGTTCGCGATCAGCGCGTGGTGCGCGATCGTGATCGTGACGCCAGAGCTCAGCAGCAGCGCCGTGTTGAGCGTCGGGATCGGCCACGGGCCCATTGTCAGGAACGGATCGATCGTGCCTGCGGGCGACGCCGTGTAGCCGGGCGCCGCGCTCGGCCAGACCGCCTTGAAGTCGGGCCAGAGGATCGCGTTGTCGAGGCTGCCGAGCTCCGGGACCGAGTACGTCCGCGCCCAGTAGAGCGCGCCGAAGAACGCGCCGAAGAACATCACCTCGGAGAAGATGAACCAGCTCATGCTCCAGCGAAACGACACGTCGACCTTCTTGCCGTAGGAGCCGCCCTCGCTCTCGCCGATCGCCTGGCGGAACCACTGCTGCAGGACGAACATCCAGAGGACGAAGCCCGCGAGGAGGACCCACTTTGCCCAGTCGTGGCCGTTGACCCACTGGCTGGCGCCGAAGATGACGAGCAGCAGGCCGAACGCCGTCGACGCCGGGTGGCGCGAGGGCGCGGGGACGAAGTAGTAGGGCTGTCCGCCCGCCGGGGTCACTGCCGACATGTGATGGTCTCCTGCCAATTCCGAAATCGTCTCGGCCCGCTCAAGCAGCGATGCCGCTCTTGATCACCCACTGGACGAGCACGAACAGCGCGCCCACGAACAACGCGGCGACGATGACGCCGACGATGACGACGTGCAGCGGATTGAGCTCGCTGACGTCGCGCTCGAGATCTTTCGACTTGCGAACGCCGAAGAACGACCACAGCACGGCAAGCAGCGTCCGCTTGAACGACACCGGTCGGCGCCGCTCGCGGCGCTGCTCGCCGAGCCGGCGCTCGTCGTCGCTCACGATGCCTTCGCTCCCGGCACGGTCGTGCGCGCGGCCGAGCGCGCCGGCTCGACCGGCGTCCGGCCGCCGACCTCGAAGAAGGTGTACGACAAGGTGATCGTCCGCACGTCCTTCGGGAGCTTGCGGTCGACGACGAAGACGACCGGCCAGCGCTTCGCCTCGCCTGGCTTGAGGACGTGCTCGGTGAAGCAGAAGCACTCGAGCTTGCGAAAGTGCGGCGCCGCGGTCTGTGGTGCGTAGCTCGGGAACGCCTGCGCCGCCATCGTGCGGTCCTGGCGGTTGCGGAACTCGTACATCACCGTCACGACCTCGCCGGGATGGACCTCGACGCGCGCCGTCTCGGGCCTGAAGTCCCACGGGCCGCGCGCGTTGGCATCGAACTCGACGGTCACCGTGCGCGAGAGGTCGACCTGCGTGCTCGACGGCGCATCGCTCACGCCCTGCTGCTCGGTGCGCGCGATTACGTTGACGCCGAGCGCTTCACAGATCGTGCGGTAGATCGGCACCAGCGCGTAGCCGAACGCGAACATCATCGCGACGACGACGACGAGCTTGCCCACCATGCGCCGGTTGTCGGCGACGAGGCTCGCGATCCGTGCCGGCTTCATCGCGGTCAGCCGAAGACGGTCATCTTGGCGATGAAGCCGACGAAGAAGACGATCGCGATCGACGCCAGGATCAGCGCGAGGCGCAGGTTCGCCTTGCTCCGCCGCTCGTCGGCCACGTCGCTCACTCCGCTCAGGCGTGGGCGCTTGGCGCCGCGCCGATGATCTTGGTGCCGGCGGCGTTGAGCAGCGGCGGCGTCTCGAAGGTGTGGAACGGCGCCGGCGACGGCACCTCCCACTCGAGGCCTTCGGCGCCTTCCCATGGCTGCTGCGACGCCTTCTCGCCCTTGCCGCGCATCATCGGCAGCACGACCGCGAACAGGAAGTACACCTGTGACAGCCCGAAGCCGAACGCGCCGATCGACGCGACCATGTTGAAGTCGGTGAACTGCATCGGGTAGTCGGCGTAGCGACGCGGCATGCCGGCCAGGCCGAGGAAGTGCATCGGGAAGAAGGTGAGGTTGAAGAAGATCAGCGACGTCCAGAAATGGAACTTGCCGGCCGACTCGCGGTACATGACGCCGGTCCACTTCGGGCCCCAGTAGTAGACGCCGGCGAACATCGCGAACAGCGACCCGGCGACGAGCACGTAGTGGAAGTGGGCGACGACGTAGTAGGTGTCCTGCAGCTGGATGTCGATCGGCGCCATCGCGAGGATGAGGCCGGTGAAGCCGCCCATCGTGAAGACGAAGATGAAGCCGACCGCCCAGAGCATCGGCGTCTCGAACGTCATCGAGCCGCGCCACATCGTCGCGATCCAGTTGAACACCTTCACGCCGGTCGGCACCGCGATCAGCATCGTCGCGTACATGAAGAACAGCTGCCCGGTGACCGGCATGCCGGTCGTGAACATGTGGTGGGCCCAGACGATGAACGACAGGATCGCGATCGATGCCGTCGCATAGACCATCGACGTGTAGCCGAACAGCGGCTTCCTGGCGAACGCCGGGATCACCGCGCTGATGATCCCGAACGCCGGCAGGATCATGATGTAGACCTCGGGGTGCCCGAAGAACCAGAAGATGTGCTGGTACATCACCGGATCGCCGCCGCCGCCCGGGTTGAAGAAGCTGGTGCCGAAGTGGCGGTCGGTCAAGGTCATCGTGATCGCGCCGGCCAGCACCGGCATCACCGCGATCAGCAGGTACGCGGTGATCAGCCAGGTCCAGACGAACAGCGGCATCTTCATCAGCGTCATGCCGGGCGCGCGCATGTTGAGGATGGTGGTAATGATGTTGATCGACCCCATGATCGACGATGCGCCCATGATGTGCACGGCGAAAATGGTCATGTCCATGCCCATGCCGGCCTGAACCGACAGCGGCGGGTACAGCGTCCAGCCTGCGCTCGGCGCACCGCCCGGAGACAGGAACGAGCCGAGCAGCAACACGCCGGCGAATGGCAGCAGCCAGAAGCTCCAGTTGTTCAGGCGTCCGAAGGCCATGTCCGGCGCGCCGATCATCATCGGCACCTGCCAGTTCGCGAATCCGACGGCAGCCGGCATGATCGCGCCGAAAATCATGATCAGGCCGTGCACGGTGTTCAGCTGGTTGAAGAACTCGGGCTCGACCAGCTGCAGCCCGGGCTGGAACAATTCCGCCCGGATCGTCAGCGCCATGATGCCGCCCGCGATGAACATGATGAACGAGAACCACAGATACAAGGTTCCGATGTCCTTGTGGTTGGTCGTCATGATCCAGCGCATGATCCCGCCGGGATGATGCGCGTGCTCGTGCTCGTGACCTGCGGCGTGATCGTGTGGAATGCTGCTCATCGCTTGACTCCTGGATCGATCTCGGAATGCTTCGCTGTATCGCTTGGACGAGGTGTCACTTGCCCGACGCCTTGGCGCTGGCGACCTCGGCCGGCTGGATCGCCTCGCCGGTGTGATTGCCCCAGCTGTTGCGCTCGTACGTGACGACCGACGCAATGTCGACGTCGGAGAGAGTCCCTTTCCAGGCCACCATCGCCGTCGGCTTGCCGTCCCGCGTCACACCGTTGAGCACGACCGAGATGTGCGCGAGCTTCGGCCCGGTCGCGACTTTGGAGGCGTCGAGCGGCGGAAATGCCGGCGGCAGTCCCTTGCCGTTTGCCTGATGACAGGCGACGCAGTTGGCCGTGTAGATCTTTTCGCCTCGCGCAGTCAGATCCTTGATGTCCCAGGTCTTGTTGACGTCATCCGCGGCGGACGCGAGCTTTTTCTTCTGGTCACCGACCCAGGCGGCATAGTCCTGTTCGG
>Ga0207678_10001286_pt1 | contig 23196 bp, 14 predicted proteins | sample KBSC63metaG_FD_184319 | JGI IMG/M metagenome (GOLD analysis project Ga0207678, IMG submission 184319) | Corn rhizosphere microbial communities from Kellogg Biological Station, Michigan, USA - KBS C6-3 metaG (SPAdes) (version 2) | ecosystem: Host-associated > Plants > Roots > Rhizosphere > Soil ... | reverse complement strand
CGGCGCGGCCTGCCCAGCACCCGCGGCAGCAAACCGGACGGCCTGCGCCTCGCGATCGAGCGGCCTGGCCTGCTGGATACGCTGGGTTGGGCCGAAATGACGCCCGCCGCACCCGGTGCCGGTGAGATCTCGATCAAGGTCGAGGCGGCGGGCCTTAACTTCCGCGACGTGATGTGGGCGATGGGGCTGCTGCCCGACGAGGCGCTGCTCGACGGCTTCGCCGGCCCGACCATGGGCCTGGAATGCGCGGGCATCGTCACCGCGATCGGCGCCGGTGTGGAGGGCTTCGCTGTTGGCGACCGGGTAATGGCGTTCGCTCCTGCCTCGCTTTCGACCGAGACGGTGACCGCCGCGCACGCCGTGATGCGGATGCCTGCGGGAATGAGCTTCGCCGCCGCCGCGACCGTGCCCGTCGCCTTCCTCACCACCATCTACGCGCTCGGCCATCTCGCGCAGATCGGCGAGGGCGAAACCGTGTTGATCCATGGCGGTGCGGGCGGCGTGGGCCTCGCCGCGATCCAATATGCCAAGCATCGCGGGGCGCGCGTGTTCGTGACGGCAGGCTCGCCTGCCAAGCGCGCGCTTCTCCAGAATCTGGGGGTCGAAGCGGTGCTCGACAGCCGCTCGCTCGCTTTCGCGGATGAGGTGATGCGGCTTACCGACGGCGAGGGCGTGGATGTTGTCCTCAACTCGCTGGCGGGCGAGGCGATGCGCCGCAGCCTGATGCTGGTGAAGCCGTTCGGCCGTTTCCTCGAGCTCGGCAAGCGCGACTTTTACGAGAATAGCAGCGTCGGCTTGCGCCCCTTCCGCCATAATGTGACCTATTACGGGATCGATGCCGATCAGCTTCCTCTGCGCCGCCCGAAGCTGGCGGCGGCGCTGTTCGACGAGATCACCGACCTGTTCGCCAAGGGCGCGTTGCGCCCCCTGCCGCATCGGACGTTCGATTATGCCGATGCCGAGGATGCGTTCCGGCTGATGCAGGCATCAGGCCATATCGGCAAGATCGTGCTGACCCCGGGCGACGCATTGCCTGCCGCACTGCCGAAGGCGGAGCCGTTCGCGGCGAACGAGAACCAGGCCTATCTCGTAACCGGCGGTCTCGATGGCTTCGGTCTCGAAGCCGCGCGCTGGCTGACGCTGCATGGCGCCAAGCATCTCGCCTTGATGAGCCGGCGCGGGCCCGCGACGCCCAATGCGGATGCGGTGCTGGCCGAATTCGCGGCGGCCGGCGTCGATGCGCGCGCTTATGCGGTCGATGTCGGCAATGAGGCCGCGCTGGCGACGATCCTCGACAATGTCCGCAAGGGACAGGGGCCGATCGGCGGCGTGATCCATGCGGCGGTCGCGATGGACGATGCGTTGCTCGGCGCGCTCGACGCCGAGCGTTTCGCGCGTTCGCTCCATCCAAAACTGGCCGGCGCGGACGCGCTCGACCGGCTTACGCGCGGCGACGATGTCGGGCTGTTCCTGCTCTTCTCCTCGGTCACCACCGCGTTCGGCAATCCCGGCCAGGGCAATTATGTCGCCGCCAATGCCGCGATCGAGGCGATCGCCCGACGGCGCCAAGCCGAAGGCCTGCCCGGTCTTGCCGTGCAATGGGGCCCGATCGGCGATGCCGGCTACCTCGCCCGCGAGGCACAGGTCAGCGACATGCTTTCTCGCCAGTTGGGCAGCGCACATCTGAGCGCACAGGAAGCGCTCGACACGCTGCCGACTTTGCTCGCCACGGGCGCTCCGGTGATAGGCATGGCCACGATCCGCTGGGCCTCGCTCCGCCGCCAACTCCCGCTCATGGCGTCGCCGCTCTTTGCCGAAATGGGCGGCGCGGCGACCGACGAGGCGGCCGAAGTCGATCTCAAGGCCTTGCTCGCCGATTGTTCGCCCGATGAGGCACGGGAAAAGGTTTCCGCCCTGCTGGTCGAAGAAGTCGCGCGGATCATGAAGCTCGCAATCGACCGGGTCGAGCCGCAGCGTCCGCTCGCCGAACTCGGCATGGACAGCCTGATGGCGGTCGAACTGCGGCTCGCGGTCGAGCAACGTTTCGGCATCTCGATCCCGCTCCTCGCTTTGTCGGAGGGCGCGACCCTGAGCGCGATGGCAGGCCGGATCGTGCGCAGCCTGGGCGGCGAAGGCGAAGGTCAGGCCGACGAAAAGACGCAGATGGCCGAGCGACTGGCACGCTACGAAGGCGCCTCGATCGACGGCCCGGCGGACGGCGCAACGGCCCCGAGCGAGCCGTCGATGGCCGCGGCTGCCGCTAGCTCGCCTTGATCCTGCCTCAGGAGCGTGCCACCGCTCCTGACGATGAGCGATAATTTCGGACTCAGCGGCGATGCCAAGGCCAAGCTGCTCGCGCGCCTCTCCAATCGGGCGCCGGCGCACGCCGAACATCATGCCCCCACCAAGCCTCCACTCGGACGGCCCGAGGTGCAGGCAGATTTGTCGCTGGTGCGCCGCGCCGGCGAGGCGCTTGGCATCCGCAACCCCTTCTTTCGCCCGCATGAAGGCATATCGGGGGCGACGGCCGTTATCGACGGCAGGACTTACGACAATTTCGTCTCCTACAATTATATCGGGCTAAACGGCGACCCGCGTGTTTCCCAAGCGGCCAAGGACGCGATCGACGAGTATGGCACGTCGGTTTCGGCAAGCCGGATCGTGTCGGGCGAGCGGCCGATCCATCGCCAGTTCGAGCGGGCGTTGGCCGAGGTCTACCAGACCGAGGACGCGATCGTTCTGGTATCGGGCCACGCGACCAACGTTACCGTGATCGGCCATCTGCTCGGCCGCGACGACGTGATTCTGCACGATTCGCTCAGCCACAACAGCATCGTCCAGGGCGCGCTGGCGAGCGGAGCGCAGCGTATCGCCTTCCCCCATAACGACATGGACGAGCTGGAACGGCTGCTCAGCGCGGCGCGTCCCAACGCAAATCGGGCGCTGATCGTAGTCGAAGGCCATTATTCGATGGACGGCGATATACCCGATCTCGCCCGTCTGGTCGCGATTGCGAAGGCGCATGGAGCGCATCTGATGGTCGACGAGGCCCATTCTTTGGGCGTTCTCGGGGCGCGCGGGCTCGGTATTTTCGAACATACGGGCGTGAATCCGGGCGATGTCGACATCTGGATGGGAACGCTCAGCAAGACTCTCTCGGGGTGCGGCGGCTATATTGCGGGCTCGTTTGAGTTGATCGAATATCTGAAAAGCAGCGCCCCCGGCTTCGTTTATTCGGTCGGCCTGGCGCCGCCTGTGGCCGCGGCGGGCCTCGAAAGCCTGCGCATCATGCACGCCGAGCCCGAGCGCGTGGCGAGATTGCAGGCCAATGGCCGGTTGTTCCTGGACGCGGCGCGCGCGCACGGCCTCGACACGGGGCCCTCGATCGGCGCGGCAATCGTACCGATCATGACCGGCAGTTCCATCGTCGCGGCGCGCACCGCCGACCGTTTGTTCGACCGTGGCATAAACGTCCAGCCGATCATCTACCCGGCCGTGCCCGAGCAGGCCGCGCGCCTGCGCTTCTTCCTGTCCTCGCTGCACGAGCCCGAGCAGCTTGAGCGCGTGGCGAAGACGGTGGCCGAGATATTGGCGGAAGTTCGCGCCGAACGGATCGACCTGGGCGCGCTGGCGAGCAGATTAGCAGCCGAGTGAGCGAGATCATCCTCGACATCACGCGGCTATTGTCGCGGGTGCTCCACCCGACACCTACCGGGGTCGACCGGGTCGAGATGGCCTATGCGCGCGGACTGCTCGACGCGGTGCCCGATCGCCTGCGCTTCGCGGCGGTCCATCCAAGCGGAATTTACGGCCGATTGCCGACCAAGGCGGTAACGCGCTTTCTCGACGTGACCGAACAGAGATGGCGCGACGAAGGATTGGGCGCGCAATCGCTCCGCCTGTTCGCGGCCAAGGCATTGCTCTCACTCCGCCCGCGCATCGCCAGGTCGGGCGAGAAGAGCCTGTACCTGCAGCCTTCGCCCAACAATCTGATCAAGCCAGCCCTGATGCGCGCCTTCCTGAAGCGCGAAAATGCGCGACTGGTGTGCCTGGTCCACGATCTGATCCCGATCCAATATCCCGAATATGCCCGGCCCGGAGGCGCCGATCTGCACGCGCGGCGCATGTGGACGGTCGCGTCGATGTCGGACGGGATCATCGCCAATTCCCAGGCGACACTGGACGCGCTCCAGCCGTGGCTCGACCGCGCTGCGCCTCGGCCATTGGCCGTGGTCGCGCATCTCGGGACGGAGATACGCCCGGACGTTGCGCTCCATACGTCCGACCGACCCTATTTCGTCTGCGTCGGCACGATCGAACCGCGCAAAAATCATCTGCTGCTGCTCCATCTGTGGCGCGCAATGGCCGAGCGGAGCGGCCCCGGCGCGATTCCGAAGCTGGTGCTGATCGGCCGGCGCGGTTGGGAGAATGAGCAGGTGATCGACCTGCTCGAGCGCTGCCCTGCGCTCAAGGATTGCGTTGAGGAGCATGCGGGTCTGCCCGATGCCCAGGTCCAGGGACTGATTGCCGGAGCGCGCGGATTGCTGCTGCCGTCCTTCGCCGAAGGTTACGGCATGCCGGTGAGTGAGGCGCTCGCGTTGCGCGTGCCGGTATTGTGCAGCGACCTGCCCGCGCTGCGCGAGGCGGGGGGCGACGTGCCGCTGTTCCTCGACCCCCTCGACGGGCCCGCCTGGCAACGCGCGATCGAAGACCTCGCCTCCCCGGATTCGGCCGAGCGCGCGGCGCAGATGCGACGGATTGCGAACTGGCAAGCGCCGACCTGGCCGGAACATATCGCAATCGTGCTGGCGCTGTTGCATAAGCTCGACGCATGAACGTGACGTCTCCGGCTGCGCCGCCTCCGCGCAGCACTTTTCTCCAGGCACTCGCCGTCCAAACGCGCGTCATCGGCGCACTCATCCTGCGCGAGTTGCATACGCGCTACGGCCGCGAGAATGTCGGCTATTTGTGGATGTTTCTGGAACCGATGCTGCTCGCATCGGTGATCGGCCTGCTTCACTATGAAACAGGCCACAATGTCTATGGCGCAGATATCAAGCCGCTGCCCTTTGCGGTGCTGGGTTATACGACCTTCATTCTGTTCCGCGGCATCGTCAATCGCGCCGAGGGCGCGATCGAGGCCAATGCGCCATTACTCTATCACCGGTCGGTGACGGTGTTCGACATCATCCTGGCGCGCGCGTTGCTCGAGTTCGGGGCCATCTTCTCGACCTTTTCGATCATCATGATCCTGATCGTCGCGCTGGGGCTGGCCGACCCGCCGGCGCGGCCGCTCTACGTGGCGTTGGGCTGGGTGCTGATGTGGCTGTTCTGCCTCGGTCATTCACTGATCATCACTGCTGCGACCTATGAGCGACGCACGTTGGGGCGCTTCGTTCACCCCTATACCTATTTCATGACCGGCCTTTCCGGCGCTTTCTATATCATGAGTTGGCTGCCGCGCGGCGTGCGGAGCTATGCCGAGTGGCTGCCGACGACCACCATCTTCGAGACGGTGCGCTATGGCTGGTTCGAATCCGCCAAGGACGATTATTGCTTCTACGGTTATTGCCTCGCTTTCTGCGCGATCACGATCTGGATCGGGCTGATGATGCTCCGTACCATCCGCGACAAGATTCACCTGTCATGACGCGCGCTTTGCCAGCGCATTTCCGCTTAAGCAGCGGATCAGCTAGGATCGACGAATGAACATGCATGGTTTCATGACCCCCGCAGACCAGGCTGAGGATCGAGATCTCACTCTCGGCGAGCGGATACGCGGCCTGATCTGGGCGCGCCGCTGGTTCTGCCTGATCGTGGTGCTGCCGACCCTGCTGGTCGCGCTCTACCTCTATGGCTACGCCGCGAACCAATATGAGTCCGAGGCGCATTTCCTGGTCCATTCTGCCAACCAGCCCCAAATCCCGAGCGCAGGCGCCAGCGCGCTCAGTCTGCTGACCGGCACCGGTGGCGGCCAGAATGAGGCGATGAGCGTATCCGACTACCTCACCTCGCACGACGCGGTGGCAAAGCTGCGGACAGAGGACCGACTTGTGGAGCGCTTTCAGCGTCCGGGTGTGGATATCCTCAGCCGTCTCTTCGGGACCAATCCGACGCCAGAGCGGCTGCTGCGTTATTACCAGCGCCAGGTGAAGGTGAAGTACGACACCGATACCGGGATCACCACGATCAAAGTCCACAGCTTTACGCCACAGGATAGCTACGACATCGCACAGCGCCTTCTCCAGATCGGCGAACAGCGCGTGAACGCGCTTAACGAGCGCAGTTACGCGGACGAGATCGCCAATGCCCGCCGCGTGCTGGATCAGGCCGAGGCCGCGCTGACCACGAACGACGCGGCGATGACGGCCTTCCGCCATCGGAGCGGCGATATCGATCCGCAGGCGACGGGCGCCGCACAGCTCGGACTGGTCTCGACGCTGGCGGGGCAGCTTGCCGCGGTGCGCGCGCAACTCCAGACCATGGCGGGGGTGATCAGCCCGTCCAGTCCGCAATATCAGGCGCTGGCGGCGCATGCCCGGTCGCTGCAGACACAGGTCGACGCCCAATCCGGCAAGCTCACCGGCAGGAGCGATTCGATCACCAACGACGTCAGCGAATATCAGGCGTTGATGCTGCGCCGCGATTTCCTGAACAAGCGCTATGAGGCGGCCGCGGCCAGCCTGGAAAAGGCACGCGAGCAGGCGATACAGCAGCAACTATATCTGCAGCGCGTGGTGAATCCCAACATGCCGGTGAAGGCGCTCTATCCCGAACGTGGACGGATATTGGGCACCGTTCTGGTCTCGCTACTGCTGGTCTACTCGATCGGCTGGCTGATCGTCGCCGGCGTGCGCGAGCACGCGGCGTAGGGAGGAGCGCGCGCCGTCCCGACGGCGCGCCGACCGCCATGAGCCGCCCCGCCGCCTTTCTGGACCGCGACGGCGTGATCAACATTGATCACGGCTATGTGTTCGAGCCCGCGCGGCTGGACTTCACGCCAACCGCGATCGAGGGCATCCGCCTGCTCAATGAAGCCGACTATCCGGTACTGGTGGTCACCAACCAGTCAGGCGTGGCGCGCGGACTGTACGGCCTGGCGGAGGTCGAGGCGTTTCACGCACATCTCAATGCCCTGCTGAGACAAGAGGGTGCTCATGTGGATGCCTTCTATTTCAGCCCGTGCCACCCCGAAGGAACGGTCGCGGAATATGCGATCGAGCATGAGGATCGAAAGCCCGGCATCGGTATGATCCGGCGCGCCATGCGGGACTGGGATGTCTGCGCCGAGGGCAGCTTCCTGATCGGAGACAAGCAAAGCGATCTCGACGCCGCCGCTGCGGCCGGCATTTCGGGCTACTTGATCGAACCCGATACGGGCGACCTCGCCGCCCTGGTCCGCGCATGCCTGGCCGCATGATCCGCACGCTCGCGCCGCGCCCGATTTCGGCCTAGGACGGGACCGGGGCTGGGGCATATGCTGGCAGACTATCTCGATTGGATCGTCACTTCCGCGTTGCCGATCTGGACCGCGCGCGGATTCGATCGGCGCGCCGGTCGCTTCCACGAACGGCTCGATCGTGCCGGCCACCCGCTGTGTGTGCCGCATCGGGCCATGGTGCAGGCGCGCCAGGTCTTTGTCTTTGCCTGTGCGGCCGAGCTTGGCTGGGCAAAGGACAGCGCGACGATCGCCGAAATGGCGATGGCATCGCTGTTGCGCGATTTCGCCGCGGAGGAAGGGGATGAAACCAGCTTCGCCTTCGCGATCGATCCCGGCACAAGCCGAGTCTCCGCGCCGCAACGCGACGCTTATGCCCACGCCTTCATCCTGTTCGCGCTGGCCGCGCTCCATCAGGCGAACCGCGATCCAAACTTGCTCGACATCGCCGATCGGGTGACCCGTTTCATCGAGCGGCGCCTGACCGACCCGCAGCATGGAGGCCTGTTCGACGCGCTGCCCCCACCCGCCGAGAAGCGGCAGAACCCGCACATGCATCTGCTTGAGGCCTATCTGCTTCTGGCGCGCACGGCGCCGGGACGCGGTTATGAAGAGCGGGCGGCGGCATTGGTGGCGCTGTTCCGCCGCCATTTCCTGCGCGACGATGTGCTGTTCGAATTTTTTCGGCCCGACTGGTTGGTCGCGCGCGCCATGTGGGAGCCTGGCCATCATTTCGAATGGGTCTGGCTGCTTGGCGAATATGGCGCGCTGACCGGCGAAACGATGGAAGCGGAGATGGACGCGCTCTATTGCTCCGCACGACAGCAGGGCGTCGCGGCGAACGGCCTGCTGGTTGACGAAATCTCGCCCGATGGGATCATTCTCAAACCCTCGCACCGGGCCTGGCCGCATAGCGAAGCGATCAAGGCGGCAGCTACGCGTAACGATGCGGCCTTTGCGGACAAGATGGCGGCGGGCCTGATGTGCCATTTCCTCGACCGGCCCTTCGTCGGCGGCTGGACCGATCACATCGCCGCAGACGGAACGCCGCTGGTGGACTATGTGCCTGCCAGCACGCTCTACCACCTGGTGCTGGCGGCAAAAGTTGCAGCAAAAAGCTTTGCAGCCGCGCCCGTGCTTGCCAAGGCAGCATCATGAGCGCCTATCTCGAACGTCTTTCGGATTATCGCGTCGCCGTGATCGGTGATGTCATGCTCGATTGCTATATGTCAGGCTCGGTCAGCCGCATCTCACCCGAGGCACCCGTGCCGGTGCTTCGCGTGACCGACGAGCATGCGGTTCCCGGCGGCGCGGCCAATGTCGCCGCCAATCTCGCCAGCCTTGGCCTCAGCGTGAATCTGGTGGGCCTGGCGGGGCAGGATGGCGCGCGCGATGAACTGGTCAGGCTGCTCGGTGCAATCGGTGCGATCGACTGCACGGGCATCGCTGCGGTGCCAGGCCGGCGCACGACGCGCAAACTGCGCGTGATCGGCGCCCATCAGCAGATCGTGCGCGTCGATCATGAAGATGTGATCCCGTGCTCCGGTGAGATCGAGGCGGACTTCCTGGTTGCGATGGAACGGGCGATCGAAGCATCCGACATCGTGATCCTGTCCGATTACGGCAAGGGCGTCTGCTCCGACCATGCGATCCGGGCAGTGATCGACCGCGCTGCTGCATCGGGCAAGAAAGTGCTGGTAGACCCCAAGCGAACCGACCTTGCTGTCTATCGCGGCGCTTTCCTGATTACGCCCAACCGCAAGGAATTGAGCGACGCGACCGGTCTTCCCTGCGAAACCGACGCGGAGGCCGCCGCTGCCGCCGCCAAAGCACAGGAGATGAGCGGCGCGCATCTGCTGCTCACCCGATCGGAAAAAGGTATGTCCTTCTTTCCGCTGGACGAAGCGCCGATGCACGTGCCGACCGTGGCACAGGACGTGTTCGACGTGTCGGGCGCGGGCGATACCGTGGTCGCCGTGCTCGCCGCCGCGCTCGCCGCGGACATGCCGATCCGCGACGCGATGCGCATGGCCAATCATGCCGCGGGGATCGTCGTCTCGAAGCTCGGCACCGCCAGCGTAACCCGCGAAGAGCTGGCGGCGGCGCTGCTCGCCGAAAGCACCACATCGGATATCAATGACGGACGCCTGCTCGACCGGGAGGCGATGGTGGCGCTGCGTTGGGCCTGGGCCAGGGAAAAGTTGACTGTCGGCGTCGCCAACGGCTGCTTCGACCTAGTCCATCCCGGACATATTTCGCTGATCGCGCAGGCGGCGGCGAGCTGTGACCGGCTGATCATGGCGCTCAATACAGATGCGTCGGTGCGCCGGCTGAAGGGGCCGTCGCGCCCGATCCAGGACGAAGGCTCGCGCGCCGCGGTGATCGGCGCGATCAAAGGCGTGGCGGCGGTGACCTTGTTCGACGAGGAGACCCCGCTGGAATTGATCGAGGCGCTGGAGCCGGATGTGCTTGTTAAAGGCGCGGATTATACGATCGATCGCGTCGTCGGCGCGGACGTGGTGCAGAAGCGCGGTGGACGCGTGGTGCTGGCGGAACTGACGCCCGAGCAATCGACGAGCGAGATCGTCAACCGCAAAAACCGAGAAAATTAGACGAGGCCAAAGGCCTCCGAGCTGAAGGCCCGTTTTATCCGGCGGTAAGGAATTGAGTGGCCGACTGCGGCCCGCACATGAGAGGACGTCGGGCATGCTGGCTTCAGATGAAATCGAGCTTGCGTATCGGCTGTTATTGGGCCGTCAGCCTGATCCCGACGGGTTCGCGCACTATCAGCGCATGGGAGAGAACGGGATGGATGTCGACGGCCTGCGCGCCGACATCATGGCTTCACCGGAATTCCGTGCGAACCACGGCTCATCCGGACAGCGCCTTGTGGATATGGGGCATGCCAAGGTCGTCGTCGATGGCCAGGAGCCGGAGTTCGGACGTCATATCGCCCAGCATGGCAGCTGGGAGCCGCACATCATCGCGATTATTCAGCGCCATCTTAAGCCTGGCGACACGTTCGTGGACATCGGCGCCAATGTCGGCGTCATGTCATTCACCGCCGCCGCCGCGATAGGCGCGAGCGGGCGGGTGCTGGCATTCGAGCCGCATCCGGACAATATCCGGCACTTCCTCGCCGGCGTGGCTGCGAACGGATTTCAGAACGTAACGCTGCACGGTTTTGCCTTGTCGAATGCCCAATCGATCTTTTCGCTGATCGGCTCCTCCAACGGCTATCTGATGCCGGAGGGACAGAGCGTCTTTCAGACCGTAGCGTTGCCTGGCGACCCGATCCTCGCCGATGAACCGCAGATCGACATGATCAAGATCGACATAGAAGGCCATGAACCCCAGGCGCTGGCCGGAATCGAGAAGGCTCTGCGCAAGCATCGACCAATCGTGCTAGGCGAGTTCAATCCGCGATGCCTGAACAACCATATTGGTTGCCCGCCACCGCAATTTGCGGACCAGCTGTTCGATCTCACCGACCGCGTCGAGGCTATCGAACATGACGGCCGGGTCAACGAAGTCCGCTCCGCAGCCGGGCTGGTGGACCTTTGGGAACGCAGGAACGCCGAGGCAGTCGCCGCCAGCTTCCTTCCCGACGGCATGCTCCACTTCGATCTCCTATTTCGCGTACGATAAGACCTGCGGAAGTGACGGCGACCTGGCGAGCGAATCCCTAGACGCAGCTTTCGATTTGCCGCAGTGCGCGCCGCATGCTGTCGTTCCTTAAGACCAAGAAATCCGCCGGCGTGCCGGTAACGCAGGCCGTTCACCGCCTGATCGCGCGCGGTAATGAAGCGCGCGACCGTGGCGAATGGGACGATGCCGTCGAAAACTATCGCGCCGCGATGACGGAAGATCCTACGCTGGTCCATATCTGGATCCAGCTGGGGCATGCCGAAAAGGAAAGGCGCCGGTACACCAGCGCCGAGGCGGCCTATGCACGCGCGGCGATGCTTCAGCCGGATGATGGCGAAGCGCTGCTGCATCTGGGCCACGTCTACAAATTGCTGGGCAACATTCCCGCAGCCGCGCGAGCCTACCTTCAGGCCGCGCGGCTTAGTCCAGCGGATCCCGATGCCATCGAGGAAGTGCAGCGGCTTATCGCCCGTACCGCGCCGCTCGCACGACCCGACCTGCTGGCCCTGCTACGTGATGCCGTCTTCTCCGAAAAGGATGACCATAGCGTCCAGGACAGGCCGCGAGCGGCCGGCGGCGAAGCGTTGCTGTTCGACGTTTCGGGTCTGGTTGCAGCGGCGTTCGCCGGCCACCGCTTTGCGGATCTGGGCCTGGTGGGCGACCTGATCGTTCCGCCGATCCTCCGGGATTCCAGCCGGCCTGCGCTGATGTGCGCGCACGTGGTCGGGCATAGCCGCTGGCTGGAGATAAGCCCTGCTCAGCTCGCGCGCATCGCCGCGCTCGGCCGGTCCGCCCACGCGATGGGGCCGCTGCAGCGCCAGGAGGCGATCACCGACCTGGACCTTGGATTCCTGTTGTCCGCGCCGTTGGAAATGCCCGCCGGCGCTCTCCTGATCGACGTCGACGCGAACCATGCCCCCCCGGATCACGCGCTGTTCGTTCAGGACGCGCGTTCGAACTTCGGGGCGCGTTATGTGGCCTTCGGGAGCGGGACGCCCACCGAACTGGCGGAACGCGCCGACCTGCTCAAAGTCATCGACTCAGCGACGCTGACCTCGGATGCCGTTCTCGAGGCTGTTGCCGAGCCGATTCCTGCCGAACAGTCCACGCCGCACGCGAAAGCAAGGATCGCGCGCTTCGAACAGCTTGGCATCAACGGGACGCCAGGGAAATTCCGGACTGGAACCGGCTGGCTGCCTCCCGAAGACTGGGGTTGCTGGGCGGCCATGCCCGGCGGAGACCTTGAAATCGCGCTTCCCGAACTCGATGCGCCGCGCCTCTACCTCCGCCTGAAGGGGCTTCCCGAAGAGCTTACGCGCTATCAGATAGCGATGCAGGACGGTGGCCAGATTGCTGGCGAGATCGATCCTGGCCGCCACAAATGGGTGGTTATCGATTACGCGCCGGTGACCGGGGGCGTGCTGCGCCTTCGTATCCGGGGCGAGAATAGCGCGCTGGTGAATATGCAGGACGCCAGCCGCAAATTGCCGGCCATGGTCGGCGTGGTCGGATTCTATATCTGCGACCAAAAGGATCACACGGCGCGCGGCGCGCTGCTCGAGAGCACGACGCTGGGAGACCTCGAAACGCTCTATTAGCGCGAGATGACACGCGCCCGATGACCATCCGGACGCGGCGGCTTCCGTCGCGGCCGCGTGCCCTGCTTATGGCTGGAAGGTAGTCGCTTCCATCAACGCGAACGCTTCTTCCGCATCGTCGCGGTGATAGTAACCGACACTGGACAGGTTGGCGTAAACATTCTTGCCTCGGAGAGTCACCGTAACGCCCCGAACCAAAAGGGAAATCTCGATCACGCCATCCTGATCGACGACCGCCTCCACGCCATGGGGTGACGCCGCGGTCTCGAGATCGCGGTAGGGTGTAAGCTCCACGTTACTTCGCAACTGGCATGCGCCGAGCGGAAAACCGGCCTCGCCCCGAAGACCGATGACCACGCGCACCCGATCACCTGGGGAGCAACCGGCGGCAATGAAGCGGATCGAAGCCAGCGGGCTGATGCTCCACACCCCCGAATCCTCCAGATGCCACCATCCTCGGTCGCGGGCCATGCGGGCCGTCCGCATCGATCCCCCGGCCGCAGCGGCTTTGCGAACCGCATTATTTCCCACGATCGCCAACTCTCCCGGTCGAATCCGGGCGAAGGCGGCCGGCATCGCAGCCGCGGTTTTCCCGAGCGCTCGGGACGCACCCAGCAGCTCCTCCGCAAACTCTGTCCAGGTGCGCGGCTTGAAGTCGGTCTCGACCTGCTTCGTCCAGGCCGCGAGATCCGCAGGATCGTCGAGCAATTGCGTGACTGCGGCCAGGCCCGTCGCAACGTCGACCGGATCGACATAGCGAACCAGCTTGCCACCCACTTCAGGCATCGAAGTGACGCCGGCGCTGATGCAGGGTTTCCCGAGGACCAGGCTTTCGCCGATCGGCAAACCCCAGCCTTCCGCGAAGCTAGGATAGATGGTGAACCGGCTGTTCCGATAGAGGCTGGCGAGCATCGAATCCGATACGCTGTTCAGGACCTTGACCATCCCGTTGAGAGAATTTGTCCGATGGAGCAGGTCCTGGAGATGGTCGATCTCCCAACCCCATTTTCCGACAAAGACCAGCTTGGGCAAATCGGTGCGGCCGGTCCGCATCAATTGCTGCCAGATGTTGACGAGGTAAACGTGGTTCTTGCGGATCTCGATCGTGCTGACGCACAGCACATAGCCCGCCTCACCGAATTCGGCGCGCAAGCTCTCTTCGGCCCACGGTTCGGGTCGAGACAAGGCCATCTCGGTCGCGAGGGGAACCGGATAGACCGGGGTACGAAGATCCATCTCGTTCACCAGGAAGCGACGGAGTTCCCGCGCGACGAAGGCCGAATTCGTCGTGAAAAAATTGGCGATCTCGCCAACGTCCAGCAGCGAACGACGAAAGGCGTGCGTCGCCTTTTCATCGACATATTCCGGATTGTCGATCTGGATCAGGTCGTGGACGAACACCGTGACCACGACCCCTTTCTGGCGGAGCGTCCTGAGTAGATCATAGCTTTTCACGATCCAGAATGCGCCCGCCATCAAGAAGACGCTGCCCGGCTCGATCTCGATCGCACGCAGCGTGGAGCGGATCGCGTCGAGCAATCGATCAAGCCGCTCGCGCGTCGGACTGCGCAACTCCACTTCGTCGATCAATTCCCGAACCAGGACGGGATCAGCGGCGTAGATCACGTTGTTCAGATAGTCGGGGATTACGGGCCGTACGTCGCGCGCATTGGGGCTGGTGCGGTCCATCGCACAGCGCAACATGTTCGCCACAACCCGCTGGATGCCGCTCATCGAAGCATTCAACGTGAGGTATTCCATCATGTCGGTCATTTCCGCGTAGATGGTCGCGACATCGTCATCAGGCGCCGGCGCAGCGATCGTAACCGACAGCGGCTCGGGACGGGGCGGTTCGCCAAGCAGCCTGGCCGTGGCTTCATCGCGCTCGCTCCGCTCCGGGTCGATGCGCGCCAGCGCCTCGGCGCGCATGGCATAGAGGCTTGAGATATCGGGAAAGCGTGCGATCATGCGATCCAGCACCGAGGCGGCTTGGAGGAAGCTGCCCTTTTCCAGCCAATAATCGACGAGCCGGTGCCAGCTTTGGAGCCGATCGGGGGACGCTTCGACGGCCTGCGCCAGCAGCTCCCCGCGATCGAGGTCACTCCAATGTGGCTTGCCCGTGATCAGCCCCTTGGCTCGAGCACGACGAACTGGACGGGCGAGCTCCTCCCAGAGCATCTCCGTGAGATTGCGTGAAGACATGCCCGACCACCTAGCTGCCGACCCGCGAGGCCACAAGCGATCGGACACCGATTAGCTGCACCGCCAGGATTGTCGGGGTCGCGTGGATGGATTAGCCGCATGCCATGGGGCCGTTCTCATCATGAAAACCGAAATTCGGGGCTTGCTGCGCGAGATCATGCCGCTGTCGCAGGCAAGGATGGCGCGGCAGCTGGCACGGCGTGCAGAGGAGGCGCGCGATGGCCGCCAGTTCGCCGTCGCCGCGATGCTCTACGAGGAATCGCTACGCCTCAACCCCGACAAGGTGCGGGTACGCATCCAATGCGGCCATATGCTCAAGGAAGCGGGCGATCTGATCGGCGCCGAGGAGCAATATAGTCGCGCCGCGCAGGACTTGCCGCAGGATGCCGACCTCGCGCTGCAGATCGGCCATCTCCACAAGGTTGCGGGGCGGCCGGAGCAGGCGGAGGCGAGCTACCGCCGCGCGCTGGAGCTCAGCCCCGGCTGGCGCGAAGCAGAGCGCGAGCTCGCCGCCGTCAGCGGCGCGGCCGAGTGCGCCGCTTCGGCGCAGGTCGGCCATGCGGATTGGGTGGTGCCCGAACTGCTTCCACGCGGCGACAATCAAGTCGCGGCGGCGGATCGCAACATCCTACGACTGTTTCGGCTCGGCGGGCGACGCGTCCACAGTCGGTGGGGCGACCTCAAGGTTATGCGCGGGATAGAAGCGATCCGCGGCTACCGGCTGGCGCCTCCCGGGCTCACCGAAATCCGGCTGGTGATCGACGGCAAGACCGCGCGCCGCGAACCGCTCCGCATCCATCCACAGGGCGAAGACGGCTCGCAGGTCAAATATGTCTTCAACCTGTGGCACGATTTTTCGGATTTGCCGCCAGGACAATATCGGATTGAGCTCGGCTTCCATAACGCCTCGGGACGCCGCGTGCGCCGTCATCAGGAAACCGTGCTCGTCGCGCCCCCGCGCGATGCCGCGGAATTCCTGCAATCGGATGCATTGGTCGAAGGCGCACCGGGCGCGGCGTCGATCGAAGATGCGGTCAATAGCCGACCGAGCATGATCCGTTCGGTCGAGCGCAGGCTGCTGCCAGAGCATATCCGCACGATCCTGGTGCAGCGGGTCGACCAGCTCGGAGACCTGGTTTGCTCGGTACCCGCAATCCAGCAACTGCGTGCGCTTTTCCCCGAGGCGAAGCTGGTCGGCCTGATGACGCCCGCCAACCGCGCGCTCGCGGAAAGCCTGGGGCTGTTCGACGAGATCGTCACGATCGACTTTGCCGAAAGCCCGATCGAGCGGCGGCGCGTCCTGTCGATCGAGGCGCAACAGGATTTGCACCGCACGCTGGCCGCATATGCATTCGACCTTGCGATCGACCTCAGTCAAAGTGATGAATCCCGCCCCCTCCTCCTCCTGAGCGACGCCAAATTCCTCTACGGCTTCAAGGACGGACAATCGCCCTGGCTGAATGCCGGGCTGGACTTCAACGGGCATGATCCGATCAACGGGCACGAGATTACGCCTCCGTCGCGCAAAATGCTGTTGTTGGTCGAGGGCCTGCGGCTGATGGCACAGGATCAGGCCCAGAAACTCCCTCATCCGGGGCGCGACGGCCTCGCCGATTACGGCATCGGCGACGGCGATTCCTATGCCGTGATCCATGCGGGCGCTCGCCTGGCCTATACGCGCTGGCCGCATTTCGACCGGCTGGTCGCGATGCTGCTCGCGCAAACCGACCTCAAAATCCTGCTCTTTTCCGATGACGTGGCGGTGACTCAAGGGGTCAAGGCCGCGTCAGCCGCGTCGGATCGCCTGCGCGTGATCACCGGCCAGATCCCGTTCGCGCATTTCGATGCGCTGCTGTCGCATTGCGCCTTGTTCGTGGGCAATGACAGCGGCCCCAAGCACCTCGCCGCGTTGCGCGGCGCGCCCGTGGTGAGCCTCCATATGGCGCGCCTTAACTGGAGCGAATGGGGGCAGGAGGTTTCCGGCCGGATCGTCAGTCGCCGCGTGCCATGCGCGGGCTGCGGGATCGGATTGGACGGCGAGGATTGCGGCAAGGATTTCGCCTGCTTGCGCCACATCAGACCCGAAGAGGTGTTCGCGGCAGCGCAAGAGCTGCTAGGGGCAACCGATTGATGCTCGGCAATCTGTTCCGCAAACCCACCTCCCGCCAGCTCGGCAATCGCGCACGCGGCAAGGGCCGGTGGGTCGAGGCAGCGGCGCATTATCGCGAGCATCTGGCGCAGGCGCCCGACGATTTCGCGATCTGGGTCCAGCTTGGCCACATGCTGGGCCAGCTCGAAGATTATGCCGGCGCCGATCAGGCTTATGGTCGCGCGGGCGATCTGAGACCTGAGGATTCGGACCTGCTGCTATGCTGGGGACGCTCACGCAAGCTCGCGGGCGATTGGGCGCGCGCACGGGATCTCTACGCCTTAAGTCTGGCGAGCGACGGCAATCCGCACGCCGCCAACGAGCTGGCGCTGCTCGATGCTGAGACACCGCCCGCCGAGGCCGCCCCTCCCGCTCCCCCGCCCGCGCCGCCCCCGCCCGCCTGGGCGGTACGGATGGAATATCTGAAGCCGCTGGGGATCGCGCGAGGCGACGAAGTTGCTCTGTTCGTCACGCACAGCGCGACCGGCCGGATCAAGCCGCACGTCGAGCCGTATCTGCACGCGCTGGGCAAAGCTGGGATCAAGCCCTTCCTGATCATCGTCACCGACCGCGAGGTCGACGTGCCGCAGACCTTGCTCGACCTGTCGGCAGGCGTGATCGTGCGCGCCAATGCGGGCTATGATTTCGCGGCCTGGGCGCACGCGATCCACCTTCATCCCGAGGTGTACGGCGCGGGGGCGCTCTACCTCGTCAATGACAGCCTGATCGGGCCGGTCAGCGAGAAGAGCTTCGACGCGCTGCTCAAGCGGGTCCGCGCCAGCGACGCGGACATGATCGGACTGACCGAGAGCCATGAGTATCGCTGGCACGTCCAGACCTTCTTCGTCGCCTTGCGGCCACGATTGCTTTCTTCCTGGTGGCTGCACGACTTTTTCGAAAGCGTGCGCGTGCTGGGCGACAAGGATACGGTGATCCGCGCTTATGAGGTGCGTTTCGCCGGGGCGGTCGAACGCTCCGGTCACACGGTCGAGATATTGTTCCCGAGCGAACATGCGGCCAATCCCACGCTGTACGACTGGCGCGGCCTGATCGAGCGCGGCTTCCCGTTTGTGAAGGCGCTCCTGGTTCGCGGTCACTTCGGGGAAACCGACCTTACCGGCTGGCGCGATACGCTGGGCAAGGCCGGGTTCGATTTAGACCTGATCGACCGCACGATCGCCGCCAGCGCGGAGGTGCTTCCGTCCGAAGAAGCAGGCGCATTGGTCGCGCATCCGCAGCGCTTTGGCGGCGCGGAGGGTGCACCGCTCAAGGTCGCCTTCTACGGTCCCTGGAATTACGACAACGGCCTGGGCTTCGCTGCGCGCGGCACGATTGCGGCGCTCCAGCGTAGTGGCGTGCGGCTCAATCTCCACCCGATCAAAAAGCCGTTTCACGTCCACCGCCCGCTCGCGCCCGCGGTCGATATAGTCGACTTCACCGGCGACGCGGATGTTGCGGTGGTCCATCTCAACCCGGACAGCTGGTTTCTGCTGACCGACGAACAACGCGATGCGATCCGCCGCGCCGGGCGCCGCATCGGCTATTGGGTGTGGGAGATGGGGCATATTCCGCCCGAATGGCGGACGGATTTCAGTTCGGTCGACCGCATCTGGGCGCCGAGCCGTTATTGCGCGGAGCTGTTCGCCGCCGAGGACGGCGCGCGCGTCGACGTCATTCCCCATGCGGTGCCGCTGCCCGCATCGCAGCCGGCCGACCGGGATGCGGTGCTGGCCGGTTTCGGGATCGCGCCAGGGCAACGCGTGATCCTCTATATCTTTGACGGTTCGAGCTACCTCGTCCGCAAGAACCCGCATGCGCTGGTGCGTGCCTTTGCCGCATCGGGCCTAAGCGAGGCCGGCTGGACCTTGTTGCTCAAGACCAAGCATTTGATGGACCGGCCCGAAGACGGCGCGGCGTTCCGTGCATTGGCGGAGGCGACAGGCAACGTCGTGCTGATCGATCGCAGCCTGCCGACCGGCGGACTCGAGGCGTTGATCGCCGCGGTGGACATTTATGCCTCACCGCATTGCTCTGAAGGATTCGGCCTCACGATCGCCGAGACGATGGCGGCGGGCAAGCCCGTGGTCGCGACCGATTTCGGGGGCAGCACGGACCATCTCGACTCAAAGACGGGCTATCCGGTCAAAGCCCGCGCGTGGACGCTCGACCACGACTTTGGCCACTACAAGAAAGGCGGCCAATGGGCGCGCATAGACGAGCCGGCTCTGTCGGCCGCGTTGCGCAAGGCGGCCGAGGATGTCGAGGCGGGCCACAGCGATCGCGCGGAGGCGGCACGGGCGCGGGTCGCGGAGACCTTGTCCTACGAAGCGGTTGGCACGCGCATCTCGCAGAGCCTGCGTGACGTGGTCTCTACCCCGTCCTATGGCGCGGCGGCGCGGCTGAATTTCCAGGCGCAGCGCGGCATCCCCGCGGAGTGCGCAGACTTCGCGCCCAATATCCGGATGGTGCTGCTGACGCCCGAGGGCGCGGTCGATCCCGCGACCGCCCAGATGTGGCGCGATCAGCCCGGCGATCTGATCGCTTTGGTGCCCCGCGGTACCTTTCTCGCTCCCGATTTCGCCAATACTGCCATCCATTCCTGGCTCACTCGGCCCGACGCGGCCGTCTTCTACTGCGACGATGCCGCCGCCGACACGGAGCACGCGATCGACCAGATCCGGCTAAAGCCGGAATTCGACCGCACCCTGCTAACCGCGCAGGACTATATCGGCGCCCCTTTGGTGCTGCGCGTGTCCGCGTATGAGACGCTGGGAGGACTCGATCCCGGAATGGGCACCGCCGCAATCGCGGATCTCCTGTTCCGGGCACACGCGGCCGGCCTGTCGATCGCGCGCATACCGCGCGTGTTGCTGGCCAATCCGGGCAAGCGGATCCGCGCCGCGCACGCGGATTATGCGCGCATGCTGGAAAGCCAGGCCGAGCTTTCCGGCGCGATCGTCGCGGGCCGGACACCGGACAGCTTCGCGCTGATGCGCCCGTTCGCGGCGGACGACGCGCCCGAAGTGACGATCGTGGTGCCCACCTGCCGTAGCAGGGTGCGCGACGGCAAGGGCACCTATGTCGAGCGGCTGCTCGCGCAGATCGCGAATGTGGACTGGCCGATGGACCGGCTGGTGGTGCTCGTAGGGGATGACATAGCCGGCGAACCGGCCTGGGCGCGACGCAAATGGCCGTTCCGGCTGGTACGGCTGGAAACCCCGCGCGGGCCAGGTGAGGCGTTCAATTACGCCGCAAAGATGAACCAGCTGTGGCACGCTGCGGAAACCGAGCAGATCGTCTTTCTCAACGACGATTGCCTGCCCAAGGACGCGAGCTGGCTGCGCGCGTTGTTGAGCTTCTCGACCGACCAGAGCGTGGGCGGCGTTGGCGCGCGATTGCTCTACGACGATGGCCGGCTGCAACATGCGGGGCTCGCTCCCCATGGTCCGGCCGCAGCGCACCTGTGGATTTTCCGGGAAAAGGCCGAGGGCGCCTATCAGGACTGGTCGCTCGTCCAACGCGAATGGTCGATGGTGACGGGTGCGGTATTTGCGACGCGGCGATCGGTATTGGCACAGGTGGACGGCTTCGAGGAAAGGTTCAGCCTGGAATTCAATGATACCGATCTGTGCATGCGACTGCGCAGTCTGGGCTATCGCATCGTCTGCACGCCGATGGCCGAGATGATCCACAGCGAGAAGGCGTCGCGTGGCGAACGGCTACCGCCGGGCGAAGATATCGCCTTGTTCCTATCGCGCTGGCGGCAATTCCTGGACAACGACCCGTCCTGGCATCCAAGCTTGCGGCGAGACTGCCTCGAAATGATGCCGGGCATCGGCGGCGATTGGTATTTGTAAGAGAGAAGCTCTCCATGTTTGGAAAACTCTTCGGGCGCGCAGCGCCAAGCGCCGCGCTGCGGGAGGACATGGCGCCGGCGCGCCGGACGCCCCAGGATGGCCACGACACGATCGAGATCGATCAGCTCGACGAGGCCGCACGAATTTTCGAAGACCCTGCCCGACACAATGAGCTGGGACAGAAGACATTGCGGTTGCCGGATTGGTTCAATTTTGAGCTAAGTCCTGATCGGCCTGAATTTCGCGAGCAGCAGGTGCGGCTGTGGGAAGCTGTGACCGCCCGGACGAACTACGATATCCGGATCAACGAAGACACGCCCGGTGCCGGCGATATCGACGCGTGGCGGCGACCTGCATTCTATGCCGCCGGCGATTCGCACGTGGCAGGGGAGCAGGTCCTCGCGATGGGGCTGATATTGCTGCGCAGCAACGCGCGTCCCGGAAGCCGCGTGATTGAATATGGCGCGGGATTTGGCCAAAATTCGGTCGCGTTCGCGCGATTGGGAGCGACGGTCGACACCGTCGACATCAATCCGGGCTTCTGCGCCTCAATTCGCACACAGGCAGAACGGTTTGAACTGGATCTGACGCCACACGAGGCGCCCTTCGGCTTCAATCCTGCGGGCAAGGACGGCGCCTACGACGTCGTTCTTTTCTATGAGAGCTTTCACCATTGCCTGGACTTCGCCTCGGTCATCCCGGCAATCGAGAAAATGCTGGCGCCGGGCGGCAAGATCCTTCTCGCCGGCGAGCCGATCTTCCGGGGCGAGCAGCCCTATATGCCGATCGCCTGGGGCATCCGGCTCGATTGGCAGGCGACGGCGGTGATGCGGATTCGCGGGTGGATGGAGCTTGGCTTCCGGGAGGACTTCCTAACACGCCAGTTCATGAACTCGGGCTTTTTATGGCGCCATCACGCCGTGCCGCAAGCCGGCCCCGCCAATCTGTATGAATTCACGCGCTGGGACACTCCCGTATCGATGGAAAATTGGTCTCTGTCGCTGGACGAGGAGGCGGGGTGGCGGGCCCCGGAGCCGGGCGGTCGGTGGGCGCGCAGCAATGCCGTGCTGCGCCTGCCCCGTCACGACGGGGCTGTGGAAATAATATGCCGCTGTCATCACGACGATGGCCGCTTCGTGACTATGACATTGGGCTCGGAGACGATCCAGTTCGCGTTGGCGCAAGGCGAGCGGAAGACCGTGCGCCTGCCGATGCGCGGACTGCCCGATCAGGATTTGAAGATCACGACCAACAACGACCGGCGCCAGCACGAGGTGGACGAGGATCTCGGCATCTTCGTCGAAAAGCTCGGACCGTGCTGATCGATCAGGCGAACGCTTCGGCTTTCACGGGGAGGCGGGTCAGCGACTGCTGCACGACATTGAACACCGTGTCCGGGTCGATCTGATCGAGGCAGGCGACCCCGAAGGGGCATGCCGCAGCGGTATGGAAGCCACATGGCGAGCAAGCCAGCGAACGGGACAAGATGATCACGTTCGGTCCGATCGGTCTCCATTCGCTGCGCTGATGTGCCGCACCGAAGATGCAGATCGTCGGCACGCCACTGAAAGCCGCGAGATGGGCAATGCCTGAATTGTTGCCGATCACACATCCCGCGCCGCGCACCAGCCCGGTCATGGTTCCCCATTCCAGTCGTCCGCAATCATTGACGACGCGGGCCGAATCGAAGGGACGGACCAGTTCGCGCGCACGGATCACCTGCCCGGGTGCGCCAATGACATGCACCGTTTCCGGCCGCACCTCGATCAATTTTCCGATCAGATCCCGGAAATGATCGAGCGGCCAATCCCGTATGTCGCTGTTCGAAAAAGGAGCGACGACGATCGGCTTCATGCCGGTTGGTCTTCCCTGCCGGCGAGCCGCATCGCCGCCAGTTCGACGAGAAGACGCTGGCTTTCGGACTGGTGTAGATCGCCGGAAACGCCCCTGCGGAAAAGGTGGCAGCCCCGAAAATCGAAATCTGGTAGCGATTGCCCGTCCACCGCCCACAGGCGAAATTCGAACGCTCCCGGATGCTCGACGCGAAATTCCACGTCGGCGACCCAAACATCGAACACGCCGCTGACGCAGACCCGTTGGTCGACGACCACGTCGAAAGCGAGCAGGCCGCCCTGCGCGGAATTGATATGGATTGCGGGGCGCAGGATATAATTGCCGACCTCGAGCCGCCGGTAAGGTCCCCACACCAGCGCGAATTGCGGTTGGGGCGACCTGTCGGAGCGGAACCGAATATCGTCATCCGCACGCTCGCATTGGTCGCCATGCTTGAATTCAGCGGCGGGT
>Ga0207678_10001284_pt1 | contig 23201 bp, 20 predicted proteins | sample KBSC63metaG_FD_184319 | JGI IMG/M metagenome (GOLD analysis project Ga0207678, IMG submission 184319) | Corn rhizosphere microbial communities from Kellogg Biological Station, Michigan, USA - KBS C6-3 metaG (SPAdes) (version 2) | ecosystem: Host-associated > Plants > Roots > Rhizosphere > Soil ... | reverse complement strand
CAGGTACTTGCCGTGCTTCTCGCAGTATTCCCAGCAGCCGAAATCGAAATGCTCCCAGGCGAGGTCGATGCCGAACTTGCGCGCGGCCGCGTCGACCACGCGCACGCCTTCGGGCATCACTTCCTTGCCGATGCCGTCACCGGCGATGACGGCGATGCGCTTCTTGCTCATGGAGGTTCCTGTCAGCCGCAGAAGCGGCGCATCGCGTCGAGCCAGCTGCCGCCCAGCAGCGACTTCACCTGCGCGGCCGTGTAGCCGCGATCGAGCAGCGCCTGCGTGAGGTTGGGGAGCTTGCGCACGCTGTCGACGCCCGTGGGGTAGGACTGACGGCCGAATGCCGACAAGGGTCCGAAGATGTCGGGTCGGCGCGTCCGCCAGTACACGACGGACGGCGGCGCGACGACGTTCGTCTGCTCCTGGTACGCCTCGACGTAGTCCATGCCGATGCCGACGTGCTCGACGCCGACCAGCTGGACGAAGTGGTCGAGGTGCGTGAGCAGGTCCTCGAGCGTCGGCGTCGTGTCGGAAAGCGATTGCGGCAAGCCGCACACGCCGACCACGCCGCCCTTCGCGGCCATCGCCTTCACCGTCGCGTCGGTCGTGTTGCGGCCGTTCGGCCGCAGCGCGTCGCTGTTCGAATGTGTGCACACCGGCGCGCGCGCCAGGGCCGTCGCTTCGGCGCGCGTGCGATGTCCGCAGTGCGAGAGGTCCAGCATGACCGGCAGCGTGTTCACTCTTGCGATCAGCTCTTCGCCGAGGTAGGTCAGGCCCGCGTCACGCCTCTCGCCGCAGCCGTCGCCGAACGCGTTGGCGGTCGTGTACGCCAGGCCGAGGAAGCGCAACCCCATGCGGACCATCAGATCGAGGCGCCAGAACTCGGATTCCTCCTGGATCATGCTCGCACCCTGCGTGCCGATGACGATGCCCAGGCGCCCCTTCCTCTTGGCGGCGACGACCTCGTCGGCCGTGCGGCACAGCGTGAGCAGCGCGCTTTTGTCGATCTTGGCGAGGTGGCGCTCGAAGTTGTTCAGCGTCTTGTCCCAGTTCTCTTCGAGCGCGAACGTGACGTTGGCGGCGTGGACGCCGCCTTCGAGGCAGCGCTGCGTGAATCGCTCGTCGAGCACATATGCGATCGCGAGGCCGTCGAAGACGAGCGCTTCGGAGTGCAGGGCGTGGGCGACGTCGCCCGCAGTGACATCGGTGGTCGTGGTCATTTCGGATCTCTCGCGGGTTCAGGCGTTGACGGCGACCGTTGCGGCCGCGGGGACGGAGGCGAAGCGGTGGATGTGGAACGGTTCGATCGGAGTCGAGGTCGCACCGGTGGCGATCAGCTCGGCCATGACGTCGCCGACACCGGGGCCGAGCTGGAAGCCGTGCCCGCAAAAGCCGAAGGCGTAGTACAGGCCGCCCACCTTCGCGCTCGGCCCCATGATCGGGATGTCGTCGTCCATGTAGCCCTCGACGCCGCTCCAGGTGCGAAGCACGTTGAGCTTGCCGAGCGCCGGCGCGATGCGGCGCAGCTCGTGCAGCTGGGCGAGCGTCCAGTTCGGGTTGACGTTGGCGCGGCGACCGTCGAGGTACGCAGGGTTTCGCCGGCCGCCGCCGAAGACGATGTTGCCGCGCTTGACCTGGCGGAAGTACAGGCCTTCGTGCTCGATCCTGGTCGACACGCCCACCACGGGAACGATGCCGTAAGGCAGGGGCTCGGTGACGCCCATCGTCGGCCCTTTCGGCACCATCGGTACCGGCTCGTCGAACGCCGCGGACATCGCGCCGCCCCAGGCACCCGAGCAGATCAGCGCGACCGGTGCCGTCACCGTGAGACCGCCGGCCGTGCTCACTCGGAAGTCCTGGGCGGACTTCTCGACGTTCAGAACTTCGCAGTTCTCAATGACCTGTGCGCCTTCGCGCTTGGCGGCCCGACCGAACGCCGGGGCCGCGAGGCGCGGATTCGCATGGCCGTCGTTCGGCGAGTAAGAACCCCCGATCACTTCGGGCCCGAAGAACGGCAGGCGCTTGCGAAGCTCGCTGCGCCCGAAGATCTGCAGGTCGAGGCCCCAGTGCTTGGCGTCGAGGGCGTACTGCTCGATGGCGGCCATCTGCGATTCGGCGTAGACGACGCGGACATGGCCGGTCGCGATGAATTCGGCGTCGTGCCCGATCAGCTCCGGCAGGCGTCCCCAGATGTCGCGCGAGCGGTGCGCGAGCGGCAGCTGCGGCAGGTAGCGGCCCTGGCGCCGCACGTTGCCGAAATTCACGCCGCTCGCCTGCTGGCCGACGAGCCCGCGCTCTAGCAGCACCACCGGGACGCCGCGCCGGCGCAGGAAGAACGCGGCGGAAGTGCCCATGAGGCCGCCGCCGACGATGACGACAGCGGTCTTCAGGCTCTGGCTGCTCACGCGTGCTCCCCCACTGCGAGCGGCATGCTCATCGGCAGCGGTTTCACCGGTCCCTGGCCGCGCAGGCGTCCGACCTCTTCGATCGGCACCCGTGCGGCATCGGCCACCAGCTCGGCGGCGGCGTGCCCGCAGTAGCGGCCCTGGCAACGTCCCATGCCGACGCGGCACAACGCCTTTGCGCGGTTCATCTCCTGCGCGCCGAGGTCGCGCACCGTGGTGCGCAGATCGCCCGCGCTGACGCCCTCGCAGCGGCAGACGATCGCGCGGTCGGGCAGTTGCGACGCGAGCTGGTGCGGCCACGGGAACGCCTGCAGGAGGCCGCGGCGGAACTTGTCCATCGTCGTGAGGCGTTCGCGCAGGCGCGGCATCTCGCCCGCTGCATGCAGACGGCCCGCATCCTTCAACGCCGCGAGCGCCGCAAGCCGGCCTGCCGCCTCGGCGCCGTCGGCGCCGAGGATCCGGGTGCCGTCGCCCGCGAGGTAGATGCCGGGAACGCTGCTGCGACCGTCCTCGTCGATGCGCGGCAGCCACTGGCGCGACGGTCGATCGAAATCGAACTGGCACTTCGCGAGATCGGCCAATTGGCTTTCCGACCTCAAGTGGTAGCCGAGGCCCACCGCGTCGCACTCGAAGCTGTGCTCATGGCCTTGCGCGTCGCGCACGCGAACGCCGTTCACGCCGCGTTCGTCGTCGCCGGTCACCGCGATGGGCGAGATGCCGGACAGCAGAGGCACACCCGCCGACCGCAGCATCGCGACCAGCTTGAGGCCGTGCCACAGCACAGCGGGGCGCGCAGCCAGCGCGGGCAGTGCCTTCATTCGCGTCGAACGCGGCGACGTGTCGAGCACCGCGGCCACCTGTGCACCCGCCTTCACGTACTGCGAAGCCACCAGGTAGAGCAGCGGGCCCGTGCCCATGAAGACGACGCGCTTGCCGATCGAGCAGGCTTGCGACTTCAGCGCGATCTGCGCCGCGCCCAAGCTGTAGCAGCCTGCGTATTGCCAGCCTTCGACCGGCAGCAGCCGGTCGGTCGCTCCGCTGCACACGATGAGCGAGTCGTACGGCAGCACCGCAGCTCGCTCGCCTCCGGTCACCACGTGAAGCTGCCCGGCGGTGAGGTTCCACGCGAGCGTCTCGGGCCGGTAATCGATGTGCGGCCGCAGCGACTCGAAGCTGTCGTGCAAGTCCTTCGCCTTCTGCGCCTCCGTTCCGTACAGCTGCGGGTAGCTGCGCGCAAACCCTTCGGGCTGGCGACGGTAGATCTGGCCGCCGTCGCGCCGGCCTTCGTCGATCATGATGGGACGCAGCCCCGCTTCGACGAGCGTCTGCGCAGCGCGCACGCCCGCCGGCCCGGCGCCGACGACGATCACGCGAGGATCGGCCATGATGCCTCCTCTCTTGTCGTACGGATAGCCATGCCGTCGCGCGCGACGGTCGTGCAGGCGCGGATGCGGTTACCCTGCTCGTCGCGCACCCAGCAGTCCTGGCACGCTCCCATCAGGCAGAAACCCGAGCGCGCTTCCGGACCGAACTCGCTGTGGCGAAGTTGCCCGGTATTCGAGAGCAGGGCGACCATCAAGGTGTCGCCCTCGAGCGCGTGCGCCTCTCGTCCGTCGATGGTGACGCGAATCGGTGCGCGCCCCTGTTCGCCGAGGCGCACGAAGCGTGGGACGTTCATCCGAGGTTCCCCTGGCAGAGGTACTTGGTGTGCATGTAGTCGTCCAATCCCCAACGCGAGCCTTCGCGGCCGTAGCCGGATTCCTTGACGCCGCCGAACGGCGCGGCTTGCGCGGCGATCGCGCCTTCGTTGATGCCGACCATGCCCGTCTCGAGCGCCGAGGCGACGCGCCAGATGCGGCGCACGTCGTTCGAGTAGAAATAGCCGGCGAGACCGTAGGGCGTGTCGTTGGCGAGTCGCAGGACCTCGTCCTCGTCCTTGAACCGGAAGATCGGCACGACGGGCCCGAACGTTTCCTCGCACGAGAGCTCCATCTCGCGCGTCGCGTCGACCAGCACCGTCGGGGCGTAATAGTTCGGACCCTGTGCGACGTGGGTCGTCACGCGCCGGCCGCCGCACACGACCCTGGCGCCGTTCGCGACGGCGTCGTTCACGTGCCGCTCGATCTTGTCGACCGCGCGTGCGTTGATCATCGGTCCGATCTCGGCCTCGGGCCAGCTCGCCGGCCCAACGCGAAGCGCAGCCACGCGGGTGACGAGCTTGTCGACGAAGCGGTCGTGCACGGCCTCGTGCACGTAGACGCGGTTGGGGCTGACGCAGGTCTGACCGCCGTTGCGGAACTTCGAAGCCATCAGGCCTTCGACCGCGGCGGCGATGTCGGCGTCCTCGAAGACGATGAACGGTGCGTTGCCGCCGAGCTCGAGCGAGAGCTTCTTGAGCGTCGCCGCCGATTCGCGCGCGAGGAGCTTCCCGACCTGAGTGCTGCCGGTGAAGCTGATCTTGCGCACGCGCCCGTCGGCGAGCCATGCGCCGACGACCTCGCCGGCGCGCTCGCGCGACGCCGTGACGATGTTGAGCACCCCCGGCGGCACGCCGGCCTGCTCGGCGAGCTCGACCAGCAGCAACGACGTCAGCGGCGTGTCCTCCGCCGGCTTCGCGACGACCGTGCAGCCCGCCGCGAGCGCCGGCGCGATCTTGCGCGCGATCATCGCGGCCGGGAAGTTCCACGGCGTGACGACCGCGACGACGCCGACTGGCTCCTTCACGACCAGGAGCCTGCGATGGGTGACCGGCGCGGCGATGATCTCGCCGTTGGCGCGCACCGCTTCCTCGGCGAACCATTCGACGTAGCCCGCGCTGTACGCGACCTCGCCGCGGCCTTCCGCGATCGGCTTGCCCTGCTCGCGCGAGATGAGTTCGCCGATCTCTTCCTGGTGCTGGACGATGAGCGCGTGCCACTTCTTCAGGACCCGCGCCCGCTCGTCGGCCGTCTTCGATCTCCAGCCGGGAAATGCCGCGTGGGCGGCGTCGGCGGCGCGCCTGGCATCGTCGGCGGCGCTGTCGGGCACGCGGGCGATGAGCGATTCGTCGGCCGGGTTGCGGACGTCGAACTCGCGGTCCTGTCCGGCCGGCTGCCATGCGCCGGCGATGTAGTTGAGTGTCTTCACGGAAAACCTCTATGCAATGCGTTCCCGCGCGCGCCGGGCCACGGTCTCCAGCACCGCACGCGCGACGCCCTGGATCGCGTCGAACCCCGCGGTCTTCCTGAACGACGCGATGTCCATGAACGTCTTCTTGTTGATCTCGACCATCACGCTCTCGCGGGTGCCGTCGGCGCCACCGTAGCGGCGGTTCAACTCGCCGCCGGTGTAAGGCGTGTTCACCGAGCAGGTGAAGCCGTGCTTGCGGATCGTCTCGGCGATGAACTCGATGAAGTCCGTCGTGCTCGACGTACCGCGCAGGTTGCCGAGGCAGAAGTCCATGCGCTCCTTGCCCGCGTCGGCGTGCGTCGGTGCGCCGACCGCCGACATGCAGTGGCAGCTGAGCTGGAAGTAGAAGCCGTGCGCGGTGAGCATGCGGTCCATCACCGACGCGAGCTCGCGGTGGTACGGACGCCAGTAGCGGTCGAGCCGGTGCTGCACCTCGGCGACTGTGAGCTTGCGCTCCTGCAGCGGCTCGCCGTAGCGCGACTTCGACTTGAGCAGGCCGAGCCCGCTCTTCGCGACCGTCGGCTCCAGCGGCACCGGCCATTCGCCTTCGATCATGTCGGGGGTGAGGTCGAGCTCGTGCCGGTTCGCGTCGATGTAGGTGTTCGGGAACAGCGCCTGCAGCAGCGTCGCGCCATGCTTCGGAGCGTCCCGCCAGATCTCGTCGACGTACATCGAGACGTTGTCGTGCAGCACCGAGAACGGCAGCGGCGATCGGAAGTCGATCGGGTACAGGCGACCGCTGCGCGAGACGTCGACGACGACGGGGACGGCGGCGGCAGCGGGATCGAATCTGTAGAAGACTTCGGGTTCGAGGTGCATGGCGGTTTCGTTCAGGCGGGTGCGGCTTCCTCGGCCTGGGAGGTCTTCTGCAGAGCGACGAGGTCGGCGCTGCTGCGATGGCAGAACACTTCGACGCCGCCATCGAGCTGGCGCCGCGGCGGCGTCTCCTTGTCGCAGACGCCCGCCACGCGCAGCGGGCAGCGGTCGAGGAAGCTGCACAGGCCGGCGCGTTGCGCAGGCGCCGTCACGATCGGCAATGCGGCGCGTTGCGCGGCGCCGACTTCGTCGAGCCAGCCCGGCCGCAGCTCCGGCACCGAGGTCGCGAGCATGTGGAAGTAGGGATGGCGCGCCGCGCGTGCGAACGCGTCGCGGCCGAGCGCTTCGACCTTCTGGCCCGCATACAGCACGACGATGTCGTCGCACACGGCGCGCACGGTGTTGAGGTCGTGGCTGATGAACATGTACGACACGCCGAGCTCGCGGCGAAGTTGCGCAAGTAGGTCGAGGATCGCGGCGCCGACGACCGTGTCGAGCGCCGACGTCACTTCGTCGCACAGGATCAGGTCGGGTTCGGCGGCGAGCGCACGCGCGAGGTTCACGCGCTGCTTCTGCCCGCCCGAGAGGCCCGCGGGCAATCGGCTCGCGGACGACGCGGGCGACTGCACGAGGTCGAGCAATTGCAGGATGCGACGCTGCAGGGCATCGCCCTTCAGCCCGCGATAGAGCTGCAGCGGCCGCGCGAGGATGTCGGCGATCGTGTGCGCCGGGTTCAGCGCCGTGTCGGCCATCTGGAAGACGATCTGGATGCGTCGCAGCTCGTCGAGCGTGCGCTGCGCGACGAGCGTCGGCAGCGGCTTGCCGCCGAACAGCACCTGTCCCGCGGCGGGCGCGACCAGCCCCGCGACGACGCGCGCGAGCGTCGTCTTGCCCGAGCCCGATTCGCCGATCACGCCGACCGCCTGCCCGCGATTCAGCTTGAGGCTGACATCGTCGAGCACCCGCGCGGCGGGCTGGCCGTCCTTGCCGATCGCGCCGTAGCCTGCGACGAGGTGGCGGATCTCGAGCAGGGGCATCTCGCCGCCCGGCGCCATGTCGGCTGCGCGTGCCTTGGGCGTCGCGGCGGCGATCAGGCTGCGCGTGTACTCGTCCTGCGGCGTGTCGATGATCTGCGTCGTCGCGCCGATCTCGCGCTGCGCGCCGTCGCGCAGGACGAGGATGCGGTCGGCCATCTGCGCGACGACCGCGAGGTCGTGCGTCACGTACACCGCCGTCGTCTGGTGCTCGCGAACGACACGGCGAAACGCATGCAGCACCTCGATCTGCGTCGTGACGTCGAGCGCCGTCGTCGGCTCGTCGAGGATCACGAGATCGGGGTCGCTCATCAGCGCCATCGCCGCCATCAGGCGCTGCAACTGCCCGCCCGAGACCTGGTGCGGGTAGCGCTGGCCGATCGTCTCGAACGAAGGCAGCGCGAGCTCGCGGAACAGCGCGACCGCCTTGCGCTCGGCTTCCGCCCGCGGCATCAGCGAATGGATGTGGGCCGTCTCGACGACCTGGTCCATGATCGTGCGCGACGGGTCGAACGACGCAGCGGCGCTCTGCGCGATGTAGGCGACGCGGCGACCGCGCAGATCGCGTCGCTCGGTTTTCGTGAGCGACAGCACGTCGGTCTCGCCGATCCGGATCGTGCCGCCGGCGATCCGGCAACCGCGCCGCGCGTACCCCATCAGCGACAGACCGATCGTCGTCTTGCCCGAGCCCGATTCGCCGATCAGCGCAAGCACCTCGCCCGGTTCGATGCGGAACGAGACGTCCTTGACGATCGCCGTCTCGCCGCCGTCGGCGGCGCGGGCGACGACGCGCAGATCGTCGACGACGACGGTCGCGCCCATCAGCCCTTCTCCCCGTCGATGCGCGCGCTCGGCAGGTTGTCGATCACCAGGTTGACGGCGATCGTGAGCACCGCGATCGCGAGCGCCGGCGCCACCACCGACACGCCGCCCATCGGCAGCGCGCCGAGGTTCTCGCGCACCAGCGAGCCCCAGTCGGCCATCGGCGGCTGCACGCCGAGGCCGAGGAAGCTCAGGCTCGCGAGCAGGCGCAGCGCGTAGACGAAGCGCAGGCCCATGTCGGCGAGCAGCGGGCCCCAGATGTTCGGCAGGATCTCGCGCCGCATGATGTAGCTGCGCTTCTCGCCGCGCGCGCGCGCGACGACGACGTAGTCCATCGCGTTGATGTTGACGCCGAGCGAACGGATGATGCGGTAGCAACCGGGCGTGTAGACGACCGCAGCGGTGGCGACGAGCAGCGTCGTCGATGAGCCGAAACCGGCGATGATCACCAGCGCGAGCAGCTTGCTCGGGATCGAGACGAGGGTGTCGAGCGTGCGCGACAGCGCGGCGTCGAGCCAGCCACCGCTGACCGACGCGAGCAGCCCGAGCAGCGCGCCGAAGCCGCACGCGAGCACCGTCGCCGCGAAGGCGACGCCCAGCGTATAGGGTGCACCCGCGATGAGTCGCGTGAGCATGTCGCGGCCGAGATAGTCGGTGCCGAGCCAGTGCTCCGTGCTCATCGGCTGGAACACGCCGGCGGCGGACATCTCGCCGAGGTCATGCGCCTGCAGCCACGGCGCGAACAGCGCCACCAGGACCAGGATCGCGAGCACCGCGAGGCCGAGCTTGCCGGACCAGTTCCATTCCGCGAGCAGCTTGCGCCGCCGCACCATCGGCGCGGACGGGACGAGCAGGGCCGGCGCGCTCATTGGTGACGCAACCGCGGGTTGGCGACGATGCCGGAGACGTCGGCGACCGTCACGAGGACGAGGTAGGCGACGCAGAAGATCATCGCGCACGCCTGCACGAGCGGCATGTCGCGCTGCGTGACGGCGTCGACCATCAGCTTGGCGATGCCGGGATAGTTGAAGATCACCTCGATGATGATCACGCCGCCGAGGAGGTACGACAGGCTCAGCGCGATCGCGTTGGCGATCGGACCGACGGCATTCGGGAGCGCGTGCGCGAGCACCGCGCGCGCCGGCGACGCGCCCTTCAGCCGCACCATCTCGATGTAGGGCGCGCCGAGCTGGTCGATCAGCGCGGCGCGCGTCATGCGCAGCATCTGCGCGACGATCACGCTGCCGAGGCTGACCACCGGCATCGCGAGCGAGCGCACGAGGTCGACGAACGACGAGGTGTCGCTCGTGTACGAGAGCGCCGGGAGCCACTTGAGGTGGACCGCGAAGACCAGCACGGCGAGCGTGGCGACGAGGAATTCGGGCACGGAGACGACGGCCACCGACGTCATGCTGACGACACGATCGAACTTGGAGCCTCGCCAAAGCGCGCACAGGATGCCGAGGGCGAGCGCGATCGGAACCGAGAACGCCGCCGTCAGCGCGGCGAGCAGCAGCGACGCCGGCAGGCGGCTCGAGATCATCTCGCCCACCGAGCCGCCGGTCACCGGCGAGATGCCGGGGTCGCCGCGGACGATGCCGCCCAGCCACTGCACGTAGCGCTCGGGCGCGGAGCGATCGAGCCCCATTTCCTTGCGCAGCGCGGCCAGCGCCTCGGGGGTCGCGTCCTGGCCGAGCTTTTCCTGCGCGGCGTCGCCCGGCAGCACCGACGTGATCGCGAACACCACGATCGATACGGCGAGCAGCGACAGCAGACCGACCGCGATGCGGCTCGCGATCAGGCGCAGGATCGTGCGGTTCACGTCAGGCGTCCGTGCCCAGCCAGACGTGCTCGGCGAAGGTGTAGCCCATCATGCCGCCGAGCGGGACCGGCGTCAGGCCCTTCAGCCGCTTGTTGTGGCCGTCGATGTTCGACATGAAGAACGGGATGCCGATGCCGCTGCTCTCATGGATCATCACCTGCATGTCGGCGTACATCTGCGCGCGCTTGGCGGTGTCGGGCTCGCCGCGCGCAGCGACCAGCAGCTGGTCGAACTTCTCGTTCTTCCACGCCGACTCGTTCCACGGCGCGTCGGACTTGAAGAACGACGTCAGCAGCACGTCGGCGCTCGGCCGCGGGTTGATCGCGCCGAACCCGACCGGGTGCTTCATCCAGTGCTGCGACCAGTAGCCGTCCGCCGGCATGCGGCGCACGTCGAGGTTCATGCCGATCTGCTTGGCCGCGTACTGCAGCACCAGGCCCATCTCGACCGAGCTGGTCGCTGCCGGCGACACCACCACCGGGACCGTCGTGCCGCCGATCCCCGACTTCTGGAAGTGGAACTTCGCCTTCTCGGGATCGTAGGTGCGCTGCTTCAGGCCCTTGAAGTAGAAGCGGTTGGTCGGGTCGATCGGCTGGTCGTTGGCGACGACGCCGCGGCCGATCATGATCGACTTGACCATCTGCTCGCGGTTGAACAGGTACTTCAGCGCAAGGACGAAGTCGGGGTTGTTGCCCGGCGCGTTGTCGAGGCGGACGACGAGGTCGGTGTAGGTGCCGGCCTTCGTCTCGAAGATCGCGTGCTTGCCGGTGGCGAGGATGCGGTCGATCGAGCGCGGGTTCACCGAGCCGATCAGGTCCAGCTCGCCGGCGAGCAGCGCGTTGATGCGCGCCGTTTCGTCGCCGATGCCGACGTATTCGATCTCGTCGACGTAGGGGCGCCCCGGCTTCCAGTAGTTGGGGTTGCGCACGGCGATCGAGCGCACGCCGGGCTTGAACTCCTTGACCTTGTACGGCCCGGTGCCGATGCCCGCGTTGAAGTCGGTCGTGCCGTCCTTGACGATGTGGAAGTGGTACGTGCCGAGCACCACCGGCAGGTCCGCATTCGCCGTGGCGAGGCGGATCGTCACCTCGTTCGGGCCGCTGGCGGTGACTTCCTCGATCGGGTCGGCGAGCACCTTCGCCTTGGAGCCCGTCGCAGGGTTCTTGTGGCGCATGATCGAGAAGATCACATCCTGCGGCGTCAGCGGCTTGCCGTCGTGGAAGGTGACGCCCTTGCGCAGCTTGAAGACCCAGACCTTGGCGTCCTTGGTCGTGAACTCCTCGGCCAGCGACGGCTGCGGCGTGAGGCTGCCGTCGAGGTACGTGAGGCCGTTGTAGAACATGAAGCCGCGGATGTAGTCGGTGTGGTTCGACTGCTTCGCCGGATCGAGCGTGTCGCTCACCGCCGCCGTCGCGCCGGCGACCTTGATGCGGCCGCCCTGCTTCGGCGTTTCGGCCGCGTGCGCACTCGCCGCAAGCGACGCGATGCCGCCGGCCAGCGTCGCTTGCATGCCGCCCGCCATCAGCATCGCGAGCACGTCGCGTCGGCTCGCGCCGCGCTTCAGAGCGTCGTGGATTCGAGTGCTCTCTTGCGGACCGATCATCCCGTCGAGGTCTTTGCGTTCAGGCATCTCTGTGTCTCCAGGGGTTCTAGGTAAACGAACAATCGCTCAGGCGAACATGTCCTTGAGCCGGTAGTACGCGCCCACGGCGGGCAGAAACCAGGGCGGCCCGAAGTGGCCGGGGATCGCGGACCAGGGGTTGTCGCGCCACGGGTTCGCCGCCGCATCGCCCGCCATCACGCGCGCCATGCACTCGCCCATGTGCACCGACATCTGCGTGCCGTGCCCGCTGTAGCCCATCGAGTAGAAGACGCCGTCCTGCTCGCCGGCGTGCGGCAGGCGGTCGCGCGTCATGTCGACCTCGCCGCCCCAGCAGTAGGCGATCTTCACCGGCGCGAGCTGCGGGAAGATCGCCAGCATCTGCCGGTGCAGCACCTCGCCGCTCTTCGCGTCCGAGCGCGGGTTCGACAGCGCGAAGCGCGCGCGGCCGCCGAACACCAGGCGATCGTCGGCCGTCAGGCGGAAGTAGTTGTGCAGGTTCGCCGTCGTCGTGTACGTGCGGCGCTTCTTCAGCACGCCGGCCGCGAGCTCCGGAGGCAGCGGCTCGGTGGCGACGATGAAGCTGCCGATCGGCACGATGCGGCGTCGCCAGTACCAGAAGCTCGGCACTGAGCCGTGGCGCGTGGCGCCGGTGGCGACGAGCACCTGGCCCGCCTGCACGACGCCACGACCGGTGTGCACGCGATAGCGCATGCCGCTCACGCGCTCGAGCCGCTCGACCGGAGTGTGGTCGTGGATCAGCGCGCCGTGCTTCGCCGCCGCCTCGGCGAGGCCGCGACCGAAGCGGCCCATGTGCATCTGCGCGCTCTTGCGGTAGAGGAGGCCGCCGCAGTACTCGTCGGTGCCGACCTCGTCGTGGATGCGCTCGGGCGGGATCAGCTCGACGTCGGGGTCGGCCTCGCGCCGCAGCTGCTCGAAGTTGCGCGCGAGATTCTCGTAGTGCGCCGGTCGTGCCGCCAGCTTCAGCTTGCCGCGGCGCTCGAAATCGCAGTCGATCTTCTCGGCTTCGACGATTCGCTCGACCGTGTCGACAGCGTCGTCGTAGGCGCGATACCAGGCGCACGCGCGATCCTTGCCGACACGCGCGGCCAGCTGCGGGTAGTCGACGGCGAGCCCGTTGTTGACATGACCGCCGTTGCGGCCCGACGCTTCGGCGGCGATCGCGCCTGCTTCCAGCGCGACGACCTTGGCGCCGCGTCGTGCGAACGCCCGCGCAGCAGAGAGTCCCGTGAAGCCGCCACCGACGATGGCGACGTCGACTTTCTCCGGCAGCGGATCGCTGCGCCCGGGGAACGGCGCGGCGGTGTCGGTCCAGAGCGATTCGAGCTTCATCGTGGGCTCATTGGAGCACCGCGCCGTCATCGGTTTGTCTCGATCCGGCGCCGGCGCTTGGTAAAAGCTGCGGTTTTGCGAATGCGGCGCGGCATGGTGTGCGGGACCGGGGAAACCACTACACGCACCGTGCGCTCAGGGCCCGGCACGACATGCTGCGTGGCGGACAACAACGCTACGGAATGCGGTGCGGCCGCGCGGCAAACGCTGCACGTGTGCGCGCGAGCGTCTTAAGCTGTCCTCGTCGTCCACTCGCCAGACCCACCGCCATGTCGCTGCTGAAATTCAAGGCCCTCACGTTCGACGTCGTCGGCACGCTCATCGACTTCGAGCGCGGCATGCTCGACTACCTGCGCCTCGTCGCGCCGAACGCGCCGCTGTCGGACGACGACTTCCTGACCGCGTACCGCGCCGAGCGCGCGGCCGACGACAGCATCTTCTATCCCGACGACCTCGAGCGCGTCTGGCGCAAGCTCGCACCGAAGCTCGGCCTGCCCGCCACCGACAAGGCCGCGATCGGCTTTCGCCAGTCGGTCGCGCAATGGCCGGCGTTCCCCGACTCGGTCGAGGCGCTGCGGCGGCTGAAGAAGCATTTCAAGCTCGTCGCGACGACCAACACGCAACGCTGGGCCGTCGGCAACTTCGAGCGCACGCTCGAGATGCCGTTCGACTGGTCGGTAACGAGCGACGACACTGGCACCGAAAAGCCGGACCCGAAGTACTTCGAGTGGTTCCGCGCGATGCTCGCGAAGCACGGCGTCTCCCAGGCCGAAAACCTGCACGTCGCGCAAAGCCAGTACCACGACATCGGCATCGCCAAGCGGATGGGCTGGAAGACCTGCTGGATCGAGCGGCGCGCCGGCCAGAAGGGCTTCGGCGGCACGCTCGCGGTCAAGGAGATCACCCAGCCCGACTGGCACTTCACCTCGCTTGCGCAATTGGCGGACGCCGTCGAAGCCGAGCTGAAGTGACGGCCATGCGACCCTCGGCCTGCCGGGGTCGCATGCGGGGCCCGGGTCGAGCCCGGCTGAAACCTACAGCCCGACGAGCGCGGGCAGGCCGTTGATGTCGCGGATCTCGGTGAAGCTGTACGCCGCGTTGGGCGTCGGCTCGTGGCCGCGGTTGACGAACACCTTGTTCTTGATGCCGACGTCGTTGGCCGAGAAGTGGTCGTAGCGCGGGCTCGACGAGACGTGCAGGAGGTCCTCGGGGTCGCAGCCGAGCTGGTCGATCATGTACTCGAACGCAGCCAGGCGCGGCTTGTACGCCTTCGCGTCCTGCGCGGTGTAGACCTTGTGGAACGGCGCTTCGAGCTTGCGCACGTTCGAGTGGATCTGCTCGTTCATCGCGTTCGACAGGATCACGAGCGGGATGTGCTTGGCGATCCGGGTGAGGGGATGCGGCACATCGGTGTGCGGGCCCCATGTCGGAACGGCGTCGTAGTACTTCTGCCCGTCCTCGTCGCGGTATTGCACGCCATGGCGCTTGCACGCGCGCTCGAGCGCGGACTTGAGCACCTGGTCGTACGGCTTCCAGTCGCCCATCACCTCGTCGAGGCGATAGGCGTTGAAGTCGCGCACGAACTGGCGCAGCTGCTCGACCGGCAGCTGGCCTTCGTACATGTCGAAGGCCATCTCGTGCATGCGAAAGTAGGTCAGCGTGCCGTAGCAGTCGAAGGTGATGTACTTGGGTCGGAAGGTCATGAAGCGGCCTCTGGTCGAAGAAGGTTGATCAGGAAGCGGAGAAGTCCATCAGCACGGTCTTGAAGCGCAGGTTCGCCTCGACCGCCTGGCGGCCGAGGTCCTTGCCGATTCCCGAGCGGCCGAAGCCCCCGGTGGGCAGGACGAAGTCGGACGTTCGACCGTAGCGGTTGATCCAGACCGTGCCGGCGTCGATGCGGCGCATGCCACGCATCGCGCGACTCGCATTCGAGGTGTGCACGCCGGCTGCCAGGCCGTACGACTCGTGCGAGGCGAGGGCGAAGGCTTCTTCCTCGTCGTCGAAGACCTGCAGCGTCAGGACCGGGCCGAAAATCTCTTCGGTCACGGCGGGATTGGCGGAATCGATGTCGGCGAGCAGCGTCGGCAGGTAGTAGTAGCCGCTGTCGCCCCACGCGCTGCCGCCGCAGAGCACGCGTGCGCCGGCGTCGCGCGCACGCTGCACGATGCCTTCGATCCGCGCCAGTTGCGCCCGCGATGCGATCGGCGCGAGCGTCGCCGCGTCGTCCCAGGTCGGGCCGGGCCTGAGCTGCGCGAACTTGGCGGCGATGCGCTCTGCCAATGCGTCGGCGATCCGGCGGTGCGCGATCAGGCGCGAGCCGGCGACGCAGACCTGCCCCGCGTTCGTCGTGATCGCGCGCGCCACGATGTCGGCCGTGCGATCGATGTCGGCGATGTCGTCGAACACCACCTGCGGGCTCTTGCCGCCGAGCTCGAGCGTCACCGGCTTCGGGCCGTGCTGTGCGCACGCAGCCATGATCTGCGCGCCGGTCGCGGTCGATCCGGTGAAGGTGATCTTGGCGACGAGCGGGTGCGCGCACAGCGCCGCTCCCGCCGTGCGGCCATCGCCTTGCACGACGTTGAAGATGCCGGGCGGCATGCCCGCCTCGACCGCGAGCTGCGCGAGGCGGACGGCGGTGAAGGGCGTGATCTCCGAGGGCTTGAGCACGACCGCATTGCCGGCGGCGAGCGCCGGCCCGGCCTTCCACGACACCATCGACAGCGGGAAGTTCCACGGTGCGATCGCGCCGACCACGCCATACGGCTGCGCGACGACCATGCCGAGATGGTCGCTGCGCGTCGCGGCGACGTCGCCGCCGATCTTGTCGGCGTATTCGGCGAAGAAGCGGATGCCCTCGGCGGTGTACGGCACGTCCCAGGCGATCGCATCGCGCACCGGGCGGGTCGAGCCGACGCCTTCCATGGTGCCGAGCGCGCGCGCATCGGCTTCGATGAGGTCGGCCCAGCGATTCAGCACGCGTGCACGATCGCGCGGCGCGCCCGTGGCCCAGCTGCTTTCGCGCCAGGCGCGATGCGCGTCCCGCACGGCTTCGTCGACGACGGCGGCGTCCGCGGCGTCGAGCGCGGCGTACGGCTGCGCATCGGACGGACGCACGACCTCCAGCGTCCGCGCCGCGCTTCGCACCAGGCGGCCGCCGATGTAGTGGCCTTGCGGCACGTCGATGTGATGCGGATCGGCTTCAGCCATGCAGCAAATGCTAGGCCGCGCCATCCCGCAGATGTTGCGGTTCTGCGGGCCCGCGGCGCATCAAGCGCCGGATGTCGCGCCGGCGCGAAACGGTTTGTGCTGAATTGGCGGATGCCGCGGCGCGCGCCAAGAATGTCCTAGCGCGCACCCGTCGGCGGCGCGGAAGATCGCCGGCACACGCGTGAGCATGACGTGTCCCTTCGGAGATTCCATGGCCCAGAGTTCGCTTTCCATTCCGCTCGCGACGAGCACGGTGCCGGCGCTGCCGGACGGCGTGCAGCTGCGCCGGTTCACGGACGACGACCTCGCGGCCGCGGAAGTTCTCACACGCGAGATGCAATGGCCGCACCGCGCGGAGGACTGGCGCTTCGGGCTCGCGCACGGTGACGGCCTCGTCGCCGTGCGCGATGCGCAGGTGATCGGCACCGCGATCCGCTGGCTGTGGGGCAAGCGCCATGCAACGCTCGGCATGGTGATCGTCTCGCAGCCCATGCAGGGCCGCCGCATCGGCCAGCGCCTGATGAATGCGTTGATGACCGGCCTCGACGACCGCGTCGTGCTGCTGCACGCGACGTCCGAAGGCCGCGGCCTGTACGAACGCGTGGGTTTTCGCATCACCGGCGAGATCCGCCAGCACCAGGGCCTCGCGATGCCCGCGCAGCTCGTCGCGCTGCCGGAAGGCAAACGCCTGCGGCCGCTCGGGCGCAACGACGCGAAGGCGCTGATCCCACTCGATGCGAAGGGCGCCGGCATGCCGCGCGAGGCGATGATCCGGCAACTGCTCGCCGAAGGCGAGACCGTCGTCCTTGCGCGCGGCGGCGACGCCGTCGGCTTTTCCATCCTGCGCCGCTTCGGCCGCGGCCACGCGATCGGCCCCGTCGTCGCGCCCGATCTCGACAGCGCCAAGGCCCTCATCGGCTACTGGTGCAGCCGCCATGCCGGGCGCTTTCTTCGCATCGACGTCGATGCGGCGAGCGGCCTTCCCGAATGGCTCGAATCGGTCGGCCTCGAACGCGTCGGCATGGCGACGAGCATGGTGCGCGGCACGGCGCTCGCGCGTGGCTTCGGCCATGGCGGCTGGGCGCTCGTGAACCAGGCCATGGGCTGAAGAGCGCATGACGTTCGTCTACAAGGCGGACCCGGACCGGGCCGCCGTCTGGACGCAGCTGTTCGCGCGACAAGCACCGCGGCTGCAATTTCGCGTCTGGCCCGATGTCGGCGACCCGAAGGACGTGCGCTTCCTCGCCGCATGGTTGCCGCCGGACAACCTCGCGGTGGCATTCCCGAATCTGGAAGTGCTGTTCTCCGTCGGCGCGGGCGTCGACCAGCTGAACCTCGCGCGGATCCCCGACCACGTGAAGCTCGTCCGCATGATCGAGCCCGCGCTCGTCGCGACGATGGCCGAGTACGTGAGCTTCGCGGTCATCGCCCTGCATCGCGACATGCCGCTCTACCTGGCGCAGCAGCACGAGCGTGTCTGGCGCGAGCATCGCGTGCGGCCGCCGGGCGGAAGCCGCGTCGGCGTGATGGGCACGGGCCTGATGGGGAGTGCCGCGATCGAGCAGTTGCGGTCGCTCGGCTTCGACTGCGTCGGCTGGAACCGCCGGGTCGATCTCGATTCCTTCCTCGCCCGCACCGACATCCTCGTCTGCCTGCTGCCCCTCACCGACAGCACGCGCGGCATCCTCGACCGGCGCTTGTTCGACGCCCTGCCCGAAGGCGCCGCCCTCGTCAGCGCCGGGCGTGGCGGGCACCTGGTCGAAGCCGATCTGCTCGACGCGCTCGATCGCAGCCGCTTGCGCGCGGCGATCCTCGACGTCTGCCAGACCGAACCGCCGGAAGAAGACCATCCGTTCTGGCGCCACCCGAAGATCTGGCTCACACCGCACATCGCGAGCACGACGCAGCCCGAATCGGCGGTCGAAGCGGTGCTCGCGAACCTGGGGCGCCACGAGCGCGGCGAGCCGATGCTCGGCCTGGTCGACCGCAACCGCGGGTACTGATCGGTAGCGCCGGCGCTTTCTCGAGAGCCGGCGAAATCTTCTACCGGCAACGCATCAACAACAGCATGGTCATGCGCTGCGACAGCGCCATCCCGCAGCACCCGCTGCGCCGGCGAACGTAAGCTTCGATGCATGATCACCGATGCCCAAGCCTCCGTCGCCGAATCGCTCGTCGCCCTCGATCGAGCGCACCTGATCCACCCGGTCGCCAACTGGCACGGCCACGAACAGCGCGGCGCCACGGTGCTGCACTCCGGACAGGGCGCCTGGCTGCGCGACGAAAGCGGCAAGGAGCTGCTCGACGCATTCTCCGGCTTGTGGTGCGTCAACATCGGCTACGGCCACGAGAGCGTGGTCGAAGCCGCGGCGCGCCAGATGCGCAAGCTCCCGTACGCCACGGGTTACTTCAGCTACTCGAGCGAACCGGCGATCCGCCTCGCGGCCAAGCTCGCCGAGATCGCGCCGAAGGGCTTGAGCCGCGTGTACCTCACGCTCGGCGGCTCCGAAGCGGTCGATGCTGCCGTCCGCCTGATCGTGCAGTTCTACAACGCTACCGGCCGACCGAAGAAGAAGCACTTCATCTCGCTCGAGCGGGGTTATCACGGCTCGTCGTCGACAGGCGCCGGCCTCACGGCGTTGCCCGCGTTCCACCGCGGCTTCGATCTGCCGCGACCCGAGCAGCACTACATCGCGTCGCCGTATCCGTATCGCCATCCCGCAGGGGCCGACGCGAAGGCGCTGATCGACGCATCGGTCGCGTCGCTGCGGGCGAAGGTGAACGCGCTCGGCGCCGAGAACGTCGCTGCCTTCTTCTGCGAGCCGATCCAGGGCTCGGGCGGTGTGATCGTCCCGCCGGTCGGCTGGCTGAAGGCGATCCGCGAAGCGTGCCGCGAGCTCGACATCCTCTTCATCGCCGACGAGGTCATCACGGGCTTCGGTCGAACCGGCCCGATGTTCGCGTGCGACGCCGAGGGCGTATCGCCCGACCTGATGACGGTCGCGAAAGGCCTGACGTCGGGCTACGCGCCGATGGGTGCGCTGCTGATGAGCGAGCGTGTCTACCAGGGCATCGCCAATGGCACGCCGGCGGGCTCGGTGGTCGGCCACGGCGCGACCTATTCGGCGCATCCGGTCAGCGCCGCGGTCGCGCTCGAGGTGCTGCGGCTGTACGAGGAAGGCGGCGTGCTCGCGAATGGCCAAGCGGTCGCGAAGCATTTCGAAGCCGGCCTGCAGGCGATGCTGCGCCACCCGCTCGTCGGCGATGCACGCTCGCGCGGGCTGCTCGGCGCGCTCGAGCTCGTCGCCGACAAGTACACGAAGGCGCAGTTCGATCCCGCACTGAAGCTTCCGGACCGCCTCGCCGAGGCCGGTTACAGGAACGGCCTGGTGTTCCGCGCGTTCGGCGACGGCATCCTCGGCTTCGCGCCGGCGCTGTGCTTCACACCGGCGGAATTCGAGCAGATGTTCGAGCGGCTGCAGCGCACGCTGGACGCCGTGCTCACCCAGCCCGAAGTACGTCGCGCACTGGCCTGACGCTCGCTGTGTCGGAGCCCGGCGCTTGACGGGAGCGCGCAAGTTGCATAGAAGAGGCAGCAATGACTGCCTCCGCCGGCAATCCCAAGCTCGATCGCCTCGACCTGCGCATCCTCTGCCACCTGCAGAAAAACGGGCGCGCAACCAACGTCGAGATCGCCGATGCCGTCGGCCTCTCGCCGAGCCCGTGTCTCGTGCGCGTGAAGCGGCTCGAGCAGGCCGGCTACATCGCGGGCTACGGCGCGCAGATCAGGCTCGAGAAGCTCGGCGACACGCTGCTGGTCTTCACTGAGGTCACGCTGCAGGACCACAAGCGCGACGACTTCGTCAAGTTCGAGACCAGCATCGGGCCGATCGACGAAATCGTCGAATGCCACCTGGTGAGCGGCGGATACGACTACCTCCTGAAGTTCGTCACCCGCGGCGTCAACCACTACCAGTCGATCATTGAAGGCTTGCTCGAGCGCAACATCGGCATCGAGAAGTACTTCAGCTACATCGTCATCAAGACGCCGTTCGTGAAGAACTTCTATCCGATCGAGCGCCTGGTGCCACCAGCCTGAGGGCGCAACTCGACATTTCCTGCTGGCGCAGGGCCGTGTTGCGGCGGCATGTTTCGCGCAGCCTCGCTTAACCTCGCAGCGTGACCACGCGATCGTCGAGAGGCGTGCAGCGCGCGCTGCTGCACATCGAGCAGCACCTCGGGCAACCGCTCTCGCTCGCGGAACTCGCGGGGATGGCGGGCCTGTCGGTGTGGCGCTTCGCCACCGTGTTCCGCGAGCAGGTCGGCCTGTCGCCGCACCGCTACATCTGCCGGCTGCGTGTCGAGCGCGCGCAGGCATTGATCCGCGAAGGCATGTCGCCCGCGAAAGCGGCGAGCGAGGCGGGCTTCTACGACCAGAGCCACCTGTCGCGTCACTTCAAGAACTGGTGCGGCATGACACCTGGCCAGTACCTTTCGAGCGCGCGCCGGGCGTGAGTGCCTGATGTACGGCGAAGTCGCAGACCTGCTGCCGGACCTGGTCGCGCTTCGCCGCGACCTGCACGCCCATCCTGAGCTAGCCTTCACCGAGCATCGCACGGCAGGCATCGTCGCGGCGGCCCTGCGCGAGCTCGGGCTCGAAGTGCATGAAGGAATCGCCGGCACAGGCGTCGTCGGCGTGCTGTCGCAGGGGTCGGGCGGGCGCACGATCGGCCTGCGCGCCGACATGGACGCGCTGCCGATCGTCGAGCAAGGCGAGCGTTCCCACATCAGCCGCTTCGCGGGCGTGCACCACGGTTGCGGCCACGATGGCCACACCGCGATCCTCCTTGGCGCCGCGCGCCTGTTGGTGCGAACGCGGCGCTTCGACGGCACGATCCGGTTCATCTTCCAGCCGGCCGAGGAAGGCCGCGGCGGCGCGCGCGCGATGATCGAGCAAGGCCTGTTCGACCGCTTCCCGTGCGACGCCGTCTATGCATTGCATAACTGGCCCGACCTGCCGCTCGGTAGCGCGGCAACTCGCTCGGGCCCGATCATGGCCGCGGCCGACCGCTTCGACATCGTCGTGCGCGGCCGCGGCGGCCACGCCGCGCAACCGCACCGCACCTCCGACACGGTGCTCGCCGCGAGCGAGCTCGTGTGCCAGTTGCACACCATCGTATCGCGACGCGTGCCGCCGACTGAAAGCGCCGTGCTCTCCGTCACGCGCATTTCGGGCGGCCAGTCGCACAACGTGCTGCCGTCGGCGGTCGAGATCACGGGCACCGTACGCAGTTTCGATGCGAACGTGCAGGACACGATCGAAGCGGCAATCCGCGACGTCGCGGCCGGAGTCGCGCGCGCCAGTGGAACGGCGATCGAAGTCGAGTACGTGCGCTACTACCCCGCCACGATCAACAGCGAACGAGAGGCCGGCGTCGCGCTCGCGGCAGCGCGCGCAGCCGGACTCGATGCTGCCGTCGTCGGCGCGCCTGCCTTCACGTCGGAGGACTTCGCCTTCATGCTCCGCAAGGTTCCCGGCGCGTACCTGTGGCTGGGGCAGGGGACAGAGCCTGGCGCCGAGAGTGCGCCGCTGCACCATCCGTCGTACGACTTCAACGACGAAGCGATCGTGAAAGGGATCGGATGGTTCGCCAAGGTTGTCGAGCTCGAGATGGCTTGATTCCCGGAAGGGCGGCAGACAACGCTCTGTTCGGACGAGCGTCGCGGTCGCGATGAAGGCCGGTGCCAACAGTGAATACGTGAAGCGCTCCTGTTGCGTGCTAGGGAGCGCAGGTTGGCTGCTCTGCCGCCTCCTCGTCGATATTGGCAAGCGGCGATCGACGGCTTTCGGGCGTCCAACCGCATCCGACCAACGTCTCCTCTGGGTCGACCGCTGCCTCTCCCACTGTCGATTGGAGCGGCTGAGAGCTGTCGTTGGCGTTGAACGGTGTGAGAGCGGACGATCAGTTGCGCCCGCACCCGGCCACAAGCGGGCTCTCGCCACAGGCCGCTTCGAGGCAGTTCGCTGCGACGTCTCTTGCTCTTCTTTGGCGGCCCAGCGGCTGCGACGATGCCTGGCGGCTACTTCACCCAGATGCCGGCGGCCCTCAATGGAGCGTTGACGGTCGTTGGCACGACGAAGTCGACCAATACTTCGTCGCCGGACTTGAGTTCCGTCAGGTCGAAAACAGCAGGATCGACCAGGACGCGCGCCGTCCGGCCGTCCGCATCGCTTAGCTGCAACAGGTTCTCCCGCGCGTTGATGGTACGAACGACGAAGAGCCCGGGAGGCAACGTTCGATTCACGCCGTCGGAAGCGGCAGGGAAGCGCCCCGGGCCGAACACGCCGCCGGGGCGCGGCGGTCCGGCGATCGGGTTGGCGGGACGCTGAGCCTTGCTGTCTCCGGTTGTCGAGGCGAGCGCCACGATGAGCGCCGTATTTCCAAGCGAAACCATTAATGCACGGCGTTTCATGGAGGCTCCGACGGGTGCGCTGGTCGAACGTCGCATTTTGCGCCCGCGAGCTACGGCCGTCCGCTACTGGTGCGACGAACGGCCTGATCCCGGCAACACCGCTTCATCTCTCGCCGAGAACGGCCACCACAGCTGCCGCTCGCGAGCGGCTGCTTCCAGCGGTGCTACTTGCTTTGCCGGCACGCCTGCGCCAAGTGGACGACGTACGGGCACGCGCGTACCTCATCGTGACCAACGTTCCCGAAGCAACGGACTGCTACGATTCTCAAGACGTACGTCACCTCGAGAGTGGTGCTCATGGGAGCGTACACCCTGCTATTTGCAGATTTGGTCGACAGCACTTCGCTTGTCGAACGTCTCGGCGAGATGCGTGCTGCCGCGCTATGGGAAGAGCACGATCGACGCGCGCGGCGACTTTTCTCGCAGCACGACGGTCGCGAGATCGACCGTAGCGACGGATTCCTTCTCCTATTTGAGCGCCCTGACGATGCAGTGCGCTTCGCCGG
>Ga0207678_10001282_pt1 | contig 23213 bp, 25 predicted proteins | sample KBSC63metaG_FD_184319 | JGI IMG/M metagenome (GOLD analysis project Ga0207678, IMG submission 184319) | Corn rhizosphere microbial communities from Kellogg Biological Station, Michigan, USA - KBS C6-3 metaG (SPAdes) (version 2) | ecosystem: Host-associated > Plants > Roots > Rhizosphere > Soil ... | reverse complement strand
GCTCGCGATGCCTATGGGCATCGCTGCGCTTTGCGCCTTGCATCGCATCTCGCAGCCGGCGGCCAAATGCACAACTTATCCCCGAACGGGCCCTAACGTCACAGAATTCACGAATTAGGGATCGTTCGCGAAGCTACTTCAGCGAAACTCGCCGGGGTTCCGCATATGCTTACTTACAAGTCGCAAACAAGGCCGCTGCCATGGTGGTCATTCTTAGGGAGATTCCATGCAAGGTCGCTTCACCGTCTCGCTCGTGTCGGCGGTTTTCTTCGCGCTATCCGGTTGCGCCACAGAAAGCTCTCACACCGTTCAGGTCGAGAAAGTTCAGTCCGCCACCACGCCTTATGCGGGCGTGCCCATTCCAGTGTCCGTAGGCAAGTTCGACAACCGCTCCAACTTCATGCGCGGCGTTTTCTCGGATGGTGTCGACCGCCTCGGCAGCCAAGCCAAGACAACGCTCGTATCCCACCTGCAGCAGTCTCAACGCTTCTCGGTTCTAGACCGCGACAACATGGCCGAGACCGGTCAGGAAGCCAAACTGCAAGGTGCTACACAAACGCTACGTGGCGCCGCTTACGTCGTCACTGGCGATATCTCGGAATTCGGACGCAAGGAAGTTGGGGACCATCAACTCTTCGGGCTGTTGGGGCGCGGCAAGACGCAAGTAGCCTATGCCAAGGTAACGCTCAATATTGTCAATAGCCTCACCTCCGAGGTCGTGTTCTCGGCGCGAGGGGCAGGCCAGTTCGAACTGTCCAACCGCGAGGTGCTGGGCTTCGGCGGCACGGCCGGCTACGACGCCACGCTCAATGGCAAGGTGCTGGATTTGGCCATGCGCGAGGCAGTAAACAACTTGGTTGCTGGAAGGGACGCGGGTCAGTGGGGCACGGAGGCGCGGCGATGAACCCCTTGCTCTGGGCGCGCCGCGTTGCGCTAGGCGGCGGCATCGCTGTGCTCGTCGGTTGCGCGGCAAAAGGGCCGGGACCTTTGTATATGTGGGAGTCCTTCCCGAAGCAACAGTACGAGGCCCTTCAGCGCGATGGCTATAGTCCAGACGATCAGATTCGTCTGCTCGAGGCCCATGCCGAGAAGGCGCGAGGCGCGCACGCGGCGTTACCGCCAGGCTTCCGAGCGCACCTCGGAATGCTGCAGCTCGGTGCCGGCAATGTGGATCGTGCACGTGAACTCTGGATGGCCGAAAAGACGGCCTTTCCTGAGTCGGCAGCGTACATGGACCATCTGCTCAAGAAGTTGGACGCCCCCGCAAAAACTGCCAAGAGCGAGAACCCCGCATGAAGCTGATCAGCCTCCTTCCAATCCCGGTCGTGCTCGTGCTCTTGCTCTCGCTGTTGGGGGGCTGCGCCACCAAGGCCCCGGCGTACGACTATTCGGCCTTTCAGAAGGCCAAGCCGGCCACGCTCCTGGTGATGCCGCCAGTGAACGAGTCGCCTGATATCAAGGCCACTCCAGGCGTATGGGCGCAGGCGACTCGCCCGCTGGCCGAAGCCGGCTACTACGTGCTGCCGGTCACCCTCGTCGACGAAACGTTCAAGCAAAACGGTGTCAGCTCGCCCAATGAGGCTCAGGACATCCCGTATCCGAAGCTGCGCGAATTCTTCGGTGCCGATGCCGCCGTCTACATACGCGTGAAGAAGTACGGGACGACGTATCAAGTCTTGGCCAGTGACACGCGGGTCGAGGTAGATGCCCGCATCCTGGACCTGCGCACTGGCGCACTGCTGTGGCAGGGCAATGCTGTCGCCTCGTCGGCCGAACAGCAACAACAGCAGCAGGGCGGTCTGGTCGGCCTGCTTGTGTCCGCGGTGGTCCAGCAGATTGTTGGAACCGCCACCGACGCGGCGTTCAACTATGCAGGCATTGCTGATGCGCGCCTGCTCGGATCACCGCGCTACAACGGCGTGTTGCCGGGGCCACGTTCGCCGCTATATGGTCAGCCACCGCAAACTCAGTAAGCCACTCGCGCAGACTTGGGGAGAGGATCGGGCAGAGGGCTGCGGCCATTGAGATCCCAGGCCGCGCTTTCTCCAGCGCTACCGGCACTCAAGGCTTGATTGCACCGTCAACACAAAAGCCACACCCCGACCATCCAGCCCATCTTCAATGCGAACTTCTGCGCCCATGCGTTGCGCCGCGCGGTACACGATTGATAGGCCCAAACCGGAACCTGGCTTGTCGACATCATCACCGCGCCAGAATCGATTGAAAGCGCGCGCCCGTTGTTCGGATGTCATGCCGAAACCATCGTCGGCAACAGTCATAGCCCAACCGAAGGGCGAAGTCGCCAGGATGACGCTGATGCGGCCACCCCTCGGCACATAGCGCATGGCGTTGTCGAGCAGGTTGTTCAGCACCGACTGAAAGGCCGAGAGGTCCAGCGTTTGTTCAAGTTGTTCCGGTGCCTCGAGAGACAGATCCAATCCCAGCTCCAACGCGTGCGGGATTGCTGTCGCCAAACATTGCTGAACCAGAGCCACCACATCCAGGCTTTGGCGCTGCGGGAGGCTGCCGTCATCCAGGACCGCAAGCTCAAGCAATTGCTGATTCAAATGTGCCGCACGCTGCAGGACTTGCTCTAGTGAAGCTGCGGCAAGAAGGCGCGCAGAAGCATCGCTGGTGCGTGCCAGCACATGCGCTTGTGCCGCTATTGCAGCCATGGGTGTTCGCATTTCATGAGCCGCGTCCTGAACGAAAGAGCGTTCCAGCAAGACCTGTTGGCGCAGTTGCGCCAGCAATTGCTCGAAGGCCGCCACCAGGGGCTTGAGTTCCTTCTGCGGTGGCTGGACGCCCAAGGGCGACAAATCAGTTGGATCCCGTGCACTCACGGCTTTGGCCAACTGACGCAAAGGGCGAATTCCGCTGCGCAGCGCCAACCACACAGGCAGCAAGACCAGCGGAAGTGCAAGCAAGAGCTTGTCAAGGATGTCGCGGGCCAGACTCGCCAACAGCGGCCACTCGCCAGTCGCTGGATCAGCGAGTACCAGCAGCCACTCGCCGGCGGGGACTTGCACAACCCAGTGGGAGTGGCCGTTGATGTCGGCAGTGGTCACCCGCCCTGTTTCAGCGTGGAAAGCTTGATCGCTAGAAGCCGGGACGGCCGCGACCACCGCGCCGCTTGCCAGACGCAGTTGATGAACGACAAGGCCGGGCTGCTCTCCTGCGGCGCGGCGTCTGGTGTTGAACATTTCAGCAACTGATGCCACGACCAGGACCGCCTCGTGCGGGTTGGTGAGTCGGGCGATGATCGGTGCAAGTGCTTCTGCACGCACCTTGATCGCCAGATTCTGGTCGAAGTCATTCTTGACTTCCAGGTAGTCATGCACCAGGAGCGCCAGCAAGACGAACCCGAAGGCCGCGAGCAGCGCGGCCAAGCTTCTTCGCATGAGGCTGGGCTGCCACAGCCGGCGCCAGTGCAAGATCAAGGTACCAGCGAGTAGCCGACACCGCGTGCTGTGCGGATGCGCTCGATGCCGATCTTTTTCCGGAGATTGAAAACGTGCATCTCGATGGCGGCGAAATTGAGAGCATCGCCCAGGGGTTCCAGCCTTTGAGCCAACAGGCTCTTCGGCACCACGGCGCCGGGGTCGCGAGCCAACTCGACCAACAGCTGAAACTCACGCGGCGACAAGTCCAAGGCCTCGCCTGCAAGGCGGGCGATACGCGCCCTCGGTTCGACTGTCAGTGCACCGAGAGCCCACTGTTCGCTGGCTTGGCATGCGGATCGGCGCACAACTGCATGTATGCGCGAAAGCAGTTCTTCCGTCGCAAATGGTTTGACCAAAAAGTCGTCGGCGCCTCCATCAAGCCCCGCCAGCCGGTCTTCGAGCCCCGGCCGTGCGGTGACGACGATCAGAGGTATTGCGCTGCCGGCACGCCGCCAACGCGCCAGCAGATCGAATCCGCTGCCGCCGGGAAGGTTGAGGTCCAGCAACACGCAATCTATGAGGCCGTCATTGATGCGGATCGGCGCGTCGCCCGTGCGGCGCAGCCATTCGCAAGTGTGCCCATGCAGTTTCAAAGCAGCCAGCCATGCGGCGCCCAAGTCCAGGTCGTCTTCGATCAGCAAGATGTGCATTGGTGCAAAACGCCTGCTGCGCGCAGTGCGTCAGAAGTTGTATTTGAGGTTGAGCGACACGCCAGTCAATGAGCTTCCCGGATTGTTGTCCGTGCCGAAGTGCTCCAGCTCCAGGGTCGACGCCAGATTCTTGTTGATCTTGTACTGCATTCCTGCGCTGAGGTAGAGGGCGGTGGTCGAAGGGCACAAACGAGATTAGTACGAAAGAATTTCATGAGATCTCTGATTGAAGTCGCGCTCCGATGCCAGAGGAGCCAGCATTGCCGCGCTGTTCCCGAACACACGCCAGAGCAGGGGTGCATGATGTCCCGGCCTTTCTTTGGCTTTGCCAAATACTGGCGGCAGGGCGGGCGAGCCAGGCCCGCACGCATAAAAGGCCGTCCGGCTCGTCTGGCTGGCTTGGCCGGGGTGGCCGCTGTGCAGGTCCATCAGCACGAAGACCACCGACCATTGCCGCCAGTCCAGCCGGGCAGCGAGCTGTCGAGCGCTTGCGGCTGTTGACGGCTGGCATGCTGAATGCGTTACCCTGATTTCATGCCAGACACTCAGCCTGCCGACGACATCCAGCCCCCGCCCGACGAGGCCGCAGTGGCCCCCGATCCCTTGCCGTCCGAGGAAGCGCCAGAGCCAGAGCGCGTGCTGCTTCACATGCCGGTCGGCGTGCGCAGCGTGTCCCTTGGAGTGCTGGCGGTGCTCGCCACAGTGTTTGCGCTGCATTGGGCGAGCGCAGTCTTCATTCCACTGATGCTCGGCATCACCTTCAGCTACGCGCTGACGCCAATCGTCGACCGCATGGCACGCTTGCGCGTTCCGCGTGCGATCGGTGCGGCGTTGTTGATGACCAGCATGCTCGGGGGCGTGGGCTGGACGGCCTATTCGCTGAGCGACGATGCAACCACGCTCATCGAATCGCTGCCCGATGCAGCGCAAAAAGTTCGTCTTGCCCTGCGAGCAAAACGCAATCGCTCTGAAACTGCCATGGACAAGATGCAGAGGGCCGCGACACAACTGGAGCAGGCCGCGCAAGAAGGCGGATCGACGTTGCCGGCCGCCGATCGCGGCGTGACGCGGGTGCAGATAGAGCGGCCCAAATTCAACATCAGGGACTACTTCTGGACGGGCACGCTCGGCCTGGTGGCGTTGCTCGGGCAGGCGGCCGTGGTGCTCTTCATCACCTTCTTTCTGCTGGCATCTGGCAACACTTTTCGGCGCAAGATGGTGAAGCTCGCCGGACCGACCTTTACCAAAAAGAAGATCACGGTGCAGGCGCTCGACGAGATCACCGAACAGATTCAGCGCTACCTTCTGGTGCAGGTTTTCACGAGTATCGTGGTGGGCGTCGCGACAGGGCTTTCGTTTTTTGCCATCGGGGTTCAGCACGCCGCGGTGTGGGGCGTCGCGGCTTGCGTGCTCAACTTCATCCCCTACATCGGGTCGCTGGTCATCACTGCTGCATCGGCGCTGGTGGGCTTCGTGCAGTTCGGCAGCGTTCACATGGCCTTGCTGGTGGCAGGCGTGTCGCTGGTGCTGCACACGATTTCGGGCTACCTGCTCACGCCGTGGCTCACAAGCCGCGCCAGCCGCATGAACGCGGTGGTGGTGTTCGTCGGCGTGTTGGCATTTGGCTGGCTGTGGGGCGTGTGGGGATTGCTGCTGGGCGTGCCCATCTTGATGATGGTGAAGGCGGTGTGCGATCGTGTGGACGATTTGAAGGCCATCGGGGAATTGCTCGGGACCTGATATTCATGGTCCAGATCGCAGGATTGCACCGGCGACAAGATCCGGCCGTGTCGTTGCTTCATGGCCATCTGCGAATACAGTCGCGCATGACCGAACCCATCACCCACACTCGACAACGCGACGCGATGCTGGCCGGAGCCACCGGATTGGTCGGCCGCGAGTTGCTGCGGCTGCTCATCGCTTCGCCCGAGTACGCACGCGTGCATGTGCTCTTGCGCCGGGCTGCCAAGGGCCTGCCGTCGAGTCCGAAGCTGGAGCTTCACTATGTCGACTTCGCGCAGCTGTCGCCCATGCCGCCGGTTGACGATGTCTTCATCGCCCTGGGCACGACCATCGGAATGGCCGGTTCAAAAGAGGCGTTTCGCCGCGTCGATTTCGATGCGGTCCTCAACACCGCGCGAGGCTGTGTGGTGCGTGGCGCGAAGCGGCTCGTCGTCGTTTCGGCACTTGGCGCGAATCCCAGATCGCGGCTGTTCTACAGCCGCGTCAAGGGACAGATGGAGCAGGCCGTTGCCAAGCTCGGGTATGAGAGTTTGGTCATCGTTCAGCCTTCGCTGCTGGTCGGCGATCGTGCCTCTCTTGCGCAGCCCAGGCGTTCTGGCGAGGAGTGGGCAATTCGCTTGCTCCGCCCCGTGATGCGTTGGGTGCCCCTGGGCATGCGGCCTATCGCTGCGGAGGCGGTTGCGCGGGCGATGGTCGGTGCTGCACAAAAGGCTGAACTGGGCGTGCAGATCCTGAAGTCGGGCGAGATGCAACGCGTGAAGACGTTGCGCGGCAAAGGCTGAAAGCGAGCGTCGAACATTGCCATGCCCGCTTAGCGAAGGCCGTCGCCCTCGCAGCTTGCGATCTACAGGTTCGTTGCTGCCGCCGGTTCCAGCCGGAATGCCGCGACTGCCTTGACCAGTTCGTTGGCTTGGTTGCTCAGGCTTTGCGCGGCGGCGGCCGACTCTTCTACCAATGCGGCGTTCTGCTGCGTCACCTGGTCGAGCTGAATCACAGCGTCGCTCACCTGGCCGATGCCCATGGTCTGCTCCGAGGTCGCGGCGCTGATGTCGGCGAGCAGGGCGTTGACGCGCTGGACCTGCGTCACGATGTCGTTCATCGTCCGCCCGGCCTCATCCACTTGCCTGCTGCCGGCGTCCACTTTTTCGACGCTGTCGTTGATGAGCGTTTTGATGTCCTTCGCTGCCGCGGCGCTGCGTTGAGCGAGCTGCCGAACTTCCGTGGCCACCACAGCAAAGCCGCGACCTTGCTCGCCCGCACGCGCCGCTTCTACCGCTGCATTGAGCGCGAGGATGTTGGTCTGCAACGCGATGCCGTCGATGACGCCGATGATGTCGCTGATTTTCTTGCTCGAGGCGCTGATCTGCAGCATCGTGCCAACCACGTGTGCAACCACCTCCCCGCCTCGCGCTGCCACTGCGCTGGCCGATGTGGCGAGTTGCGCCGCCTGGCAGGCGGTATCGGAGTTTGTCTTTACCGTGCTGCTCAGTTGTTCCATCGAGGCGGCGGTCTGCTGCAGATTGGAGGCTTGCTCCTCTGTACGCTGCGACAGATCGAGATTGCCGGTGGAGATCTGGCTGCTGCCGGTGGCGATGCTGTCGCTGCTTGCACGTACGGTGCCGACTACCTTGACGAGGTTCTCGTTCATCGATCTGAGTGCACTCAAGAGCTTCCCGGTTTCGTCGCCGCGGGTTACTTCGATGCGCGAGGTCAGGTCGCCCTTGGCCACCGTTTCGGCGATCTTTACGGCCTCTTTGATCGGTCGGGTGATCGAGCGAGTGAGCCACCAGGCGACTGCCGCACCAAGCAGCATCGCTGACAAGCCCAAGGCAAACATCAGGCGGCGGGTGAACGCGATGTCCTGATCGATCTTGACGCCGCTCGCTTCGGCGAGCTTGCGCTGATAGTCAGTAAGTGACTTGACATGTTCTTGCAGGACGTCAATTGCTGGCAGCGTTTCGCTGGTCAGGGTCCGTGTGGCTTCGTCGCGCTTGCCTTCTTGCAGCAGTCGGTCCACCTTGGTGAATGAAGCCACATAGACGACGCGCGCTTCCTTGACCTTTGCCAGCAACGTTGCGCCTTCCGCTGAGTGCACCAGCTTGTCCAAGGTGGCCAACGATTCGCTGACGAGCGTCTTGTTGTTTTCAATGACTTGATGGATGTTGGCGATTTGATTTTTGTCGGTGAAGAAGAACAGCTCCATCGTGCGGCGGGCATTGGCGCGGGTCATGGAATTCAATGTGGAAGCAGCGTCAGCCTTGACCCAGTCCTGGTGGAACACCTTGTCGGTGGACTCTGCCACGCTGTCGAAACGTGCCATGGCCAGCCAGATCATTGCTGCCATGAGTACCAGCACGACAGCGAAACCCATGCCAAGCCGAGCGCCGATGTTCATATTCTTGAATAAGCTCATGATGATTCCCTGAATGCAAATTTGATGTCACGCGCACAACGAGGCGAGGGGACGCTTCGGCAGCGCGGATCACGCGAACCAAAGGTCTGTGGTCGACTCGAGTCGAACCGAGGTGTTACGAGGGGGAATGGCTGACGCGTTCTGGGGGGCCACCCCTTTCAAGGTCTTCTCTCCCTCTCCCTCTGGGAGAGGGCTGGGGTGAGGGCCGTAGGCGGTGAATAAGGCCATGGTTGCCATCACCGCACCCCTCACGCAACCTCCCCCGGAGGGGAGAGGAGCCCAATACAAGACTGTGAAAAGGGGTGGTTCTGAAGGCCCGTCGCGCGATGGCGGATGGCGGCACGGCACCATATGGCTGCGCGCACGCTCGTGATGGCCGCTTGCTTGGACGCAAGCCAGTGTGGAAAGCATGACCCTACTCCCTGAATTCGATTTTGTGCTCACCGGTCCAGGAATTCGAATGGAACTCCGACCGGTGATCTAGCGAATTGCAGGATCAATCTTGCCGTGCCGCGAAATGCTGCATCAAACAAACAACAGCCGAATCGCAGCCCAGTTGTGGAGCCGTACCTCTATTGCGACCTGGCCGCTCGCTCTGCGTCCATGCGTATGTGCGCGGGCAAGCGCCCGAGCAGCCACCGGATGGCAAAGGGCACGATCACGATGTCGTCGGCGATGCCGACGATGGGAATGAAGTCGGGGACCAGGTCGATCGGCGAGATGATATAGGCCACGATCAGCGCCGTGCCTATCTTGAGCCAGGTCGGCGCATCGGGGTGCCGCAAGGCGAACCACAGATGCCGCGCGTCTGCGCGGATGACGCGCCAAAGTACGACAGTACGTTTCCACATCGGCTTCTCCTTCTAGTCGGCTGCTCGCTTGTTCTCGAAGCGCATTGCGGCGTTGCGCCTCCTCGCCATAGCAACGGCTATGACTCGTCGGCGCGCCTTGCACTGCGCTCCGACAGCGGCGCAATCACCGACATTTGATGCGTGAAGCGACACCAGGCGACCCCGACAGCATGGACCGCAGACCTTGCATGGAGTCCGCCGACTCCTGCGGGGTTCCACCGACGAGTTCCATATTGGGCTATCCACCCGGCTTTTGTTGCGCATCACGGGGTAAACCATATCTACGCAATGTGGCGTATATCAGCAAACTACGCCGCTTCCTTAACCTGCATCATCCATCCCGCAGTGGTTGGAGATTCATCATCCAAGGAGCGCCTTTCATGAAGCACAACCGTCGCACATTCGCGAAAACCCTGAGTGCTGTCGGCCTCGCCGTCGGTGCTTTCTCGTTGAGCAGTCTTGCTCAAGCGGCTGACACCATCAAGGTCGGTATTCTTCACTCGCTGTCGGGAACGATGGCGATTTCCGAGACGGTCTTGAAAGACGTCGCCCTGATGACCATCGACGAGATCAACGCCAAGGGCGGCGTGATGGGCAAGAAGCTCGAACCCGTCGTGGTCGATCCGGCATCCAACTGGCCGCTCTTCGCTGAAAAGGCCAAGCAGCTCATCTCGCAAGACAAGGTTGCCGTCATGTTCGGATGCTGGACCAGCGTGTCGCGCAAGTCGGTGCTGCCGGTCGTCGAGGAACTCAACGGGCTGCTCTTCTATCCTGTGCAGTACGAGGGCGAAGAGCTCAGCAAGAACGTGTTCTACACGGGCGCCGCGCCCAACCAGCAGGCCATTCCTGCTGTCGAGTACCTGATGAGCAAGGAAGGCGGCGGCGCCAAGCGCTTCGTGCTGCTTGGCACTGACTACGTGTATCCGCGCACCACCAACAAGATCCTGCGCGCCTTCCTGCACAGCAAGGGCGTGAAGGACAGCGACATTGACGAGAAATACACGCCCTTCGGCCACAGCGACTATCAAACCATTGTTGCCGACGTCAAGAAGTTCGCAGCCGGTGGCAAGACCGCTGTGATCTCGACGATCAATGGCGACTCGAATGTTCCCTTCTACAAGGAGCTTGGCAACCAGGGGCTGAAGGCGACCGACGTTCCTGTCGTGGCTTTCTCAGTGGGTGAAGAAGAACTGCGAGGCGTGGACACCAAGCCACTGGTCGGTCACCTGGCTGCCTGGAACTACTTCATGAGCCTTAAAAATCCGAGCAATGAGGCATTCAAGAAGCAGTGGGCCGCTTATGCCAAGGCAAAGAATCTTCCAGGCGCCGACAAGCCGCTGACCAACGACCCGATGGAAGCGACTTACATCGGCATCCACATGTGGAAGCAGGCGGTCGAGAAGGCCAAGAGCACAGACACCGACAAGGTGATCGCTGCAATGGGCGGCCAGACCTTCCCTGCGCCTGGTGGCTTCACCGCGACGATGGACATGAAGAACCATCATCTGCACAAGCCGGTGTTCATCGGTGAAGTGAAAGCGGATGGTCAGTTCAACGTAGTGTGGAAGACGCCCGCGCCGGTGAAGGCCAAGCCGTGGAGCCCGTACATCGAAGGCAACGACAAGAAGAAGGACGAGCCAGAGAAGATGTAAGCGCAAGGGAGTTGCTGGTATCGAAGTGCCATGCGGTTGTTGCACGGCCTTCGATACCTCATTCGGATCGGGTTGATGCCAATTCGTCTGATCTGATAGTGTCGCGTCAAGCCACAAGTGTCGGTTGATCGTGCCGCTATCGGAGCGCAGTGCAAGGCGCGCCGACGAGTCATAGCCGTGCTATGGCAAGGAGGCGCAACGCCGCAATGCGCTTCGAGAGCAAGCGAGCAGCCGACACTTGTGGCTTGACGCGACACTAGGGTTTTCGCTGAGCTATGAAGTTCCATCCTCCACTGCCCGCATGCTTCTTCCAAATTGCTTTAGCCTGCACAAGTTGGTTGTGGATGGCGTCTTCCACCCACGCACTGACCATGGAGCAGGTCCGCGCCATGGCCCAAGGCGAAAACGACGCCCGCGCCGCCGCTATCGCGCAGGTGGCGTCGAGCGGCGACCCCAAGGCACAGGAGTTTTTCCAGTCCTTGCTCGACGACGCCGTGAAAACATCTGGCGACAAGGTCTTCATCGTGCGCGACGGCAAGGCGCAAGATGCTGCCACCGGCAGCCCCGCCACGCTGCCCGACAACGCCGAAGATGTCGTCAACAGCAACCGCATGCGCCGCGAGATCGAGGCGGCCCTGGCCTCGTTGAAGCTGCTGTCGCCCGATACCGCGGAACGTGCCGCTGCAGTCAAGGAATTGCGCGACGGTGCGGACGTGTCCAAGCTTCCGATGATCGAGAAAGCCTACGCTGCGGAGACGGATGCAAAACTGAAATCTGCATTCGGTCTGCTGCGTGCCGGTGTGCTCATCTCATCCACCGACAAAGCCAAGCGGCTCGATGCTGCCAAGTCCTTGGCCGAGAGCCATGAGCCTGCGACCAAAACGCTGCTGCTTGAGCGTTTGAAGCCAGACGCCGAGACCGAAGCCGACGTGCGTGCCCAACTGCAGATGGCGCTGTCGGCCCTTGAATCGCGCCTCGCCTGGGGCGAACGCCTGGGCGTGGTCTTCACCGGCGCGAGCCTCGGCTCCATCCTGCTTCTGGTCGCATTGGGTCTCGCCATTACCTATGGCCTGATGGGCGTCATCAACATGGCGCATGGCGAGCTGATGATGATCGGTGCGTATGCCACCTATGTGGTCCAGAACATCTTCAAGGCCTATCTGCCGGGGTACTTCGACTTCTACATCGTCGCTGCCATTCCTGCCGCGTTTCTCGCCTCCGCACTCGTCGGCGCAGCGATGGAGCGCAGCGTCATCCGCTTCCTCTATGGCCGCCCGCTGGAAACGCTGCTTGCTACCTGGGGCATCAGCCTCGTGTTGATGCAGGGCGTACGCTCGATCTTCGGTGCACAGAACGTGCAGGTGGAAAACCCTTCTTGGTTGAGCGGCGGAGTACAGGCCCTGAGCAATCTGACGCTGCCTTTCAATCGCATTGCGATCATTGTGTTCGCAGCACTCGTGCTGGGCGGTCTTGCTTTCATGGTGGCGCGAACGAGGCTTGGCTTGTTCGTTCGAGGTGTGACGCAGAACCGGCCAATGGCGGCGTGCATGGGAGTGAATACCGCGAAAGTCGACACCTATGCCTTTGCGCTTGGGTCGGGCATCGCGGGCTTGGCGGGATGCGCCTTGTCACAGGTGGGCAACGTGGGGCCGGACCTGGGACAGGGCTACATCGTGGACTCGTTCATGGTGGTGGTGCTCGGCGGAGTAGGGCAGTTGGCCGGCACTGTCTATGCGGCCCTGGGTTTGGGCATCCTCAACAAGCTGCTCGAAGGATGGACCGGTGCGGTGCTCGCGAAGATCATGGTGCTGGTGTTCATCGTGGTGTTCATCCAGAAGCGGCCGCAGGGGCTGTTTGCGATGAAGGGACGGAGTGCTGAAGCATGACTGCCTTGCCTGGGAGACCCCTCACCCCAACCCTCTCCCGCAAGCGGGAGAGGGAGCAAGAGGGAGTAGCGGTGGTGGCCTCGGAGGGACAGGGAGAAACTGTGGTCGCCTCGGAGGGATAGGGAGAAACTGTGGTGGCTTCGGAGGGAGAGGGAGAAGCTGTGGTGGCCTCGGACGGAGAGGGAGAAGCTGTGGTGGCCTCGGACGGAGAGGGAGAAGCTGTGGTGGCCTCGGACGGAGACGGAGAAGCGGTGGTGGCCTCGGACGGAGACGGAGAAGCGGTGGTGGGGGGAGAAGAGGTGTTGGCCTCGGCGGAATACTCCCTCTCCCGCTTGCGGGAGAGGGTTGGGGTGAGGGCCGGCGCACTGCTGGCTGTCCTTGCAATCTGCATCCTCGCTCCGCTGCTCAACCTGTCCGTTCCCCAAGGCAGCGTCTTCCACATGAGCGACTACACCGTCGCCCTCATTGCCAAAATCATGTGCTACGCCATCTGCGCCCTCGCGATGGATTTGATCTGGGGCTACACCGGCATCCTCTCGCTGGGCCACGGTGTCTTCTTCGCGCTCGGTGGCTACGCCATGGGCATGTATCTCATGCGCCAGATCGGGCGCGACGGCAACTACCGGAGCGACTTGCCGGATTTCATGGTGTTTCTCGACTGGAAGAAGCTGCCATGGCACTGGGCGGTAAGCGACAGCTTCGTCGCGACGCTGCTGCTCATCGTGCTTGTTCCGGGTTTGCTCGCCTTCGTGTTCGGATATTTCGCCTTTCGCTCTCGCATCAAGGGCGTGTACTTCTCCATCATTACCCAGGCCATGACCTTCGCGACGATGCTGCTCTTCTTCCGCAACGAGACGGGCTTCGGCGGCAACAACGGGTTTACCGACTTCAAGCGGATTCTCGGCATCGCGATTGCCAAGCCGTCGACGCGCATGACGCTGTTTGTCATCACCGGGCTGACGCTGATTGGCTTCTTTCTCTTTGCGCGCTGGCTGGTGGCGAGCAAGTTCGGTCGTGTGCTGCAAGCCATTCGCGATGCGGAGTCGCGTGTGATGTTCACGGGCTACGACCCGCTGCGCTACAAGCTCACGATCTGGGTGATCTCCGCCGTGATGTGCGGCCTTGCAGGCGCGCTGTACGTTCCGCAGGTTGGCATCATCAACCCGAGCGAGATGTCGCCGGCCGCGAGCATCGAGATCGCCATCTGGACAGCGGTGGGTGGTCGTGCCTCGCTCATCGGGCCCATCGTCGGCGCCTTCTTCGTCAACGGAGCGAAGAGTTGGTTCACGCAGGCGTTTCCGGAGTTCTGGTTGTATTTCCTGGGCGCGCTCTTCATCGCGGTGACCTTGTTCCTGCCGCAAGGGATCATCGGTTTGCTTCGCCGCAGCACGAAGAAGGAAGAGCGCGCATGACACCGGAACTGATGGAGGCCGGATCGCTCAGGCGCGAAGCGATGGAAGCGCGCAAGGCGGGCCCCGGCTCGTCCGGCGGACGCGAGGCCAGCTACGGTCGGGTGGTGCACGAAGGCGTCGTCGATGTGGAGCACGGCGCCATCCTGTACCTCGACGACATCACCGTGAGCTTCGATGGCTTCAAGGCCTTGAACGCCTTGTCGCTGTCGATCAGCGCAGGAGAGCTGCGCTGCATCATCGGTCCGAACGGCGCGGGCAAGACCACGATGATGGACGTCATCACCGGCAAGACGCGGCCCGATGCAGGCAAGGCCTTTTTCGGATCGACCATCGATCTCTTGCGCATGCGCGAGAACCAGATTGCTTCCATCGGCATCGGCCGCAAGTTCCAGAAGCCCACGGTGTTCGAGCAGCTGTCAGTATTCGAGAATCTCGAGCTGGCACTGAAGGACGATCGTGGCGTGAAGTCATCGATGTTCTTCCGGCTGAACGGCGAGCAGCTGGACCGCATCGGGGCGATGCTGCAGTTGATCCACCTGAAGGGTAGCGCGCAGCGCACCGCGGGGCTGTTGTCGCACGGGCAGAAGCAGTGGCTCGAGATCGGCATGCTGCTGATGCAAGACCCGAAGCTCTTGCTGCTCGACGAGCCGGTAGCAGGAATGACCGATGAAGAGACCGAGCGCACGGCGGAGCTGTTTTTGTCTCTGGAAGGGAATCATTCGCTCGTGGTGGTCGAACACGACATGAAATTCATTCATGAACTCACGCGCGACAACTCGGCGAAGAAGGTGACGGTGCTGCATGAGGGCCGCGTCCTGGCGGAGGGTTCGTTGGCCGATGTGCAGGGGAACGACAAGGTGGTCGAGGTGTATCTTGGTCGGTAGTGGTCCTCGCCCAATTGCCACTTCGCCCGCTGGGGGGGAACTTGGGAAGGGGGCAGAGCGTTGCGAGAGGCAGTCGCCCAAGCATCCTTCAGCGAGGTGAGAGGCAAAAGATGGTGACTTCAACATGCTGAAGGTCTCAGGCATCAACCAGTACTACGGCGGCTCGCACATTCTGCGCAACCTCGGCTTCGAGGCGAAGCTCGGTGAAGTGACTGTCGTGCTTGGTCGCAATGGCGTTGGCAAGACGACGCTTCTCAGGAGCCTGATGGGAGTGGTGCCCGTGAAGACCGGCAGCATTCAGCTCGACGGCCAGGACATCACCCGTGACACGCCCTACGAGCGCGTGCGCAAGGGCATGGGCTACGTGCCGCAAGGCCGCGAGATCTTCGGTCGGCTGACGGTCGAGGAAAACCTTCGAATGGGCCTTTCTTACAAGCCCGGCAGCACGCCGATTCCGCCGGAGCTGTTCGACCTCTTCCCGGTGTTGAATCAAATGATCACCCGTCGTGGCGGCGATCTTTCAGGCGGTCAGCAGCAGCAGCTCGCCATCGCCCGCGCACTCGCCGCGGGCCCGAAGCTGCTGATCCTGGACGAACCGACCGAGGGCATTCAGCCGAGCATCATCAAGGACATCGGCCGAGTCATCCGCATGCTGGCAAATCGCAAGACCATGGCCATCGTGCTCGTGGAGCAGTACTACGACTTCGCGGCGGAGCTGGCCGATCAGTACCTGGTGATGGAGCGAGGCGAGATCGTGCAGAGCGGGCGAGGGGAGCACATGGAGACTGATGGGGTGCGGCGGCGCATGTCGATCTAGTGTCGCGTCAAGCCTCAAGTGTCGGCTGCTCGCTTGCTCTCGAAGCGCATTGCGGCGTTGCGCTGCGACAGCGGCGCGACCTCTTATGTCCGCCAGATGCGCGGCGGTGTCGGCGTCAAGGACCAGACTGCCTTCCGCCATTCCTTCCACACCTCGACCAGCAACTGCACCGCTGGCTCGACCCGCGGCGCGAGCATCCTCAGCACCACGCAACGCTCGTGCGGTGCCGTCGCACCGCACGAGCGCTCAAGCGCGTGCCCAGCGGCAACACCGCGCGCCGATTCCAACAAGCGCTCGAGCCGCGCCCCATCGATCGCCGCCCCCGCTGCGAACCACATCGTCGCCAGCACTCGGTTCCCTGCGAACCCGAGCGGTGAATCGAGCAGCCGCGCGTCTTCGCCGTCGATCACGCCTCGATCCAGCCACACGCCAGGCAATTCGATGCTTTGAGTGAAGGTGCCGCGATCGAAACGTTCATCGCTGGCGGGCAGACCAAGCGCGAGCACGTCCCAGCCAATCATTTCTGCGCCATCAGCAAGCGTGAAGCGCAAACGGTTTTCACCGAGGCTGCCACGATGGCAGATCGTCTCCAGCGGCAGCCATTCGAGGCGTGCGCCTTCTTCAAGCCGGGCATCGACCCGCTGCGAGGCCAACTCCCCCGCGCTGCGATAGAAGCGGGCTGCGCCGGGCGTGGTGATCAGCGCGTGGGCGTCGGCGGACATCTCCACGTCAATCGCGAGCACATCGCCACCGACGATGCCGCCGGGTGGGTTTACCAGCACGTTGTGGCACACCGCGGTCGCCTCCGGGTAGAGGCTCTGAAGCACCCGCAGCGGACCGCGGTGCCGATCGTGAACGACGGTCCGTTCCCCATCGCGACGGTATTTCAGTGACAGATGGCCGTGCCAACCCATGGAAGACGGCAAGCCATGTTGCCCGCTGTGATCGAAGAGGCTGAGAGTAGCTGGCCGCATGAAGCGACTACCTGCAGTTAAGCGGCAGGTAGCGGTCCGGCACGTCGGTTCGGTTCGTTCCCTTGGCCGTCATCTTGTCGGGCGCCTTCGCGTTGCCGCATACCCATGCCACCGGCACCATGGTGGCGTCCTCGACGATGGCGGGCCGCAGACTTAGTACCTTGTCCTTGAGCGCGCCATTGGCCTGGTTGCCGAAGGTGACGTGAACGGCACCTGATTCGACTGCAACGTTCGTCACGAGGTTGCTCACGATCTTGTCGGCGCTGGGCAATCCGGCGGCTGCATTGTCAGCTGGCAGGGTCTTTGTTGTCGCCCAGGCCGCCGCGACCGGATTCTTCGCGACGTCAGCCCAATGTGCCGCCTCGACAATTTGACTGCGCACGAGCTTGCCCTGGATGCTTGGCATCGCAATCATTGCAAGGATGGCGATGATTGCAACGACGATCATCAGTTCGACGAGGGTGAAGCCTTTTCTGGACAAATTCATCATCCGAATCATGCCGTCTCCGCGGGCTTCAAAGCTCAGAGGCTGAGAGTTTCCCGAGCGTGCCTGAGCGTGACGAGCGGGCATGATCGAAAGACTCTCAGCCTCTCAGTTCTTGCAGCGTGCGTTGTAATTGGCTTCAAAGCGCTGGTAATCAGCCTTTTCCCCGGCGTTCATGCCGTCGAGTTGGCGGCGTTTGCTGGACAGGATGCGCAAGAGTTCGCTGCACTGCTCGCGGCTGGTGACTGTCGCGTTGCGCTGCGCCTGCTCAGCCATCTGCTGTGACTGGCGCTCTTTGCGTTCGGCCATCTTCTGTTGACCCAGTCGCTGCTGCGCCGCTGATTCTTCTTCCTGGCACTTTTGGTGGTATTCGTGATACAGGTCCTGCATCGACGAGGATTGGAGCCCGCGCGCAGGGCCGGTGCGAATTGCGTCGTTGAGCGAGGCGCATTGGGCGCTCATGTAGGCCTGGTGCTCGGGCGCCTTGCCGATGGGCGGCGCGTAGCTCGGTGCCGACATGTCGCGGGTACGTTCCGTGGGCCCGAGCGAGCCGAGTTTTCCGACCGCGGCGCCGTTGCAGGGGCGGTCCGACATGTAAGTGGACCCACCATTGCTACAGCGATACACCTGTGCAAAGGCCCCCGACGGCGCAATCGCCGCCATCACCAGCACGGCTGCCCCCAATGAGAGCCGCACCACGCCGTTCTGAATTCCCATTTCCTGCTCCATTCTTAGTGTCGCGTCAAACCTCAAGTGTCGGCTGCTCGCTTGGCTCTCGAAGCGTATTGGCGTTGCGCCTCCTCGCCATGCATGGCTATGACTCGTCGGCGCGCCTTGCACTGCGCTGCGACAGCGGCGCGATCAACTGACACTTGAGGTTTGACGCGACACTGGTGCTGAGCAGTCTACGCATCTTCAGATGGATTCGGACCGTCTTTGGGGGACTTGATCGGTTCCAGGCGGTGCTTGGCGCGTGATCAATTTGGCTCGTCAGCGAACGGCTTTACACGCCGGACATGTTGCCTCCCAGGGGGCGCGCGATATTCTTCACGGTAAGCGTTCTGCCGTTTCAGGAGCGCAGGAGTCATTCATGAATACGCGTCGTGCCCTTCAAGTTGTTCCTCTCGCTGTTGCGCTGACCGCTCTTTGCGGCAGCACCCTGGCCGCCGTCGAATACGGCACAGTCGTCTCCAGTACCCCCGTGATCGGGCAAACCACTGTGCCGCAGCGCGAGTGCTACGACGAACAGGTCGCCGTGCAGCAGCAACGTTCCAGCGGTGGCGGCGCCATCGTTGGCGCGGTGATCGGCGCGGCGGTTGGCAACAGCGTCGGTGCAGGCGTCGGTCGGGCAGCGGCCACAGCCGTTGGTGCGGTTGCCGGCGCGGCCGTAGGCGACCGGGTTGAAGCCAATTCGCAGCCTCCTGCGGTACACACCGTCCAGCATTGCCGCACGACGAGCAGCTACCAGGACAACATCATCGGCTACGACGTGGTCTACGACTATGCGGGCACCCGACGCCAAGCCCGCTTGGCTCAAAACCCCGGTGGACCGGGGGCGCAGATTGCGCTCGAGGTCAATGTGGCTGGATCCGATCGGGCCGGCCGTAGCGGCACCCCTGTGCCGCCAGCGAATTTGCGTCCAAGCGCTCCCATCAATGACGGCGCCGTCGGCCAACCGCTGTACGAGGCGCCGCAGACCTACTACGAAGACCGGCGAATCGTGACGACCTACGTCCAGCCGGCCCCGGTGTACTACACGCCTTATCCGGCAGTGGTCGTCGGCCCACCGGCAGTCTGGATCGGCGGGCGTTGGGGCTACCGTCACCGTGGCTGGTAATTGATCCGTATCACGCTCCCTCTCCACTAGTGTCGCGTCAAGCCTTAAGGCTTAACGGGACACTAGGCTCCCATGGGCCCAGGAAGGCGGATCAGCGCCCCTGGACTAATTCCGCCGCATCGCATCCCGCAGGCAAGCTTGCGCTGCATGATCGATGTCGCGTGACAGCTCCGGGTCGTTTGCAAGCTGCAGCGTCAGCACCGCCTGCTGTAGGTCGAGCAGACACTCGCCGGCTTCGCGAATCGTGACTGCAAGAGCCTTCATCGCTTCATCGAGTTCCTGCTTGCCGCGGCCCGAACCAATGATTTTCGATACGTCCATGACAGTGCCCCTTTCTGTCGTCGAGAGTCAAAGCTTCGGAATTCGCAAAGTCTTGCTGATCATCAATGTGCCAGAAAGCGCGAAAAGCAGGCTGAACGGGTGAAGCGTCCATGGACCCAGCTGCACGACGCCGAACCAGATGCTGTCCCCGAGCCGCCCTTGCCACGCCGCCACCGCCATCAGCAGCACGAGCAGCACGCTCGTAGGAATGGGCGTGCCTTCGAAGTAGGGCACCTTGGCTGCACCGGCAGACAGGCTCTCAGCCGTCACGTTGTAGCGCGCCAGGCGGCTCACGCCGCAGCACACGAAGTAAATGAGGACCAGCACATCGAGCCCGCCCTGCAGCCCGGCCGCAAAGCCCAGCGTGGCCGGGCCAATGCCGAAGGAGATCACGTCGGCGAGCGAGTCGAGTTCACGACCCATGGCCGACTGCTCATGCCGCCAGCGAGCCACACGGCCGTCGACGACGTCGAAGGCGAACGCGGCAGGGGCCATCAAGGCGGCGAGGATGAAATTCGACAGGGAATGCGTGCCGATGAACGCCGCCGCGAACAGCACCATCAAAGCGCCGCAGGCAGCGTTGCCCAGGGTAAAGAAGTCGGCGAGCTGGAACTCGCGGATCATTGAAAAATGTTTCATCCCAGGCTATAGCACTCGAGTTGCCCGTCGTAGTCGCCATCCGAATCGCGCGCGATATCGGCAAGCGGCAAAGACGGGTGGACGACAAGGCGTGCCGGCGCGAACGAGATTGTCTACGGCGAACCAATCATCGTCGAGTTCGGCGATGAAATTGTGTTCGTCATTGAAGAGAAGCGCGCGCTGATGGGCCTGCGTCTGCAGCAGCACCAGATACTTTGCTCGACGGTGCCGCTCTTGGTGGGCGTTCACGGGGGCTCCTCTGCGTTTGTGATGCCCCATCCTAGGGCAGGTGCCCGGCACAGACAGTCATAAATTTCCGAATCGTGTGTCGGAATACGCCGACGAGATCGGCGGATTTCCTTCGTGAGCTGCATTCACTTGCCCGCGTTGCAAGCGCCCCTCAAGCTGTGGATACACTTTGCCGGCCACGACGTCCCGCGAAAGGTGAAACTTTGGCCCTGGAAGCCTACCTGCTCGACTGGATTAACCTGCTGCTGCGCTGGGCGCACGTGGTTGTGGTCATTGCCTGGATCGGCTCCTCCTTCTATTTCGTCTTTCTCGACAACAGCCTCGTGCCGCCGAACGACCCGGCGCTCAAAGCCAAGGGCGTCGACGGCGAGTTGTGGGCCGTGCATGGGGGCGGTTTCTACAACCCGCAGAAATACATGGTGTCGCCAGGGCGAATTCCCGAGAACCTGCACTGGTTCTACTGGGAGAGCTACTCGACCTGGCTCACCGGCTTTGCGCTCTTCACGGTCTTGTACCTCTACCAGGCGTCCACCTTCTTGATCGACAAAAGCCTGCATGCGTGGTCGCCCGCGGGTGCAGTGGCGGCTGCGCTCGGCTTCATCGCAGTGTTCTGGGTGGTCTACGACGTGGCATGCCGGGTGTTCGGCCAACGTGCGGGAGGCGACCGAATAGTCGGCATGTTGGTGGCAGTGGCCGTGATCGTTGCTTCGTGGCTGGCCTGTCAATTGTTCGCAGGGCGGGCGGCCTTCGTTCTGGTCGGCGCGATGATGGCTACAGCCATGACAGCCAACGTCGCGCATTGGATCATCCCCGGCCAGCGCAAAGTCATCGCGCAGCTGAAGGCCGGCGATCCGGTGGACCCCTTGCACGGGCAGCGAGCCAAGCAGCGCAGCGTGCACAACACGTACTTCACGCTGCCCGTGCTGCTCACGATGTTGAGCAACCACTATGGTTTCCTGTACGTGGCCTCCAACAACTGGGCGGTGCTCGTGATGCTCATGGCAGCCGGCGCATTGATTCGCCACTCTTTCGTCGCGCGGCACAAGGCGATAGCGGCCGGCAAGCGCGTGCCATGGGAGTTCGCAGGAGGTGGCGTGCTGCTGATCGTCATGCTTGCTGTGTGGCTCGCACCGCGGTCGCGGCCCATGACGGCGGCGTCGCAGGCCGTGCAGTTCACCCAGGTGAGCGGCGTCATCGGCCAGCGCTGCGTGATGTGCCACAACGAACAGATCATCAACAAGAACGTGCAACTGCATACGCCTGCACTCATCGCGCAGCATGCGCAGCAGATCTACCAGCAGGCTGTCGTGCAGAAGACCATGCCCTTGAACAACGCTACACAGATCACCGATGCCGAGCGCGACTTGCTCGCGCGCTGGTTCGAAGCTGGCGCGCCGACGAACTGAGATGCCTCGCGAACTCGCGCTGATCTTCAACGGACGATCCTCGACCGCTTTGCGCGGGCAGCCGCGGCGGGGTCGAGGCACTGAATTTTCCGACTCGTAAGCGTGGCCGATCCGATGCTGGAATCGGCTGGTTCTTACTCTCACGTTGAAACGACCCGCATGACCACACCATCGCCTCACACAGACCCGCGCGGCTTTCTACGCGCGCTTTACGACGCTGCGGTGACTCGAGCCTCGCCGCAGCACGGCATTGGCCAGTTTCTTCCGTCGCCGCCGCGGGGGCGAACCTTGGTGCTCGGCGCGGGCAAGGCCAGCGGCGCGATGGCCGCTGCGGTCGATGCCTTGTGGCCAGCAAAGGCGGCGATCTGGGGGCTGGTCGTTACGCGCTATGGCCACATTCCGCCGAACTATCGCGAGAGGCCCGGGCGCATTGAGGTGGTGGAGGCCGCGCATCCGGTGCCCGACGACGCCGGGCTCCTCGCGGCGTCACGCATCATGCAACTGACGCACGGTCTCACGGCCGATGATCTCGTGTTGTGCCTCATCTCTGGCGGCGGCTCGGCTTTGCTCGCAATGCCTGCGCCCGGTGTGAGCCTGCAGGACAAGCAGGCAATCAACAAGGCCCTCTTGAAGAGCGGCGCGACCATCGGTGAGATGAACTGCGTACGCAAGCATTTGTCTGCCATCAAGGGCGGAAGGCTTGCGGCGATGTGTGCGCCGGCGCGCGTGGTGACGCTGCTCATCAGCGATGTTCCCGGCGATGCGCCGGAGGTGATCGCGAGTGGCCCGACCGTGCCCGACTCCACGACTTGCGCAGACGCATTGCGCATCCTGTCGCGCTACGGCATTGCAATTCCGCGCGCTTTGGAGGAAGGACTTCGAAGCGGCGCCTTCGAAACGCCCAAGCCCGGCGATTCGCGCTTCGCCAGCCACGAGGTGCATATGATTGCCACGCCTGCGCAGTCGCTTGAAGCGGCGGCCAATGTGGCGCGGCGGGCTGGAATCGACGCATACATCCTGAGCGACGAGATTGAGGGCGAATCGCGCGAAGTCGGCAAGGTGCACGCGGCACTGGCTCGTGCGGTGGCACGACGCGGTCAACCCTTTGCGAAGCCTTGCGTCATCTTGTCCGGCGGCGAGACCACGGTGAGCGTCTCATCAGACACACCTGGACGAGGCGGTCGAGCGACGGAGTTCTTGCTTGGCTGCGCTATCGCTCTTCAAGGCGAATCCGGCGTGCATGTGCTGGCAGCCGATACAGACGGCATCGATGGCGTTGCAGACAACGCGGGTGCGGTCGTTACTCCGGACACCGTGGTGCGAGCGGCGGGTGCAGGAATGAACCCGCAGGAATTCCTCGACCGCAATGATGGGTATAGTTTCTTTGCGGCGTTGGGCGATCTTGTCGTTACCGGGCCGACCTTTACCAATGTGAACGACTTTCGAGCTTTGCTCGTCGTCTGATGACATTGCCGGCTACATCGTCCCTTGCTCGCCGCTCATGTCGAATGTGTGTGCGCGAACACGCGGGATAGCGGGTGATGCACAGCGT
>Ga0207678_10001281_pt1 | contig 23214 bp, 19 predicted proteins | sample KBSC63metaG_FD_184319 | JGI IMG/M metagenome (GOLD analysis project Ga0207678, IMG submission 184319) | Corn rhizosphere microbial communities from Kellogg Biological Station, Michigan, USA - KBS C6-3 metaG (SPAdes) (version 2) | ecosystem: Host-associated > Plants > Roots > Rhizosphere > Soil ... | reverse complement strand
CCGGTCGCGACCGTGCCGAACCGGCAGAACGTGATCGCGGGGTTGCAGGCCGCGGAGCTGGTGATCGCGCAGGACGCATTCCTCGACACCGAGACCAACCGCTATGCGGACATCCTGCTGCCCGGCGCGCTGTGGGCCGAGGGCGACGGCGTGATGGTCAACTCCGAGCGCAACATGACGCTGATGCGCGCCGCGATCGCGCCGCCCGGCGACGCGCTGCCCGACTGGCGCATCGTCGCGGAGGTCGCGCGCGCGATGGGCTTCGGCGATGCGTTCGACTATGCGTCGGCGGCCGACGTGTTCGACGAGATCGTGCGCTTTTCGAATCCGGCGACCGGCTACGACCTGCGCGGCGCAAGCCACGCGGCGCTCCGCGACGGCCCGGTGCAATGGCCGGTCGCGCCGGGCACCGCGCGCGAGCGGCACCCGATCCGCTACCTGAACGACGGCGTGAGCCAGACGCCGCGCGCGGCCGACGGCGGGCACGATGCGCCGCGCATCGCGTTCCCGACGCCGTCGGGCAAGGCGCGCTTCTTCGCGCGGCCGCACGTCGCGCCGGCCGAACTGCCGGACGACACGTTCCCGATCGTGCTGAACACCGGGCGGCTGCAGCATCAATGGCACACGATGACGAAGACGGGCAAGGTGCCGATGCTGAACAAGCTCAATCCGCGCCCGTTCGTCGAACTGCATCCGGACGACGCGCTCGCGCTCGGCATCGCGACGAAGGACAGCGTCGAGATCCGTTCGGCGCGCGGCCGCGCGGTGCTGCCGGCCGTCGTGACCGAGCGCGTGCAGCGCGGCAACTGCTTCGCGCCGATGCACTGGAACGACGTGTACGGCGACGACCTGTGCATCAACGCGGTGACGAACGACGCGATCGATCCGGAATCGCAGCAACCTGAACTGAAATATTGCGCGGTCGCGCTGACGCGCGTCGACACGGACGCGTTTGCGTCCGACGACGACAGCACGGCGCAGCCCGATGCCACCGCTGCCGATGCCGATGCGCGGCCCGCGCCGGCGACGGTGCAGATCACGGCTTCACAGGAATCCGACATGGCAGACCTCGACACTTTCGCGGCGGCGCTCGGCGTGGCCGATCTCGCGCCGCCGCCGCTCACCGAGGCGGAGCGCCTGTACGTGGCCGGCCTCGTCAGCGGGCTGAAGGCGAGCGCCGGCCGGCGCGAAGGCGGCGTGCCGGTGCTGCCGGCCGGCGCGCCGCTCGCGCCGCCGGTGCGGTTCTGGCTCGACGGGATGCTCGCGGGGCTGTTCAGCCGCTCGCTGCCCGCCCACCCGACGGACGGTGCGGCGCCCGCGCTGCCGGACGAGGCCGCCGCACCCGGCGGCGTGCGGATCGTGCGCACGCGTCCGAAGGTCGTGCTGCTGTGGGCGTCGCAGACGGGCAACATCGAATCGCTGACCGAGGACTACGCGACGCAGCTGATGAACGCGGGCTTCGAGATCCGCACCGCGTGCATGTCCGACTATCCGGTCGCGTCGCTGGCCGGCGCGCAATACGTGCTGCTGATGACGAGCACGTTCGGCGACGGCGATGCGCCCGACAACGGCAGCGAGTTCTGGGATGCGCTGCAGGCCGACGGCGCCGCGCGCCTCGATGGCGTGCACTTCGCGGTGCTCGCGTTCGGCGATCGCAACTACGACCAGTTCTGCGGCCACGGCCGCCGGCTCGACGCGCGGCTCGCGGAGCTGGGCGCGGCGCGCTTGTGCGCCCGCGTCGATTGCGACGTGGAGTTCCAGCGCGATGCGGACCAGTGGCTCGAGCGCGTGGTCGCGCGGATCAAGGACGCCGATTCGGCGCTGCACGCGGTGCCGTCCGCCGGATTGAGCGCGTCGGGGCTGCTGCCGACCAAGGCGCGTCCGGCGCCGTCGAAGCTCGTCGCGAACCTGCGGCTCAACCGGCCGGGCGCCGCGAAGGACACGCGCTACGTGTCGCTGTCGACCGAAGGCGCGAACCTCGAATACGAAGCCGGCGACGCGCTCGGCGTGTGGCCGACCAACTGCCCGGAGCTGGTCGACGAGTTGCTGTCGGTCACCGCGCTGAAGGCCGACGCGCCGGTGTCGATCGAGGGCGTCGGCGACATGCGCCTGGGCGACGCACTGGCGCGCCACTTCGACATCACGCGCCCGCACCCCGATACGCTGGCGTTCATTGCGTCGCGCAGCGCGAACGGCGCGCTGAAGGCGCTGCTCGGCGACGATCGCAAGGCCGACCTTAAGCAATGGTTGTGGGGACAACAGCTTGCGGACGTGCTGCACGAGTTTCCGGTCGAGCTGTCGGGCGCGGAGCTGGTCGCGATGCTGAAGCGGCTGCAGCCGCGCCTGTATTCGATCGCGTCGAGCCCGAGCGCGCATCCGGGCGAGATCCATCTGACGGTGTCGGCCGTGCGCTATCACAACGGCCGGCGCGCGCGCAAAGGCGTCGCGTCGACGTTCCTCGCCGATCGCGCGGACGACGGGCGCGTGCCGGTGTTCGTGCAGAAGTCCGCGCATTTCCGGCCGCCGGTGAACGGCGACGTGCCGGTCGTGATGGTCGGCCCCGGCACGGGCGTCGCGCCGTTCCGCGGCTTCCTGCACGAACGGCAGGCGCGCGGCGCGCGCGGACGCAACTGGCTGTTCTTCGGCGAGCAGCATGCGCAGACCGACTTCTACTACGGCGACGAGCTCGAAGCGATGCGCGACAGCGGCTTCCTGACGCGGCTCGATCTCGCGTTCTCGCGCGACCAGGCCGACAAGATCTACGTGCAGGACCGGATGCGCGAGCAGGGCGCCGAGCTGTACAAGTGGCTGGAGGAGGGCGCGCACTTCTACGTGTGCGGCGACGCCGCGCGCATGGCCAAGGACGTCGATACCGCGCTGAAGGCGGTCGTCGCCGAGCACGGCGGGATGTCGGACGAAGCCGCGAACGACTACGTCGCGCGGCTCGCGAAGGCGCGGCGCTACATGCGGGACGTGTACTGAGCGTATCGGCGGCACGACCCGATCGTGCCGGCGCCACGGCCGGCCCTGCAACGATGCGCCGGACGGCGCATGATGGCGGCTTCACTCACGCAGCCCAGGAGTCGCGTCATGGCGGCACGCCGGAATTTCCCGCTTCGAACTCTCGTGATGGCCGCATCGCTGGCCGCCGCCGCACTCGGCTGCCCGCCGGCTGCCGCCCAGACGTCGACCGTGCCGACGGGCACGGCTGCCGCGACGCCCGACAACGCGGTGCTGCTGACGGTCTTTCTCAAGCACGACCAGTCGCGCCCGCTCGCCGAACTCAACGCGCAACTTGCGAAGCAGGGGTTCTACAAGGCGTTTCCGCCGCCGGGGGTGGAGGTGGTGAGCTGGACCGTGACGATGGGAATCGGGCAGATCGTCGTGCTGCGGTTACCGGCATCGCGCGTGCGGGAGGTCAATCGCGTGCTCGAGGACACGGCGTGGGGCGCGTACCGGACCGAGTTCTACCCGACCTACGACTACAAGGCGATTGGGCTGGCAGAGCACGAGCGGGCAAAGTGACGATGCGTCACGATCCGTCCCCTTTCCCTGAAACCCGCTCGGGCTCGCGGTTTTTGCTCATTCGGGCGGGGCGGCCGGGAGAATTCTTCCCGATTGCGCGATTCGTCATTCAACTGACGAAAAATCACCGGCGGTTCCCGGTATGATGCGCACCGTGCGCATGATTTGATGCGCCATTGATGCGGCCGGCGCGCCCAAACCGCCCGGTGCGAGACCGAAAGACTCTGTAACATAAATTCCGTATACTCGTCGGTTCTGATTCAGGCGCCCGTGCTTCGGACCTAGGCCGGCCGCCCTCGCACAACAACCAGATTCGTCGCCGCCCGGCCGTCCCGCGCCGCGACAAGCTATGCACCGCCACTGAACAATCTATGTCTTCCCGCCACTCTGGTCCGCCCGGCCGCGCCGCGGCGGCGATCGCCCGTGTGTCGACGCTGATCCGCAACGAGCGCGTGCTGTCGCCGCTGCTCGCGCTCGGCATCGGCCTGCTGCTGATCGTGGTTTTCCAGCACCTGTCCGAATCCGTCGACTACCGGTCGGTGATCCGCCAGCTGCGCCACATGTCCGTCGGCGAATGGGGCGCATCGCTCGCCGCGACGGCCCTCAGCTATCTCGCGCTCGTCGCCCGCGATGCGGTCGGCCTGCGCTACGTCGCCGCGAAGGTGCCGCGCGCCGCGCTGTGGATCGGCTCGATCGCCGGCTCGGCGCTCGGCAACGCGACCGGCTTCGGCGCGCTCACGGGCGGCGCCGTGCGCGCGCGCGTGTACGGCGTGTCGGGCGTCACGCCTGCGCAGATCGGCCGGATGACGGTATTCACGAGCGGCACGCTCGCGCTCGCGCTGGTGCTGATGACGGCGGTCGGCATGGTCTGCGTGCCGCAGACGCTCGCCGCGATGCTGCATGTCGCGCCGGGCGTGCTCACGTGGAGCGGCGCCGCGCTGCTCGTGCTGCTGGCCGTCGTGGTTGCGATGTGCGGCAACACCGCGCGTCCGGTCGTCACGCGCTTCAAATGGCTCGCGTTCGACGTGCCGGCACGGCGCGACCTCGTCGCGCAAGTCGTCTACGCGGTGCTCGATGTCGTGGCCGCCGGCCTGACGCTGTGGGTGTTGCTGCCCGTCGCGCCGGTCGGCTTCCCGACCTTCATCACGGTCTACGCGGCCGCGCTGCTGCTCGGGATGATCGGTCATACGCCGGGCGGGATCGGCGTGTTCGAAGCCGCGATGGTGTTCACGCTGGGCCGCGAAGTGCCCGCGCACGCGATGGTCGCCGCGCTGATCGCCTATCGCGCGATCTACTTCGGCGTGCCGCTCGTGCTGTCGGCCGGCCTGCTGGCCGGCTTCGAGGGCCGTGCGCTGCGGCGCCGGCTCGTGTCGCGGCAGGCGGCGCGCGTGTCGCAACTGGCGCCGCTGTTCCTGAGCCTCGTGACCTTCGCGGTCGGCGGGATGCTGGTGATCTCGAGCGCGACGCCCGCGTTCTGGCACCGGATCGCGATCCTGCGCAACATCGTGCCGCTGTGGGTGCTCGAAGGCTCGCAGGTGATCTGCAGCGTGCTGGGCGTCGCGCTGCTGTTCGTCGCGCGCGGGCTGCTGCGCCGGCTGGACGGCGCGTGGTGGATGACCTTCGCGCTGACGCTCGCGAGCCTCGCGCTGTCGCTGGCGAAGGGCCTGGCGTTCGTCGAGGCCGGCGTACTCGGCACGCTGCTGGTGCTGCTGCTCGTCAGCCGCCGCCGCTTCAGCCGGCATTCGTCGCTGCTCGCCGAGCGCTTCACGGTGAGCTGGTTCGTGTCGGTGACGATGGTGCTGATCCTCGCGGTATGGGTGCTGTGCTTCGCGTTCCGCGATGTGCCGTACACGCGCGATCTGTGGTCGCATTTCTCGTTCGACGCACGCGCGCCGCGCGCGCTGCGCGCCACGCTCGCGGCCGGCGTGTTCGTCGCGCTGTTCGCGCTGTGGCAGCTGCTGCGCCCCGCGCCGGGCCGCTTCGTGAAGCCGGTCGCGCAGGACTTGCTCGACGCCGAGCAGATCATCCGCGCGCAGGAATGCAGCGATGCGGGCCTCGCGTTGATGGGCGACAAGTCGTTCCTGTTCTCCGAATCGCGCCGCGCGTTCCTGATGTACGCGAAAAACGGCCGCACGTGGGCCGCGCTGCACGATCCGGTCGGCCCGCGCGAGGAATGGCCGGCGCTGATCAGCAAGTTCATTGCGCTGGCGCACGCGCACAGCGGCCGCGCGGCGTTCTACCAGGTGCGCGCGAACGCGCTGCCGCTGTACCTCGACGCGGGGCTCACGCTGATGAAGCTCGGCGAGGAAGCGCACATCGCGCTCGACCGGTTCGACCTGAAGGGTTCGAACCGTTCGCACCTGCGCTACGCGCTGCGCCGCGGCGACAAGGACGCGCTGACGGTCGAGGTGATCGCGCCCTGCGACGTGCCGGCCGCGCTGCCGTCGCTGCGCGACATCTCGGACGGCTGGCTCGACAGCCGCGATGCGCGCGAGAAGAGCTTCTCGGTGGCTGCGTTCCACGACGGCTATCTCGCGACGCAGTCGGTGATGCTGGTGCGCCAGGCCGACAAGCCGATCGCGTTCGTCACGTTCATGACGACCGACCTCAACACCGAGGCGACGGTCGGCGTGATGCGTCATCTGCCGGAAGCGTCGCCATATGCGATGGAGTATCTGTTTACGCAGCTCGCGCTGCATCTGAAGGAAGCGGGGTTCCGCAAGCTGAGCCTGGGTATCGCGCCGTTCTCGGGGATGGGGGCGGCGAAGATGCCGTCGCCGTGGCACCGGCTCGGGCTGATGGTCTGGCGCTTCGGCGGCCGTTTCTACAACTTCCGTGGCTTGCGTGCATTCAAGAGCAAGTTCGAGCCGCACTGGGAGCCGCGTTATCTCGCGGCCTCGGGCTCGGTCGGCGTGTTCGTCACGCTCGCGGATCTATCCCTGCTGGCTGGAGGTCGGCGCTCATGATGTTGAAGAAGGGTATCGCGCAGGCGGCAGTCGCCTGCGCGGGAATGATGCTGGCCGGCGCCGGGTTCGCGGCGCAGCCGGCGGCGGCGAAACCGGAAACCGTGTCGGGCGGCCGCTACGGCCCTGTGACCGTGACGAAGCCGAGCGGTCCGCTGCGCGGCTTCGTCGTGCTGTTCTCGCGTGAGCGCGGCTGGGGTGCCGCCGACCAGCAGGCGGCCGACGCGCTCGCGAAAGCGGGCGCGATGACGGTCGGCGTGGATTCGGCGCGCTATGCGGCGAATCTAGCCGCGAAGCAGGAAACCTGTCACCACCTCGACGGCGACGCCGAGGCGGTCAGCCACCAGCTCGAACGCCTCGCGCAATCGGCGCGTTACTACACGCCGATCGTCGCGGGCGTGGGCCAGGGCGGCGCGATCGCGAAGCAGATCCTGTCGATGGCGCCGGAGAATACGATCGCCGGCGTCGTGTCGGTCCAGCCGGCGGCGAAGCTCGATGCGCGCTTCAAGCCGTGCCCGCCCGATCCGACGATCGTGCGCCGCGCGATGCCGGGCTTCGTCGAAACCGCCGCGGCCGGCGACACCGCGAAGCTCGTGTCGCTCGTCACGTCGCACCTGCACGACACCAGCAGCAACGACGAGCTCGACGTGTCGGATCTGCCGCTCGTCGAGCTGCCGGCGAAGGGCGGCAGCGACCGCCTCGCGATCGTGATCTCGGGCGACGGCGGCTGGCGCGATCTCGACAAGACGATCGCCGAGGCGCTGCAGCGCGACGGCGTGTCGGTGGTCGGCATCGACAGCCTGCGCTACTTCTGGAGCGAGAAGCCGCCCGCGCAGGTGAGCCGCGACCTGGCGCGCGTGATGCGCACGTACATGGCGCGCTGGCATGCGAACCGCGTGGCGCTGGTCGGCTACTCGTTCGGCGCGGACGTGATGCCGTTCGCGTACAACCGGCTGCCGGCCGACCTGCGTGACAAGGTCGCCGTGATGTCGCTGCTCGGTTTCGCGCCGGCGGCCGATTTCCAGATCCGCGTGACGGGCTGGCTCGGGATGCCGGCGAGCGACAAGGCGATGAAGGTCGCGCCGGAAATCGCGAAGGTGCCGCCGTCGCTCGTGCAGTGTTTCTACGGCGCGGAAGAGCAGGACACGATGTGCCCGGCACTCGCGAATACCGGCGCCGACGTGATCAAGACGGGCGGCGACCACCACTTCGGCCACGACTACATCGCGCTCGAGAAGAAGATCCTCGGCGCGTTCGGCAGGCCGGTGGCGGCGCGCTGAACGCCGGCGTCCGCTTCGCGGCGGGCGCGGCGCTTGCGGCTCATCGGACGGGCGGCCTGCGGGCCGCCCGTTTTCATTTTTTCGTTTCCTTTTCCGCTTGCGTCGCGGCGTCCTGCCGCGGCGTCGCCGTTCTCGCGTCGCGCTGATAGAAGCCGGGAAACCGGTCGAGCTGACGCTGCGCGGCCGCGAGATCGGCATCGGCAGCCAGCACCGCGCTCGAAAACCCGGTGCGCTCCATCAGCAGCAGCTGGTCGATCAGCACGTCGCCCGTCGCGCGCAGGTCGCCGGCGAAACCGAAGCGCTTGCGCAGCAGGTACGCCTGGCTGTACGCGCGGCCGTCGGTGAAGGACGGGAAATGCAGATCGATTCGCGCAGCCTGCGCGATCCGTGCGGCGAGCGGCGGCAGTTCCTCGTCGTTGCCGATCGTCAGGATCGTCAGCGCAGTGGTGCCGGACGCGTTTGCGTCGTCGGCGTGTTCGGCCGGTGTCAGCAGCCGGATGCGCGGGTGCGTGCCCGCGCGTTCGTCGGTCGGTTTCATGCGTGCTCCGCGTGGTGACGTGCGTCGTTCGCCGCGGCCTTGAAGGGCTCGGCGCCGATGCGGCGCACCGTGTCGATGAATCGCTCGCAGCGCCCGTCGGCGTCGAGCCGCGCGTCGAGATACACGTTGACGAGCGCATCCACGACGTCGACGATCTCGTCCGCCGAGAACGACGGTCCGATCACCTTGCCCGGCCGGGCGGTGCCGCTCGCGCTCGAACCGTCCGAGCCGCCGAGCGTCACCTGGTACCACTCCGCGCCGTCCTTGTCGACGCCGAGGATGCCGATGTGTCCGCTGTGATGGTGGCCGCACGAGTTGATGCAGCCGCTGATGTGCAGATCGATGTCGCCGACGTCGTGCAGCATGTCGAGATCCTGGAACCGTTCGGCGATCGCGTCGGCGATCGGGATCGAGCGCGCGTTCGCGAGCGCGCAGAAGTCGCCGCCCGGGCACGCGATCATGTCGGTCAGGAGTCCGACGTTCGCGCTGGCCAGGCCGATCGCGCGCGCGTGTTCCCACAGCAGGAACAGGTCGTCGACGTGCACCCACGGCAGCACCACGTTCTGCGCATGCGTGACGCGCGCCTCGCCGGCCGAGAAGCGGTCGGCGAGCTCGGCAAGTGCGTCGAGCTGCTCGGGCGACGCGTCGCCGGGCGCCTGCAGGCGGCGCTTGAACGACAGCGTGACGATGCGCAGCGCGCGGTCGCGGTGCGCGGCGACATTGCGCGCGAGCCAGCGCGCGAACGCCGGATGGCGATTGGCGTGGGCGGTCATGCGCGCTTCGGCGGCGTCGAGGTCGAGCGTGCGCGACTTCAGCCGCGGCGGGACGAACGATGCCGCGATGCGGTCGAACTCGGCCTGCGGGATCGTGTGCGGGCCGCCGTCATGCTCGACGATCTGGCGGAACTCTTCCTCGACGTCGTCGATATAGCGCTGCCCCTCGCTCTTCACGAGGATCTTGATGCGCGCCTTGTACTTGTTGTCGCGCCGCCCGTAGCGGTTGTACACGCGGACGATCGCCTCGATGTAGTTCATCACGTGCTGCCACGGCAGGAACGTGCGCAGCAGTGTCGCGATCAATGGCGTGCGACCCATGCCGCCGCCGACGCTCACGCGAAAGCCGAGTTCGCCGGCGTCGTTGCGCACGAGTTTCAGCCCGACGTCGTGCCAGTCGGTCGCCGCACGGTCCTCGGCCGCGCCGGTGATCGCGATCTTGAACTTGCGCGGCAGGAACGCGAATTCCGGATGCAGCGTCGTCCACTGGCGCATCGCCTCGGCGAACGGACGCGGATCGGCGATCTCGTCCGGCGCGACGCCCGCGCGTTCGTCGCACGAAATGTTGCGGATGCAATTGCCGCTCGTCTGGATCCCGTGCATGTCGACGGTCGCGAGCAGGTCCATCACGTCGGCCGCCTTTGCGAGCGGAATCCAGTTGAACTGCACGTTGGTGCGGGTCGTGAAGTGTGCGTTGCCGGTCGGCAGGCGCAGCGTGCCGAGCAACGCCTGCGCGTCGCAGGCGGCGCGATAGGTGGCGTCGTCGGGCACGTCGTAGTCGCGTGCGATCCGCGCGAGCACGCGAAGCTGCGCGCTCGACAGTTCGCCGTACGGCACGGCGACGCGCAGCATCGGCGCATGGCGCTGCACGTACCAGCCGTTCTGCAGGCGCAACGGCCGGAACGCGTCCTCGCTCAGCGTGCCGTGCTGCCAGCGCTCGAGCTGGTCGCGGAACTGGGCGGCGCGGCTGTGCACGAGCGCCCGGTCGAAATCGGTATATCGGTACATGACGTGATACGCGAGATGAGCGGCGACACAGGGACGCCGCTCGGAAGGGGACGTTGCGACGGGTGTCGGGCAACCGGAGACAGCGTAGGGAACGCGGCGCGGCGGGACAAGCAGCAGATCGGGACGAAAAGGGCGCAGCAGATCGATGCCGCGCGGGCGAACGCCGGGCATGCGCGGCGCATGCCCGGGTGAGACTCAGGCTTGCGCGGGTGCGTCGACGATCAACGCCGGATCGAGTGCGCGGATGCGCTGGTCGATGAAGTAGCCACCACCTTCCTGGTAGCGCAGATACAGCCGGCCGCACGTCACGCAGCGGCTGACGTTGCAGCGGTTGTACGGGAAGTGGCGCGGCGCGATCGGCGCGTCGTCGGACGCGTAGCGCGTGCCGGCCGGATGGTATTCGTCGTAGGTCGGCTCGGGTTCGTCCGGTGGCGCGAGCGTCGCCACTTCGGCGAGCTGCGCGTCCGGCAGCGACAGCGGCAGGCTCGTCCAGCCGGCCAGCGACGTCTTCGTGCAGGTGCATGGCTGCGTGACGCCTGCGGCTTCGGCCGCGAGCTTCAGCAGCGCGGCGTGATCGAGGTAGGGCAATGCGCTCATCAGAGGGGGCTCGTGAGAAGGAGCGAAGGGGTTCGCAATGTAACCCGGATGCGCTCCTGCTGCACGGCGGCGGCGTGCGTGCAGCTTGCGTGGGCTTACCCGGCCTTGCGTACGGCCGGTTCGGCGACCAGCTCGCCGAGCACGCGAATCGCGCGTTCGATGTCGTGGCTCCACGGATGGCCGAAGTTCACGCGCACGCAGCGCTCGAAGCCGTGCGCGGCCGAGAACAGCGGCCCGGGTGCGAAGCTGATGCCGCGCGCGATCGCCTGTCGATGCAGTTCCATCGCGTCGATCGCGTCGGGAAACGACAGCCACAGGAAATATCCGCCGTCCGGCCGCGCCCATTCCACGCCGGGCGGCAGCCAGCGCCGCAGCGCGTCGTCCATGCGGGCGAGCTGCGTCTGCAGCGCACCGCGCAGCTTGCGCAGGTGACGATCGTAGCCGCCATGCTCCAGGTAGTTCGCGATGCCGGCCTGCGCGGGAATGCTCGCCGACAGCGTGGTCATCAGCTTGAGCCGCTGCACCTTTTCCGCGAAACGGCCGGCGGCGGCCCAGCCGATCCGGTAGCCGGGCGCGAGCGTCTTCGAGAACGAACTGCAATGCATCACGAGGCCGTGCCGGTCGTAGGCGCGCGCGGGCAGCGGGTAGTCGGCGCCGAAATGCAACTCGCCGTACACGTCGTCCTCGATCAGCGGCACCTCGCGCGCGGCGAGCATCTCCACGAGCGCGCGCTTCTTGTCGGCCGACAGCGTGACGCCGGTCGGATTCTGGAAATTGGTCATGAACCAGCACGCGCGGATGTCGTGTCGCTCGAGCGCGTTCGCGAGCGCGTCGAGATCGAGGCCCGTGTGCGGATCGACGGGAATCTCGACCGCACGCAGGTCGAGCCGCTCGATCGCCTGCAGTGCCGCATAGAAGCCGGGTGACTCGACCGCGACGATGTCGCCGGGCCGCGTGACGGCCATCAGGCACAGGTTCAGCGCCTCCAGCGCGCCGTTCGTGACGACGATCTCGTCGACGGGCTGCGCGATGCCGGTCGCCAGATAGCGTCGGGCGATCTGCTGGCGCAGCGCCTCGTTGCCGGGCGGCAGATCGACGACCGTACTCCACGGGCTGACGAGCCGCGTCGCCTGCGCGAGCGACTTCGCGAGGCGCTGCAGCGGAAACAGCTGCGGCGACGGAAATGCGGAGCCGAGCGGCACGATGCCGGGCTGCGTCGCGGCGTCGAGCACCGAGAACACGAGATCGCTGATGTCGACCTTGCGGGTCGCGCCGGCGCGGCTCGCGCGGCGTTTCGCGGGCGCGTTCGCGGCGGGGCTCGCGCCCGGCGCGACGTAATAACCGGAGCGCTCGCGTGCGCGGATCAACCCCCACTGTTCGAGCAGGTAGTACGCGCGAAACACCGTCGACTGGCTCACGCCATGTTGCGCGATGATCTGCCGCAGCGACGGCAGGCGCGTGCCGACCGCGAGGTTGCCGTTGCGGATTTCGTCGGCGATCGTGTGGGCGAGGGTTTCGTAGCGTTTCATCGGTGCGGACGGGAGCACGTGGCCGCCGTGCGCGAGGTGGGTGCGACGCCGCGCCGGCGGGGGAAGGTCATTGTCCGACGGGCGCTCCGAAAAGGAAAGCGCGACGGCGGCTGCCGGTCGCGCTTGCGTGGCGCTTCGTGTGCTTCGTCAAGTCAGGCCGCTTTCGGTCGTGTCGGCTGCGGGCGTGCCGATGACCCACGACGATGTGGTCGGGGCGATCAACATACTCGCGCGAGGACACCCGCATCGACTGCACGGAATGCGTGCGCAGTACATGCCGTATGCCGCCCTCGTTGCAACTGCAACCGCCCGACATCGTGTAACGACTTTCTCCTGATCATTCTTCATTCGCCGACACGGGATCGTTTGCGTGCGACGACACGCAATCGAACGCACGCACGTATGCCGTTTCGGCTGCGCGGACACCGTATGCGTGCGGCTTCTTCCAATTGCGCGGCTATATTTTTTATGGTCTTGTTGCACGATCGCGCATCGACTCGAAAAAAGGAAAGTCGAATGCATACGGGGAACTCGGACGGGGACCGATTGGTCAGGGGAATCGGCGCGCACCGGCGTGCGCGCCGTGCCATGTGCCGGTTGTTTGTCGTCTTGACGCTCGGCCTGCCGGGCCTGCCTGCGTGTGCCGCGTCTCCCGAAACTGTCGGCGACAACGTGCTGCGTGTGCTCGCGTGGCCCGGCTATGCGGACAGCGATGTCGTCAATGCATTTGAGACGCACTTTCATGTACGCGTCGAAGTGACGTTCGTCGATTCCGACGAAGCGTTGTGGACGCGGATGCACAGCGCATCGCCGCCGCCGTACGACGTGCTCGCGGCCAACACGGCCGAGATCCAGCGCTACGCGCGCGAAGACCTGCTTACACCGATCGACCTGTCGCAGATCCCGAACCGCCGGCGGCAACTGCCGAATTTCCAGCAGCTCGCGACGATCGGCGGGCTCGTGCGCAACGGCTCGACGTACGCGATTCCGTTCACGTATTCGTCAATGGGGCTGATCTACGATCGCAAGCAGGTGCCGGCGCCGCCGCGCTCGATGCTCGAGCTCTGGAACCCGCGCTACCGCGGCAAGGTGCTCGACTTCAACAGCGCGCAGCATAATTTTTCGTTCACCGCGCTCGCGCTCGGCTATGCCGATCCGTTTCACCTGTCGCCCGCACAGACGCTTGCCGTCGCGCACAAGCTGATCGACCTGCGACGCAACCTGCTCACGTATTACACGCTTCCCGAAGAAGCGACCGCGCTGTTCATCCGGCATCGCGCGGCGCTGATGTTCGGCAACTACGGCACGCAGCAGGTCGAGCAACTGCGTCGCGCCGGCGCGGATGTGGGCTACGTGATTCCGGACGAAGGCGCGCTCGCGTGGCTCGACTGCTGGGGCGTCACGCGCGGCGCCGAGCATCGCGAGCTCGCGTTCGCATGGATCAATTACATGCTCGAACCGGTGATCGGCGCGCTGCTGACCGAGCGCCAGGGGCTCGCGAATACGCTCGCGCCGCCACCCGGCCTCCAGACCGGCCACCAGCACCTCGTGTGGCTCCAGCCGGTCGAGGACATCGCGCGGCGCGAGTCGCTGTGGAGCCGCATCGTGTCGGGCGACCGGCCGGAGTGGTTCGAAAAATGATCAGGCTCGGGCTCACGTCGAAGCTGTCGGTGCTGTTCGCGTGCATCGGCGTGATCGCGTCCGGCACCACCGGCTACTACACGTACCGCGCGAACCGGACGATGCTCGTGCAGGAAGCGCAGCACAGCCTGCTGATGTCGACGCACTTGCTGGGACAGCGCTTCACGACCGCGCTGTCCGACGTGGCCGACGATGCGCTCGTGCTCGCGCAGTTGCCGTCGTCGGCGCTCGTCGCCGGCGGCGGCAGCGCCGATCGCGCGCCGCGCACGCGGCTCGAGCAGGTGTATCGCAGCTTCATGAGGAATCACCCCGAGTACCTGCAGATCCGGTTGATCGCACGCGGCGACTACGGGCTCGAACGGATCCGCGTCGATCGCGACGCGCGCGGCATCGTCGTGCTGCCGGAGAATGCATTCCAGGAGAAAGGGCAGTTTTCCTACGTGATCGATACGCTCGCGACGGCGCCCGGTCATATCTACCTGTCGCCGATCGAAATCAATCACGAGACCGGTTCGCATGCGGCCGAAGGGTTGCCGATCCTGCGCGTGGGCACGCCGGTCGTCGACACGGCCGGCCAGGTCGTCGGCGCGCTGGTCGTCGACATCGAACTGTCGCGCGTGTTCGACCGGCTCGAGCGCGATCTGCCGCAAGACTACGCGGTGTATCTCGCGAACGAGTGGGGCGATTTCATCGTGCATCCCGATCCGTCGCAGACGTTCGGCTTCGATCGCGGGCGGCGCGTGCTGATGCAGGACAGCTTTCCCGCCACGCGGCTGCTGTTCGTCGGCACGCGCACGAACGTGACGCTCGACGGTCTCACGCAGCCCGACGATGCGCCGGGCCAGATGTTCGCGTTCGTGCGCACGCCGTTCGGCAACAGCGAGGGCAACCGCTTCGTCGTGCTCGGCATGGCGCGTCCGCTCACGGACGTGCTGGCCCCGGCCGCGATTCTCGGCGAACGGATCATCCGGATGGTGCTGTTGCTGAGCGTGGCCGCGGTGATTCTCGCGATCCTGTTCGCGCGCGCGATCACGCGGCCGTTGCAGATGCTCGCGCGCGCGGCCACCCACGTATTCGACGATCCGGCCGCCGAACGGCTGCCCGTTGCACGGGCCGACGAGATCGGCGTGCTGGCGCGCTGTTTCGACAGCATGCGCGTCGAGATCCGCACGCAGGTCGCGATGCTGCGCGCGAAGCAGCTGGAGCTCACGCACCTCGCCGGTCACGATCCGCTGACCGGTCTGCCGAACCGCCTGTTGTTCATGGAGCATCTCGATGCCGCGATCCGGCATGCGGCCGCGGTGGGCGAGGGGCTGGCGGTGATGTTCGTCGATCTCGATCGCTTCAAGCAGATCAACGACCAGCATGGACATGCGGCCGGCGATCGCACGCTCGTCGCGGTCGCGAAACGGCTGAGCCAGGTGCTGCGCAGCGGCGACATGGCCGCGCGGCTCGGCGGCGACGAATTCATCGTGCTGCTGGCGGACGTGCGAGCGCCGGCGGTGATCGGCGATATCGCGTCGCGTATCCAGATCGTGATGGCCGAGGAACTGGAGTTCGGCGACCGGCTGCTGGCCGTGGGGGCGAGCATTGGCGTCAGCGAATATCCGGCCGACGGCGCGTCCGCCGAGGAACTGCTGGTGAAGGCCGACGCGGCGATGTATGCGGCGAAGGCGTCCGCGCAGTGCGCGTGCGTGCGTTATCAGGAGCTGCTGGGTGGCGGCGGCGGTGGCGTCGATGCAGATGCGGCCGGCCGCATGGCAGCGGGTGGCAGCCGCTGACGGCAGGCTGGCCGTTGGGGCGGCACAAACGCGACGAGCCCGTCGCGGGACGGGCTCGTTGCAGCTTGCGCGGACGGCGCGCGATGCGCGCAGCGGCGGGCTTAGTGGCCGAAGTAGACCGAGTCGCGCGCGTTCTGCGGCTTGACTGCCGGTGCGCCGCCCTGGACGGCCGGGGCCGCTTGCGCGCCGTAGCCGCTGCCGTCGGCGGCGCGGACACGTGCTTCGGCTGCCAGGAGGTCGTTCGGGTAGTGCGGGCTCGACTGGCTCGGCTTGTAGCCGGCCTTTTCGAGCTGGACGAGTTCGTCGCGCACTTGTGCGCGGGTGACAGTGCTTTGAGCGAATGCGCCGAACGAAGCGGACAGGGCGACAGCGGCAACGACTGCGGAAACGAGCGATTTCATGATGACCTCCAATGTTCTCTACTGACTTCGCTGTCGACACAATGTCTTAAGCGATTGATTACATCGTAGGCTTCGGATGATCGACGGTAAACGCGGGTTATAGCGAAAGATCCTTGCGAGCGCGGCAATAATTGCGGGAGAAATTCGTTCCGTCCCTATTCCACGTTGCAGGAATTGCAAAACGAGTCGGTGCACAGGATGGGGAAGCGTTCTGTCGGGCGGGCGCGAACGCCTGGCGGCATGGCGCCAGAAGAGGGAAGGACGAACGCGTTGCCGGATCAGACGCCGTCGTCGTCGATTTCCTTGCGCTCGCGGCGTTCCTCGTTGCCGCGACGCGCGCGCAGGCGCTGGCGCGACAGGACCGCGATTACCTGCTGGGTCGGCGCGCCGGACGGCAGCTCGTTGCGGATGCGATCGGGCACCATCGGCAGGCCCGCGCGCTGCCGGCGCAGTGCCTTCGCGATCGCCCGGCGGCATTCGTCCCCGTGGCAATCCCATTCATCGCGGATTCTCTGGCAATAACGGCATTGTTCCATCCGAACAGTCTAACGCGTCTTGCGGATCGCGGCTGAGCGCGGGAGCGGGCGCGCCACCCTATCATGTGAAAAATACATGACCCGAAACAAGGAGGCGCGATGACGCTCGCGCAATTGCAGGCCCTGGCGGCCGTGGTCGAACTCGGCTCGCTCACGGCCGCGGCCGACCGGCTCAGTCGCAGCCAGTCGGCGATCAGTCACGCGTTGACCGAGCTGGAGGACCTCACCGAGGTCAAGCTGCTGTTGCGCGACCGCCAGCCGGTCGTCCTGACCGCCGCCGGCGAACGTCTGTGGCCGTATGTGCAGAACGTCGTCCGGGAAGCGCAGACATTGCGCCAGCAATTCGGCCTCGCGCGCGGCAAGCTCGAAGGGCGGCTGGTCGTCGCGTCGCTGCCGAGCGTATCGCTCGCGTTCGTCGTCCCCGCGCTCGAGGCGTTGAAAGCGGCGCACGAGGGCGTGACGGCGGTGCTGCTCGAAGGCACGGACGCGGAAGTCGAAGGGTGGATCGAGGACGGCACCGCCGACATCGGCGTGGTCGCCGGCGCGAAGACCTTCGCGCATAATCTGCCGCTGCTCGACGAGGATTTCGTCGCGGTTGCGGCGAACGGCATGTTCGACGGCCGCAAGCGCGTGTCGGCGAAACTGTTGTCCGCGATGCCGTTCATTTTCTCGAAGGCCGGGTGCGGGCCGGTCATCGCCGATTACTTCGAGCGCAACGGTGCGTCGCTTCGCGCGGCGTTCAACGTGGTCGAGATGCGGACCATCCTGTCGATGGCCGAGGCGGGAATGGGCGTGTCGATCGTCCCGCGCATCACGCTCACCTATACACGGTTCGGCGGCCGGGTGCTGGAGCTGTCGCCCAGGCTGCATCGTTCCGTTCGGCTGTCATGGAACGCGACCGGCAATGCGGTCGCCGACGCATTCGTGAAGCTGGTCGACGCGCAACGCGCGAAGGCGGGAAAGGCGATTCAGGCACGGACGAAAAAGGGCAGCCAGCGCATCGGTGGGCAATGACGCGATGAAGCGCGCTCATGGGAGGCTTGCAGTTTATTCATGCCGATAGCCATCGACATGCAATACATTGCTGACACCCGCCCTGAATTCATTGCGTCGCAGGAGACCACCGTGCCGGCCTTGCCCACCCTGATTGCTTTCGGACTCGTGTCGCTCGGCATGGTCCTGACGCCCGGCCCGAACATGATCTATCTGCTTTCCCGGTCGATCTGCCAGGGGCGCCGCGCGGGGCTGGTGTCGCTCGGCGGCGTGGCACTGGGGTTCGTGTTCTACATGTTCTGCGCGGCATTCGGCATCACCGCGCTGGTGCTGACCGTGCCGTACGCGTATGACGCACTGCGTTTCTGCGGCGCGCTGTACCTGGCCTATCTCGCGTGGCAGGCGCTCAAGCCGGGCGGCCGCTCGGCGTTTCAGGTCCGGCAATTGCCGCACGACAGCGACGCGAGGCTCTTCACGATGGGCTTCGTCACCAACCTCGCGAACCCGAAGATCGCGGTGATGTATCTGTCGCTGCTGCCGCAGTTCATTTCGCCGGGCCACGGCAGCGTGCTCGTGCAATCGCTGGCACTGGGCTGCGTGCAGATCGCGGTCAGCGTCTGCGTCAATGCGCTGATCGCGAGCATGGCCGGCTCTATCGCGGGGTTTCTTGCCGATCGGCCGGCCTGGGCACGGGGGCAGCGCTGGTTGATGGGGACCGTGCTGGCGGGGCTGGCCGTGCGCATCGCGCTCGAGTCGCGAAGCTAGATCGCGGGGCGGCTTGCGGTTGATGGGGACCGGGCAAGTGGATAGCGCGTTGCCCGCAGCGTCGAACTTTCCGCCGGCCGCCGCGCCGCGCCGTGACGCGCGGCGGCCGGCAGCCGCATCAGCGTTCGCCGCGCTTCTTGCTCAGCTCGATCGTCTCGAACAGCTCGTACTGCGCGCTCGGGTGCTGATCCGCGCCCGGCGCGTGGTAGTAGCGCATCGTGATCGTCGTGTGGCCGCCCGGCTTGCCCGGATCGTGATCGAACACGGCGATCCCGTAGCCCGTGCCCGTATCGCGGCGCGCGGACCAGATCGCATCCTCAAGCGCATCGGCCGGCTTGCGCACGAACGCGTTCGCCGTCGTGCCCGGCACCGGCCGGTTCGGCTTCGTGAAGACCTTGGCCTGCACATAGCCGGTCGCCGGGTTCGCGCCGTACACGTCGAGCGGCGCGCTGGTGCCACCGCCGCCGAGGATCAGGTGGATCGTGCCGTGGCTCGTATCGAACGTCGTGCGGTCGGGATCCGTCGATCCGACCGGACGCGGCTGCAGCGTCTCGACGACTTCGCCGGTCGACGCATCGACGCCCGCGCGGTGATTGCAGCCGCGCACCGGGTAGCTGCGCTCGTAGTCGTGATCGTGACCGCACAGCACGAGGTCGACGCCGTAACGGTCGAACAGCGGCAGCCACGCCTCGCGGATGCCCTTGTCCGAGCCATTGCCCGTTTTCGACGAACTCAGCGCGTCCTGGTGCATCTGCACGACGATCCAGTCGATGTCGTCGTCGTGCGACGCGTGCCGCAGCGTATGTTCGAGCCAGCGCGTCTGCTCGCCGTTGCTGTAGCCGCGCACGTAGAACGACGTGCCCGGTTCGATCGGCGCGTGGCCGGTGCTCGCGGCCGGCACCAGCGGGTCGGGGCCGCCGACGAAGGCGGCCGCGTCCTGGTACACGACATCGTCCGCGTCGAGCGAGATGAACAGCACCGAGCTCACGCGGAAGCTGTACCAGCGGCCCGGAAAGCGCGTGCCGTTCTCGGGCAGCGTATAGCGCGCGAGATACGAGTCGAGCCCCTGCGGGCCGTTGTGGAATTCGATCTCGTGATTGCCGGGGCACGGCATCCACGGGCGATTCGCGGCCGACGTCTGGTTGTTGTTGCCGAAGTCGCGCCACACATCAGGCTGGTGCGCGGGGTTCAGGTTCGCATAGCAGAGGTCGCCGTTGAGCAGGTGGAACAGCGGCTGGAACTGCTCGACGGCCTGCACCGCGAAGCGGCTTTGCGGCGACGACAGCACCCACGCGCCGTTCGGCGTCGCGAGATCGCCGTAGCTCGTGAAGCGAAACGGCGCGCGGCCGCGCGGCGCGGTCGTGAAGGTTGCGGCAAACGGCTGCGCGGCATTGCTGTCGTTGTCGGCCGTGAGTTCGTAGCGGTAGCGCGTGTTCGGCTTCAGCCCGTGCACGCGGGCGTGGTACGTGAACACGGTTTCGCCATTCAGGCCGTCGGTGTAGAGGCGCTGAACACCATGCACCGTGCGTGCCGGCTCGCCGTCGGCGACGATGCGCGCGCGCGGATTGACGGCCGGCGCGAGCGACGCCCACGTGATCACGACTTCGGACGCCGGGTCGTTGCCCCACGTCAGGTGCACCTGCTCGGGTGTGCCGTCAGGGTTCGACGCGGCGGCACGGGCGGCCGCGAGCCCGCCCGCGGCGGTGGCGAGGCCGGAGACGCCGGCCAGTTTCAGGAAGCCGCGACGCGATACGGAGGCGGCCGGCTCGTTCGACTCGTTCGACTCGTTCGACTCGGCGGGGAAGTTGTCCTGGTTCGACATGATCGTATTTTCGATGAAAGACACGCGAAGTGCGGAACCGCCCGGTCGTGCGCGAGCGCGTCGGGGGCGTGGGCCGGAAACGAGCGGGATCCCGGTGACACGCATTGTCGAAGCGCAGTTTTGCCGGGTTGTGACAGGCGCTAATCACCGCACGGACCGATGCGTCGAGCGGTGCGCGGCATTCGTTTCGTTTGTTGCCGGCGCGGCGGAAATTTATTTGCCGGTGTCGCGACGGATTTTGCCGGATGCGTCGTTTAACGCATGAACGGCCGCTTCCGGGCATGAACGGTCGATACACGACGCTTCGGAGTCTTGCATGAAACTTTCCATTCCATTACGGTTTGCTGCGGGATGCGCAGCCGCGCTGGCGACGTCCGCCGTATTCGCCCAGGCCGTCATCGTCGCGCCGGTCGCACCGCCGCCGCCGCGCGTCGAAGTGATGCCGGCGCCGCGCGCGGGCTACGTGTGGGATCAGGGCCACTGGCACTGGCGGCATGGCCGCTACGTGTGGATTCCCGGGCACTGGCAAGGGGTGCGCGCCGGTTATCACTGGGTGCCCGGGCATTGGGTCGCGCGTGGCCCGAACTGGCGCTGGGTGCCCGGTCACTGGGCGTGATGCGCAGCGTGCCGCGCGGTGCGCAGCGCCTGTGTGGCGGGACTTCCACGTAACCTCATCCGTCGAGCCATGCCTTTTCGAACTCTCGTGATCCTGGCAGCCGCGGTCGTCGTGCTGGCCGGCTGTGTCGTGGTGCCGGCGCGTCCGGTGTATTACCGGCCCGCGCCGGTCGTCGTATATTGATCGCGCCGGCCAGCGGGCGATCGACAGGATCGATATGCCGTTCGAACCGGATGTCGACGAAACCGCCCGGGCCGATCTCGGGCGCGTTGCCGACGCGTCGTCCTGGCGCTGTCCGGTGCCCGCGCGACGCATGCAAGGAGAGCACGACGATGAGCTTCAGCCGGACGGCGGGGATACCCGCCCGCAGCAAGCGGCGTTCGCACGGCACGTTGCGGAGCGGCCTGCGTTGAGCGATGCCGATCCGGACGCGGAACTCGTCGCGCGGGTCGGCGCGCGCGACGCGTCGGCCGTGCGCGTGCTCGTCGCCCGCAAGCTGCCGCGATTGCTCGCGCTCGCGACGCGCATGCTCGGCGACCGGACGGAAGCCGAAGACGTTGCGCAGGAAACCTTCCTGCGGATCTGGAATCAAGCGCCGCGCTGGCGGGACGGTGAAGCGCGCTTCGACACGTGGCTGCATCGCGTCGTGCTGAACCTGTGCTACGACCGCTTGCGCGGACGGCGCGAGGAGCCGGTCGACACGCTGCCCGACGTGCCCGACACGCAACCCGAGCCGGCCGCGCAAGCGGAGTTGCGCTCGCGCGATGCGCGCGTGCGCCAGGCGCTCGCCGCGTTGCCGCCCCGGCAGCGGGAAGCGCTCGTGCTCCAGTACTATCAGGACATGTCGAATGTAGAGGCGGCCAACCTGATGGGCATCACCGTCGATGCGCTGGAAAGCCTGCTCGCGCGCGCGAGGCGCAACCTGCGCGCGCAACTGGCCGACGACCCACCTAGCGAGGACAAGCGATGACACCCGAACGATTCCGTACCATCGTCGCCGCGTACGGCTCGGATGCGCGGCGCTGGCCGCAAGACGAACGCGCGGCGGCCGAAGCGTGGGCGCAAGCGCATCCGCGCGACGCGCTGGCGGCGCTCGACGATGCCGCCGAGCTCGATGCGTGGCTCATGCAGGATACGGTCGCGCCGCCCGCGCCGACGCTCGTCGAACGCATCGTCGCGTCGGCGCCCGCGCCGCAACGTGCGCGGCGACGAGGAAAAGTGTGGTGGTCGGGGGCGGCGTTCGCGGGCGTCGGGCTGGCCGGCGCGCTGGCGGGCGCGGTAGCCGTGTCGATGCTGATGCTCGGTAGCGCGCCGATCGCGCAACACGAACCGGGCTATCTGACGACGACCTTCGGCGGCCCGAGCATCGACGGAGGCGACGAATGACCGAACGCGGCTGGAAATTCATTCTCGTCGCGTCCGTCGTGCTGAACGTGTTCATGCTCGGCGCGATTGGCGGCGGCGTGTATCAGTGGTTCTCGACGCATCGCGATCTGCATGCGGCCGGGATGCCTGGTCAACGGACGGCGCTGCGGTTCGCCGCTGACGAGTTGTCTGATGCGCGTCGGCAGCAGTTCGCCGCGGCGCTGAAGGCGGCGCGCAAGGACGGTCGCGATTTCGCGCGGGAAGGGCGCGATGGGCGGATCACGGTGCTGGATTTGCTGGCCGCGCCGCAGCTCGATCGTCCGGCAATCGATGCGGCGCTCGATCGTACGCGAGCAGCGGACAGTGCGTTGCGCGGGCAGGTCGAGCGCAGCGTGGTCGATTTCGCGGCGACGTTGACGCCGGATGAACGTGCGAAGTTCGTCGACGGATTGCGGCGGAGTGGGAACTGGCGGCTGCCGGCGAGGTTGCAGAAGAAGGAGGGGGCGGTGGGAGGGTAGTGAGCGGCGTTGCGTGACGACGCTCTACGAGATACCCGTCTGCGGGATTATGATGATCCGATCGGTAGCAGCGGTCCGAGGACATGCGAATTCCGGGGCGACCGATTTCGCCGGCCCGTCTTGGTTTCGGGCCGGGTTTGCATAGCCTGTTCCGTCGGCCTGCCGGTGCCTCCCCGACATATCCACCGCAACGCGATGCGGCAAGCTCGAGGGCCGCGACAGGGGCGAACCATGAATCGAGGTGAAGACTTTATCGTGCGCACCATGTCGGCCGACGAGGTGGCCATGTCGGTCCAATGGGCGGCTGCAGAAGGGTGGAACCCCGGCTTGCACGACCCGCATTGTTTCAGGGAGGCGGACCCGGCCGGTTTTTTCGTTGGCGTCTGTCGTGGCGAGCCGGTCGCGTGCCTGGCCGCTGTCGCCTATGACGAGCGCTTCAGCTTCATCGGTCTCTACATCGTGAAGCCCGCGTTTCGCGGTCAAGGCTTCGGTTTGCGCATCTGGCAGCACGGCGTGCGTTACCTTGGAGACCGTAACATCGGTCTCGACGGTGTCGTTGCCCG
>Ga0207678_10001280_pt1 | contig 23216 bp, 19 predicted proteins | sample KBSC63metaG_FD_184319 | JGI IMG/M metagenome (GOLD analysis project Ga0207678, IMG submission 184319) | Corn rhizosphere microbial communities from Kellogg Biological Station, Michigan, USA - KBS C6-3 metaG (SPAdes) (version 2) | ecosystem: Host-associated > Plants > Roots > Rhizosphere > Soil ... | reverse complement strand
TCTTCCTCTCTCCCCAATTGCTGGGATCACTATATCGGACACTTTGCTGATGGTATTCCCTCGCCAAATCTTCCAGCTCCTCCTAATTGGCTAGCGATAGACGAGCAGAGATTTGGTAATTGCGAACTCACGTTAGACGATGGGCCACAATTTCGAGGATCAGGCTTCGGTAAGGCCTACGAAAAGAACCTAATAGACTATCCAGCAGCAAAACTAGTCCTCAACGCCCACGATGTTGTCGTCACATATTCGGGTGGAACGCTGATCCCCTATTATCGGCTGCTCTGCAATCGTTGCGTATTCAGAACCGCCGTTAGGGGTATACCTACTCCTCAAGGAAAAAAGGTTTTTAGAGATCTTCTGGTTGCAGATACGGACAAAGTCGAGCTTTCTCAATCTGGAGAATGATGGTCTGGGTTAGCCAACGTATTTATTGCCTTTGCCTATAAACCATTTGGAATGACGATTTTGCACGGACCAAAAAGCGCAAATACATGATTCTAAATATCTTGTCACCCCCTACCCCCCAGGGGGAGGGGGTGACAAGCGATCAGGCCGTAACCTGGGTGCGTATCGCACGAGCCACTTGCTCTGCCCCTTGCAGCACCTTCAGCTCCAGACGAAATGCCCGCCGCTCTCCCGGAGCAAGCGTCTGCAAAGTGCCTCGTTCACGCTCCGCCTTGCGCCCCAGCGACCTGCAATTGGCAGGTTCCAGTCCAAGGACGAAGTGGTTCACACCCGTCATCTTCCATTCGACGAACTCCGGCAGAGTCCGGCTGTCGTAAGTCAAGGCGACCGCCAGATCGGGATGGTCCGTGTCGCTGACTAAAACGACCGTGACATTGCCCGCGGCATCCGGCTGCATTGTGTGGAAGTAGACACGCTCCGCCATGTCCCTCCGAGGAGTCTCAAAGACAGACCACTCCGCCTGGCTGGCCGCGGCGTGAGGCGTCGCAGGCTCAGCGCTCCGCGATGGAGCGTAGATTCTGCTTCGCTCCGTCAGCAGCGGGAAGCCGAAATTGCAGTGATACAGCACCATCAGCGGCGAGTCATGAACGCCCTGGTTCTCGACGACATCCTGCACCGTGATCGCGGTGCTCCGCAGAGAGGTTGTGATGGTTCGTTCCAGCAGCAGGTTCGGCCCGAAGACCGAGGCCTCGCGCACCTTGCCGGAGATGGTCAGCAGGCAGTCGTCCCCGTCCCACTGCTCCGACCAGCTAACCTGCTCAGCCGGAATATTCGCAACCGGACCATGCAGCCCAAGGCTCTGGCCGTCGTCTTCGGATGGCGCTCCCGCTGTAGAAAGTCCGCAGGTACAAAGCAGCCCGCCGGCAAAGCTCTTCAGCCACTCCAGGCCGCGGTTGGAGTAGTACGCAGGGTGCACGATGCCCGCGGGAGAGTGCCAACTGAGCGACTTGCCCAGAAAGCTCGCCTCGGAGATGTCCAGGCCCTTGTCCGGCATCACCCAGAACTCAAGCCCCTGGGCCGTACGGACACGCAGCGTAGAAACGCCTTTGGCTTTCCCATCGGCATGAACGAAGTGAGAGATGCCGCCAATCTGTGAGAGCTTCCCCGTGCGCTCCAGAAGGAACTCACGGGAATCTCCGCGATCTTCGTGCGAGATGCTCAACGGTGTTCGTGTAGTAGACATGGAGATGATCTTACCTGCCGGAAACCCAGGGTGTAGCGGCAGCTCGCGATGGACTACGGAAGTTTCTTCAAATAGATATTGCGATGCAGGATCTTCAACGTGCCGCCGCCTTCAATCTCCAAAGCGATCAGCCCCTTCGACGCCATCCTTGCAGCGTCAGTATCGACGGTGATCGACATCACATGTCCGTTGATGATGTGGGTCAACGTGTGACCGTCCGCAATAATCTCAACTTGATTCCAGTCATCCTGCTTGATGAACTGCTTCAAGTCGTCGATGTTGCCGACCGATCCCATCAGACGCTTCTTGACACCGGTCTCCGCCGCAACCACCTGCCCACGATAGGTGATGATGCCGCGAGGCGAGCTCTGCTCGTAGAGTTGTCCCGTGTAACGATTGTTGTAATCGTAGTCGTCCTGATAGCCCGCCATATTCCATCGAGCATGCTTCTTCATCAGCTCCTGGTTCTTCTCGAAGCGCGCCTTCATCGCAGGTGGCGCGTCGGCAGGAAGCGCCCGCTCCACCGGAGCAACCAGCTTACTGCGATACTGCACTCCTCCATTGGCCCCAGCACCCTCGAGCTTCATCTCCAGCCGAAGTCGGAAGTTCGCAAACTCCCCGCCCTTGTAAATAATATTGGTCGTTCCCGAGGGATGCTCGTCGCTCGACTCACCGACAATGCATCCGTCCTCCACATGCCACACGTCGGACGGACCATCCCAGTTCGTCAGCGTCTTACCGTCGAAGAGCTTCGTCCAGCCATCATGGTTGTCCCAGTCGATGGGTTCAGGCTGCGTGAAACCGCCGCCAGCTCGTCGAGCGGTCTGCCCCGCTGCGGCCTGCTGCTGAGCCGCAACCGGCAAAGTGAGCAGTGCTGTTGCAAAGCATGCCAGCGTGACACTGGCCATCTTGCTGCGGAAACCTGCCGTCTGGAATGACATGTCTTCTCCTTGTAGAGCCTCTCGAAACCGGAATGTTGACTAAGCGGAAGGAACGTTCGCCCACTGCCTTGTTCTTGCCGAACTGAGGACTGCATCCGTGACATAGTCGCAAGCCAGACCGTCCTCGAACGTTGGCGCGACCGGCTTACCTTCGCCTGTGGCAGAGAGGAAGTCCGCTACCTGATGAATGAAGGTGTGCTCGTAGCCAATCTGCAGTCCCGGCACCCACCAGTGCTTCATGTAGGGGTGGTCACCGTCGGTGATGTGGATGCTGCGCCAGCCGCGCAGTCGACCTTCATCGCGGTAGTCGAAGAACTCCAGACGATGGAGATCATGGAGGTCCCAGCGCGCGGAAGCATTCTCGCCGTTGATTTCGAGGGTGAAGAGGGCCTTGTGACCCCGCGCGTACCGCGTCGCCTCAAAGAGCGCCGTCGAGCCGTTCTTGAAGCGGCCAAGAAAGGAACTGGCATCATCGATGCTTACGGCTTCGACCTTACCGGTCAGGCTGTGTTTGCGCTCTTTGATGAAGATCTCGGTCATGCCTGAGACTTCGCTGATTGGGCCATTCAACCAGAGCGCCATATCGATGTTGTGCGCGAGCAGATCGCCCGTAACGCCGCTACCGGCAACCGAGGCATCGAGACGCCAAAGCCCTTCACCACCCTGTGGCAGGTCGCTGGAGATGGTCCAGTCCTGTAGGAACTGCGAACGGTAGTGGAAGATTCGGCCGAAGCGACCTTCGTCCAGAAGCTGCTTCAACAGCACCAGCGCCGGGACACGGCGGTAGTTGTACCAGACCATGTTCGGGACGCCAGCAGCCCGGATCGCATCGACCATCGACTTGCCTTCAGCGGCAGTGCGGCCTAACGGCTTTTCGCAGAGCACCATCTTCCCCGCTTTGGCGGCGGCGATGGCGATCTCGGCGTGCGTGTCGTTCGGGCTGGCGATATCGATCAGGTCGATATCCTTGCGCTCGACGAGCGTACGCCAGTCGGTCTCGATCGACTGATAGCCCCAGTTCTCCGCGAAGCCCTTCGCACGGTCCGCATTGCGGGCGCATACCGCCTTCAGCACAGGCTGATAGGGCAGATCGAAGAAGCGGGGTGCCTGAAGGAACGCGTTCGAGTGGGTGCGGCCCATAAAGCCATATCCTACGAGGCCAATATTCAAAGTCTTTCTTGCCATAGTTGTCCCTGTTTCTTTCGCTTAGTCCCAGCCATGAGCGTCGCGCACTGCGATCAACGCCCCGAGCACATCCTGCCAAGTGTTGGGCGCCATCATCATGCTGTTGGGGAACATGCATCCGTCCCAGCAGATGTGTTGAAATGCCCTGGTCGGTGCGCCCGACTTATCGCGCATCCAAAGGCCGGCGACCTTTACGATGTCCATCTTGCCATTCGGGTCGTTCACAGGGCAATGACGGCCGGTCTTATCGTGGGAGCCCGTTCCATGAACGGTCCCATCGTTCTGGGCGACGTGAAAGTCGATGGTCCATGGTCGTAGAGCGTCGGTGACCTTGCAGAGAGCATCCATCAGAACTTCTTCATCCTGCCAATCGAAGCCCTCCGGCAGCAGACGATCTTCGGGCGCGTTGTAGCCCAGGGTGTAGAGCAGCGAGTGGGCCATGTCAGCCTGGAAACCGATCGTCTTCGGCCGGTCGACCTTCTCCAGCAACTCGACCATGCGCTTCCAGCTATGCATCGCGCCCCAGCAGATCTCGCCCTCTGCCGCGAGACGTTCCCCGTAGCCTTCGGCGATATCGCAGGCCTCGCGAAAGGTCTCTGCAATCTTCTTCGTGTTGCCGGCAGGATCTTTGGCCCAGTCCGACGGACTGGTTGCGGAGTCGATACGGATCACGCCATAGCGACGGATGCCGATCTCTCGAAGCGTCTTCCCGATGCCGCAGGCCTTGCGAACCTGGGTGAGGAAGGCCTTGCGCTCCTCCCCCGACCCCATAGCCGAACCGCCACCTGTAGGAGGCCACACCGGTGCCACCATCGAACCGACGACGAGATTGCGGCGAGCGATGCCATCTGCGAGTCGCACCAAGTCTTCTTTGGAGGAGTCGATATCGACGTGAGGCAACGACAAAAACAGATCGACACCGTCGAACTTGATGCCATCCACCTCAGCCGCCGCCGTCAGGTTGAGCATCGTTTCGAGATCGATCGGCGGCTCGGAGTCTGGCCCTTTTCCGACCAGGCCCGGCCACATCGCATTATGGAGAGCAGGCTTCTTGTGCTGATGGACTGTGCTCACGATTCCTATCCTCTATTTCTTCAGCAAGGATTCTGCGTCGGGATTGCCGGGGCCGAAGTGCTTGAGGAGAACCAGAGGATCGGACGAGCTCTTGTTCTCGATGCGCACCCCTTCTTTCGCTGTGGTAGCGGTCACAAACACCTCATCTTCAGTCATCGCACCAAAGCGGATCATCGAAGGCGTGCTCACCGTCTGGTTGGCGAGCAATCCATGGCCTTGCGTCAGAATCGCGCCATAGGCCGCGTTGTCTTTGATGGTCACGCTCTGCCCTGGCAGCACGGTAAGCTCCTTGGCGGAGTAGTACCGGGTACCATAGGTGATCCAGACTTCGCGGTAACCTGCCGCTTCCATCTCTGCAATAGGCTTGACCGGATGTGGGAAGGTTTTGTTCGACGCAGCGAAGTTCGGATTCACGTTGGCGTCCCAATCGAGCATGCTGATCAGGTAGTCAATATCTTTGGAGTGCTCGGGTTTCACATCCTTGGTCAGCAGTTCCCAGCCAACGATGCGCCCATCCACTTCGGACTGGAACATCGCAAAGACGTCGCTATTGACTTGCGGCTCGTAGGTGACAAGCGACCCCGGAGCATGCAGGATACCGGGGTCGATCTGCCAACCCGTACCCGGGATCAAACGATAGGCGCGCGCGAAGGCCAGGATTCCGTTGTCGCCCTGGTTCCACTTCTTCAGGCAGTTGCGAATATCGTCCTTCGTCGTACCCGGCTCAAGGCCCATATACGTATGCGGAAAGTTGTTTTGAATCTGGTTGTACTGCGGCGGAAAGTAGTATGCTTCGGGCTTTCCTTTTTGGCCGACCAGCTTCGCGAACTCCTCGGTTTGGTGCATATGATGAGGGATTGGGCCCATGTTGTCGAAGAACTTGCAGAGCAGGTTCCAGCCACCTTCACGCTGCATCGCGTCCGCGCCCAGCAGAAGATCGCCAGCAGCTTCAACGGCTTCCTTCAGCAGAAACTTATCGCCCTTGCCCGGGCGAATATAACTGAGCCCCTCATCAGGCGTGGTATCAGGACCATTCGAAGCTTTGGTGGTCGAAGAAAACCACCGCTCGTTAATGCCGCCACGATGCCCACCAAACGCGTACAGATCATCCGGATGCAGCTTCAATCTTCTGCCGGGAATCATGAACGAGCGTGGAACCCAGCAAGGCTGCAATCTCAAAACGCCAGAACCAGCATGGATCGCTTCTTCTACTTGAAGTCTACTAATCATCTTGCCCCTTCTTCTCTCTACTTCTATGGATAGCCGTAGGTGGCTATGCTGTTTCCTGCTGCAGTGTTGAAGTTTCGGCCTTCCACCCACCAGACCAAACGCTAGTGCTCCAATGCAATCCCGAAGGAGTACAGCATGTTGTCGTGTGTGGTGAAGAAGGCGTGGCCATCTCCTACGGAGACACCTGTAAGGTGTGCGTAGGTTGGAATCGAATCGCCACTGCTATAAAGTTCTTTCCCAGTGGTCGCATCGAGAACATAAAGTCTGGCGTGCGTCGCGGCATTTCCTTGCGAGAGTGCAACCACCGTACCATTGGCGGCTACGGGCGATGCTGGGTTGATCATGTCTCGCGATACCCAGGCTGGAGTCAAGGTCATCTTGCCGCCCTCGTCCTCGACCTTGAAGGCGACAATGCTACCATGCGTCGCGGCTCCATTTGTAGTCGCAAACTTTGCGCTTCCTTCGACAGGACCAGAGATCGACGCCAGCACCCATGCGGTACCGCTCTCATCCTGCCAACTGGCGAGGCCATTGTAGGCGCCACGCGGCGCCTTGGAGATCCTGGCCGTCTCTGCAAGGGGTGTCTGATGGTCCGCTCCGCCGAGAGACGCAGCATCAAGCAACACATAGCTGCCATCTTTTCCGGGTGCAACCACCAGCCTCTTTCCTTTGTAAGCGAAGGCCGTTGGAGTTACGCTCTCTAGCCTGCCACCACCTGCCGGGGTATACCAGTCGGTAACCTTCAGATCTTTCTCACTGAGAGCAACGACACTGTTCGCGTACACGCCTTTGGAGGGATCGCTCGTCCCGCTGCCAGTAATGGTGTACACCGCGCCGCCCTCCGCAATGGGAGCTGCCAGGCCGAGCGGGCTAATCTTCTGCGTTGCATAGCTGCTCACCGTGTAGTCCGGGTTCGCTACGTCGATCCCCCAGACTCCATTCGGTGAACCAGGGCAATTGCTGCTGGTCGACGTAAGGATGGTCTTGCCGATCATGTTCAACCCATCGGCGGCCATCGTACCCGGCAAAAACTTTACGCTTGGCGCCGAGGGAGCGTAGTCCACTCCGGTCGTCAACACCTGCTCGTGAATCCTGCCGTCGCCGGCCAGAACATAAAGACCCTTCAAGGCAAACCCACCCGTAACGGAAACCCCGAGACGACGCTGCGACGCAATCGGCGGAGGCGGCGGGGCGGCAGGTCGCGGTGCCCCGGGAGCGCGACGCGCGCCAAAGTTGATCACCACAGGCGGCTCCAGGACGATGCTCATGTTTCTCGGCCCGCAAGCTCCGGCAGAATTCTCGAACTTCTTCTTCCAGACGATCGTCCCCAGTTCCGAGTCAACCGCGTAGACCGTATCCGTGCTGGCCCAAAGCACCAGATCCTTGAACCCATGCGCATTGATGAGACGCGGAGCCAGGAGTGGCTCGGTGAAATTCCGAGCGTCTTTTGTCGAGGCACCCAGCTTAATCTTCCAGAGGTATTTGAACTTCGTTCCAGCCGTCTCCTTGGAGATCTTCGTCTCAGCCTTCTGCCAGCCGCTATGGCCCGGGTCATTCCCCGCCGCGGTCCAATTGCCAATCAGTCCCCGTTGAGCCAGACCTACACCCGAGCAGAGAACCATACCAGACAGAGATAATGCTGCCGACAGAATAAGAACTTTTCTCATCACTTCACTTCCTCGATTCGATGTGCGATGAACATTGAAGATCTCGATCCAGGATCAATCCTGTGCGGATGGACGCGTCACATCTGAGCGTCACTTGATCCCATAGCAGTAGATCGTTCCATCAAAGGTGCCGAATATGACCCGGCCGCCTGCGACAGAGAGACCTGCCTGATGCAGGAACGACTTGACCTCATCTCCGCTCGAATACAGCTCCTTGCCCGTCCGGGCATCCAACAGAAACAGCTTGGCAGGCACCGATTTCGCAATTCGCTGCTCGGCGCTGTAGAGCCCGCCCTCCGCGTCATTCGCCTGACCGGTGAATTCGCCGCCCGCCAAGGCAAAGACGACTCCATTCGCGATCACAGGAGGCTCGGCCGTCTTCATATCGCGGGACTGCCAGACCGGGACCAGCTTCAACTTGCCAGCCGTATCCTCTAGCTTCATTGCGATAATGCCGCCATTCGGAGCCGGGCCATTCGTGATGGGAAACTTCACGTCGGCCTCGGACCCAGTAGGCGCGAGCACCCAGCGCGTCCCATCCTTTGCCTGCCAGGATGCATGACTGCCCCAGGTTCCTTCTGTCTGGAAGTTGGCGTCGGTGTTTGTAATTAAAGGGGTCCGATCGAGCGGGGTCTCATGATCCGCTCCGCCCATCGACCTGGTATCGAGAAGCATGAAGCGACCCTCCTTGCCCGAGGCCACCATGAGTTCCTTACCCTTGTGCTCGAAGATGACTGGAGTGCCGTTCATGTCGAGATCGCGCTGAGTCAACCACTCATGGTTCGTAGGGGTGTAGTAGTCCTTCAAGGTCAGAGCATCATTTGAAAAGGTAAAACCCTCCACACTCGTCGAAAGCCGGCCTGTCTTCGCATCATAGGGACCATCTCCCGACTCAAAGTAGATCGTCCCATCCTTCCCAATGGCAGGACCCGCGACCCCCCACAGACCAGCCTGCGGCGGTTCCGAGACGGAGACCTTCCGGTTGGCCAGATTGACCGCATACAAGGCGTTCGGAACACCTCCGCAACCCTGCCCCGTAATGGTATAGACAACGTTATTCACAAGGTTCAGGCCATAGGCCTTTCCGTAGGGCTCAGAGAGAACTTGGATTGGAGCGCCCTTCTCCTCGCCGGTCCCGAGGGCAAGCGTACGAAGATAGCCGTCGCTGGTAAGCACGTAAACGAACCGCTCACCCGCACCCGCCGGAGTGACGACTGGAGTGGCGGACAGAGCGTTGGTGCAGATAAATCCGCGCCCCTCGCCTGGCTCCTGCGGCTTGTCCGAGGCCCAGGCCAGCTTCTTCTGCCATACCACTGCGCCCGTATCGGCATCGAGCGCATACACTTCGTTGGAGCTGCCAGCCAGAATCGTCAGATTCTTGCTGCCACTCGCCGTCGAGACACCGGACACGATCAGCGGTTCGCGGAAGGACTGCATCCCCATGGTCTTGATGGGAAGCTTTGCCGACCACAGCAACTTGAGGTTCTTGGCGTTGGCCGGAGTAATTTTGGTCTCGTCTCTCTGCCAGGCATCACGCTGGGGATTGAAGCTGCTCGTCGTCCACTCCGGGGCTCCAGCCTGAGCATGTGCGACAGCAAGCCCAGACGACGCAACGACGAACCCAACCATCGCGAACGTGCTCAGCACCGTTCGTATTTTCTTTGCCCGGAACACCTTGCCGAAACTGCCAACTGCTATCGTCATTTAAGACCTCATCCGACCAGAAATCATCCATGCCAACGATCCGATTGACACTGGAGTTATCCAAAAACGAGAGGAGAATCAGGACTCAGCCTCAAAATCATGAGACGTCTCATTTCGCGAGCATACTATCTATGCAAGAAGACCGATGTCAAGCATTTTGGTTTCTGAATTCACAGGGAAGGAACGGAATGGACTACGCTTTATTTCGAGATCAGCGTACCTATGCCGCTCACTCGAATAGCCTCTCCCCCCGCAGATGCGTCTAATGTTCATAGTGATTGTTTCTTCTTACGTTTTGCAACAAATCCGACCGCCAGCGCAATGGAAACGCGATGCTGTACCTTGGTCAAGGCCGCAAAACATCCGCGGAGAAATTCAATGCCTGAATAGTTGGATTGAGAATTAGGGCATGGGAATCCCCTTGACGATCAACCTTGGAAAGAGGACTGAAACGAGATTCACCGAAAGATTCGCGCTGGCAGGCCAAAGGCTTGTGGGTCCCCCTCTCTTTAGCGCTCCGTCGATCCTTCTGTGCGCAGCATTCCTCTTTGGGACTCTGTCGTTCCTCACTGGATGCAAGGCGCCCGTCAATGATCGGCCGATCGGTGCCGTTGTACAAATCGTCCCGCCCCTTGGCCTGCCTCCCGTTCCCATTCCGGCAGACAACCCTCCCACCGCCGAAACGATCGCACTCGGCCGCCGTTTGTTTTACGACTCCAGACTGTCGAAGGACAACTCGGTTGCCTGCGCTACCTGCCACAATCCCGGCCTCGGCTTTACGGATGGCCAGAACGTCTCGCGCGGCGTCGGTGGAATGGAGGGGATTCGCAACGCACCTACCGTGGTCAACGCTGCGTACCTTCCTCTACAGTTCTGGGACGGTCGGGCAACGAGCCTGGAAACGCAGGCAGCCAGCCCGATTACCAATCCAGTGGAGATGGACCAGACACACGAAGTCTCCGTCTCCAAACTCGAATCGGATCCCGTCTACCAGGAAATGTTTCTCAAGGCCTTCGGCTCGAAACAGGCCACCATGGATCGGGTCGAAAAGTCGATTGCAAGCTTCGAGCGCACCATCCTCAGCGGCAACTCAGCCTTCGACCGCTATCAGTATGGTGGGGACAAGCATGCCCTGACGCCCGCGCAGATTCGCGGGCTGGCGATCTTCCTGGACCCGCACAAAGGCAACTGCGCAGCCTGCCACACCGTCAGCCCAACCTATGCGCTCTTTACCGATGGCAAATTCCATAACATCGGCGAAGGTGTAGGCGACGATGGCACGTTCAAGGACGTTGGCCGCTATCATGAGACTAAGGTGCAGACCGACGAGGGAGCTTTCAAGACGCCTACACTTCGTAATGTCGCGAACACCAGTCCCTACATGCATGACGGCAGCCTCAAGACGTTGAAAGCGGTTGTCGATTTTTATGCAGGCGGAGGAAATTCCAATCCGTATCTCGACAAAGAGATCCGCGTGATCAAACTCTCTGGAGAGGATCGTTCCGATCTGGTGGAGTTTTTGAAATCATTGACTGGCACACTGCCTCCCAACGTGGGACCGCCGGCAAAGGAGTCATCAGCCCCATGAAGACAAAGCAAATCCCCTCGATCCGTGGCTGCTGCATCTTGGCAGCTCTTGCCCTGACGCTAGGCTGCTCGGCGAAGCCGAAGTCCGAAACGGCAACCTCGCCGACTGCTCCACCGGCGCCCTCTTACTTCAAGGTCGATCCTGCAACTGCGGCAACCCTTACGGGCACCATCCATTTCACCGGCAAGCGACCGCAGCCAAAGGCGATCGACATGAGCGAAGATCCTGCCTGCGTCGAAGCGCATCACGGAAAAGCGCATGACGAGTCGCTCGTCGTCAGTTCACGAGGTGGAGTAGCAAACGCCTTTATCTACATCAAGACCGGCCTCGAAGGGAAAACATTCGAGGTTCCCAAAACGCCCGTTACCCTCGATCAAAGAGGCTGCTGGTTCCGGCCGCGCGTGCTTGGCATCCAGACCAATCAAACGCTCGAAGTCATCAACTCCGATCCCGTCACACACAATATTCATCCCATGGCCGAGATCAATCGCGAGTGGAACCACAGTCAGGGGCCCGGCGACGACGCGCTGCATCGCCACTTCATCAAACCCGAGGTCATGATTAAAGTGAAGTGCAATATCCATAGCTGGATGCATGCGTTCCTTGGCGTAGTCGACAATCCCTACTTCGCCGTCTCGAAGGACGACGGAACATTCGAAATCAAAAATTTGCCGCCCGGAACCTATACCGTTGCGGTGTGGCAGGAGAACCTCGGTACGCAGGAGCAGCAGGTCACGGTGTCCCCACACACAAATGCCGTAACGAACTTCACGTTCAAAGGAAAATAGCGTATGCCTAAGCTACAGATTGTGGTGCTTGCAGCAAGCTTCTCTCTTCTTGCCCTTGGCTGCCATTCCAGCCAGCCGGCATCGACAGCTTCAGAGGTCATTCCTGAATCGAACGCCCCACGCATCTATGTCACCAACGAAGTATCGGGCGATCTCACCATCATCGACTCCGGCACCGACAAGGTGATTGCGACAATTCCCCTCGGCAAGCGTCCGCGAGGAATTCACCCGAGCCCTGACCATCAGACGCTTTACGTCGCCCTGAGCGGTTCTCCGATCGCTGGCCCGGATGTCGATGAGAGCACCCTCCCTCCTCCGGACAAGAGCGCCGACGGAATCGGCGTCTTCGACGTCAAGCAGAACAAGCTCGTCCGCATCATCCACGGTGGGTCTGATCCGGAGAACTTCGACATCAGCCAGGATGGCAAGCAGCTCTACATCTCCAACGAAGATGTGTCAGCTGTCAGCATCGTCGATATCGCATCCGGCAATATCGTCAAGACGCTCAAAATGGGTGAACAGCCTGAAGGAGTCAAGGTCTCTCCTGACGGAAAACTTGTCTACGTCACCTCGGAAGAGAACGGGGACATTGCAGTGCTCGACCCAGTGGCCGGCAAGATCGTTGCAACCTTCAAGGTCGGTCACCGTCCACGCTCGGTCGCCTTCATGCCGAATGGCAAGCGCGCTTACGTCAACGCTGAAAACGATGGCGACGTTGTCATTGTGGACACCATCAAGCACAAGATGATCGGCACGATTCCACTCGGCAAACCCGGCATCATTAAACCGATGGCGGTCCTGCTCTCACCCGATGCCTCCAGGCTCTATGTCAGCACAGGCCGCGGACGCCTGATCTTTACGATCGATACCGCGACCAACAAAGTGCTCGGCTCTGTCGAAGTCGGTAAACGTCCCTGGGGTATCGCCCTCTCGCCCGACGGCAAAACCCTCTACTCCGCCAACGGCCCCTCGAATGACGTCTCCGTCGTCGACCTCGCCACCAACACGGTGACGAAGACGATCAAGGCAGGATCGGGCCCCTGGGGCGTCGTCGTCCTGGCACGCCAACCCAGCGCAGTCAAATCGGAATAGACATGCACTGCACGTTCAAGCATCGGATGCGGATGTTCCTGGCTCCGATCTGTCTTCTCTTCTTGAGTCTGTTGTCCGGCTGCGCTGCTCGTAGCGCCAAAAATCGGCAGAGCGTGCACGCCCTCACCGCGCCCCCCATCGATGATTTGCAAGAGTCGACCCATGCCATCCAGACCTTGCAGGCGTGGTACTCGCCATCGACGGGTCTCTACCAATCGACGGGGTGGTGGAATTCAGCGAACGCCATCACTGTGCTGGTCGACTACGCTCGTATCAGCAAATCCGAGCAGTACGCCTCCGTATTCGCGAACACCTTCACCGCAGCGCAGAAGACCAGCCCGGCCTTTCTTAACAACTTCTACGATGATGAAGGCTGGTGGGCGCTGGCATGGATTGATGCCTACGACCTGACTCGGAATCCGCAGTACCTCTCCATGGCTCAATCCGTATTTGCCGACATGTCCGGCGGCTGGGACGATACCTGCGGCGGCGGCATCTGGTGGAGCAAGGATAGGAAGTACAAGAACGCAATCGCAAACGAATTGTTCCTCTCCGTGGCCGCTCACTTGGCAAACCGGACCTCGGGCGCCGCGCAGAGTGAATATCTAAATTGGGGCAACAAAGAATGGACCTGGTTCCTCGCCTCCGGTCTGATCAATTCGAAGAGCCTGATCAACGATGGTCTCGGCAAGGGTCAGGGACAAACAGCGGGGACAGGTTGCGCCAACAACGGCCGAACCGCCTGGAGCTACAACCAGGGAGTCATCCTCGGTGGACTTGCGGAGCTATCGAGACAAAATCGCAATCCTGCCCTGCTCCAGACCGCACGGAAGATCGCAACGGCTGCCACGACCCTGCTGGTCGATCGCAACGGCGTCCTGCATGATTCTTGTGAACCTCATTGCGGAGCCGACGGCGTGCAGTTCAAAGGAATCTTCGTCCGTAACCTGGTTCAACTGAATCGGATCGATCCGCGAGCAGCGTATAAATCTTTCGTAGATACCAACGCCGATGCGATCTGGAAGAACGCGCAAGGAGCAAACTTTCAACTGGGCCAAGTCTGGTCAGGTCCATTTGATGCCGCTAATGCGGGCAGTCAGAGCTCCGCTCTCGACGCCATCATCGGCGCCGTTGCACTCCGGCAGACCGTCGGCCAAAAACGGTGAACGTCTCATTCTAAATAGTTTATTGGTGGACCTGATCGGGATCGAACCGATGACCTCTTCCATGCCATGGAAGCGCGCTCCCAGCTGCGCCACAGGCCCACTCTCAGGAAGGACTCTTTCTATTCTGGAGGAGCCGGCGACATTCGTCAACGTCTGCGGGAACTATTCCCCTATCTATCGGTGTCTAAAGATAATAGAGTGAGCGAGCACTCTGTCGCCGGCGGCGCTGTTTCATCGCAAAACGCTGTACGAAACCGGTAACTAAACCGGAATTTGCCACATCTTTCACCGAAGTCGTATCGTAGAGGGCACCCGATATGCAGGCGGGCATAGCAGTGGGCAATCTAGCCAGCGCGATTGGCATGACGACCGAAGATGCAGCTCTCGTAGCCGACCTCAAAGCCGGCTCTGAGGAAGCATTTGCCATTCTCATCGCCCAGTATCACCAGCCCCTCTACTCGCTGATCGCCCGCAGCCTCAATGACCCTGCCGACGCCGCCGACATTACCCAGGAAGTCTTCATCAAGGTCTTTCGCAGCATTCGCGGCTTTCACGGCGAGGCCAGCCTGCGAACCTGGCTCTACCGCATCGCCCTTCGCGAAGCCTCCAATCAGCGCCGCTGGTGGTCCCGCCACAAGAAGCAGGAGATCACCATCGACTCCCCCGTCGAGCAAGACTCCGACGCGGAAAGTGCCAGCCTCTGTCTCAGCGCAACCCTCGCCGACAGTGCCGACTCCCCTTTCGACCACGCCGCCCAGGCCGAACTCCGCGAGCACGTCGAATCCGCCTTGCGCCAGCTTCCCGAGACCTTCCGCTCGGTTGTGATCCTCCGTGAAATCGAAGGCTTCGCCTACGAGGAGATCGCGGAGATTCTCAACGTCAACCTCGGTACCGTCAAGTCGCGCCTTACCCGAGGTCGCTCCGCCCTGCGTGCTCTCCTCACTGCCGACCCCCTCGCCACATCGAGTTTTTCTGCGTCTTCCTCAACCTTGCAATCATCCAAGGAGACGGCAGCGTGATGACATCTCTGAACTGCACTCGGACGCAATCGTCTTTCTCCGCCTATCTCGACGGCGCCGTCAGCGGCCATCAGATGCAGGCCATCGCACGCCATCTTGACGTCTGCGACGACTGCTCGCGCGAGTTCGCCTCGCTGCGCACCATGCAGCAATCCTTAGCGATGCTCGGTCCGGCAAAGGCTCCCGCCGACCTTGGCATGAAGTTGCGCCTCGCCATCTCGCACGAACGCGCCGCAAGAAAATCGAGCTGGATCGATAGCTTTAGCGTGAAGTGGGAGAACTCTTTCCGTCCATTGTTGGTCCAGGTCTCCGCGGGCTTTGCCGGTTCGGTCGTACTGGTGGGCAGCATCATGCTCCTGCTCGGAATGGTTGCCGCCCCCGAGGCCGTCATGGCCAACGATGAGCCTCTCGGCGCCATCACCGCGCCCCACTACCTCTATTCGGCCGCCAGCCCGCGCGCCATCGTCACCGGTCAGGATTCCGTCATCATCGTCGAAGCGCTGGTAAATGATCAGGGCCGCGTCTACGACTACAACATCGTGTCTGGCCCGGTCGATACCGAAGTCCAGAATCAGATCGTCGACCAGCTTCTGCTCAGCGTCTTCGAGCCTGCCAGCGTCTTCGGCGCTCCGGTACGCGGAAGGGTCGTCCTCACCTTCTCGGGTATCTCGGTCCACGCTTGACCGTTTGCCTGCCAAGGTTGCAACCCACCCTCTGCTCCCTTAAAATCGATAGGAGCGTCGAATCCCTATCGTGCCTTCTTTAACCCAAGTGCTGTCCCGTCGCTCCATCCAAGCCTTCCGCCTATGCCTCGTCTCCTCGCTTTTCCTCGGAGCGCTGACGCTTCCGGCATACGCCCAGCAGGACTCCTCGAGCAGTAGTAGTAGCAGCAGCGACACCGGCGCCACCGTCACAAACGATCGTGCCACCCCAGCTCCCCGCATCGCCCAGCCAGAAGCCGGAGGCTCAGCGATCACCCTTGAGACCAGCGAGCCTCTCTTCTACCTCGCCTCGGCACTGAACGCCTGCGGCTACGACGCAGACCTTGCCTCCTCCAGCCCGGTGCGCCTCAAGATCCGCGACGAGATCAACGCCGAACTCACCGTCTCGGCTAAGGCCCGCGACAGCCGCGACGCGCTCTGCGCATATGTGCATCAGCACACCCTCGCCGACAGTGGCCTCAATCTGGCCCAGTACATCTCCCTCGCGCTCTATCTCAGTCCTCCCCCGGCTCTCGCTCCCACCATCGACGAGATCAGTCTTCCCCCGGACTCCACCCAGGTCGTCAACATCCTTCCTCTGCTCAGAACCTTCGCCGAGGACGTTCACCTCAACGCCATCTGGATTCAGCACCGCCCCGACTACGAAGCGCTCACCGGCCGTCTTCACGATCCGCTCACGCGCATGATCCTGAACACGAACATCTATCTCGGCCTTCCAGTGAGCAGTTACGATGGCCGCCGTTTTCTCGTCCTGCTGGAGCCCATGCTCGCTCCGTCGGCAGCCAATGCCCGCATCTACGCCAACGACTACATCATCGTCGTCTCGCCCTCGTCGAACCCGCTCGACGACGTTCACATGAACGAGATTCGCCACACCTACCTGCACTACGAAGTCGAACCCCTCATCTACGCGCGCGCGCAAGCCATGGACCGTCTCATGCCGCTGCTCAAATCCGTGCAGGATGCGCCCCTCGAGTTCACCTACAAGTCCAACATCGTCGCTCTGCTGACCGAGTGCCTCATCAAGGCGATCGAGGCCCATGTCATGGATGTCGGCCTCGTCAAGCCCACGCGTCCCGGTGTATCAAGGCAGCGTGCAGACCTCGCCCGTTACGACGCGGAGATGAGCGTCTACAATCGCCAGGCCGAGGAGGTCCGCCGCAAAGCCGTCGATCTCAGCATGCGCCAGGGGTGGGTTCTCGTCGACTACTTCTACACTCAGCTTGGACAGATGCAGAAAGACTCCACCAGCCTCAAGGAATACATCGGTGAGATGGTCTATGGCATGGACGTCGATCGTGAGCGTCACCGCGACGAGCAGATCGCCTTCCTTCCGCAAGGCACTCGCGACGTAGTCAGCCGCGCTCCGCGTCAACTCACCGGCATGGACCTCGCCGAGATGAAACTGCTCAAGGGTGACCTCGACGGCGCCGCTGCTCTTGCAAAAACTGCCCTTGCCGACCCGAAGGGCGACCACGCGCAGGCTCACTACGTGATGGCTCGCATCAACCTGATGCAGCGTCAGCCGGGCGCCGCCATCGACGACTTCGAGGCTACCCTCAAGACCTCCCGCGACCCCCGCACCATGGCCTGGTCACACATCTACCTCGGCCGCCTCTACGACGTCATGCCGGATCGCCAGAAAGCTCTCTCCGAATATCAGGCAGCCCTGACCGTCCGCGACGGTCGGCCCGACACCAAGGCCGCCGCCGAGAAGGGGCTCAAAGAGCCGTTCACCGCTCCGAAGTTAGAACAGGCAGCACCCCAACCCGAAGACGACGCCCCGCTCGATCCCAGCGGCAAAGCGGAAAAAGATGCCTACCGCCCGCCCTCGCCGAAGTAACCCTTCAGCCAGGCACCGGTTGTTTCCAGTACATTAAGCGCAAGGGGGGTCAGATGACGACGCGCCGAAAAAGATCCGGACGATCGCAATCGAGCGAGACCTCCCCGCGTCTCTTCGATCATCCCTTCGAGCGCCCCGAACTGCTCACCTGGGCACTCACCCATCGCTCCCTCGCATACGAAACCCACCCCGAAACCCCGCTCGATCCCGCCTCCGACAACGAGCAACTGGAGTTCGTCGGCGACGCCGTCCTCGGTCTCGCCGTCGCCGAATCTCTCTTCCGTCGCTTCCCCGCCTCCCGAGAAGGAGAGCTCACCCGTCTCCGCGCCTCGCTCGTCAGCCGCCACCACCTCAGCCATGTAGCCTCCCGCATCGGCCTGGGAGACCTCCTTCTCCTCGGCCGCGGAGAAGAGCAGAGTGGCGGCCGCAAAAAGCCAGCCCTGCTCGCCAATGCCCTCGAAGCCGTCATCGCCGCCCTCTATCTCGATGGCGGCCTCAACACCGCCCGCGCCTTCATCGAGCGGCATATCATCGAGCCGGCCCTCCCCGATCTTCACCTCGCGCTGCAATCCGGCGACACCTTCTCGGGGGCCATCGGCGACCACAAATCCGCTCTTCAGGAACATCTCCAGGCCAGCGGTTCCGGCCAGCCCCACTACGTCCTCACCGCCCAGAGCGGCCCCGACCACCAGAAACGCTTCCGCGTTGAAGTCCGCGTAGGCGACGGCCTCGGCGGTTCCCGAGCCCTCGCCGAATCCGAAGGCAACACAAAAAAACAGGCCCAGCAGGAAGCCGCCCGCATCGCCTTCGAGCGCCTCCTCGCCGAAGAGCACTCCGGCGAGCCATCGGAAGCAGGAATGGAGGCGCCCCAGTGACCCCACCTGCCCTCCACTCCGCCCCGTCCCAGACTTCGAGTGCTCCCACGGCACAAGTCCAGAACGAAGACGCCCTGCCGAAGCCTGCGACGTGGCCTTCCGTTCAACCTGCTCAGGCCGCAAAGACAGGCGTGCTCCACTCCCTCCAGTCCATCCTCTACATCATCATCGCCGCTATCTTTATCATCACCTTCTGTGTGCAGCCGTTCCGCATTCCCTCCGGCTCGATGGAACCCACTCTTCTCGTTGGCGACTTCCTCCTCGTGGCCAAGCAGAGTCCTCTCACCGACACCGGCGGTCTGCTCCCCTCCGCAAAAATCCACCGCGGCGACATCATCGTCTTCCACTACCCCGTCGACCCCGAGATGCATCTGGTCAAGCGCGTCGTCGGCATCCCCGGCGACCACCTCAAGCTCCGTGGCGGCCGCGTCTACATCAACGGCACGCCGCTCAACGAGAGCTACGCCGTCTACCGCCCCAGCGCACCCGACAGCTTCCGCGACAACTTCCCCCGCCTCCAGAGCGCCAACCCCGACATCGACTCCCGCTGGTGGATTCGCATGCGCACCCTCATCGACGACGGCGAACTCATCATCCCCGCCGGCAACTACTTCGTCCTCGGCGACAACCGCAACGACAGCGAAGACAGCCGCTACTGGGGCTTCGTTCCCCGCGCCGACATCGTCGGCAAACCCCTGCTCATCTACTTCTCTGTCCGCCTCGGCAGCGGCGATGCCGACGACTCGCTCACCCGCATTGCCAGTGCTTCGCCCGTCCGCAATCAACCCGGCACCCTCGACGCCCTCGCCGGGTTCGCCCGCTGGAGCCGCACCTTCCAGATCGTGAAATAGCCCGCCCCAGAAGCCCTTTACCTCTTTTCACCTTTACCTGTCTTCATCCGTATCCTCCATGTAAATCCGCGTTAAGTCCTTGGCTCATCTTGGTCACACGCCTCACCCATCTCCATTCAGCGATACACTGAAAGCTCAAGCCGTTGGAGACCCGCACGAATGAATACGACCGCAGCCGACCCGAAGGACATTGAAACAACCCAGCCCGCTCAGGCCGAAACTCCCCTGGAGTCACTCGCCTCCATCTGCACCGTACTCGCCATCGGTCTCTTCGTGATGACCTTCATCTTCCAGAACTTCGAGATCCCCTCCGGCTCCATGGAGAAGACCCTCCTCATTGGAGACCACGTCCTGGTCGACCGCATGGCCCTCGCTCCGCCCACCTCCTGGGCCCCCTTCGTCTACTACCGCGACGTTCACCGCGGCGACATCATCGTCTTCTTCAAGCCCAACTCCGAAACTCCCGGCATGTTCCTGGTCAAGCGCGCCATCGGCATCCCCGGCGATCACATCCACCTCCGCGACGGCATCGTCTACATCAACGGCGTCGCCCAGAACGAGCCCCAGGCTGGCAAGCCCGTCGACGACGGCAACCCCCAGCACGCCTTCAACGCCTACCGCGACGACTTCCCCGCCATCCCTCCCGGCCCCTACGACGACGTCACCGCCACCTGGGCCAACGATCTCCCCAACCACATCGTCAACGGCGACCTCGTCGTCCCCCCCGGAAAAGTCTTCGCCATGGGCGACAACCGCACCGAGAGCCTCGACGGCCGCTACTGGGGCTTCGTCCCCCGCGGAAACATCGTCGGCCGCCCCATGTTCGTCTACTGGTCCTTTGAAACCCCGGCCGACCAGATGGACAAGCAGTCCATCGGCGAGCGCATCAGCTTCATGGGCCACATCCTCGTCCATTTCTTCGATGAAACCCGTTGGAAGCGCACCCTCCATATCACTCGATAAAGAGACACCTCGGCGCGCCCAATCAACCGCCACGCCGACCATCGTTCATGCAGCGGACTGATCCAATTTACGACCAGCGCACCACCCCGGCGGCCCGCCGTGCCCGGCGCTTCCCGGGCCTGCTCTTCCTCGCTCTGGCGCTTCTTCTCCTGGTGATGCTGACGCTGCTCCCGCCGCTCGTCAGCGTCAGCCGCTTCCAGCGCCGCATCGCCACCAGCATCAGCCAGAGCCTCGGCCGCCCCGTCCACCTTGACTCCGTCAACCTCACCCTGCTCCCCCTGCCCGGCTTCACCTTCACCAACTTCGTCGTCGACGAAGACCCCGCCTTCGGCTCCGAGCCGATCATCCGCGCCATGTCTGTCCACGCCACCCTGCGCATCAGCTCTCTCTGGCGCAAGCGCATCGAGTTCTCCACCATCAGCTTCACCGACCCCAGCGTCAACCTCGTTCATCTCTCCAACGGCCAGTGGAACCTCGAGAGCATCCTCCTCCACGCCGCCCACATCGAAGCCGCCCCCACCGCCCAGAAAAATGCAGGCCCAACCCCCCGCTTCCCCTACATCGAAGCCACCGGCGCGCGTCTCAACCTCAAGCTCGACCACGAGAAAACCCCCTACTCACTCACGGACGCCAAATTTGCCCTCTGGCTCCCTGACCCGCAGGAGTGGCACCTCCGCCTTGAAGCCCATCCCGCCCGCACCGACACCAGCGTCTCCGACACCGGCACCGTCCAGCTCGAAGGCACCCTCGGCCGAGCCGCCTCCTTCGGCCAGGTTCCGCTCAGTCTCCAGGGTGAGTGGCGAGACGCTCCTCTCGGCGAATCCAGCCGTCTCCTCTTCGGCAAAGATGTCGGCCTCCGCGGCAAACTCGCCCTCTCCGTCAACATCCAGGGCATCTTCAGCAAGAGCGCCGTCCGCACCCGCCTCCGCCTCATCGACGCCCGCCGCTCCGACTTCGTCCCCGACCAGCCTCTCAACGTCGATCTGGAGTGCCTCACGACCGCCACCGGCAACTTCCACGCCTTCGAGGATGTTCGCTGCACCTGGCCACCCTCCAGTTCCTCCTCCGCTCCCATCCTCGCGCTCTCCGGAGACATCCCCGACATCCGCACCCTCGACTCCGCCACCCTCGCCGCCAGCACTCCCGGCATCCCCGCCACCACCCTGCTCGACTGGCTCCGCGTCGCCAGCGCCCGCGTTCCTGATGGCATCACCGCTACCGGAACCCTCACCGCCAGCTTCGCCCGGCATCCCGGCGCCACGTCCCAGTGGAGCGGAGATCTCCTGCTGGCTGGTGCTGGCCTCGTCAATCCAAAGGCTGGACGCGCCACGCTCGTCGTCAGCGATATCGCCATCGAGTCCGAAGACGATGCATCTCTCCCGCCGCCCGGCAGCAAAAAGACTCGACTCCCTCGTGGAAAATCTACTCCGCCGACACCCACCGGCGGATTCCTTCTAAACCCCACCGATCTGGCCCTCGGCGGCAAGGAACCCGCAACCCTCAGCGGCAACTTCGACGAACACGGCTACACCCTGCACCTCACAGGCATGGCCTCCACCGCGCGGCTACTCGGCCTCGGTGCAGCCATCCCCCAGTTCGGCGACGGACTCGCAGCGGCTCTTCCCACCAACCGCGCCGCCGGCCCCTTCCGCGTCGACCTCACTGCCACTCGCTCCTGGCACGGAACTCAGACCTGGACCGACAACATCGCCCACCCCGCCACCCTCCATCCCCATCGCCCCAAACCCCGCTAACCACCGAACTGCCTTTGTTGGTGCCGTTGCATGTTCTCCCCCATCAGCCACAAACGCACGGGTGCCCCATCCATCGCGCTTTTTGCGATGGGTGGGAATGTCCACCCTCCCCCAGCCAGCTCTTCAAGTTGTTAGCTGCGCATAAAATAAACCCACCAAAAAACCATGCTCACCATCCGTCCAGCCACCCACGCCGACGTCCCCCAGATCCTCACCTTCATCCGCGCCCTGGCCACCTACGAGCGCGAGCCCGACGCCGTCCACGCCACTGAAGCCGATCTCCTCCGTGATGGATTTCCAACCCGCCCCGGCGAAACCCCACGCTTCCACTGCCTCATCGCCGACCTGCAACAAGCCTGTCATCCCATCCCGGCAGGCTTCGCTCTCTACTTCCACAACTACTCCACCTGGCACGGCCACACTGGCATCCATCTCGAAGACCTCTTCGTCCTCCCTGAGCACCGTGGCAAGGGAATTGGCAAAGCCCTCCTCACCCGCGTAGCCGCCATCGCCGTCGAAGAGGGCTGCCCCCGTCTCCAGTGGGACGTCCTCGAGTGGAACACCCCGGCCATCGGCTTCTACGAGCAGCTCGGCGCAAAGATGCTCATGGACTGGCGCACCATGCGCGTCGATCGCGAAGCACTCCAGAAAGCATCGTTACAATCAGCGACGCCCACGCCCGAGGATGCTTTCCGTCTCTAGAATCTGTCTAAAAACGATAAGAATCGTCATCTCAACCAGCGGATAAGAATCGTCTTCTTCAACCTGCGACAAAAAGAATCGTCATCTCGACCGAAGCCACACGGCTTGATCGTGTGGCGCATGGAGAGCCCCCGTATTTCGTCTTTTGCCGTTGTCTATTCTTTCGTCCAGAACCTTAGAACTTGTCCAGAAACCGGCTGGAAAATCCCGATCGTCGCCAACTTTTCCTCTCGCGAAAAGTTGTCAAGCCCCCTGATCTGTGGATAACTCCATAACCCACACATAACAAACAATCATTTTGTCTTTTAAAGCTGGCGGTTTAGTTTTACCCACCCAGCTACAATGGAAGGAGAGCTAAAGAAAGCCCCGGTCAAGCGCCGGGGCTTTCCTCTTTACAGCTA
>Ga0207678_10001279_pt1 | contig 23238 bp, 20 predicted proteins | sample KBSC63metaG_FD_184319 | JGI IMG/M metagenome (GOLD analysis project Ga0207678, IMG submission 184319) | Corn rhizosphere microbial communities from Kellogg Biological Station, Michigan, USA - KBS C6-3 metaG (SPAdes) (version 2) | ecosystem: Host-associated > Plants > Roots > Rhizosphere > Soil ... | reverse complement strand
GAGCGTGCCGATCACGCCCTGGACCGAGGAAGCGGTGCCGGCGATCGGCGCCATATGCTCCATCGCCAGAGTGCCGAAGTTCGACGAGGTGAAGGCGAAGCAGCCCATGGTCAGGCCCTGCATGATGACGAACACCGGCAGGCTCTCGTGGCCGCTCAATGCGATGGCGGCGTGGGTCGCGGTGACCAGGGCGAGCAGCAGCGCGCTGATATGGCCGACCCGGCGCAGCCCGAAGCGCCCGACGATCCGGCTGTTGCCGTAGGACGCCAGGGCCATTGGCGCGGCGACGCACGCGAACACCAGGCCGATCAGCCTGGGCGCGTCGAACACCTCGAACACGATTTGCTGGATCGAGGAGATGTAGGCGACCAGGCCGGCGAAGGTGACGGTCATCGCCAGCGTGTAGCCGAGCGACTGGCGCTCGGTGATCGTGCCGAGCATCGCCCGTCCCATTTCGCCGAGCTTGAGCGAACGGCGATATTCCGGGTGCAGCGTCTCGGGCAGCCGGACCCACGACCAGGCGAGCATTGCCAGCGCATAGCCCGCGAGCAGGATGAAGATCGCCCGCCACGGCGCGAACAGCAGGATCGCCTGGCCGATGTTCGGTGCCAGCACCGGCACCAGCATGAAGGTCATGAACACCAGGCTCATCACCCGCGCCATGGATTCAGCCTCGAACAGGTCGCGGACCATCGAGATCACCAGTACCCGGGTGACCGCGGCCGAGGCGCCCATCGCGATCCGTCCCGCGATGAGCAGGGCGAAGCTGCTCGCAAGCCCGCACAGCACTGCGAATACGGCATAGAGCGCGACTCCGGCGGCGAGGATTGGCTTGCGCCCGAAACGGTCGGCAAGCGGGCCCCACACCAATTGGGTCGAGCCGAAGCCGAGGAAATAGGCGATCACTACCAGTTGCCGTCGGTTCTCTTCGGCGACGTGCAGCGACTGGCCGATCTGGGGCAGCGCCGGGATCATCGCGTCGATGGCGAGGGCGTTCAGCGCCATGAGCAGCGCGAGCATCACCGTCAGCTCGCGCGCTCCGGGGCGGCGGGTCGCGCCCGGCGGATGGTCGAGGTCGAACGGCATGAGGCTGGCGCTGCTGGCGCAGCCCGCCGCGACATGCAAGAGGAAGCGCCGGACGAAGGGGAGGGCGATGCGCGAATCGCGGGTCACGGTACGGCTGATCGGGCTTCCGACCGACAGCCATTCGTCCTTCCTGCGGGGGGCCGCATCGGCGCCCCCGGCCATCCGCGCGGCTTTGTGGTCGGATCATGCCAATGCCGCGACGGAGTGCGGGCTCGAGCTCGGCGAGGACATCCTCGTCGAGGATATCGGGGATTTGCCGCTGGACGAGACCGAGCAGGATCTTGGCCGCATCGCCAACGCGGCGCGCGAGGCCAAGACTGCGGGGGCCGTCCCCATCTTCCTTGGCGGCGACCATATGGTCAGCTTCCCGATCGTCGCCGGGCTCGCCGAGGAGTATGGCGCGGTCAACATCCTGCACTTCGATGCCCATCCCGATCTGTATCAGGATTTCGGCGGCGATCCGCTGAGCCACGCCTCGCCTTTCGCGCGGATCAAGGAGCGCGGCTTCGCCCCGCGCCTCGTGCAGGTCGGCATCCGCACCCTCAATCGCCATTGCCGCGAGCAGGTCGAAATGTACGGTGTCGAGGTCGTCGAAATGCGCGACTTCGTCGCGGACAAGGTGCCGATCCCGGAAGCCCCGCTCTACATCAGCATCGACATGGATGCGCTCGACCCGGCCTATGCGCCCGGTGTTTCGCACCATGAGCCGGGCGGGCTGTCGGTGCGCGACGTGCTGTCGGTGCTCCACCGCGTGCCCGGGCCGATCGTCGGCGCCGACGTCGTCGAATATAATCCGACGCGCGACATCAACGGGATGACCGCCGTAGTCGCGGCGAAATTCGTCAAGGAACTGGCGGCGCTGGCCGCAAGGGGAGGATGAGCATGCAGGTTTCTCGGCGGGCATTGCTGGGTGGGGCGGCAGCCGCCGCTGCGTTCGGCGTCAGTGGACTGGCGCGAGCCGCGGTCAAGCAGGCCGCGGACTTGCCGAAGATCGCGCTTCCGCCGGCAATCACGGCCGCTGAGCGGCTCGAGCGCCTCGCCAAGGCCCGGGCGTTGATGCAGCAGGCCGGGATTGGCGCGATCATCGTCGAATCCGGGCCGAGCCTCGATTATTTCACGGGGGTCCAATGGTGGCGGTCGGAGCGGCTGACCGGCGCGGTCATTCCGGCGCAGGGCGACCCGATCATCGTCACGCCCTTCTTTGAAAGGCCGTCGGTGTCCGAGAGCCTTTCCGTTCCCGCCGAGGTGCGGACCTGGAACGAGGACGAGGAGCCGCTGAAGCTGGTCGCCGATTTCCTGCGCGAGCGCGGCGCCGCCAATGCTCCGGTCGGCTTCGAGGAAACCAACCGCTTCTTCATCCTCGACCGGCTGCAGCAGCAGCTGCCCGGCGTGCGCATCGTTAGCGCGAACCCGGTCGTGCGCGGCTGCCGGATGATCAAGTCGCCCGCCGAACTGGCGCTGATGCACGCGGCGGCGGACATCATGGCCGCCTCGCTGCGCTATGCCGGCGAGCGGACCCGTGCCGGCATGGTCCCGGCCGATGTGGATGCGATGATCGCGGCTGCACACAAGAGGTTCGGCTCCGCTTACGACGGCGGATTGATCCTGATCGGCGAATCCTCGGCCTATCCGCATGGGTCCCACAAGCCGCAGGTGGTGAAGCGCGGCGAGGTCGTGTTGATGGACTGTACGTCGAGCGTCCACGGCTATCAGGCGGACATCACCCGCACGTTTGTCTTCGGCGGCAATGCAAATGCCGAGCAGCGCAAGGTTTGGGATCAGGTCCATCGCGGCCAGCAAATCGCGATGGCGGCGGCGAAGGTCGGAGCGCCCGCTGGATCGGTCGACGACGCCGTGCGGCGGACCTACGAAAGCTGGGGCTATGGGCCGGGCTACAAGCTGCCGGGCACTTCACACCGCACTGGCCACGGCATCGGGATGGAAGTGCACGAGCCGGTCAATCTGGTCCACGGCGAGACGACGCCACTCGCGCCAGGCATGTGCTTCTCCAACGAGCCCGGCATCTACATCCCAGGCAAGTTCGGCGTTCGCATCGAGGATTGCTTCCACATCACCGAGGCGGGGCCGAAATTCTTCACCCAGCCGCCACCGAGCATCGACCGGCCGTTCGACTAACGCCGGTCGGCGAAGGCCAGGCGGAGGGCGAGGCCAGCCATTGCCGTGGCCGCGAACCAGCGCGCCGCAGTGCCGAGCCAGGAAACGTGGCGCAGCCTGGCGGCCGCATCCGCGGCGGCGATCGCGACGGCGCAATTCACCAGCGTGCCCGCGAAATCGAACCACAGGCCGAGGCACAGGATCTGGAGCGCCGGGACGCGCGCGGCGGGATCGACGAATTGCGGAAGGAAGGCGAGGAAGAACAAAGCGACCTTGGGGTTGAGGATGTTGACCAGCGCCGCGGCCCGGAACAGCCGCCATCCGGATAAGCGGGGTCGCGGATTTTCGTCCGGCTGGACCCCGCCGCGCGAAAGGATCAGCGAAACCGCGATGTAAAGCAGATAGGCCGCGCCGACCCATTTGATCAGGGTGAAGGCCGTCTGCGATGCGGCGAGCAGCGCCGACAGGCCGAGCGCCGCGGCGAGAACGTGAACCAGCGCTCCGCCGCCGATGCCGAGCGCCGCGATGATGCCGTCCCGCCGTCCCCCGCGAGCGGCGCTGGCAATGACGAAAGTCATGTCGGCGCCCGGCACGATATTCAGCGCCAGGCCGGCAAGAGCGAAAGCGAGGAACGCCGCCAAGGGCGGAAGAAGCTCGGCGCCGCCGACTTCGAGCATGTCAGAAGTGGTCGTGCACCGGGCCGTCGTGCGTGACGTGCGACGGAGCGGGTGCCGGCTCGATCTCGGCTGGGCCCTCGGGGTTGAGGGCGCCTTCCCAGCGCGCCACCACGCTCGAGGCGACGGCGTTGCCGACGACGTTGGTCGCCGAGCGGCCCATGTCGAGGAAGTGGTCGACGGCGAGGATCAGCAGCAGGCCGGCCTCGGGGATCTTGAACATGGACAGGGTCGCGGCGATCACCACCAGGCTGGCGCGTGGAACGCCGGCCATGCCCTTGGACGTGATCATCAGCACCAGCAGCATGGTGATTTCCTGGCCGATGCTGAGGTCGATGCCATAGGCCTGGGCGATGAAGATCGACGCGAAGGTCATGTACATCATCGAGCCGTCGAGGTTGAACGAATAGCCCAGCGGCAGGACGAAGCTGGCGATGCGCGGCGGCACTCCGAATCGGTCGAGCGCTTCCAGGGTCCGCGGATAGGCGGCTTCGCTCGACGCGGTGGAAAAGGCGAGCACGACGGGATCGCGGATGTAGCGCACCAGGTGCCGCGTGCGTGGGCCGACGATGACGAAGCAGGCGCCGATCAGGATCGCCCAGAGGATCGCGAGCCCGAGGTAAAAGCTGCCGACAAACTTGCCCAAGGTCATAATGATCTGCGGCCCGCGCTCGGCGAGCGCGCTCGCAACGGCGGTGAACACCGCGAACGGCGCGAAACGCATCACGTAATTGGTGACCTGAAGCATGACGCCGACCAGCGATTCGATGCCGCGGACAAGCGGCTTGCCCTTCTCGCCAATGGCGGTCAGCGCGACCCCGAAGAAGATCGAGAAGATGACGATCGGCAGAATCTCGTTGGTGCTCATCGCCTCGAAGATCGAGGCCGGGACGAGGTGGCTGACGAAGTCCTTGAGGTTGAATGCGGCCGTTTCGACCCCGCTGGCCGCGGTCGCGGGCGGGATTGCCAGATTGAGCCCGACGCCCGGATGCAGCACCGTGACCAGGATCAGGCCGAGGGTCAGCGAGACGAAGGTCGCAAGGATGAACCAGCCAAGCGACCGCACACCGACGCGACCCAATGCGGCAATGTCCCCCATGTGGGCGATACCCGCGACCAGCGTCGAGAAAACTAGGGGCGCGATGATCATCTTGATCAGGCGCAGGAACAGGGTGGTGACGATGCTGAGATATTCGGCGATCGACTTCAGCCGCTCCGCGCTCGCCGGCGTGCCGTCATCGATCGCCGCGTTGATCGCCCAGCCGGCGATCAGCCCGAGCACGAGCGCAAGCAGGATGTAACGGGTCAGTCGCTTGGCCATGTCGGCTCCCTTGTTCCGCCGCGACTCCAAGCCGCTGGTGGTAGTGGCGTCAAGCTTCACAGGCGTTCAGTGGCTGGCTAGGCGGGCCCGATGAGCGACCGGCAAAATTTCTGGGAAGAGCTTGATCCCAAGTACCGGGTCATCCTTTGCGATGCGTGGGGCGTGATCCATGACGGGGTCCGACTCGAGCCCGGAGCAGCCGAGCGGCTGTTGCGGTGGCGCGGCGAGGGACGCTTCGTGATTGTGCTGACCAATGCGCCGAGGCCGCCGAAACTGATCGAGCAGCAGCTCGAACGGCTCGGCCTGCCGGCGGACGCATTTGATGCGATCGTTTCGAGCGGCGGCGCCGGCGTCGCCGCGCTGACGGCTCTCGCCGCGCCAGTGGGTTTTCTCGGCACCGTCATGGATCGCCGCGTGTTGGAGGATGAGGGGATCGTCATCGCTCCCGACGAGCACTTTGCCCACGTTGCGTGCGTCGGCTTCGAGGAGGGCCGGCCGGAGCTCGCGGACTATCAGGAACGCTTGGTGCGATGGGCGGCGATGGGCGTTCGCATGCATTGCCTCAACCCCGACCGGGTGGTGATCTATGGTTCCCGGCGGCTGCCGTGCGCCGGGCTTCTCGGTGACGCCTATGAAGCGATCGGCGGCGAGGTGATCTGGTACGGCAAGCCCTACCAGCCAATCTATCGCCATGCCCTCGGCCTTGCGGGCAATCCTTTGGCGGACCGGGTCCTGGCGATCGGGGACGGGCTTGCCACGGACATGCTCGGCGCTGCGCGAATGGGCTTCGACGCGGTCTTCGTCACAGGCGGAATCCACGCGGGCGAGGATTTTCCTGGCGACTTCGGCTCACAGCACGCCGTGGGGCAATGGCGACCGGTAGCGGTCGTGGATGCGCTCGCGTAACACGAACCCAATGCTTCGCATCGGCTTCCTCGCAATCTCCCAAGCGCATCAATTCCTGCACTGGCTGCCTACCGCGCTGCGACTGGCGCGTGAGCCCGATGTCGAGGTCACCGTTCTGGCGACGAGCGCGGCGGGGATCGAGTTCATCCGCTCCTATGACCCGGAGGGTTCGCTACGCATCCACAAGCTTTGGGTGCCCAGCTTTAGACCTGACGGCTTGTTCTCGCCGCCGAAGCGCAGGTTGGCCTTGCTGATGCATCAGCGGGCAATCGGCGAGTACCCGGTGCTGGTCACCACCGAGACGACCAGCAGCCTGCTCTATCGGCTTCCCGGCTTTTCTTCGCGGATCATCCATTTGAAGCATGGCGCCGGCGACCGGGAAGGCGGGTACAACCCGAAGCACAAGCATTTCGACCTGACGTTGGTGAACGGCGAAAAAGACAAGGCGCGGCTGATGGAACGTGGCTTGGTCAACGATAGCAATTGCAAGGTCGTTGGTTACGCCAAGTATGATCTCACTCCGCCCGGCCCGGGCAATGAGTCCGGCATGCCGATGGCGCTCTATAACCCGCATTTCGACAAAGAGTTGTCGTCATGGTTTCGACATGGGACGGCAATCGTCCAGGCGCTTGGAGAGATTGAAGGTTGGCGCTTCGTCGTCGCGCCGCATGTGAAGGTCAAGGACGGCCCCAGGATAAGCTCAACGGCTCCCAACGTTTCGATCGACATGGGAAGCGTGAGCTCGATCAACATGGCCTATACCGAGGCTGCGAACGTCTACATCGGCGACATCTCCAGCCAGGTCTATGAGTTCCTGCGTCGCCCGCGGCCATGCATCTTCCTGAATTTCGATCGCATCACGTGGGAAGGCCGCGAGAATTATGCCCATTGGAAGCTCGGCGAGGTAATCGAACGGCCCGAAGATCTCGGGCCCGCGCTGGTCCGGGCGACTGATATGCATCCGCTGTTTGAAAGCGCGCAACGAGCCGCGACTCGCCGTTCGATCGATGTTTCGGAAGAGCCGGCCTCGGAGCGGCAGGCGAAGGCGATCCTGGACTTCGCGCGGCGAGACGTCCGCGCGCATGCCGCGGGCTAGCAGCCAGGACCTCAGGCTTTCGAGATCCGCCGGCGCTCCCCGCGCAGCTGTAGCATCATGGTTGCGACGTTTGCGCTGTTGCCGAGGACCAGGGCAAGCGCCGCGCCCATGACGCCGAAGGTCCAGCACAAGGGCGCGATGGAGCCGAGGAACACGGCGGTGGCGATGATCTTCGCTTTTAGCGGCGCATCGGACCGGCCGAGCGCGTAAAGCATCGGGGACAGCGGGAAGCTGAAGATGCCGAGGAACGGGATGACCATTAGCAGGACGAGCGGGGCATAGGCGCCGAGGAAGGACTTGCCGAAGAGAAGCGATAGCAGGGGCTTTCCGCCGAGCAGGAGCAATCCGATCGCGATTGCGGCGGTGCCACTGGCGAGGACCACGACGCGGCGCATGAGCTTCCACGGCTTGTTCGAGCTGAGGTCCATGCGCATGATTTCGGGGTAGAATGCGCGGCCAAGCAGATCCGCCGGCTTCTGCGCCGCATCGGCGAGAGTTGACGCGATGCGGAAAAGAGCCGCGCCGGCGGGGCCGAGCAAGCCGCCGACGACGAGCCGGCCAGTCGGGCCCCAAATCGCCTGGACGCTGGCGGCGAGGTTGACGTTAATCGCGAAGCGCCAGGCGCCGGGCAGGGGGTCGGGCCGAAGCGTTGGCCGCATCCCCTCGAGATGTCCGGTCCGCTTCAGCTCGCGCCAGGCGAGGAACCAGCCGAACAGGTTGCCCGCAAGGTCGCTGACATACCAAATGACAACGTACGCGGACAGACCGCCCCCGGCGGCGTACGCAACGGCCGCGAGGATCGCTCGTGAAATCGGCATCAAGGTGTCCGACCACCCGAGGAGGTCGAAGCGGTCGAGAACGCGCAGGACGCCGCTCGGCGTCGCCGAACCCATCGTCGGAAGCAACGTGCAATAGAACATGCCAAGCCAGAGATATTGCGGCTCGATGCCGGCCCATTTGCCGACGAACGGCAGAAGAGCGACCGCGATCAACATCCCGGCGATGCCGCTGACGAGGTCGAGCGAGAAGGCGAAGCCGGTGGCGACCTTGAAATGCTCGGGGTCGCCGTGCGCGACGCCGTGGCCGCCGTAGCGGACGATGAGCTGCCAGGACTGGAACTTGGCAATGCCGCTGATCGCCTTGGCATAGCTGGTAATCAGGATAAGCGTGCCGAGCAGGAGTACGCCGAGCGAGCGGCCGGCGAGCGCGAGCGTGGCGATGCCGCACAACGCCGCCACGATGCGCGAAGCGCCAAGATAGCTCGTGTTCTTGAGCAACGAACGCAGTTGCTGGTCTTTGAACCAGTGCTTCATGGGCGGTCGATTAGGGGAAGGCCGGGAGGCTGTCGCGCCAATAGTTCCTCCCTAGAAGTAGGCTGGGGAGGGGAACCGCGAAGCATGGTGGAGGGGTAACGGTCGCCGGCGCGGTGGATGGTTCCCCTCCCCACGAGCTTCGCTCGCAGGGAGGAATTATAGCTACGCCGGTTCGGGCACCCGTTGCTGGATCACCTTCTCGGCCAGCGGGCCGTTGAGCTCGGCCAGATGATCGAACTCTGCCTCGTAGGTGGCGAGGCCCTGGCTTTGAGACCGCAGTTCCGCTTCGAGGCCGGCAAGATCAGACTCGGGGATCAGCGCGTCGATCCGGTCCCAGCCGGTCCAGCCGTCGCGCGGAGCCATGCCGAGCATCTGGCCGCGCCGACCCGCGATTGCGGACGTAATCCGGCTCGTCGCGCTCGACGGGCAGACAACGCCGATCTTGTGCATCGGCTCGAGCAGGTGCGGGCCGGCCGCGGTCAAAGCCTCGTGCATGGCGATGCGTCCCGCGAGGCGGAACGCGAGCTCCGAGCTGTCGACGGTGTGGTAGCTACCGTCGACCAGGCTGACCGCGACATCGACCACTTCGAAGCCGAGCGGCCCTTTGCGCATCGCCTCGCGCACGCCGTCCTCGACGGCGGGGATCCATTGCCGGGGGACCGAGCCGCCGTGGATCTTCTCCTCGAACTGGAAGCCGTCGCCGCGCGACAACGGGCGGATCTCGATGATCACGTCGCCGAACTGGCCGTGGCCGCCCGACTGCTTTTTGTGACGGCCGTGCTGGCGGACCGGCTTGCGGATGGATTCGCGATAGCCGACGGCGGGCGTGTGGCTTCTGACCTCGACGCCGTAGCGGCGTTTGAGCCGTGCGAGCACGGTGTTCAGATGCTCGTCATTAACCCCGCGCAGGCGGATTTCGTGGTTCGCCTCGTCATGCTCAACGACCAGCGCCGAATCCTCTTCCTGGAGACGCTGGAGCGCGCCCGACAGCTTGACGTCGTCCTTGCGGTCGGCGGGCTCGATCGCGATGGCGCAATTGCGCGCCGGATAATCGACGGCGACCGGAGGCGGCAGCGTGCCGCTTCCGAGCCATTCGCCTGACTTGACGCTGTCGACCTTGGCGATGGCCACGACATCGCCGTCGCGCGCTTCGGCGACCTTCTGGGTCTTCTCGCCCTGGACCTTGAACATGGAGCCGGCACGGGCGTGATCGCCGCCCTGGCTCTTGAGGTCGGAGCCTTCGGCGATCTTGCCTCCGAGCACGCGCGCGAGGGCGAGGCGGCCGATCGAACCGTGAAGCACCTTGAACACGTAGAGTGCGGGGTCGGCGACCTCGAGCCGGTCGGCGGCGGCTTTCGGGTCCGGAACCTCGTGGCGAAGCGCTTTCAGGAGGCGGCGCACGCCCCAGGAGCTGCTGGCCGAGCCGAACAGCACCGAGACGCCGAGGCTCTCGCCGGTTTCCCGCGCGAGATCCTGGAAGACTTTCTCGGGAGCGGGCGCCTGGTCCATCAGCAATTGCTCGAGAAGCTCGTCGTCATGGTCGGCAAGCTGCTCGAGCATGTGGGTGCGGGCCTCGATCTCGCGACTCTGCAGGTCGGTCGGAATCTCGATCCGCTCGGACTCCTTGCCGGCGCGATATTTGAACGCCCGCTCGAGCGCGAGGTCGACGAACCCGCTGATTTTTTCGCCATCCCAGATCGGAATTTGGCGCGCGATCAAAGGCGAGACGCTCATCGGCTGGAGCGCAGAGAGGAGGTCGCGGACGCGGCCGTGGGCCTGGTCGATGCGATTGACGAAGATGAGGTGCGGGATGCCGAGCTCGTCGAGCGCGCGAAGCGCCGGCGCGGCGAGGGGAGCGCGGGCCGGGTCGGGATCGACCACCACGATCGCGACGTCGGCGATCGCCAGAGCCTTCGCGCCATCGGCCGAGAAGCCGACCGAACCGGGACAATCGAGAATGGCGAAGGAATCGCCGAGATAATCGAAATTCAGGAGGTTGAGTTCTGTCGAACCGCCGCGCTGGCGGCTTTCGGGGCTCGAATCGCCGATGCTGGAGCCGTTGGCGGTCGATCCCAGGCGGTCGACAGTTCCGGCTGCGAACAGCATTGCCTCGGCAAGGCTGGTCTTTCCCGCGCCGGCGGGTCCCACCAGCGCGATGACTCGGGTGCCTTTAGATTCTCCAGCCATGCGACTCTCCCTTCGTGCCGTTCAGGGCGCGCGAGTCGCTCTTGGAATGGCGCTCGGGCGCCTAGGGTGAAGATCTCACCGTCCGCCTGTTTTTGGCGCTTGGCAAGAGGGGAACGCCGCCGTCCGCGTGGGGTTGGGCCGGGGAGGAGTGAGCGTATCGTGGCAAGTGTCGCCGATCGCGCCGAAAAAGCGGCGGAAGCGCCAGCCGGCGAAAAGGGCCGCGGTGCCGAGACGCCCGCACAAATCCCGGCGCCCGGCTGGAAGGAAATCGCATTCCGGACGTGGAAGGAATCGTCGAAGGACAATGTCTCGCTGGTTGCTGCGGGGGTCGCCTTCTACGGCTTCCTGGCGATGGTGCCGCTGCTCGGCGCGACAGTGCTGACCTACGGGCTGATCGCAAGCCCCAACACCGTGCTTCGCAACGTCCAGTCGCTCGCCACCTCGATGCCGCAGGACATCGCCAGGCTGATCGGCGACTAATTGCTCAACGTCGTCAAGACGTCGGGGAGCAAGAAGGGGCTTGGCCTCCTCGTGGCGTTGCTGATCGCGATATGGGGTGCCCGAAACGCGGCCGGCTCGATCATCATCGCGCTCAACATCGCCTATGAAGAAGAAGAGAAGCGGGGATGGCTGAAGGTAACGCTGCTGTCCCTGACAATCACGGTCGCCGCCGTGCTTCTCGGCATGATCGGCGCCGTCGTTGTGGGTGCCATGGCCGCGCTCGAGCGACTGTTTCCAGGCATGGGACAATTCGGCGTCATCGGGGGCAAAGCGCTGGCTTTCGCGGCCCTCGGCGCGGTGGCCGCAGCGGCGGCGGCGACACTCTATCACTACGGTCCATCGAGGGTGAAGGCCAAGTGGACCTGGATTACGCCAGGCTCGCTGGCATTCGCTGTCGGCTGGGTCCTGCTGACACTCGGCTTCGGCTTCTACGTCGCGCGCTTCGGGAAATATAACGTCGCCTACGGCTCGCTTGGCGGCGTCATCGTCCTTCTGACGTGGCTCTATCTTTCCAGCTTCGTCCTGCTGTTCGGGGCCGAGTTCAACTCGGAGGTCGAGCACCAGACCGCGCGCGACACCACTGCCGACCGTGCCGAAAGGCCGCTAGGCGCGCGCGGTGCCTGGTCGGCGGATCATGTCGCCGATGGGCCGGGGGACGAAGGGAAGGAGGGTGACAAGTCCGGCGACAAGCCGCTGCCCGACGAGCCCGGAGCTCGTGAGCCTGGGGCGTCACCACGCGCGGAACTCGAAGACGCGGCAGCACACGGTGGCTACTCTTATCTCGCCGCGCGCGCCGCGAACCGTGTCGCGGGGTTCGCGGGGCTGGAGAAGGTCGGCATGGTGTCCGCGGTGATGTCGACGCTCGGCTTGTCGCTGCTGCGCAAGCATGGTCGCAAGGGGGCGGGGGCGGCTCTGCTTGCCGCTGCGGCAGGGCTGTCCCTGATGAAGCGCGAGCGCGAACCGACGAGACTCAGACCGGAACCTGCGCCTCCTTCAGCGCGGACATGACCGTCATGCTGTTGATGTCCGCCAGCTCGGCCCGTCCAGAGAGGTTTTCGAGATAGAACTGCTCATAGTCGCGCATGCCCTGAGCGACGATGTGCAGCATCAGGTCGTAATTGCCGAGCACGATGTAGGCGCCGATTACGCGATCGTGCGCGGTCATCTTGCGCCGGAAGTCAGGCACGGTATCGCGGCCGTGGGCGCTGAACTTGAGATAGACGAAGAATTCCATGTCCCAGCCGAGCTTCGAACGATCGACAATCGCGCACTCCCGCAGGATGTAGCCGTCGCTACGCAAGCGCTGGATGCGCCGCCAGCATGGCGCGTGCGACAGGCCGACCGCGTCGGCAATTTCGGTAACGGTCCGCGAAGAGTCCCGCTGTAGCTCGCGGAGAATCCGTCGGTCGGGATTGTCGAGCAGTTTTTCCATCGTTTGTCTCATTTAAGCATAAACTATGCTCAACTATGCGCTATGGCGCACTAAATCGCAAAATCATTCTGAAACCATGAGGAGAATTCGCGCCACATACGGGCCGGTATCAACAATGGGCGGCGCACACGAATGACCATCACTCGGCGGGCATTACTCGAACAGGTCGGAGCGGTTGGCGGCCTTGGTGCAACCTACATGGCGATGGAGGCGCTCGGCCTCGCGCTGCCAACCCCCGCGGGCGCCGAGAATTTTGCGCTTCCGGTGAAAAGCGGCGCCGGCAAGTCGGTGGTGATCCTCGGCGCCGGCATCGCCGGCCTGGTCTCGGCCTACGAGCTGAAGCGGGCCGGCTATGACGTCACCGTCCTCGAGGCGCGCGACCGGGTCGGCGGACGGGTATGGTCGATCCGGGGCGGCGACAGGATCGTCCAGACCGGCCGGCCCGACCAGCATGCGCAATTCGATCGGGGGCTATACTTCAACGCCGGTGCAGCGCGGATCCCCGCCAGCCACCGCGCAATCCTCGGTTACGCGCGCCGGTTCGGCGTGCCGATGGAAGTCTTCGTCAATGCCAATCGCAGCGCATCGTGGGAGCTCGGCGGCCGGGTTAATGAGGAGCGCCGCCTGATCAACGACATGCGCGGGCGTCTCGCCGAATTGCTCGCGAAGGCGATCGACCAGCACGCGCTCGATCAGCATGTGCCGAGGGATGAGCTGGACCTGGTGCGCAAGTTCCTCGGCCCCTACGCCGACCTCGACGCGGTGGGGAACTATCATCCGCAGGGCCGGAGCGGGTATTCCGTCGAAGGCGGCGCCTACATGAAGGCTCCCGTGCCGCTCCCGCCGCTGACGATCAAGGAGCTTCTTCCGCGGCCGGCGGCGGACAGTCGCGGAAGCATCGCCTTTCCTTATTACTTCGAGCAGATCTGGGACATGCAGGCGACCATGCTGCAGCCGGTTGGGGGCATGGACCGGATCGCCGAGGCGGTTTACGACCAGGTGAAGCCGCAGGTTCGCCTCAACGCGATCATCAACGGCATCCGCCGCACCGGACCGCGCGTGCGGATCGAGCATAGCGCCGGCGCCAACGAGGCCGACTTCTGCGTCTGCACGCTGCCCATGCCGGTGCTGGCCCGCATTCCGTCCGATTTCTCATCTGCGAAGAAGGCTGCGCTGGGGGCGGTCGACTATCGCGCGAGCGTGAAGGTGGCGTTCGAAGCGCCGCGGTTCTGGGAAAGAGACGATTCAATCTTCGGCGGGCTCGCCTGGACCGACCGCTTGAACGAGAACGTCATGTACCCCTCCGGGGGCTACGGCGACGAAAAGGGCGTGCTGGTCGCGGCATATGCGGGGAAATGGACGCGGCCCGAGAACCCGGAGGCCTTTGCCGCGCTAACGCACGAGCAGCGTCTCCAGATCTGCCGGGATTCGGTCGAAGCGCTTCACCCCGACAAGTCGCGACTGCTTGGCAAGGGCGTGACCGTTGCCTGGGGATTGACGCCGTATTCGGAGGGAGTTTCGGCATTGTGGCCCGGGGGGCTGACCCAGGTCGCGGGCCGCCCGCCCGCATATGCGGAGTTGCTCAAGCCCGAAGGTCCGATCGTCTTCGCCGGAGAGCATTTGAGCTACCAGCCCGCCTGGCAGGAGGGCGCGGTCCTATCAGCGTTCGAAGCGATGAAGCTGATTCAGTCGATGTCGGCCGAGCGGCAGCCCGCGAAAGCGGTCTAGGCCGCCGGAAGCAGCCGCCGCTCGCCGGCGAGGCGGAGGAGCGCCGCCTGCAGCTTCTCGAATGCGCGGACCTCGATCTGGCGAATGCGCTCTCGGCTGACGCCATAGACCTGGGACAATTCCTCGAGCGTCTTGGGCTCGTCGGCCAGACGGCGCTCCATCAGGATGTGGCGCTCGCGGTCGTTGAGGCTTTCCATCGCGCTCATCAGCAGGTCATGGCGAACGCGAGTCTCCTCGTCCTCGGCGATGCGCTCGTCCTGCAGCGGGCCACTGTCGACGAGGAAGTCCTGCCACTGGCTCTCGCCGCCCTCGTCGCCTTTCAGCGAGACGTTGAGGCTGGTGTCGCCGCCCATCGCCATGCGGCGGTTCATGGACACGACCTCGTCCTCGGACACGCCGAGGTCGGTCGCGATCTTGGTCACGTCCTGCGGCTTGAGGTCGCCTTCCTCGAAGGCGTTGATCTGGTTCTTCATCCGGCGGAGGTTGAAGAACAGCTTCTTCTGGTTGGCGGTGGTGCCCATCTTCACCAGCGACCAGGCCCGCAGGATGAATTCCTGGATCGAGGCGCGGATCCACCACATGGCATAGGTGGCGAGGCGGAAGCCGCGATCGGGCTCGAACTTCTTGACCCCCTGCATCAGCCCAACGTTGCCCTCGGAAATGAGGTCGCTGACCGGCAGGCCGTAGCCGCGGTAACCCATGGCGATCTTGGCGACGAGGCGCAGGTGCGAGTTGACCAGCTTGGCCGCTGCGTCGGTGTCCCCATGCTCGCGCCAGCGCTTGGCGAGCATATACTCTTCCTCAGGGGAGAGGATCGGGAACTTCTTGATCTCGGAGAGATAGCGGTTGAGTCCGGCCTCCCCACCGGACGCGGGGAGCGAGACGATCCGTTTTTGCGTAGCCATTCCTGTCGTCTTTCTCCGTTTGGGCAGGGCGGCGCGCCGCCGTAGCTCGTTAATCCTTATACACCAAGTGCGTTGAACAGTTCCTGCATGTCCGCCGGCATGGGACTGGAGAACGATAGCCTGCGCTTCGTCACCGGGTGCGTGAAGCCAAGCTCGGTCGCGTGCAAAGCCTGGCGATAGAAAGCTAATTCCTTCAGCAGCTTGCCATGTGTTTTTCCACTCCGGCCATAGACGGGGTCGCCAAGCAAGGGATGACCGAAAGAAGCCATGTGCACACGCACCTGGTGTGTCCGGCCGGTTTCGAGCCGGCATTCGACCAGCGCCGCATCCCGAAGCGGCTCGAGCCGCTTCCAGTGAGTGACGGCGCGCTTGCCGCGCTTGCCTTCGACGATCGCGATCTTCTTGCGATTGGTGGATGAGCGGGCGAGCGGTGCGTCGATCGTCCCATGGCTCGCCTTCGGCACGCCTGACAGGATCGCCAGGTACCGCCGGTCGATCGAATGGGCGGCGAACTGCTTTGCCAGTCCCTCGTGCGCAACGTCGGTCTTGGCGACGACGAGCAAGCCCGACGTGTCCTTGTCGATGCGATGGACGATCCCCGGGCGAGCGACGCCGCCAATGCCCGAGAGCTGGCCCGCGCAATGGTGAAGCAACGCATTGACCAGCGTCCCGTCGAGGTTCCCCGCGGCCGGATGGACGACGAGCCCGGCGGGCTTTTCGATGACCAGCAGGTGCTCGTCCTCGAAGACGATGCTGAGCGGGATGTCCTGCGCGATATTGTGGGCCGGTTGCGGCTCCGGCACCGCGACAGACAGGCTCTCGCCGCCGCGAACCTTGATTGCCGGGTCTCGGACGGCCTTGCCGCCGGACTCGACCGCGCCGCTGCGGATCAGGCTCTTCAGCCTTTCGCGGGAAAGGGTAGGCACGACCACCGCAAGCGCGCGGTCGAGGCGCCAGCCCGCGTGGGTGGCCTCAAGGCGCACGTCGATCGTCTGATGACCCCCCATTCGCCCAGGAATATGGGCGCCTTCAGGATCGCTTCAAGGCAGGCCTTCTTGCCTGAAGTTAAACTCTGGCCCATTCAGCGCGCATGAACGCGGTCGACTTCGCCAGCCTGCTTTGTTCCCGGCTCTGCCACGACCTGATGAGCCCGGTCGGAGCCCTCAACAACGGCATCGAGCTGCTTGCCGACGAGACCGATCCCGAAATGCGCGAGAAGTGCCTTGAGCTGCTTTCGGACAGTGCCCGGGCATCTGCCAACAAGCTGAAGTTCTTCCGCCTGGCGTTCGGCGCCGCCGGTGGCTTCGGCGAGTTCGTCGACACCCACGAGGCCCAGGCGGCGCTGGAAGGCCTGTTCGGAGCCGAACGCCGGATCGAGCTCGGCTGGGTGGTGAGCGACGGCAAGCTGCCCAAGGGCGCGGTCAAGTTGCTGCTCAACCTGGCCTTGCTGGCGGGGGACGCGCTCGTCCGGGGTGGCCGGCTCGATGTGGGCGCGGAATCGAGCGACGGAGCGATCGAGCTTGCGGTGCGCGGCGAGGGGCCGCGGATCCTGCTCGACCCCGTCTTGCGGGAGACGTTGGCCAACGGCGCGAGCGGCGATGGAATCGAGCCGCGCGCGGCTGGCGCGTGGCTCGCGCACAGCCTGGCGGCCGAAGCGGGCGGCTCGATCCGCCTGTCGGACCCGGCGAGCGAAGTGCTGATGATCGGCGCCTCGCTTCCGAGGGCTCTTCCGGTCAGTCGCTCGCGACAGGGATAACGCCGCGTTAACTCCTGCGGGCCATAACGCCCCTCGAACCAGCGCTGGGGGCGGTCCTTTCCGATGGATGACCTGATTGCCGATTTCGTAGCCGAATGCCGCGAGATGCTCGAAGCCCTGGGCGGCGAGATCGTCGCCTGGGAAGCCGAGCCCGACGACCGCTCGCGGCTCGATTCCATCTTCCGCTTTGTCCACACCGTCAAAGGCAATTGCGGCTTCTTCGAATTTCCGCGGCTCGAGGCGCTGAGCCACGCCGCCGAGGATGCGCTGGCCGACGTTCGCGCCGGCCGCCGCGACGCCGATGGTCCGCTAGTCAGCGCAGTGCTCGCGATCATCGACCGCATCGGGGAAATGATCGCTGCGATCGAGGCGGGCGAAGAATTTCCGGCGGGCGACGATAGTGCGCTGATCGCGGCCCTCGCACCGGGCGCCGAAGGGCCGGCCATCCCCCACGCGGCTCCTCTCGAAGGGCAGGGCCGCACTGCCACCGCGCCGCGCACCATCCGCCTGTCGGTCGAACTTCTCGATCGCGTGATGAGCACGGTCTCCGACATGGTGCTGGCCAGAAACGAGCTGGCGCGGCGCTTGCGCGAATCTCCGACCGATGTTTCGGTCGACGGCGCGTTCGAACGCCTCTCCTCGATTATCGCCGAAATGCGCGACGCGATCACCCGCACGCGCATGCAGCGGATCGAGAATCTGTTCGTCGGGCTTCCGCGCATGGTTCGCGACCTGACTGCCGAGCTTGGCAAGCAGGTGCTGATCGACATCGAAGGCGGGGACGTCGAGCTCGATCGCGAGATGATCGAGATGATCCGCGATCCCCTGACGCATATCATCCGCAACGCCGTCGATCACGGGATCGAGCTTCCCGCGGACCGCCTGAAATCGGGCAAGCGCGAGATCGGCATCCTTCACGTTTCGGCGCGCCAGTCCGGCAACCAGATCCTGATCGACATCCACGACGACGGGCGCGGCATCGACGGCAAGAGGCTGGTCGAGAAAGCGATCGGCGCGGGCCTATTCGGCAAGGATGAAGCAAACGCGCTGAGCGATCGCGAACGGCTCGCGCTGATCTTCGAGGCGGGGCTGTCGACGGCCAACCAGGTGACCGCGATCTCCGGGCGCGGCGTCGGCATGGACGTGGTCCGCTCGAACATCGAGCGCATCGGCGGCATCGTCGAGGTCGACAGCAGGCTCGGCGAAGGCACGCGCATGACCCTGCGCGTTCCGCTCACCCTGACCATCATCCCGGCGCTGACCGTGTCGATTGCCGGCCAGCATTTCGCGATCCCGCGCTCGGCGATCGAGGAGATCGTGCGCGCCAACGGCGACGCGGTGACTCTGGAGCGCCTTGGCGGCGCCGGAGTCGCCACCATTCGCGGCCGTCGCGTGCCCCAGGTCTCGCTCGCCGACATCCTCGGCCTGGAGAGCGAAATCCCCGAAAGAGATCGTACCCTGATCGTGCTGCGCCTCAGCGGCGGGGACGTCTATGCATTGTCGGTCGATCGAATCCACGACCATGAGGAGCTGGTGGTGAAGCCCGCCGCGCCCGCGGTCATGGCGACCGGACTTTATGCCGGCACGACGCTTGCCGATGACGGCAGCCCGATCCTGCTGTTCGACGCAAGCGGCCTCGCCGAGGTTGGCGGGGTCAAGCTCGAGGCGCAGGAACGCGCTTCGCGCATCGCCGAGGGTCCTGCGAGCGAGGTTTCCAAATCGACCGCGGTCCTGTTGTTCAAAGGGCTGGACGGCGGGCGCCGCGCGCTTCGCCTGGCGGTCGTGGACCGGATCGAGGAAATTGCCGCATCCGCGATCAAGGAAGCGGCGGGTCAATTGCGGGTCCAGGTCGGGGAGGCGATCCTGCCGCTGGCCGGAGTCCCGGGCGCAGTCGGGGAGGGCAATGTGCGCTTGTTCCGCCTGAACGACGGCAATCACGAGCTTGGCTATGCCTTCGCCGAAGTGCTCGACTTCGCGGTGATCGACAATGACATCATCCATGCCGAGCGCCCTGGCGAGGTCAGCGGCGTTTCGTTGATCAACGGCGAGCCGGCGGAAATCGTCGACGCGCACTGGCTGTTCGCCAACCACGTCGGCGTAGCTTCGAGGGGCAAAGGCCAATTGGTTTGCCGCCTGCCAAGCGACGACCCGTGGATGCAGAACATGCTGCGGCCGATCGTCGAGGCCGCGGGCTATCGCGTCATCGGCGACGTCGACGAGCCGGCAGACCTGGTGATTGCGTCGCAGGGCAGCGATGTCTCCGGCGATGAAGCTGGGCAGACCATCTGGTTGCGGAGCGAAGCCGAGGCTTCGGGCAAGAAGGACTCCAGCATCTATCGCTACGACCGCGCGGGTCTGCTGATGGCCCTGAAGTCGGCCGGGACAGGGAGCGGGATATGAGTGAGCTTCTGCTGGTCGTCACCATCGCCGGTGAGCGGGTTGCGTTGCGTTCGGCGGCGGTCGAATCGGTCGTCGAGCTCGATGCGCTGATCCCGGTGCCGCGCGCTGCACCTCATGTCGCGGGCCTGTCGGCCTTGCGCAGCCGCGTGCTGACCGTGATCGACTGCATGCGGGCGCTGGAGCTCGGAGTGACGGATTGCTCGGACGGCATCCGTGAAGCCGTGGTCGTCGAGCTCGACGGCCATCACTATGCCTTGCTCGTCGACCTCGTCGAGGACGTGGTCGAGGCCATGTCCGAGCCGTCGCCCGTCCGGGCGGCGATGAGGCCGGGCTGGGAGCGCATCTCCGAAGGGATGGTTGAGACCGAAACCGGACCGCTGCTGGTCGTCGACGTCGCCGGGCTGATCGGCGGCGCCGAGGCCAAGGCAGCTTAATTTCTTCGTTACCCTTAGCGTTTAAAGACTGCGCCAGTTCAAGCGGAAAGCCGAAGCATGAAAAGCTGTTTGATCGTCGATGACTCGAAGGTGATCCGCAAGGTCGCGAGGCACATCCTCGAGACCCTGGAATTCGATGTCGAGGAGGCCGGCGACGGCCAGGAAGCGCTGTCGCGTTGCGAGGCGAAGATGCCCGACGTGGTGCTGCTCGACTGGAACATGCCCGTGATGAGCGGGATGGAATTTCTGAAGATGCTTCGTCAGCGCGGCCACAGCGACCAGCCCAAGGTGGTCTTCTGCACGACCGAGAACGACATGGCGCATATCCGCGCGGCGCTCGAAGCGGGCGCGGACGAATATGTGATGAAACCCTTCGACCGCGAGACGCTCCACATCAAGCTGCAGCTCGTCGGCGTCGCCTGAGTCCGCGACGTGGAGCGGGCGCTCGCCAGATCGCGGGACCGCCTTCCGGATTCCCGTCCCCTACGCCGTCGCATCCGGTTGATGATCGTCGATGATTCGACGGTCGCCCGGGCGGTGCTGTCGCGGATGATTGAAAGCGATCCCGCGTTCGAGATTTCCGCCATCGCCGGAACTGCCGAGGATGCTATCGAGGCGCTGGGTCAGGTGCGCGTCGACATCATCCTGCTCGACCTCGAGATGCCGGGCGCGGGCGGGCTCAAGGCCATGCCGCGAATCATCGGCGCGGCCGCCGGCGCGAAGGTGATGATTGTCTCCTCGCTCGCCGAGGAAGGCGCCGAGCAGACCGTCGCGGCGCTGGCGCTGGGCGCCGCCGATACCCTGCCAAAGCCGGGGACCGGGCGCTTCAACGGCAAATTCTCCGAAGTCCTGCTGAACAAGCTCAAGGTGCTCGGCTATGCGCAGGCTCCGGCACTCACGCCGATTGCTGCTCCCGCTCTCGGGCCGGACGAATTGTTGCGGCCGATGCCAAGCGATCCCATCGACGTGCTGGCGATCGGCGCGTCGACCGGCGGAATCCACGCGCTCGGCGTGTTGTTCCGCGAGCTGCCGCTGCGGATCGGCGTGCCGATCCTCGTCACGCAACATCTGCCGGCGCCGTTCATGCCAATATTCGCGCGCCAGCTGAGCGTCGTCGCCCAACGCGAGACGCTCGTTGCCGAGGACGGAATGGAATTGTGTCCGGACCGGATCATCGTTGCTCCGGGAGACGCCCATCTGACGCTGGAGCCGGTGCGCCGCGGAGCAGTCGTCCGCCTCGCTTACGGGCCTAGCGCGAGCGGTTGTCTGCCGTCCGTCGACCCGATGCTGGCATCGGCCGGCGCGGTGTTCGGCGCGGGCGCGCTTGGCGTGGTGCTCACCGGCATGGGCCGGGACGGGGTCGAAGGGGCATCGCGAATGGTGGGAAGCGGGGGCTCGATCCTGGCGCAGGACCAGGCGAGCTGCGCTGTATGGGGAATGCCACGCGCGGTTCTCGAAGCGGGCCTCGCCTGCGCCGTGCTGCCGCCCGACAAGATTGCCCGCCGCATTGCCGCCCGCACCGAGGAGCAGCGCTAGTGCAGCTGAGCGACAGCTCCAGTCGAATCCTCGCCGGCTTACTCGAGGCGCGCACCGGCCAGCAGCTGACCATGAGCCGCCGCTGGCGAATCGAGACGGCGCTGTCGGCGCTTCTGCGCGAACGCGGCATCGCCACGCTCGACGAGCTGATCACGATTCTCGTCATGGGCAAGGAGCCGAGCCTCTCGCAGGAGGTGGTCGAGGCGTTGCTCAACAACGAAACCTATTTCTTCCGCGACCGGGCGCCATTCGACCTGCTCGCCCGCTACGCCTTGCCCGAGCTTCTGCAAAAGCGGGCAAAGACCCGCCGGGTGCGCATCTGGTCGGCGGGCTGCTCGACCGGCCAGGAAGTTTATTCGCTGGCCATGCTGTTCGCCGAAGACTCGGAGAAGTGGCGCGGCTGGACCATCGACATCCTTGGCACCGACGTTTCCACCCACTGCGTCGATCGGGCTCGGATCGGCACCTACAGCCAGTTCGAGGTGCAGCGAGGTCTCGGCATCAACCAGATGATCAAATGGTTCGAGGAGACCGCGGACGGCTGGCGCGCGGCGGAGGCATTGCGCCGCCCATTGCGGTTCCAGGTCCACAACCTGCTCGAGCCGCCGCCGCACCCGGGCGGCTTCGATATCGTGCTGTGCCGCAACGTGCTGTTGTACCTGAGCCCGGAGAAGAAGGCTTTGGCGTTCGAGCGGCTCGCCGCATCGATGGCCGAGGACGGCTGGCTGATGCTCGGCGCGGGCGAGACCGTGATCGGCCAAAGCGCCAAGCTCGGCGCCGACATTAAGGCTCGCGGCCTGTATCGCCTGACCGGCGACGGAGCGCGCATCGAAAAGCGCGCCGCGGACCGCCGCGCAGCCTCGGGGGCTTGACCCCGCCGCCCTGACTGTGCGCCATTGCGGGCGTCATGGACCTGGACTTCATCGAGCGGCCTTCACCCAACTTCGACGAGCGCATGCTGCCCGTCTCGATGATCGTCCTGCATTACACCGGCATGCCCGGAGCGGAGGGCGCGCTGGACCGGCTAACCTCGCCCGATGCCGCTGTCTCGTGCCATTACCTGGTTGACGAAGACGGCACGGTTTATCGCCTGGTCGACGAGGCGAAGCGCGCCTGGCACGCCGGCAAGTCGCGATGGCGCGGCGTCTCGGACGTCAATTCCGCAAGCGTCGGCATCGAGATCGTCAATCCGGGCCACGAATTCGGCTATCGCGAATTCCCCGACGAGCAGATGGCCTCCGTCATTCCGCTGGTCGCGGACATCAAGGAGCGGCACGGGATCGGCCGCGGCAACGTCGTCGGCCATTCCGATATCGCGCCGGCGCGCAAGGAGGACCCGGGGGAGCTGTTCCCTTGGTGGGAGCTCGCGAAGCGACGCCTTGCGCTCCCGAGCCCGTCACGCGACCTGATCGATCCGTTCTGGACCGACGCCGGATTTCTGCTGGCGTTGGAACGGTTCGGTTATGACGTGACGGATGAGCAGAAGGCGGTGATCGCATTTCAGCGGCGCTTCCGGCCTGACCTGATCGACGGCATCATCGACGGCGAATGCCGGGCCAAATTGCTCGCGCTCTTGTTGCCGCGTCCACAGTAACTCATAATGCCGGTGCCAGAGGGCCGGGCGGCCGCGGCTCGCGCAAGCGGGGCGAGGAAAGTCCGGGCTCCACGGAACGACGGTGCCGGGTAACGCCCGGCGGTTCGCCATAGCCTCGGCGAAGGCGGGTCAGGGATAGTGCCACAGAAAGGATACCGCCCGGCTTCGGACGGGTAAGGTCGAAAGGGTGCGGCAAGAGCGCACCGCGGTCCTGGCGACAGGGCCGGCACGGTAAACCCCACCGGGTGCAAGAC
>Ga0207678_10001278_pt1 | contig 23260 bp, 21 predicted proteins | sample KBSC63metaG_FD_184319 | JGI IMG/M metagenome (GOLD analysis project Ga0207678, IMG submission 184319) | Corn rhizosphere microbial communities from Kellogg Biological Station, Michigan, USA - KBS C6-3 metaG (SPAdes) (version 2) | ecosystem: Host-associated > Plants > Roots > Rhizosphere > Soil ... | reverse complement strand
CCCGACGTACCCAGTCGTGAGCGGGACCGGGATCAAGGGCGGCAAGAAACTCTGTGAGCGGGCCGTCCCAGCTGGCTTTCGCGTTGTCGGCCGCCGCCGCGGAGCGCCGCCCTTGCGAGCCTTCCTGCGAAACTCCCCACCCAGCGACGCCACCATGTGCTCGGCGGCACGGTAGCTCTCGAAGCTGGCGAAAACGACCGAATCTTGGCCCGAGACTCCGGCCGAGCCCGGCTCGGATGTGATGCAGGTAATCGTTCAGCACCCGATAACCGGAATCAAGACGGGCAGCTACCGGTCACGCCACCGCTTGCGGCACGCGGCCGTCTTCGCCAGTCGTGCTCTGCCAGGGATTCAATCCCGCCGGCCGACTGGCGGGATCGCGTAGTCTCCTGCCCGTGCGGAGCTGGATTGATAGCGCCGGCGAGGTCGTTTGGGAGCCCTCCGCGTCACTGGTCGCAGAGCTCATCGAAGCCGGCCAGCCCTTCTGGCTCGACATCGAGAATCCAACCGACGAGGCCATCAACGAGCTGGCGTCGCGGCTGAGGCTGCACCCGTTAGCTGTCGAAGACTCAAAGCAGTTCGGCCAGCGAGCGAAGCTGCAGGTGTACGAGAACGGCGCAATGCTCGTCGGCTTCGGCCTCGATGAGCAGCTCCGCGAACCCGTCGAAGTGCACTGCTACTTCACGACCGGATTCCTGATCACGCTGCGTCGCGCGTCAAGCCCGGCCATTGATGCCCTGCGCCAGGCCGGTTCCGTTCAGCCCCAGCTTGGCGGCGACCCGGTGCGGGCGCTTCATCCACTGATCAGCTCGCTTTACACCCAGTTCTCCGTGCTCGCCCTAGAGCTGGACGAACAGCTGGAGGTGCTCGAGCAGCGGGTGGTGCTCAAGGCCGACGACTCGGAGCTAGCACTGATCACCGGGATACGGCGTCGCGCCGGACTGATCCGAAGGATCGTCACACCCGGCCGGGATCTTGCCGCTCGCGCGCCGCTGCTCCGGTCCCTGCCCGGCGCGACCAGCGAAACCCAGATGTACGCCGAAGACATCACTGACGAGCTGCAGCAAGTCGTGGCCGACTTCACCGCGATCGAGGAGCGATGCGTCGTCCTGCTGGGTATGCACGCTGCACTCGTCAACAAGCATGTGGCTGTCGTAAGCCGCCGGCTCGCAACGGTGGCCACCATTTTCCTGCCAATCTCGTTCCTGGCCGGTTTCTGGGGACAGAACTTCGACGTACTCACCGGCACCATCGAGCAAGGCTGGCCGGCGTTCCTGCTGCTCAGCGTGGGACTAAGCGCGGCTTGTGTGGTGGTGACCGTCATCCTGCTCAAGCGTCGCAACTGGAACTAGTGGTTGTCGTCGTGCCAAGCCGTTACACGGCGTCGGCGAACGGCTCCAGCGCCTCCGTTGCGGTGTCACCGGGCTCCGTGGCGGCGGTGCCGGTTCCCCGGCGAAGAAGCGCGGCGCCCAGCCCGGCCGCAACAGCTGCGAAGACGGCCCCGCTGAGGAACGCGGCGTGATATCCGCCGGCCAGCGCCGCGAGATGACTGTCCCCTGACGCCAGCAACGTCTCGCTCCGGGAGGCGGCGAGGCTCGCGAGGATAGCCAGCCCGAGGGCGCCGCCCATCATGAACGACGTGTTGACGAGACCCGAAGCGAGACCCGCGTCATTCGGCTCCACGTCGCTCATCGCCGCGAGCAGCAGCGGGTTGAAAGCCATCCCGGCGCCGAGGCCAAGCAGGATCATGCTCGGTAGCACGTCGGTGACGAACGCGCCGTCGACTGGTGCCCGCGCGAAGAGCGCGAGCCCGGCCGCCGCGAGCAGCAGCCCGATCGCCAGTGGCGCCCTGATGCCGAACCGCAGTACCAGTTTCGCGGACAGGCCGAGCGAGAGCACGGCCATGATCACGTTGGCGGGCAGGAACGCGAGGCCGACCTGCAGCGGGCTGTAGCCGAGAACGAGCTGGAGGTAGAGAGCCGAGAGGAAGAACCAGGCGAACATCGCAGCCGCCCACAGGATGCCGACGACGTTGGCCGTCGAGGTGTTTCTCCGCCGCAAAAGGCCGAGCGGTACGAGCGGCGTCGGCGTTCTTGCTTCGTGCACGACAAACGAAGCGAAGAGCAGGCCGGCGACGGTCAGCAGGCCGAGCGTCCGGGCAGTCGTCCAGCCGACCTGATTGCCGTTCACGATCGCGTAGACCGCGAGCAGCAGTGATGCCGTGACGGCGATCGCCCCGGCGCCGTCCAAGCGTCGGGAGGCGGGCGCAATGTCGGTTTTGGGCAGCACAAGCCTCGCGAGCGCCAGCACCGTGATGCCGATCGGGACGTTGACGAGGAAGATCCAGTGCCAGCTGAGCGTGTCCGTCAGGATCCCGCCCAGCAGGACGCCAATCGTTCCGCCGCCGGCGGCGACGAATCCGAAGACCCCCATCGCTTTCGCCCGCTCCATCGGCTCGGTGAAGAGGGTGACGATGAGCGAGAGCGCCACAGCGGAGACGATGGCCGCGCCAAAGCCCTGCAACGCCCGGAAGCCGATCAGCATGACCTGGGACCTCGCGAGTCCACAACCGAGCGACGCGAGAGTGAAGATCACGATGCCGATCAGGAACAGGCGTCGGTGACCGAAGAGATCCCCCAGCCGGCCGGCCAGGAGCAGGAACCCGCCGAACGTCAATAGATAGGCGTTCGCCACCCAGGCCAGCGAGTTCTCGGAGAACCCGAGATCCGCGCGGATCGAGGGCAGCGCGACCCCAACGATCGTCACGTCCAGGACGATCATCAGGTCGCCCAGGCAGACGATGACCAGTGCGAGCCATCGGTGTCTGTCGGTTGCCGGTCCGGTCATCGGGGGTGCCTCCTCTGTGGTCGTCACCCAGAAGTCGGAGCGGACTTCCGCTTTTCGACATGTCAAGAACGCCGGCTGCTGCCGCGATGACGCACGAAATTGGCGGCAAAATCGGCTTGCGGGATGGTGATGTCGAGAAGAGGCTCGTCGCTTCGACCTACGTAGTGACCGACCATCCCGCGACAGAGAGGACAAAGTCATGAAGTATGTCGCGCTCGTCTACACCAATCCCGGCGCGTTCGAAGCGCTGTCGCAAGCAGAACGCGACGCGATGATGAGCGAGGCCGACGTCTACCTCAAGGAGTTCACCGAGTCCGGGGAGCTCCTCGGCGAAGGGTTCGCGCTCGCCGATCCCTCGACCGGCCGCACCGTACGGGTGCGAAACGGCCTTCCGGCGGTAACGGACGGCCCATTCGCGGAGGCGAAGGAGCAGCTCGCCGGTCTCTACGTGCTCGACGCGGAGAGCATCGAGCGGGCGACCGAGATCGTGACCCGTGACCCGGCCGCCCGCTTCTGGGCGGTGGAGGTGCGGCCGATCATGGACACCGGCGGTGCAGAGATGTGAGGACGAAGGACGGAGTCGTGGTCGAGGACTTGCTGCGCCAGTTCGCGCCGCAGGTTCTCGGCTCACTCGTTCGCCGCTACGGCCACTTCGACCTGGCTGAGGACGCCGTCCAAGAGGCCCTGCTCGCGGCGGCGCTCCAGTGGCCCGAGCAGGGAATCCCCGAGAACCCGCGCGGCTGGTTGATCACGGTCGCCGTTCGCCGGTTGACCGACGAGCTGCGCAGCGACGAGGCTCGACGGCGCCGCGAGGAGCGGGCGGCGGCAGAGCTGCCCCGCGAACACGTCGAGACGCCTCCCGACCCGGAGCAGGTCCCCGCCGGGGAGGACGACACGCTGACGCTTTTCTTCCTCTGCGCTCATCCGGCCCTTTCCCCGGCGTCTCAGCTCGCGCTGACCCTGCGCGCGGTCGGCGGACTTGCGACCGCGGAGATCGCCCGCGCCTTCCTCGTCCCGGACGCGACTATCGCCCAGCGGATCAGCCGCGCCAAGCAGCAGATCAAGGCGAGCCACATCCCCTTCACGCTCCCCGCGGAGTCCGAGCGGGCCGAGCGGCTGACGGTCGTGCTGCACGTGCTGTACCTGATCTTCAACGAGGGCTATACGGCGTCGTCCGGGCCCGACCTGCAGCGGGGCGAGCTGACCTCGGAAGCGATCCGCCTCGCTCGCGAGGTGCGTCGACTCCTTCCGGATGACGGCGAGGTGGCCGGGCTGCTCGCTCTCATGCTGCTGACCGACGCCCGGCGCGCGGCGCGCACGCGCGCGGACGGAAGCCTCGTACCACTGGCGGAACAGGATCGGGAGCGGTGGAACGGGAGCTACATCGAGGAAGGCGTCGCCCTGGTCACGGACGCATTGGCGCGATCGCCACTCGGCCCGTACCAGCTCCAGGCGGCCATCGCAGCGGTTCATGACGAAGCGGCGCAGGCCGCGGACACCGACTGGCCCCAGATCCTCGTTCTCTACGAGTTACTTGAGCGCATCTCGCCCAATCCGATGGTCACGCTCAATCACGCCGTGGCGGTCGCGATGGTGAAAGGACCACAGGCCGGCCTGGAGCTTCTCGGCCCGCTGGACGACGATCGCCGCCTCGCCGAGCACCATCGCTTGGATGCGGTGCGCGCTCATCTGCTGGAAATGGCCGGTGATCGAGCGGCTGCTCGCTCGAGCTACCGGAGAGCGGCCCGCCGGACGACGAGCCTCGCCGAGCGGCGCTACCTTGAGGCTCGAGCCAACCGGCTCACGAGTGACGCGCGCTGACATCGGATAGGCGGGTCGGCCGGCGCGCAGAAGCTCCGATAATAGTGTGAACGGTCGTGATCGGAGACTTGCTGGCCCCGGGCAGCGACAAGTCCAAGATCATCAGCAAGGTCGGGTCGGGAGGTGACGTGCCGGAATCCACGGCCCAATCACCGTCGACCGACTCCTACGACCGGCTGTTCACCGTCCCGAACCTGCTGAGCGTCCTGCGGTTGCTCGGGGTTCCGCTGTTCCTGTGGCTGTTGCTCGGTCCCCATGCCGACGTTGCGGCGCTCGCCGTGCTGGCACTGTCCGGCATCAGCGATTGGGCCGATGGCGTCCTGGCCCGACGGCTGAACCAGGCCAGTCGACTGGGTGAGCTGCTGGACCCGCTGGCCGATCGGCTCTACATCCTCGCGACACTGATCGGCTTGACATTGCGGGACATCATTCCGTGGTGGCTCGCCGCGCTGATCGTGCTGCGGGACGTAGTTTTGCTCGCGACCGTCCCGGCCTTGCGCCGACGGGGATATTGGTCGTTGCCGGTGCACTATCTCGGCAAGGCCGGCACATTCGCTTTGCTGTATGCGTTTCCACTCCTGTTACTGGCCTCGCATGAGGGGACCGCTGCAGACATCGCCCGGCCGATCGCCTGGGCGTTCACCATCTGGGGCGTTGCCTTGTACTGGTGGGCCGGTGTGCTGTACCTGATGCAATTCAACCGACTGCGGCGGCGGCGACCGGAATGACAAGCGCACCTTCGCAGTCATCCCGCGAGCTGACCACGGCGTACCTCACGGATCTGGTGACCAACACGCTGGACCCGGGTTATGCGGCCGCCGCCGCCCGCCGGCGCGCTGATCCCCGATCCACGTGGTGGGACCGCTGGAACCGTCCGGCCGTCGCGATCGGCTGCCTGCTCATCGGGTTCACCGTTGCCGTCGCCTGGGTACACACCAACCGGGGGGCTCCAGCCGCAGCCCGCGTCCACGCCGACCTCGTCACCCGCGTGCGGGCGGCCCAGAAAGCGGACAGCAGTCTCGCCGCAACCGCGGGCGCCCTCGCCGGCGAGGCCAATCGGTTGCGGGACGCGGCCTTGCCGTCCGACGGTGCCGTACGTTCGCAGCTCGATCGGGACGAGTTGCTTGCGGGCGTCACTGCGGTCACCGGGCCGGGCATGGTTGTCCGGCTGGCCGATCCGCCGCGGACCACTCCTGCTGCCGTAGGCGGCCGCCCGGGAACGACCCCTCTGGCGGATACCGCTGTGCTGACCGACCGGGACGTCCGCGCCGTGGTCAACGAGCTCTGGCACGACGGTGCCGAGGCAATCTCGGTCAACGACGTTAGGCTGACCCCCACGACTGCGATCCGGTTCGCCGGACAAGCGGTGCTCGTCGACTTCCGCCCCGTCACCTCGCCGTACACGATCCGCGCCATAGGCGATCGGAACGCTCTGGAAACCGCGTTCGTCGATAGTGCGATCTCCAGCCGCTATCAGACCCTGGCCGGAGCCCGCGGGGTGGCATTCTCGTTCAGCCAGGCGGACCATCTCACCCTGCCCACGAGCGCGGCGGTCGCGCCTCGCTACGCACAACCCACGACCTCGCCGTCCGCCACTCCGGGACCTAGCCGGTGATCGCTGCAATCGCCCTGGTCGTGGGCATCGTCCTCGGCCTGGTCCTGCGACCAACCGTGCCGAGCTGGCTGGAGCCCTATCTACCAATCGCTGTCGTGGCCGCGCTCGACGCCGTTTTCGGCGGTATCCGAGCGAGGTTGGACGGCCTGTTCGATGCCAAGGTTTTTGTTATCTCGTTCGTGTCTAATGTTCTGGTGGCGGCGCTCATCGTGTTCCTGGGCGACAAGCTCGGAGTTGGTGCTGCCCTCTCGACGGCCGTTGTCGTTGTGCTCGGTATCCGCATCTTCGGCAATGCCGCTGCGATCCGACGGCACATCTTCCGGGCATGACGGCCGAGCACGACGCGGAAACCCGCGTCGACGCGCAAACCGACGACCTCGAGGAGGTCGCGGCCGGATCCGAGACTGCAGACGGCGTCGACACGTCTGTCCACTCCGACGAGACCCAGCCGAACACGGAGGGCCCAGTCGAGGAGGTCATCGAGGGCGATCCCGATGCCGAGGACCACGCCGAAACCGCGTCGGACGATCACGCCGGCGGCACGGCAGACCGCGCTCGGGGCAGCTCATTCCGGGTACGGGCCGGCGTCCTGATCGGCGTACTGGTCGCATTGCTCGGTTTCGCGATTGCCGTGCAAGTGCGGTCCAACTCGTCGTCGGACAGCCTGTCCGGCGCGCGGGAGGAGGATCTCATCCGAATCCTCGACGATCAGAACTTGCAGGCGGCTCGGCTGCGCCAGCAGATCGCCGATCTGCAGTTGACAGTTGGTCAGCTGCAGGCGGGCGGTGACCGAAACTCGGTCGCTTTGCAGCAGGCCGAGCAACAGCTAGCGGCATTGGGCGTGCTGCTGGGCACATTGCCGGCTACCGGGCCCGGAGTGGTGGTCACGGTTACCGATCCGGCGCGCAAGCTGCAGCCGGAGGACTTGCTCGACATCGTGCAAGAGCTGCGGGGAGCCGGTGCCGAGGCGATCCAGTTCGGCGGCGTTCGAGTCGGCGTGTCGACCAGCTTCACCGCGGCGCCCAGTGGCGTCCAGGTCGACGACGCAGTTGAGCAGCCGCCGTATGTGGTTCGCGCGATCGGCGACCCGAAGACGTTAGACACGGCGCTGAACATTCCGGGTGGCGTCGCCGCGACTGCCCGCGCGGCCGGCGGTGATGCCGCTGTAGCCGAAATGCAACGCGTTACGATCACAGCTCTGCGTCAGTTGCCGAACCCCAAGTACGCCTCGCCGAGCGGCAGGTAGGGTGCCCTCGAACCACACAACCCGAGTGGAAGGCCGGATCGGCAGCGATGGCGGAAGTACCCGATGACTTGAAATACACCGCAGAGCACGAATGGGCGCGGATCTCCGGCTCAACGGTGCGAATCGGAATCACGGACTTCGCCCAGGAGTCACTGGGCGATGTCGTCTACGTGTCGCTGCCCGACGTGGGCACGATCATCACCAAGGGGGAGCCATTTGGCGAGGTCGAATCGACCAAGAGCGTGTCGGAGCTGTTCGGTCCGGTCGACGGCACGGTTACTGCGCGCAACGACACGCTGGACGGCCAGCCAGAGGTGATCAACTCTGACCCCTACGGGGCCGGCTGGATCATCGAGGTCGAGGTGGCTGACACCGCCCAGTTCGAGGCTCTGCTGGACGCTGGGACGTACGGAACGCTGAGCGGTTGACTCTCATTTAGCTGCGATTGACCCTTGGGATCAGGCGGAACTAGGCTCGCCGCAGCTACCGGCACACCAGTTAACGACGGCGGGGCGGCGCACCGGCGGCATCGCGACTGCGCAGTCGAACCCCCACGTGGCGGGGTGGTCCTAGACCGCACCGGCCAGCACAGAAGGGCTTACCGCGAGTGTTCTGTACTGCTTGTGGCACGGAGAATCCGGCGGGTAGCCGCTACTGTGCGAATTGCGGCGCCGTGCTGGCGGAAAGTCTGCCGGACACGACCAGTGTCATCGGATCCCACGTCACGGTGCCGGAATCCGACGGGGAATTCTCCACCGAAGCACATCAGGGTGCGATCGACGCGCTCGCTCCTGGCTCGGCCCTGCTGGTGGTGAAGCGAGGACCGAACGCCGGCAGCCGGTTCCTGCTCGACCAAGACGCGATCACGGCCGGTCGGCACCCGGACAGTGACATCTTTCTGGATGACGTAACCGTGTCGCGTCGGCATGCCGAGTTTCGCCGAGAAGGCAGCGGCTATACGGTGCATGACGTCGGTTCGCTCAACGGCACATACGTCAATCGCGAACGCATCGATGCGGTTCCGCTGGCGGGAGGGGACGAAGTGCAGATCGGCAAGTTCCGCTTGGTATATCTCACCGCCGCCGTGCGCAGCGGTATTGGGGCCGGCCAGGAATGATGACCTCGTGAGCCCGTCCGGTGCCGCTGCTTCGGCGGCCGGACCTAGGCCAACGCTGTCGATCGGTGAGGTGCTAAGCCAGCTCCGCGGAGACTTTCCGGATATCACGATCAGCAAGATCAGGTTCTTGGAGACCGAAGGGCTGATCCGTCCGGAGCGCACACCGTCCGGCTATCGCAAGTTCTCGGCGAACGACGTCGCTCGGCTGCGCTATGTCCTCGGCCAGCAACGCGACCATTACCTGCCGTTGCGGGTGATCAAGGATCAACTGGACGCGATGGACCGCGGGCTCGTGCCCGCCCAGGGTGGCGTACCGCGCGTGCCGCACCTCGCCATTGCTGACAATGCGCCGACAGCTGAGCACTTCGTTCCGGCGGCAGCGACCTTGCGCATGTCCCGCGACGAGCTGCTCAACGCGACTGGTCTGACCCCTGATCAATTGCGGGAGCTCGAGCAGTTCGGGATGATCACACCACGGTCCGGTGGCCGTTATGACGACGACGCTCTCGCGATCGGCCAGGTCGTGGTCGAGATGGCCCGGTACGGGCTCGAGGGACGTCATCTGCGGGCTTTTCGCAGCGCGGCCGAACGGGAGGTCGGCCTGTTCTCGCAGGTCGTCGGACCGATGGCCCGGCAACGCGGATCGGAGGCGCGCGCCCGGGCCGAGGAGACGGTTCGAGAACTCGCGGCGCTGTCAGTGCGGCTGCATGCCGCGCTCGTCCAGATCGGGTTGCGCGATGTCATGGCTGGAAGTAGCTAGAGCGCCGCGAACCTGGAACGAGCGTGTAGCGTCGTGACCGTGCATCCGTTGCGTGTCGTCGGAGTGCGGGTGGAGTTGCCGGCCAATCAACCGGTCGTTCTGCTGCGGGAGGAAGACGGGGTCCGTTACCTGCCGATCTGGATTGGCGCCGTCGAGGCCTCGGCCATTGCGTTTCACCAGCAGGGTGTACAGACTCCGCGGCCACTGACGCACGATCTCGTTCGGGACATGATCAGGGCGTTGGGGGTACGGCTCGAGGCCGTGCATATCACGGAGCTTCGAGACGACGTGTTCTACGCCGAACTTCGATTCGCCGGCGGAATCACGGTGAGCGCTCGGCCGTCGGACGCCATCGCCGTGGCGCTGCGTTGTGACGTGGCCATTCTGGGTAGCGACGGTGTCCTCGATGCCGCCGGGATCGAGATCCCGGACGAGCAGGAGGACGAGGTAGAGAAGTTCCGGGAGTTCCTCGACAACGTTTCGCCCGAGGACTTCGCCTCGGGAAGTTGACCGCCTGCGTCGTACGCAGCCCAACCTTCGATCTCAAGCTGAGAGTTACGGATTGGTCTCTGTGCCCGCGCGTCGCGTTGACCGCTACGCCGTCCCGGACATACCGTCGTCGGACGGTACCCGGCCGCTGGTGTAAGCATGCTGCAGCGGCGGAGGCCGCAAGGCAGATCTGGAGGTGCGGCATGGGCGAGGTAGCCGAACCCGGGCAGCACCCGGAACAGGGCACACTGTTCGCGGACCCGGCGCTAGGGGCAGCCCCTGGCGACGATGTGGGTTACCGGGGCCCCACCGCCTGCGCGGCCGCGGGTATCACCTACCGGCAGCTGGACTACTGGGCGCGCACGGACCTCGTTGTGCCGTCGGTCCGCTCGGCGGCGGGGTCCGGCAGTCAGCGGCTGTATTCGTTCAAAGACATCCTGGTCCTGAAGGTCGTCAAACGGCTGCTGGATACCGGGGTCTCGCTGCAGAACATCCGCAGCGCGGTCGACCACCTGCGCGCCCGCGGTGTCGATGATCTGGCCCGCATCACCTTGCTTTCCGACGGCACGACGGTCTACGAGTGCACCTCGTCGGAAGAAGTCGTCGATCTGTTACGCGGCGGGCAGGGGGTCTTCGGGATCGCGGTCAGTGGCGCGCTCCGTGAACTCATCGGGTCTCTCGCCCAGCTGCCGAGCGAGCGGGCGGATAGTGCTGACGCGACGCCGGCTGGACCGGCCGCGAGCAGCCAGGATGAGCTGGCGCGGCGACGGCAGCACCGCATCGCTGCGAGCTGACCAGCTACTGCTGCAACCACTACCCGGATCGCCTGGGCGCACGGCCGGCTGGTATCTTCGGACGTGACCTTCCCCGCGCGGGAGAGTCCGCCCGGCTATCGCGGGGCGGCGCCGAAGGGGCAACTTCCCCGGAACCTCTCAGGCACCAGGACTGTGCGGACGGCATGTTGCCGAGGTCGCTCTGGAGGGCTCACCAACAGAGGGGGACGCTGCGCCGGTCGGCGCGGCTGTTCCATCTCTGTTCAGGAGTGAGCCGCCTCATGAGCCTATTCGATCTCGAGCACGACGAAGCCTTCGCGAGCCGGCACATCGGCGTGGTCGATCCCGCCGACACCCAGCGGATGCTCGACGCGATCGGCTTCGGCTCGCTCGAGGAGTTGCTCGACGCAGCGGTGCCGGAGAGCATCCGCGACCGGCGCCCGCTCGCTCTGCCGCCGGCCACCTCCGAGGCCGAGGTCGCCGGAGAGCTGCGGGAGCTCGCGGGCCGCAACCGGGTGCTTTCGTCGATGATCGGGCTCGGCTATTACGGCACCATCACCCCGGCCGTCATCCGGCGGAATGTGCTGGAGAACCCGGCGTGGTACACCGCCTACACGCCCTACCAGCCCGAGATCAGCCAGGGGCGGCTGGAGGCGCTGCTGAACTTCCAGACGGTGATCGAGGACCTCACGGCGTTGCCCGTGGCGAACGCTTCACTACTGGATGAGTCCACCGCGGCCGCCGAGGCCATGGCCCTCATGCATCGCGCGGCACCGACGGGCGACACGCTCGTCGTCGACGCCGACGTGCTGCCGCAGACGCTCGATGTCGTGCAAACCCGGGCGCGACCCCTGGGACTGCAGGTCGTTACCCACGATCTCGACGACCCGTTGCCCGACGGCGACATCTTCGGCGTGCTCGTCCAGTACCCGGGCGCGTCCGGTCGGGTCCGGAACCTGGCGTCCGTCGTCACCGCGGCCCACGACCGCGGTGCCCTGGTCACGGTCGCCGCCGATCTACTGGGCCTGGCCTTGCTGGTGCCACCCGGTGAGGTCGGTGCCGACATCGCCGTAGGCAGCTCGCAGCGATTCGGGGTGCCACTGGGCTTCGGCGGCCCCCACGCCGGCTACCTGGCGATCCGCAGCGGGCTCGAGCGCCAGCTGCCCGGCCGGTTGGTCGGTGTCTCGATCGACGCGGACGGCCAGCCGGCCTACCGGCTCGCTTTGCAAACACGCGAGCAGCACATCCGGCGCGAACGCGCTACCAGCAACATCTGCACCGCGCAGGTGCTACTTGCGGTGATCGCGGGCATGTACGCCGTCTACCACGGCGCTGATGGCATCCGGCGCATCGCACAACGCACGCACCGCATGGCGGCGATCCTGGCGGCCGGTCTGCGGGAGAACGGCATCGAGGTTTCCAGCGCGCCATTCTTCGACACCTTGACGGCCCGCGTGCCGGGCGCTGCGGCGGATGTAGTGGCGGCCGCCCTCGTCGAAGGCATCAACCTGCGACTTGTCGACGCCGACAGCGTGGGCATCGCGTGCGACGAGACGACCCACCGCAACACCCTCGTCGCGGTCTGGCGTGCGTTCCGCCTCACCATCGGCTACCCCGACATCGACCGTCTGGACGAGACCACGCCCGACGCGTTGCCGGCGGTCCGGCGCACCAGCCCGTATCTGACGCACCCGGTGTTCTCCGCGCACCGCTCGGAAACCGAAATGCTGCGCTACCTGCGGCGGCTCGCCGACAAGGATTACGCGCTGGATCGCGGCATGATCCCGCTCGGGTCGTGCACGATGAAGCTCAACGCCACGACCGAGCTCGAGCCGATCACCCTGCCTGGCTTTGCCGACGTGCACCCGTTCGCGCCGGAAGGCCAGTACGACGGGTACCGCCACATCATCAACGATCTGGAGCACTGGCTCGCCGAGATCACCGGGTACGACGCTGTGTCACTGCAGCCGAATGCCGGATCCCAGGGCGAGTTCGCCGGTCTGCTCGCGATCCGTGGCTACCACCGTGCACGGGGCGACGAGCACCGGGACGTATGCCTGATTCCGGCCAGCGCACACGGCACAAACGCGGCCAGCGCGGTCATGGCCGGCATGCGCGTCGTCGTCGTCAAGACGGCTGGTGAGGCCGGGGAGATCGATTTCGACGACCTGCGCGCCAAGATCGCCAAGCACGCCGACGCCTTGGCTGCGGTGATGGTGACCTATCCGTCGACCCACGGCGTGTTCGAGGAGCACATCGCCGAGGTGTGTGCGCTCGTCCACGAGGCCGGTGGACAGGTCTACGTCGACGGAGCGAACCTCAACGCAATGGTTGGTCTGGCTCGCCCGGGTCAGTTCGGTGCCGATGTATCGCACCTGAACCTGCACAAGACGTTCTGCATCCCGCATGGCGGTGGCGGCCCGGGGGTCGGCCCGATCGGAGTGCGCGCCCACCTGGCGCCGTATCTCCCGAATCATCCGCTGCGTGCTGACGCGGGTCCCGCCTCCGGAGCCGGGGCCATCGCGGAAGCGCCCTGGGGCTCGGCATCAATCCTGCCGATCACCTGGGCCTATCTGCGACTCATGGGTCCGGTCGGCCTGACCCGCGCGACCGGGGTCGCCATCCTGTCGGCCAATTACCTGGCGAAACGGTTGGCCGCCCACTACCCGGTGCTTTACTCCGGAGCGCATGGCCTGGTGGCGCACGAGTGCATCCTCGACCTGAGGCAGATCACGCGGGAGACGGGTATCACGGTCGAGGACGTGGCCAAGCGCCTCATCGACTACGGATTCCACGCGCCGACCATGTCCTTCCCGGTCGCCGGTACCTTGATGGTCGAGCCGACCGAGTCGGAGAGCCTCGCGGAGCTGGACCGATTCGTCGCCGCGATGATCGCTATCAAGGCTGAGATCGCGAAGGTCGCGTCCGGAGATTGGCCTCGGGAGGACAACCCGCTGGTCAACGCTCCCCACACGGCGTTGTGCCTGACCGAGAAGTGGGCCTACCCGTACACATTGGCCGAGGCGGCCTACCCCGATGGGGTCGATCCAGCGGCCAAATACTGGTCACCCGTCCGTCGCATCGACGGAGCGTACGGTGACCGCAACCTGGTGTGTGCCTGCCCGCCGGTGGCCGACTACGCCTGACCGGCCGATGGCATACCATCGCCCGCCCAGCCACGTCGCAGGGCGGGCGAGCCGGTAGGGATCAGGACTTGCGGTGCGCGGCCGCGGCCAGCAACTCCTGACGACGTGCCGCGATGCTACGACCGTCGGGCAGCAGCTCTCCGGTGTCCTCGAACAGCACGACCCCATTGCAAAGGAGGCTCCACCCTTGCTCGGGGTGCGCGACGATGACGTGTGCGGCGTCGCGGTCGAGCTGCGCGGCAGAGGGGCACGGCGGAGTGTGCGTGCACACGTGCGGCGCTGGGGCGGGTGGTGCAGTGATCATCTTTTTGTAGTTCCCCGTAATCGCTTGCAGGTTGTTCTTGCAACGTCAAGTGTGCTCCGTGTTTCCCAGATGTCCAGCATCTCAAACATATGAATTTAGGTGTGTAATACGCAAATCGCTCGGCACCGTCATCAAATTGTTGTCGACCACCACATACCCTGGGCGGGAAGTGAGCGGCGGCCCGCTGTTTGGCATGCATTTTCCATTACGCGCGTCCCAGCCAGTCTTGCGCCTCGCGCAGGCTTGGCGCGCGGGGCACCCAGTCGGCCAGGGAAGCGGGGTAGCCGGCCGCGATCGCGGCCTGCACAACCTCGGTGTCATCGTCGACGAACGCCGCGATCGAGCGAGCGCTGAGCCTGCGCAAGACACCGAGCTTGAACAGCCGCGCCGGCCGACGGTCGCTGTTGCCGCGCAGATGAATCTCGGCGTGCGGAAGATCGTGTTTCGCGAGCCAGTCGCGAGTCACCGCCCGCAGCCACTCCGGGCGGCCGGATAGCCAAGCAACATCGTGTTGGCCGCCCAGGTCGTTGACCAGGGTGATGCCCTCGACGAGAGCCGGATCGTAGACCGCCGACTCGTGAAATCGCACCCAATCCCTGCGCCGGCCCTCGATGAGGTGCAGCCGGTGCCGGACATCGGCGACGACGCCGTCGATGTCGAAGACCGCCACCGTCACGGTCATGAGCCTACGTGCCGGCCGGTGGGATGATGGGGCCGTGCGTTTCCTCGGGCCCCCGCCGCCGTACGACCTGACCTACGACGACGTGTTCATGGTGCCGGCGCGCTCGGATTTGAGCTCCCGCTTCGACGTGGACCTGTCGACGGTCGACGGCAGTGGCACGACGATCCCGATCGTCGTCGCCAACATGACGGCGGTGGCCGGGCGCCGGATGGCCGAGACGGTCGCGCGCCGGGGCGGCCTTGCCGTACTGCCCCAGGACATCCCGGTCGATGTCGTGCGTGATGTCGTGGCGTGGGTGAAGTCCCGGCACCTCGTTTTCGACACGGCCTTGACGCTGACGCCGACCAGCCCGGTCGGAGACGCACTCGCATTGCTGCCCAAGCGGGCGCACGGCGCCATCATCGTGATCGACGACGGACGGCCGGTCGGCGTAGTGACAGAAGCGGATTGCCTCGGCGCCGATCGATTCACTCAGCTGCACCGGGTCATGTCGACGCCGGTCGTGACGGTGCCCGACTCGGTGGATCCCCGCAAGGCCTTCGAAATGCTCGACGCCGAGCACCGCCGGCTGGCGGCGGTCGTCGACGCGACGGGCCGCCTGGTGGGCATCCTGACCCGCACGGCGGCCCTGCGGGCGACCCTTTATCAACCAGCGATCGACGGGTCCGGCCGGTTGCGGGTTGCGGCGGCGATCGGTGTCAACGGTGATGTCGCCGGTAAGGCCGGCCAGCTCCTCGACGCCGGCATCGATCTGCTGGTCGTTGATACCGCACACGGCCACCAGCAGCGCATGATCGACGCGCTCGGCGCCGTGCGCGGACTCACACCGACCGTCCCGATCGTTGCCGGCAACGTCGTGTCGGCCGAGGGCGTGCGCGATCTCATCGCGGCCGGGGCCGACATCGTGAAGGTCGGCGTAGGCCCGGGTGCGATGTGTACCACCCGCATGATGACCGGCGTCGGCCGTCCGCAGTTTTCCGCGGTCCTGGAGTGTGCCGCGGCAGCGCGCGACCTCGACCGGCATGTGTGGGCGGACGGAGGGGTGCGCCATCCTCGCGACGTCGCACTGGCCTTGGCCGCCGGCGCCTCCGCGGTCATGATCGGATCATGGTTCGCCGGGACCTTCGAATCGCCCGGCGACCTGCACACCGCTCCCGACGGCCGCTTGTACAAGGAGAGCTTCGGCATGGCTTCCGCCCGTGCGGTCGCCAACCGGACGTCAGGTGAGGACGCATTCGAGCGAGCCCGCAAGGCGTTGTTCGAAGAGGGGATCTCCACCGGCCGGATGTTCCTCGATCCGCTCCGTCCCGGGGTCGAGGACCTGATCGACGAGATCGTGGCCGGCGTGCGGTCCGCCTGTACGTATGTGGGGGCGGCAGACCTCGGCGAGCTCGCTCGCCGCGCCATCGTCGGAGTGCAGAGCGCTGCCGGATTCGCGGAAGGCCGCCCGCTGGACGTCAGCTGGTAGTCCGCCGGCCATGACAAAAGTCGTGGTCGCGCATCGTCGGGCTCGGTTAGCGTCAAGATGAGATGTTGATTCGCCTGCTTCGAGAGTATCTGCAGCCTTATCGTCACGCGTTGCTGGCCGTCGTGGTGCTGCAGTTTTTCAGCACGCTGGCCTCGCTGTACCTGCCGACGTTGAACGCGGACATCATCGACCGCGGCGTGGCGCTGGGGGACACCGGATACATCATTTCCACGGGCGGCATCATGTTGGCCGTCACGGTCGTTCAGATCGTCTGTTCGATCGCCGCGGTCTACTTCGCCGCCCGAACCGCCATGGGCTTCGGACGCGATGTGCGCGCCGGCCTCTTCGCCCGCGTCGGCACGTTTTCCGCACGAGAGATGGCGACCTTCGGAGCGCCGTCGCTCATCACCCGGACCACCAACGACGTACAACAGGTGCAGCTGGTCGTCCTGACGGCGTGCACACTCTTGGTGGTCGCGCCGATCATGTGTGTTGGCGGCATCATTCTGGCCCTCCGGCAGGACCTGGGCCTGGCGTGGCTCCTGGTCGTGAGCATCCCCGTCCTGCTGATAGCGGTGGGACTCATCATCCGCAAGATGGTGCCGCTGTTCCGGATCATGCAGGTCAAGGTTGACGGGCTGAACCGGATTCTGCGCGAGCAGATCGCCGGCATCCGCGTCGTTCGGGCCTTCGTCCGGGAGCCGTTCGAAACGGAGCGCTTCGCGGGCGGGAACGCGGAGCTGACCGACTCGGCGGTGCGGGCCGGCCGGTTGATGGCGCTGATGTTCCCGACCGTGATGCTCGTGTTCAACACGTCGAGCGTGGCGGTCCTGTGGTTCGGCGCACACCGCGTTGAGGCCGGCCAGATCCAGATCGGCTCGCTGATCGCGTTCCTCAGCTATCTCGTGCAGATCCTGCTGTCGGTGATGCTGGCGACGTTCATGGCAGTGATGCTGCCGAGGGCAACGGTGTCCGCCGAGCGCATCGTCGAGGTGCTCGACACCGAGACATCCGTGCGCGCGCCAAGGGCTCCAGTATCGGCGGGTCGCCCCGAAGCAGGGGTAACGCTGACTGGCGTCGAATACCGCTATCCCGGTGCCGAGGCAGCAGTGCTGCAAGACATCAGCTTCCAGGCACGGCCGGGGGAGACCACAGCCGTCGTCGGCAGCACCGGTTCAGGCAAGACCACGCTCATCTCGCTCATCCCACGCCTGTTCGACGTCACCGGCGGGGCGGTTCGGGTGGGCGGCATCGACGTCCGGGACCAAGATCCCGAAGCATTGTGGCGGCAGATCGGCTACGTGCCACAGCGGCCGTACTTGTTCACCGGAACGGTCGCGTCCAATTTGCGCTATGGGGATCCGGACGCGACCGACGAGCAACTGTGGCGCGCGCTCACGATCGCTCAGGCCAGCGACTTCGTTGCGGACATGCCCGGTGCGCTGGAGGCACCCATCGCGCAGGGCGGTACCAACGTCTCAGGCGGTCAACGCCAGCGGCTCGCCATCGCCCGCGCCATCGTCCGCCGACCCGACATCTATCTGTTCGACGACGCATTCTCAGCGCTTGACCTGTCGACCGACGCTCGATTGCGCGCCGCGCTCGCGCCGCACATCCGCGCCGCCAGTGTGATCATCGTCGCCCAACGGGTGTCGACGATCATGCATGCGGACCAGATCGTCGTGCTCGACGGCGGGGCCATCATCGGACTGGGTACTCACGGCGAGCTGCTGGAGAACTGCCCGACCTACGCGGAGATCGTCGCGTCGCAGATGGCCGCCGAGGTGCCGGCGTGACCAGACTCTCGACAGCTGCGCCACCCCGGCCGCCCATGGGTCGGGGGCCCGGATCAGGACGGGGGCCATTCGGGCAACCGCTCGGCCAGCCCGGGGAGAAGTCGCTCAACTTCGGCGCCTCGTCCCGCCGGCTGCTCAAGCGGATGGCACCGGAGCGGCGCATGGTCGTGCTGCTCGTTGCCTTGGGAGTGATCAGTGTCGCGCTCAGCGTCATCGGCCCGAAGCTCCTCGGGCATGCCACTGACCTGATCTTCGCCGGTGTCGTCGGAAAGCAGTTGCCGGCCGGCATCTCCAAGGATCAGGCAATTGCCGAGGCCCGGGCGCGAGGCAACGGTAGGTTTGCCGACCTGCTGAGCGGCACTGATGCCGTGCCAGGGTCCGGCATCGACTTCGCTGCCCTCGGACGGGTTCTTCTCCTCGTGTTGTTGCTGTACGTGACGGCGTCGATCTTCATGTGGGCGCAGGGGTATCTCGTCGCCGGGGTCGTCCAGCGCACCGTGTACCGACTGCGGGCCGACGTGGAAGCCAAGCTCAATCGGTTGCCTCTGTCATATTTCGACAAGCAGCCCCGCGGCGAGATCTTGAGCCGCGTGACCAACGACATCGACAATCTCGGCCAGAGCCTCCAACAGACGATGAGCCAGTTGCTCACGTCCTTGCTCACCGTGATCGGCGTCCTGACGGTGATGGTCGTCATCTCGCCGCTGCTCGCTCTCGTGGCTCTCGTGGCGGTTCCCTTCTCGCTGCTCGTCACGCGGATGATCGGCAAGCGGTCCCAGCCGAAGTTCCTCGCCCAGTGGCGAAACACGGGTCAGCTCAACGCCCAGATCGAAGAGGCGTACACCGGCCACTCGATTGTCAAGGTGTTCGGTCGCCAGCGTGACGTCGAACGCACCTTCGGCGAGAAGAACGAGGAGCTGTACGGAGCCTCGTTCGGCGCCCAGTTCGTGTCCGGCATCATCATGCCGGCGATGATGTTCATCGGGAACCTCAGCTACGTGTTGATCGCCGTTATCGGAGGTCTGCGGGTCGCGTCAGGCACGATCAGCCTCGGAGACGTACAGGCGTTCATCCAGTATTCGCGCCAGTTCACCCAGCCATTGACCCAGGTGGCGTCCATGGCCAACCTCCTGCAGTCCGGCGTGGCCTCCGCGGAACGGGTGTTCGAACTGCTCGATGAACCGGAGCAGTCGCCTGACCCTGAGCCACTCTCTCGACCGCCGGTGGCCAAGGGACGGGTGGAGTTCGAGCATGTGTCGTTCAGCTACGACCCGGAGGTACCACTCATCCAGGACCTGTCACTCGTCGCCGCACCGGGCCACACGGTGGCCATCGTGGGGCCGACCGGTGCTGGCAAGACGACGTTGGTCAACCTGATCATGCGGTTCTACGAGCTGTCCGGCGGCCGAATCACGCTCGACGGCACGGATATCGCCCAGCTTCCGCGGGCCGCCCTGCGGTCGAAGATCGGCATGGTGTTACAAGACACCTGGCTGTTCCATGGTTCGATCCGTGACAACATCGCCTACGGCCGGCCCGATGCGACTGACGAGCAGATTCGCCGCGCCGCTGAGGCTACCTACGTCGACCGCTTCGTGCGCAGCCTTCCCGACGGTTACGACACCATGATCGACGAGGAGGCCAGTAACGTCAGCGCCGGTGAAAAGCAGCTGCTCACGATCGCTCGGGCGTTCGTCGCCGAGCCATCTTTGCTGATTCTCGATGAGGCGACCTCTTCGGTAGACACGCGCACCGAGTTGCTCGTACAACACGCTATGGCGGCCCTCCGGTCCGATCGAACCAGCTTCGTCATCGCCCATCGCCTGTCTACGATCCGCGACGCCGACCTGATCCTCGTCATGGAGCACGGCGAGATCGTCGAGCAGGGCAAACACGAGCAGCTGCTCGCCGCTGAGGGCGCCTACTTCCGGCTTTACAACGCTCAATTCGCCGCGTCCGCCGTGGATCTGGATTCGGACCAGGGCGCCGGGCGCGATGCGGGCCTGGTACCCGCGCGGACTCGCCGGACCTGACTAGGGCGTGTCGCCGGGCCGTCACCAGTCTGCGACGCTACAAGCATGCAGAAGTACGTGATCATGGGTGTGCAAGGCAGCGGCAAGGGAACGCAGGGCGCGATGCTGGCCCGGGACTTCGACCTGACGCAGATCGCGGTCGGCGACATTTTCCGCTGGCATGTCCAGAATCACACCAAGCTCGGCGCACAGGTACGCCGGACCATGGCCGAGGGCCGGCTGGTCGATGACGACATGGTCGAGGCGGTGGTCCGGCAACGGCTAGTCGATCATGACTGGAACTACGGCTTCGTCGTCGACGGGTTCCCGCGGAACGCTCGCCAGGCCGAGTTCTTCCTGGAGAGCTACGACATCGACGGGGTCATCTATCTCGACTTGCCCGACGAGGAGGTGCGCCGACGGGTTCTGGCCCGGCGGCTGTGTTCGAACTGCGGGATGGACTACAACCTCATCGCGCTCACCCCGAAGGTCCGGAACCGCTGCGACGTGTGCGGTGGTCATCTTGTCCGCCGGGAGGACGACACCGAAGCGGCGCTGGCGAACCGGCTGCGCGACTATCACTCGAAGACGAACCCAGTGCTCGAGCTGTTCCGGCGCAAGGAATTCGTCGTAACGGTCGACGCGCGGCCGGACAAGGCGACCGTGCAGAAGGACATCCGTGTCCAGCTGAGGCTCGTCGACTAGGCGGCCCGGCAACCGTCTTCGATCAGACCCCTGTCCGAATGGTCGCCATCGACGTGGCACCCGACCTTCCACTTCGAGCTTCCAATTCACCTCGTACCTCTCCGAGGCCGCCTTGGCCGGCGAGGAGCCTATGATCCGCATCGTGGAATAGAGGAGAACCGAGATGCCGACACCCAGTCCGGGCAACTCGATCACGGTGCGCGTGGTGAGTCCCTCCGGAGCACAAGCCACGGGGCAGCTCACTGCCGCCATCGCGGCGGCCGGAGGGGCCCTGACTGCCCTCGATGTGGTCGAGTCGCACCACGATCAGCTAGTAATCGACGTCACCTGCAACACTACTGACGACGAGCACGCGAAGGCGATCACCGCCGTGCTGGCCCGGTTGCCGGGATTCGAGGTACGCAAGGTCAGTGACCGCACGTTCCTGATGCACCTTGGCGGCAAGATCCGCGTCGAACCGAAGGTGTCCCTGCGTACTCGGGACGATCTGTCCCGCGCCTACACGCCCGGTGTGGCGCGGGTCTGCCTAGCAATCGCCGAGAATCCCGAAGACGCGCGCCGGCTGACCATCAAACGCAACACGGTCGCGGTCGTGAGCGATGGTTCGGCCGTGCTCGGCCTCGGCAACATCGGGCCGGCAGCCGCCATGCCCGTCATGGAGGGCAAAGCCGCGTTGTTCAAACGATTCGCTGACGTCGATGCCTGGCCGGTCTGCCTCGACACCCAGGACACCCAGGCAATCATCGACACGGTCCGCTATCTGGCCCCGGCGTACGGCGGCATCAATCTCGAGGACATCGCCGCGCCTCGCTGCTTCGAGATCGAGTCGCGGCTGCGCGAGATCCTCGACATTCCGGTTTTCCATGACGATCAACACGGCACCGCTGTCGTGGTGCTCGCCGCCCTGCGTAACGCGCTGCGGGTCGTCGGAAAGTCGTTGCCCGACGTCCGCATCGTCGTTTCTGGCGTCGGTGCAGCCGGCTCGGCGATCATCCGGTTGCTGCTCACCCAAGGGGCCAAGCGGATTGTCGCCAGCGACCGCCAAGGTGTGCTGAATCGTGCCGACCCATTCGTCGAGCCGATGTGGGCCTGGGTGGCTGAGCGCACGAACTCCGAGGGACTATCCGGGTCGCTAAAGGACGTGATCGCGGAGGCCGATGTGTTCATCGGCGTGTCAGCCCCGAACCTGCTCGACGGCGAGGACATCGCGCGGATGGCGCCGGATGCGATCGTTTTCGCCCTGGCCAATCCGGTGCCCGAAGTCGACCCGGTGGCCGCCCGCGAGCACGCGGCGATCGTGGCCACCGGCCGAAGCGATTTCCCCAACCAGATCAATAACGTACTGGCGTTCCCAGGCGTGTTCCGCGGGCTTCTCGACGTCGGCGCGCGCGAAGTCACGGACGCCATGCTCATCGCCGCCGCCGAAGCCATCGCCGACGTCGTGGCGGGGGACCAGCTCAATCCCAGCTACATCGTGCCCAGCGTCTTCGACAACTCCGTTGCTCCAGCGGTCGCTGCGGCCATTCGGGAAGTCGCGAGTCACCCCACCGCGCCGAGCCCGTTGGTGATCTCCTAATACAGAACATGCTCGTACCCCGCTGGAAGGGACTGACCCGCATGTCTGATGCCCCGCTTGCCTCCGAGGATTCGGTCGACATCGTCGGGCCGCAGGTCCAGAGATCCGAGGAGATCCTGACGGCCGATGCGCTGGATTTCGTGGCCGATATGCATCGACAGTTTCAGGCCCGGCGGGCTGAGCTCCTTCGCCGCCGGAAGGCGCGCCGAGAGGAGATCGCACGAACCGGCGCGCTCGACTTTCTCCCTGACACAGCAGAGATCCGGGCGGCTGAGTGGACCGTGGCGCCCGCTCCGGCTGACCTGCGAGACCGCCGCGTCGAGATCACCGGACCGACCGAGCCGAAGATGGCGATCAACGCGTTGAACTCGGGGGCTCGGGTTTGGCTGGCCGATTTGGAGGATGCGAATACGCCCCATTGGTCGAACGTCATCACCGGTCAGCTCGTCCTGCGTGACGCGGCCCGCCGGAAGCTGCGCTACGTGTCGCCCGACAGCCGGAACTACGAATTGCGGCCTGATCGCGAGCTTGCGGTCATGGTGGTGCGCCCGCGCGGCTGGCACTTCGACGAACAGCACGTGATCGTCGACGGCGTCCCGGCCGTAGCCGCGTTCGTCGATTTCGGCCTGCACTTCTTCCACAACGCCGCGGAATTACTGCAACGCGGCTCCGGTCCCTATTACTACCTGCCGAAGACGGAGAGCCACCTTGAGATTCGGCTCTGGAACGACGTGTTCACCTGGGCGCAGGAGCGGCTTGGCATCCCGTACGGCACCATCCGGGCGACGGTCCTTATCGAGACGATCACGGCCGCCTTCGAGATGAACGAAATCCTGTACGAGCTGCGTGATCATGCCAGCGGCCTCAACGCGGGGCGATGGGACTACTTGTTCAGCCTGATCA
>Ga0207678_10001277_pt1 | contig 23267 bp, 22 predicted proteins | sample KBSC63metaG_FD_184319 | JGI IMG/M metagenome (GOLD analysis project Ga0207678, IMG submission 184319) | Corn rhizosphere microbial communities from Kellogg Biological Station, Michigan, USA - KBS C6-3 metaG (SPAdes) (version 2) | ecosystem: Host-associated > Plants > Roots > Rhizosphere > Soil ... | reverse complement strand
CTCGATCGGCAAGCGATACCGGCGCCAGGACGAGATCGGCACCCCTTGGGGGATCACGATCGACGGTGAGACCGCCGACGACGACACGGTCACCCTCCGCGACCGCGACTCGCTGACCCAGGAGCGCGTCCCGATCGAGGGGCTCGCCGATCGCCTCCTCGCCAAGCTGGACGAGGACTGGCGGAGCCCGAAGCTGGCCTGAGGGCGGGCCAAGGGTTGTGCGATCGCCCCGGCGTATCGCTTTCGCGACGGATCCGGAGCGATCCTCGACTTCCGGGCATTGAGGGGTGACGTCCGAGCGGCCACGCTGGCCCGGTGCCCCGTGAACGCAACATTTCGGAACCACTGGTTCCGGTTCGTTACGTTCACCCGATCGACGCCGAGGTCGCGGCCCTCGCTGGTCGCCAGCACGGCGTTGTCTCCTCCTCTCAGCTTCAGGCTCTCGGCTTCACTGATCGCGCCGTCCGGAAGCGCTGCGCCGCCGGTCGCCTCCACCGCATCCATCGGGGTGTCTATGCCGTCGGCCATAGCCACCTGACCGTCCAGGGCCGATTGATGGCGGCGGTTCTCTTCGGTGGCCCTGAAGCCGCTCTCAGCCACAGGGCCGCAGGCGCCGAGTGGATGCTTCGGCGCTGGAGCGGGAGGCCGGCGATCACCGTCCCCTCACGGCGGCGACGATCCGGGCTGATTGAGATCCACTGCTCCGCGCTCCCCGCCGACGAGCGCACCGTCCTCGACGGGATCCCGATCACGACCTGGCCGCGCACACTCCTCGACCTCGCCACCGTCCTCGATCACGATGCCCTGATCCGGGCGCTCAACGAAGCGGACGCGCGAGAGCTCACCGATCCCCTCTCCCTCACTGCCCTCCTCGAGCGGCACCGTGGCGAGCGCGGCGCCGGTGCTCTGCGGCGAGCCCTCGACGAGGCGAGCCGGGGCCACGGCATAACCCGTGGGGAGCTCGAGGAGCGCTTTGCCGCCTTCGCCCGCCGCAGCGGGCTCCCGGTTCCGCTCCTCAACGCCCCGGTCCAGGCCGGCGACCGCCATTACTTCGCCGACGCGCTCTGGCCCGAAGCGCGGCTGATCGTCGAGCTCCAGAGCGTCCGCTTCCACGGGACCGCCGCGGCGATGAGCGCCGATGCCGAACGCACCCGACGCCTCACCCTCGCCGGCTACCACGTCGTCTACGTCACCTGGAGGCAGCTTGCCGGCCGCGCCGAGCGCGACGCGCTCGCCCGCGATCTGCGGACGATGCTCGGCCTGGCCCGCGCCTAGACCTGCGCGGCGACGATGCTGATCGCCAGGAAGATCGCGGCGGCGGCGGTGACGAGCAGCAATGTCCGCCCGCCACGGCCGCGGATCGTGAAGGCGAGGGCGAGAAACGCGGCGACCCCGGCGAGGACGGCGCCGATCCAGCCGGCCGCGATGACGACGGGCTTGATCGAGCCGGAGAAGTCGTAGCACTCGTAGACGCCGGTCACCTCGGCCCGGTTGACGTCCTCGCAGAGCTTCGTGTCGTTGACGTCGATCATGACCGCGACCGCGACGGCGCAGATGATCGCGAGGGCGAGGGCGAGGACCACCGCCCCGATCCGCAGACCGACGTTCGCCCTACCGTCGTCGCGCGGGCCCGACGGCGGCGGCGGGGCGGGATGCGGCGGCTCGCCTCCGGGCGGCGGCGTCGCCGACCCTCCCGGTGGCGGCGTCTGGGACGACTCCATCGCGGGCAACCTATTCGATCGCACGGATGGCTGCCCGCCGCGGTTTCCGGGATTGCTGTGTGACATCGGTCACGCAAGACTGGCTGGCTGGCCAGTCGCGGCGATATGCTGGACCGACCATCAATCGCGGCCGCGGGAACCGAGGTCGATGCGCCCGAGGAGGCTCGAATGTCAGTCGCTGAGCACAACCTGACCAGCCGGATCACCTACACGGACCTGTACCGGCGGTGGGAGCAGAACAACTGGTCCGCCATGGACCTCGACTTCAGCCGCGACAAGGAGGGATGGGACGGGCTGAGCGAGATCCAGCGCAAGTCGGCGCTCTGGATCTACTCGATGTTCTTCTTCGGCGAGGACTCGGTGACCGACAACCTCTCCCCCTACATCGACGCCGCCCCGCTCGAGGAGCAGAAGTACTTCCTGGCGAGCCAGCAGATCGACGAGGCGCGCCACGCGATCTTCTTCCACCGCTTCTTCAGCGAGGTGATCGGCGCCGGCGACGACATCGCCGCGACGCTCGCATTCACCGAGCAACACCTCGGCTGGGGCTACCGGCAGGTGTTCAACCGGCTCGACAAGATGGCCGACGAGCTGCGCCGCGACCGCTCGCTGCCGAAGTTCGCGCAGGCGATCACCCTCTACCACCTGGTCGTCGAGGCGGCCATGGCCCAGCCCGGTCAGCACTTCATCGAGGACTTCTTCGTCCGCGAGGGGACGATGCCCGGCTTCAGCGCCGGCATGGAGCACGTCTCCCGCGACGAGCAGCGCCACATCGGCTTCGGCGTCAAGGTCCTCAGCGAGCTCCTCGCCGAGTCCGACGAGTGCCGGGCCGCCGTCGACGAGCTGCTGACCGAGGTGATGCCGTGGCTCTCGTCGGTCTTCATCCCGCCCAACTGGGACCGCGAGTACACCCGCTGCTACGGCTTCGAGCTCGAGGAGATCGCCGCCTGGGGATTCAAGGCGGTCGAGATGAAGTGGAAGGCGATCGGCTATCCGATGCAGGAGATGCCGCCCGGCGTCGCCCCGATCGACTTCGAGCTCGAGCCGATCGATCGAGCGACGAACGTGATCAAGATGGCGCAGGCGGGCGTGATCGGCGAGCCCGGACAGGATCCGGACAGCTCGGCCGAGATCCAGCAGCTCTACTTCGACTCGGTCAGCCGTGCGGTCGACCCCTCGGTCGTCAACGGCCACGGGCCGTTCACGGTCCAGTGGCGGTTCAGCGACGCGCCCCCGTGGCACCTCGTCGTCGCCAACGGCTCGACCCGTGCCGAGCCGGGGGAGGTGGCCGACGCCAATGTCACTCTCGAGGCGAGCTGGCGTGACTTCATCGAGGTCAGCAAGGGCGCGGTGGCGCCGCCGCTCGCGCTCCTGCAGCGACGGCTCAAGCTCAGGGGCGGTCCCCGCAACCTGCTCACGTTCGCGAAGCTCTTCGGATAGCGTCGCGCCATCGTGAGCGTCGACGCCGTCCGCCCGCCCGACGAACGCTTCGCCGGGCTCCCCGGCTATCCCTGGGAGCCGCATTACCTCGAGCGCGATGGGCTGCGGCTCGCGCGGGTCGACGAGGGCGAGGGGCCGGCCGTCGTCCTCTTCCACGGCGAGCCGACCTGGTCGTACCTGTGGCGGAAGGTGATGCCGCCGCTGCTCGACGCCGGCTACCGCTGCGTCGCCCCCGACCTCCCCGGCTTCGGCCGCTCCGACAAGCCGACCGACCTCGGGTGGTACTCCTACGACCGCCACGTCGAGATCGCGGCCTGGATGCTCGAGCAGGCCGCCGTCCGCGACGCGACCTTCGTCGTCCACGACTGGGGCGGGCCGGTCGGGATGCGGATCGCCGCCGAGCACCCTGAGATGTGCTCGCGGATCGTCGTCATGGACACCGGCATCTTCAACGGCCGCCAGCGGATGACCGACGCCTGGAAGGCGTTCCGCGACTTCGTCGAGCGGACCGAGGACCTGCCGGTCTCCTTCCTCGTCAAGGGCGCCTGCGCGATCGAGCCCGACGATGCGGTCGTCGCCGCCTACGACGCCCCGTTCCCGACTCCCGCCTCGAAGGCGGGGGCGCGGGCGTTCCCGCTGATGCTGCCGACAAGCCCCGACGATCCCGGGGCCGCCGCCGGCCAGGCCGCGGCCGACGGGATCGCCGCGCGGCGGCTGCCTTCGCTCTGCCTCTGGGCCGACTCCGACCCGATCATCCCGCTCGCGACCGGCCATGCCGTCGCCGAGCGCCTCAACCTGAGCCCGCCGGAGACGATCGCGAACGCCTCCCACTTCCTCCAGGAGGACCAGGGGGAGCAGATCGGCGAGCGGATCGCCGCCTGGCTCGGCGAGCAGCGCTCCTAGGCGCCCCGGAACGCAAACGGGGCGGCCATCGTGGCCGCCCCGTTCGTCAAACCTGGATCAGCGATCCGGGCTACTTCTTCTGCTTGCACTTCGACTTGGTCGTGGCCTTCGTCGGCGTGTGATCCGTGTTCGGGCCGCTGTTGTACGTCGACCGCGCTCCGAACGTCATGTTCTTCTGCTTGCAGCGGGCCTGGACGTACTTGCCGTGCTTGACGGTCGTCTTGAACGTCTTGATCCCTCCGGCAGCGAGTACCGGCACCGTGACGTCGAGACTCGGGCCGTTGCTGAGCGACGCCTTCTGGTTCTTCGTCAGCTTGCCGACGAGGACCGCGGTGATCGGCAGGGCCTGCACCCGGGCGTGGAGGAAGAGCGTGTTCTTCTTCTGGCCGTTGAACGCCGTGACCACGACGGTGAAGTCGGTGAAGCCAACCGCCGAGCCGACCCTCTGGATCGCACCCGTCTTCTTCGGGAAACCAGGCCCCGGCTGCTCACCAACGCTGACGATCGACTTCTTGCCACAGAGGTTAGTGGCCTGCTCCGTCGTCGTGTTGGCGAGCGCAGCTTCGCTGACCTTGCAATGCGGAGCCGCGCTCGTGTCGAACTTCATGTTCTTCGGGAAGTCGACGATCGTCCGCGTCGCCGCGGGCGGCTGATTCTGGAACTCCGGTGGCGAGTCACCCGCCTGGTCGTTGTTCTGCGTCTCGATCGCGATCGCGATCGTCGCCGGCTTGTACTTCTTCTTCGACAGCTTCTTCGGTGTCAGCTTGGCGTTGATCGACTGAACATCGGCGCCTGCGACGGCAACGTTCAGACAGGCCAGAGCCATGAAGGCTGCCAAAGCTCCTGCTAGGTACTTACGCATTCTTCCTCCTGTAGTGGGCTATCGGGTACGGGCCCTACAGCCCGCGGGTGGCGGCCTCAGGGAGGCCTCCTGGTCAGCCGGGCACTGAGAGGCACTCACGCCGGCTGCTCTCCTCCAACAATCCTAACGGCAATAAGTTGCGCCGGGCCCGATCCCGGCGGCTGGCGCCTCAGCGCTGGGCGTTGACGTGCGGGTAGTAGGTCTGCTCGTCGGGAGGGCCGCCGATCGAGTTGACCTTGCCCTGCTGGCGACACGGCGGCGCGGCGACGGCGTCGGTGTTGGTGGTCCCGATGCCCCCCAGCGCGTAGAACTGGGTGCGATCCCAGAGGTCGTTCGAGAAGTCGCCCTGCTCGAATGTCGCGGTCAGGCCACCGGCGCAGTGGGCGGTGAAGAAGCTGTCGAGTCCCTGGGCGAGCTTCGTGTACCCGCCGGGCTTCACGTAGGCGTTGAACCGCGAGGTCTTGTAGGGGCTCGGCGGCGAGCCGAGGACCGCCGGCCCGAGCGGCCCGGTCGCGCGCAGGTACTTGAAGGCTGTCTGCAGGCCGACCGGGGTGCTTTCTGCATTCAGCGCCGATGACGTGTTGCCCAGGAACGCCGTCACCTCGTGCTTGTAGCGGTCGATCGTGTCGACGACCGGGATCAGCTGATCGAAGAATGGGTCGAGGCGGCCGAGGAACGGCGGCAGATCGTCGTCGAGCACCGTCCGCAGCGAGCTGAAGCCCGGCTCGGCCCGCTGGATCACCGGGCGCAGGCCGGTGAAGAACCGCTTCAGCTCGGGCGAGAGTCGCTTCAGCGCCAGGAACGTGCCGCTGAGCTGCCGGGCGACCGGCCGAAGCTGGGTGACGAGTGGGTTCGTGTCGGCCGAGAACTTGTCGAGGCGCTCGAGCGTCAGCTTCGACTCGTCGAGGAAGGTCGGCAGCACCTGGAAGAGCTGGCGGATCTCAGTGTCGCGGGCGGCCGTCGTCGAGAACACCGACTCGGTGTTCTGGATCAGCGAGCGGAGTTGGCCGGGCTGCTTGCTGATCGCGTCGAAGGTGGCGCCGCCGTCGGCGAGGAGCTTCTTGACCGCGAGCCGCTGCGAGTCGAGGATCCGGAGCAGGTCGTCGGCCCGCTCGGCGAACGGGTCGAGGTTGCCGAGTGCGGCATTGAGGTCGGCGCCACGACCGCGGAAGGAGACGGCGGCATCGGCCATCCAGGTCTGGAAGGCCGCCCGCGTCGGCTCGTCGAACGCCCGGAAGATCTCGTCGAGCTGGACTGCGTCGGAGACCTGGCCTACGGGCAGCGTCCCGCCCTCGGGCAGCGGCGGCGCGTCCTTGTTGCCCGGCGTCAGCTCGACGTAGGTCTCGCCGAGCAGCGTCTTCTGACGCAGCATCGCCTTCGTGTCCGAGGGGATCGGCGCGTACTTGGGGTCGATCTCGAGCGTCGTGTCGGCGAGGCCGTCATCGCCGAGCTCGATTGCCTTTACCTTGCCCACCGAGACCCCGGAGATCCGCACGTCGGACTCGACCGCGACCTGGCTCGCCTCGTCGAAATGGACGTCGACCCGGTAGCTCTTCGACTTCAGCGGAATCGGTCCGCCGAAGGCGAGCCAGAGGAAGAGGAGGAGGCCGAAGCAGGACAGCGCGAAGCCCGCTGCGATCGCGATTCGGCCGAATGTCGGTGGGCGTGTTTCCATCAGTCGTCGCTAGGGGGCGCCATCGGTCGTGGTCGTCTCGGTGGCGCTGCCCGGCTCGGCCGTCGTCGGATCGACGGTGCTCCCGTCGGGCGCCGTGGTATCGGTGCTCATCGTCTCGTCGGTCGTGGTGGTCGTGCTCGTTGTCTCGTCGGTCGTCTCATCCGTCGTCGTGGTCGTCGAACCATCGCCGCTCGGGCCCTCGGCGCTGCCCTCCCCCTTGACCGGGAAGAGATCTGGGCAGATCTCGTCTGTCGTGGGCAGCCGGACGAGGTCGCGGGCGGTTCCGATCGACGGCAGCCGCAACCCGACGTTGTCGGCGAGGAACGACGTCGTGCAGGTGTAGGTGAACAGGCCTCGCAGGACCGGGCCGAGACCGTCCTGGGTGAGCATCCCGGCGTTGGTGTTGTGGTTCAGCCAGCTCAGGTAGAAGAGGTAACCCTCGCCGCTGCCCGGAGGGTTGTAGCCGAGGGCGTTGACGACCTGGTTGAGCTCCGTGAAGCCACCCTGGAGCTGCTTAGAGGACTGCTCGAGCGGGTCGGCGGCGCGGCGAACGTCACCGACCACCGTGTCGACCTTCTGCGTGAACGGGCGCAGCTGGGTGCGGATCGTCGGCTCGGTCTTCCGGAAGAACGGCCGCAGCGCCCGCAGTGCCGGGCCGAGCGCCCGCGCCTGCGGGGTCAGGTCGGTCAGCGCCGGCCCGAGCTGGCCCGAGAGGGTCGCGCCGGCGTTGAGGGCACCGCGGGTGGCGTGCAGGGCGCCCGGCAGCTCGCGGAGGGTCTCGCGGAGCTTCGCCTCCGACTCCGCGAACGCTCCGAAGACCTGGTTCTGCGAGTCGACGAACCCGGTCAGGTTGGTGTCCGACTTCGCGAGCTCCTCGGCGATCAGCTTGAAGTTGGTGATCACGTGGCGGAGGTTCTCGCGACGCTTGGCGATCGCTCCGTTGATCTTCGCGATGTCGCGCACGGTCGGATCGAGCCGGCGCAGGACCTGCGCGAAGTTCTGGCTCTTCTCGCGTGAGCCGAACGCCTGCGCGCCGCCGGCAAGCAACAGCCGCAGATAGGCACGGGTGTCGCCGTCGAGCGAGGCGAGGATCTGGTCGGGGTTGACGTTCGGCTCCGAGTTGGCGAGCGGGATCGTGTAGCCCTCGGGGATCTCGCCCTGCTCGGTGCCGGCGTCGAGCTCGATCGTCATGTCCTGGAGGCCCGTCCGCGGGCGCAGCAGCGCCGAGGCGTCCGGATGGATGAGCTGGGCGAACTCGGGATCGACCTGCATCGTCACGACGGCGACCCCGTTCTCGAGATCGACGCTGGTGACGTCGCCGATCTCGACGCCGGAGAGGTTCACGGTCTGCCCCTGTCCCGGCGTCACCGCCTGCGCGGTCTGGAACTCGGTCTTCAGCTCGAAGCGGTCCTCGCCGAGGAACGGGAACCAGGACGGCAGCGCGGTGCTCTGCTGGGAGAGGATCACGAACAGCGCCAGCAGGCCGATCGCCCCGAGGACGAGAATCGCGATGAAGTCGCGCGTGTATGTCCGCAGCGCCTTCTTCACGGTCCCGGGAACGGTGTAGTGGGCGCGGCCGGGGCGCCGACGGCGGCCTGCGGCCCGTTCAGGTTCGGCGGGTCGCTCTTGAAGCACGGAACGTCGGTCCGCACCGGTGGCGCCTTCGAGGGCTTCAGCGGCTGGGTGCCGGTCGGGGCGGCTATCGCCCGCCCGTAGTTGACGTTGTCGTTGGGAGGCAGCCCATCGGGGATGTCGGCACCGACCTCGTAGGGACCGCCGCCCGGCTGGACGCGGAGGAACTGGCCATTGCCGTCGAAAGTCGCTCCCTGTCCGGCCTGCCCCGCCGTTCCGTAGAGGAACTCGCGGAAGGTCGACTGGCCGGTCGCGAAGTCGTCGGTGATCACCTGATCGCCGGTCGGGGTGAGGACCTGTGACTGGCAGCGGCTGAAGCGACCGAGCTGGAGCAGCAGCCCGCTCAGGTTGGCGGTGCCCTGCGAGAGCACCGGCGTCGAGGCGTGGAGGTCGTCGACGATGCCGCCGAGCTCGTTCCCCTGGACGAGCTTGTCGGCCTGGCGCAGCCACGGCGTCCCCGCCCGGATCGTCCCCGGCAGCTCCTTGACGCTCGGAGTCAGCTCGCGGGCGAAGGCACGCAGCGGCGGGAACGCGGAGTTGATCTTCGGCAGGTCGCGCTGCGCCTGCTCGACGGTCGGGGCGAGCTCGGCGAGCGTGTCCTGGAGGCTCCGCGACTCGGCGGCGAGCGCGCCGGTCGTGATCGAGAAGTTCGTGACGAGGTCGCTGAGCTGGCTCTCGCGGCTGGCGAGCTGCTGGAAGACGCTTGCGCTCGACTTGATCAGGCCGCGCAGGTCACCGGCCTGCTCGCCGAGCAGCGCCTGGCTGACCTGCGAGGAGCTCTTGCCGGCCCGACCGCCGTAGTTGAAGCTCTGGTTGAGCGCCTCGGCGCCGGAGAGGCCCTGGACCTCGGGATCCATGCCGACGTCCATCGCCGCCGTCGGCTTGTCGTCGAGGGCCGAGCCGTAGCCCTCGAGGAAGTCGCCGAGGTTCTTGCGGTCGGGGCGCTGCAGGGCGGTCAGCACCTGGTCGAGCTGGACGGCGGTCGCCGTCTGGCTGACCGGGATGTCGCCGCCGTCGGGCAGGTCGGGCGCGCTCGGGCTGCCCGGCCGGAGGTCGAGGAAGTAGTTGCCGCCGAGGAACAGGCGCGGGCGGATCGTGATCCGGGCGTCGTCGTGGATCGGCAGGCCCTCGGAGTCGACCGTGAACGTGACCTTCGCGTTGTCGCCGTCGGCCTCGACGTTGGTCACCTTGCCGACGTTGACGCCGGCGATCCGCACCGGCGCCGTCTCGCGCAGCGTCGTCGCGTCGCGGAACGTCGCCGTCGCGGTGTAGCCGGGGCTGCTCCACGGCAGCTCCTTGGTGTACGCGAAGTAGGTGAGGATCAGGATCACGATCAGGACCAGCACCCCGGTCTTGAAGAAGCTCAGGCCGAGCGGCGGGCGGTGGTAGATGCCCTCGTTGAAGTCCCGGGTGGCACCCGGCTTCGGGCGGCGCGAGCGGGCCATCACCCACCGCCTCCCTTGCGGAGCTGGAAGCCGATCTGGTCCTCGGTCTGGATCCCCTGATTGCCGGGGGCGTTGCCGATCACCTGCCGGCCCGTCAAGTACGGCTCGTTGCCGGCCTCGCACTCGGTCGGGTTCTGACCCGGCGACGCGGTGTTCGGGTAGGGGTTGACGTGGAGGAAGTTGCGGACATCGGACCCGCCGCCGTTCGCCGGCGCCGACGACGGGCTGCCCTCGCTGTTCGGCCCCGTCGGCGTGTCGACGGCGCCGCCCCGCTGCCAGTTGCCGTGACTGTTGCCCTGGTCGGCGGAGCTCGCCGCGTTGCGGAACAGCAGCGTCGCGTAGTTGCAGACCGTCTGCGCCGGGGCGATGAACTTGAGCGGCGGGCCGAGCGACTCGGAGAGGTCGATCAGCCGGCCGATTCCCTCGCGGACGTCGCCGTTGTCGTTGAAGCGATGCAGCGCGGCGGCCGTGGGCGGAAGCTGGTCGTTGAGCTGCGGGGTCGCGCGCAGCACCGGAACTCCGACCCGCAGGGCCGAGGCGATCGTGTCGGCGGAAACCGCGGCGGCCGCCGTGCCCGGCTGGAGGTCGACGAACAGCTTTCGCGAGTTGACCAGGAACCCGCGGATCCGCGGCAGCGTGTCGCTGGCGGTCTGCAGCGTCACCGGGGTCTTCGAGATCGTCTCCTGCAGGTACGGGCGGGCGATGTCGGCGAACGCGGCGAGCGTCGTGTCGAGGTCGACGAACATCTGCGCCTGCGTCTGCGCGACCGGGGCGACCTCTGCGGCCGACTGCTCGAGGGCGGAGAAGAACGGCCCGATCCCCGTCTGCGGGTCGGAGATGTCACGCATCACCCGCTCGAGCCGCGGCAGCAGCGGCTTCAACGCGCCGATCGCCGTGTTGATGTTCGGGCCGCGGCCGGCGAGCGCGTTGCCGAACTCGGTCAGGTTGTCCTGGATGTTCTCCGCGGTCGGCTTGTCGAAGGTCGAGAGGAACTGGTCGAACTCGACCGGCTCCGGGTGTGCCGCCGAGAGCGGCAGCACCGATCCGGCCGCGTAGCCCTTGTCGGAGGTGCCGCGGGTGATCTGCAGGTACTTGAGGCCGAGCGCCGAGCGCGAGCGGATGATCACGCTCGAGTCGACCGGCAGCGGCTCGACCGACTTGTCGAGCTTCAGGGCGAGCTGGGCCGCGTAGGTCCCGTCGTCCTCGGCGACCGGCGTGATCGACTCGACGACGCCGACGCGGACGCCGCCGATCCGCACCTCGTTGCCGGGGACGAGCGCCGCCGCGTTCGGCACCTGAGCGGTGAGCCGGTAGGACTGCACGAACGGCAGCCCGTTGTTGGCGTTGTAGGCGAGGAAGACGGCGAGGATCGTGATCAGCACGGCGAGCGCGCCGATCACGGTCGGGTTGCGGAACGCCGCGTTCAGAGGTGACTGCCGGCGCCGCATCAGTTACCGCTCCCGATCAGGAAGTTGAGGAGGTCCTTGGTGCCGCTGGCAGCGGCATCGGAGCGCTCGAGGGCCCTCTCGTCGACCCCGTTGGCGACGTCCTTCTTGTCGATCCCGTTGAGGTCGAGCGCCGAACTGGTCCCCGGGCCGACCCATCTTCCGTCACAGCCGACCGCCGGGCTGGTCACGTAGTCGACGCAGTTCGTGATCTGGATCTGCGTGAGCAGGAAGTGTCCGAGGTCGTCGAAGCCGTTGAACGAGTTCGAGGCGTTGAGGATGAACTTGGTCAGGTCGTCGATCCCGCCGGTCCGCCGCAGCGTCATCAGCAACTGGTTGAGGTTGCGGGCGCCGGGGATCGACTTGACGCCGGCCTTGCGGAGCTGGCGGATCACCGGCGAGGAGGCGGCGAGGTCGTCCTGGCTGGCGGCGGCGTTGTCGCCGAGGTTGGCGACCGAGACCGTCGCCGCCCGCGAGAACGGGCGCAGCAGCTTCGTAGCGTCGGTCAGGCCGGGGGCGGCCTTGCGGAGGTTGACCGCGACCGGCGTCGCCTGCTCGGCGAAGCCGCGCAGCTGGATCATCGTGCTGCGCAGCTCGCGGAGCGCGTTCGGGAACTCGTTGAAGCCGGCGACGATGTCGTCGCGACGCTCGGCGGCGGCGCTGCCGGCCGTCGCGGCGTTGCGGATGAAGCCGGCGAGGTGCTGGCGCTGCGCGGCGAGCGGGGTCAGGATCGTGTCGCTGTCCCTGGCGAGCTGAGCGAGCTGCTTGTTCTGCGCAGCGAGCGTCGCGAGGACCTTGTCGGTCTCCTGCAGCGCCGGGTCGGCGCGACGGACCACGGCGGCGAGGTCGGGACCGCGGGCGGCGAGTCCGGCGCCGAGGTCGTTGAGGATCAGGCGGAAGCGATCGACCTCGGGCTCCCGGGTGATGTTCTGGACGAGGTCGAGGTCGATCTGCTTGCCGTTGTTCTCGAGCGGCAGCCGGTATTCGCCGGCACCGGTTTCACCGTCGGGGATCTGCTCGAGCGCCGGCGGCGACTGGCTGCCCGGCGCGCGCGGCTGCGTCGGCTCGCATTCGACGTACTTCTCGCCGAGCAGCGACTGCGGCCGGATCAGGCAGGAAGCGTCGCTCAGGAAGTTCTGGAAGCCCGCATCGGTGATGCTGAGCACGGCCACCGCCTTGCCGGGGTCCTCGTCGCCGTTTCGCTTCACCGCCTCGCCGGGCAGCGAGACCGTGACGTCGTCGACGGAGCCGACCGTCGCGCCGGCGATCCGGACGTCCTCGCCGTTGACGAGGAAGCCGGCGTTGTCGAAGTAGGCGCGGACCTTGTAGTCGCCGCCGCCGTCACCTTCGCCGGAGGCGGTCGCGGCGATCAGCGCCGCGACGACGCCGAGACCGATGACTATGGCCAGGATCCGTCTCATGGGCCGGGCAGCGGGCCGGGCGGGAGCCAGCCCGGGTTGCAGTCGGACGGGGTCAGGTCGCTGTTCGGCCAGGCCGGGCCGACGAACGGGTTCGAGTTGTCGGGGGCCGGCGCGGACCCGCCGCCGGGGCAGCGCTCGTTGCCCGCGGGCGGAGTCACGTAGGGCAGCGCGTTGGCGGCCGGATACTGCGGCGGCGGGCCGGTGTAGGCGGCCTGGTAGTGACCGGTCAGGACATTCGTCGCGGTGTTGTAGTCGAAGGTGTTCACACCAGCGGGCTGGACGCGGGCGTAGTGGCCGTTGCCGTCGTAGTAGGCGGACACCGCGCCGAACTTCGAAAGCCACGAGAGGATGTCGGGCGTATAAGGGCGCAGGAAGGTCAGATCGTCCTGGGAGACGTTCATCGCCCTGATCGAGGCGGGGAGCGCACCGCCGGCGCGCTGCTTGACCGTCGGCAGCTTCTTCAGCGTGTCGGCGAGGTCGTTGTTCTGGCCCGGCAGGCGGGCGATGTCGGCGAGCTTCGTGAAGATCGGGACGCTGTCGTTAGCGACCGAGGCGGTCTTGCGGAGGAACGGCGCCGCGTGGCGCGTCGCCGGATAGGAGGCCTTGACGAGCGGGTCGAGGTCGTCGAGCGTCGCCCTCAGGTTGACGTAGGTCGTGTTCGTCTCGCGCAGCGTCTCCGGGAGCGCCGCCAGCGATCGGTCGAGGTCGTCGTTGCGGGAGCTGATCGCCGCCAGCGTCTGGTTGGCGGTCGCGATCAGCGAGGTCAGGTCCTGGCGCCGGTCGGCGAGGGCTCCGAACGTCTGCGAGCCGGAGACGAGGAAGCGGGAGAGCGCGACCGAGTCGCTCGAGAGCTCCTCGAAGAGCTTCGCGGACGTGCTCAGCGACGGGTTCAGGAACTTGTAGGCGCGGTTCGCGAGGACGCCCTTGCCGGCATAGATCCCGGCGTTGCCGCGGATGAACTTCTGCAGGGCGGCGCGGACGCGGGGGGTGAAGATGTCGAAGAGCTGGTCGACGTCGACCGGGGTGGTCGTGTCCTCGCCGCTGATCGTCGAGTCGTCCTTCAGCTCCGGCGAGTTGTTCGGGCCCGGCGTCAGCGAGACGTAGCGGTTGGCGACGCCGGAGAGCGAGGTCTGGCGGATCAGCGCGGTGGTGCCCTCGCGCAGCGGTTCGTCCATCGTCACCCTCACCGCCGCCTGGTTGTCGTCGGTCAGGTCGATCGAGTCGACCGAGCCGACGCGCTGGCCCGCGGTCAGGACCTCGTTGCCGGGGACCAGCTGGCCGCCGGTCTGGAACAGGAACGTGTAGCGGTGGCCGCCGTCGCCGCCGAGCAACAGCACGACGACGACCGCGATCGCGACCAGGACCGCGGCCACGGCGGCGATCCGGGCCGGCGTCGAGGCGCCCCGGTCGCCGCGTACGTTCGGGAAGGAAGACGCCGGCGTCGCCGTGGCGCGCCGGTCCTCCCCACGTTTGCTGCTCAACGCTTGGGCCTCACTCGCTCTCCTGACAACCCCCGGAGTGGGCAAGCCTATCGGGACGACTGGCGGCTGGCCACCGGCAACCGGCTCCGGCAAGCCATTCCACGGTGTTCAACCGGCGACGAACAGCTGGCGCGCCGTCGCCCGCCCGGCCGCGAGCACCTCGGACTGGTCGCGAACGGGGTCGGAAAGCGCCTGGACGGCCAATCCGTCGGCGATCGCGAACAGGTACGAGACCGTCGCCTCGGCCCCGAATCGGAGCGCGATCGCCCCCTCGGCCTCCTTCTCCTCGAGCGCCCGGGCGACGTGATCGCGGGACTTCCGGAACAGCGCCCCGACCTCGCGGCCGATCTCCTCGTTGCGGCGGCCGGCGGCGAACAGGTCGAAGAGGACGATGAAGAACCCCGGGTCGTTCTCGATCAGGTCCATCAGGCTCGAGACGAGGACGTCGAGGACGCCGTCGACGTCGCCGGCAGCGCGCAGCGGCTCGTCGAGCATCTCGACCCGGTTCTCGCTGTCCCGCCGGACGACCTCGACGAGCAGCCGCTCCTTGGTGCCGAAGTAGTAGTGGAGGAGCCCGCGGCTGACGCCCGCCTGGGCGGCGACGTGCTCGAAGGTCGCCCCGGCGATCCCCCGCTCGGCGACCGCATCGCGCATCGCGTCGACGATCCGGCCGGCGCTGTCGCCGCTCAGCTCACGCGTCACTCCGGCTCTCCCCGGCCGGGGCCCTCGGGACCGGCCCGCGAGAGGTCAGGACGACGAAGAGGGCGTGGAGGTCGTCGAGGTGTACTCGAACTCCTCCTCGGCGCCGAAGAGCTGGTCGAGGACGGCCTTGCGGATGTCCTCGCTCAACGCGATCGCGAGGACGGCGCCGATGAACGCGATGAACAGCAGCTTCAGGAACGGATGGCCGCTCTTCGGCCGCTTCTCAGGCTCGCGCAGCGCCTCGGACGCGGCGCGGAGCGACTCGCTGGCGCTCTTGAGATCACGCTGCAGGCGCTTGTCGTCGAGGAGCGATGACGGCTTCTTGGCTCCGGAGGCGCGCTCGTAGGCATGGCGGCCTGACTCGTAGGCTTCGCGCAGGTTGTCGCGGAGCTCCTCGTCCTCGATCAGGCGCTGGACGTAGGGGCGCGCGTTCTCGTAGGCGCTGCTCGCCTTGTCCTTCGCTCGCGTCTTGGTCGACATTCGATCGCTCCTCTCGGTTCCCAAGTGCTGTTCCCGGCCAGCATATCCGCCAAACGGCTCAGCGCTTCCGCGAGCGGGCCGGCTCGAGCGCCGCCGCCAGGGCCGGCGCCGCCTCGCTCACGTAGACGAACTCGAGGTCGCCCCGCTCGCTCTCGGGGATCTCGAGGATCTCGCCTTCGTTGCGGTCGGGGACGATCACCCGGTTGATCCCGGCCCGCTGCGCCGCCAGCGACTTCTCCTTGAGCCCGCCGACCGGCAGCACCTGGCCGCTCAGCGTGATCTCGCCGGTCATCGCGACGTCGTTGCGGACCGGGCGGCCGCTGAGCAGCGACGTCAGCGCCGTCAGCATCGCGACGCCCGCCGAGGGTCCGTCCTTCGGGACCGCGCCCGCCGGCACGTGAAGGTGGATGTCGTGCTCGCCGAACCACTTCGCCGGATCGATCTCGAGCTCGGGGAGGAACTCGGCAGCCTCGCCGCGGAGCAGCGAGAGCGCCGCCTGCGCCGACTCGCGCATGACGTCGCCGAGCTGGCCGGTGATCGTCAGCTTGCCGGTCCCCGGCATCGCCGTCGCCTCGATGAAGAGGACCTCCCCGCCGACCGGGGTCCAGGCGAGGCCGGTGGCGACGCCGGGCCGGCGCGTCCGCCGCCGTGCCTCGGAGAAGAACAGGCGCCGGCCGAGGAGCTCGCGGGCGAGCTTCGCGGAGACGGAGCGGCGTCCGGTCGAGCCGCCCTCGGCGATCTGCCGGGCGAGCTTGCGGCAGACGGTGCCGATCTGGCGCTCGAGGTTGCGGACGCCCGCCTCCCGCGTGTACTCCTCGATGATCGCCCGCAGCGCCGCGTCGCTGAACTGGGCCTGGGTCGCCTTCAGGCCGTTCTCGCGGACCTGGCGGGGGACGAGGTAGCGGCGGGCGATGTGGAGCTTCTCGTCGACCGTGTAGCCGAACAGCCCGATCACCTCCATCCGGTCGCGGAGCGGCGGCGGGATCGGGTCGAGGACGTTCGCTGTGGCGATGAAGATGACCTCGGAGAGGTCGAAGTCGAGGTCGAGGTAGTGGTCGCGGAAGGAGTCGTTCTGGGCCGGATCGAGGACCTCGAGCATCGCGCTGGCCGGATCGCCGCGGAAGTCGGCGCCCATCTTGTCGATCTCGTCGATCATGAAGACCGGGTTGCGGGAGCCGGCGTCGCGGAGCGCCCGGATGATCGTGCCCGGCATCGCCCCGACGTAGGTGCGCCGGTGGCCGCGGATCTCCGCCTCGTCGCGGACGCCGCCGACCGAGATCCGCTCGAAGCTGCGGCCGAGGGCGCGGGCGATCGAGCGGCCGAGGCTCGTCTTGCCGACACCGGGCGGGCCGACGAAGCAGAGGATCGGGCCGGCCGACTCGGGCCGGAGCTTGCGGACTGCGAGGTACTCGAGGATCCGGTCCTTGATCTGCTCGAGGTCGTAGTGGTCGGCGTCGAGGACCTCGCGCGCGTGCTCGATGTCGAGGTCGTCCTCGGTCCGCTCGTTCCAGGGCAGGTCGAGCATCCAGTCGAGGTAGGTGCGGATCACCCCGTACTCGGCGGCGGCCGGCGGCAGCCGCTCGAGCCGGCTGAGCTCGCGATCGGCCGCCTTCAGCGCCTGCTCGGGCAGCCCAGCCGCCGCGATCCGCTCGCGCAGCTCGTTGACCTCGGCCTGCTGCTCGTCGCCCTCGCCGAGCTCGGCCTGGATCGCGCGGAGCTGCTCGCGCAGGAAGTACTCGCGCTGCCCCTTCTCCATCCCCTCCTGGACCTGCGACTGGATCTCGGAGCCGAGCTGGATCACCTCGAGCTCGCGGGCGAGGATCTCCGAGAGGCGACGGAGCCTGGCCCCGACGTTGACCTCCTCGAGGATCTCCTGCTTCTCCTCGGCCGGGATCCGCAGCGCGCCGGCGATCAGGTGGGCGAGCGCCGAGGGGTCGTCGACGTTGGTGACGGCGAGCTGGAGCTCCTCGGGCAGGTACGGGATCTCCTCGATGATCTCGCTGAAGGTGCGCTGGACGTTGCGGGTCAGCGCCTGCAGCTCCGGGCCCGAGTCGACGACGTCCGGCATCTCCTCGACCGTCGCGATCAGGTAGGGCTTGGTGGCGACGAATCGCCCGAGCCGGACGCGCTTGGTGCCCTGGACGAGGATCCGGATCGAGCCGTCCGGGACCTTCAGCATCCGCGCCACGACGCCGGCCACGCCGACCCGCTCGATGTCGTCGGGGCCGGGCTCGTCGAGCTCGGGGTCCTTGGAGGCGACCATGACGAGGGCGCGATCGCCGGAGAGGACGTCGTCGATCAACTTGATCGAGCGCACCTGGCCGACCGCGAGCGGCGTCAGCGTCCCCGGGTAGGTGACCATGTCGCGAAGCGGCAGGATCGGCAGCGCCGCGGGCAGCTCGCCGCCCTGCGCGATCGCGTCCTCGATCTCCTCGGAGGTGACGACCTCGATCGGCGCGCCGCCGCCGACGTCGCCCTCGAGCTCGATCGGCCCCACCTTCGGGTTGCCGGCGGCGCTCACTCGGCGGGCTGCTCGATCGGGACCCGGCGGGCCGTGGAGTCCGGCAGCCGGATCGGCAGCTCGACCCTGAGCAGTCCTTCGGCGAACGTCGCCCGGGCCTCCTCGGCCTCGATGTCGACGCCGAGCTCGACCGCGCGCCGGAAGCTCCCGGTCGGGATCTCGACCTGCTGGTAGGCCCGCCCCTCGGTCCGCCGGACCGGGCGCTTGCCGGAGATCACCAGCATCCGTCCCGAGACCTCGATGTTGACGGCGTCGCTGCCGACTCCGGCGAGGTCGGCGACGACGACCGCCTGCGGCCGCCGCTCGCCCTCTTCTCGTCCCTTGTCGCAGTAGTAGACGTCGACGCGGGGGCGGAAGTCGCTGCCGGCGGCGGCGGAGCGGACCGGCGCCCAGCTCTCGCCGAGCAGCTCCTCCATGTCGCGGCGCATCCGCTCGATGTTGACCACCATTGTCCGCTGACGGGCCACTGCGAGCAGACTAGATGATCGATTCCGGTTGCCCGCCTCGTCTAGCTCGTCGAGTAGGCGGCGCCTTCGGCGGCGATCTCGACCGGGCCGGCGAAGCCGGCGCGAGCCTCGGCGAGCGCGTGCGTGGGATCGAGCTCGTCGGAGATGTGGGTGAGGACGAGCCGCCGGACGCCGGCGCTAGCGGCGAGCTCACCGGCCTCGCGGGCGCTCATGTGCCCGCGCTCCTCGAGCGGTGCCGGGTCGGGCTCGACGAGGGTCGCCTCGGCGATCAGCACGTCGGCCCCGCCGGCGAGCGCCGTCAGCCGGTCCGAGTAGCGGCCGTCGGCGCCGAAGACGATCCGCCCGCCGCCCGGCCCGGTGAGCTCGACCGCGTGGGTCGGGCCGATATGGGGCACGGCGTGGGGGCGGATCGCGATCCCGGCCGCTTCGAGGTCGGCCCCCGGCTCGTACTCCTCGATCGCGAAGGCGCGCTCGATCAGGTCCTCGCTGTCCCAGGTGCCGACGAGCCGGCGGAAGAAGGAGCCGGCGCCGCTCGGCGCCAGCAGCCTCGGCCGGCGCGTCCCGGCGTCGGGACCGACCGTGAGCGCGTACGCGAACGGGATGAGGTCGAGCAGGTGGTCGGCGTGGAGGTGGGAGATCACGACCGCCTCGATGTCGCGGTAATCGCGGCGGACGCGGAGCTTCCCGAAGACGCCGTTGCCGCAGTCGAGCAGGAATGTTGGTGCATCAGGGTCGTCGCCGGCCTCGACGAGATAGCCGCTACAGGCGCCGCCCGCGTCGGTCCAGGCCGGCGACTTGCCGAGCACCGTGAGCTTCATCGCTACGCGGCGAGCGGCTGTGGCTCGGTGTCGAGCGTCGCCCCCTCGGCGCCGATCAGGAGCATCGGCTGGGCCGGCGGCGTCAATCCCTGCGGCGAGTCGGGGCGGAAGGTGGTGCAGGGCTCGCCGAGCTCGAGGGCGCAGAGCATCCGGACCCCGAAGTAACACGACTCACAGCTCGGCTTCGCCTTCGCGCGGCGGCTGCGGCCGGTCTTCGTGGGTGCTGCGCTGGTCGGCAATTCGGTCTCCCTGTTGGTGTGGTCGAGGCAGCGGTCAGGATGGCACTCCCGGATCGCATGCGCACGGCGTCGCACCGCAAACAGCGGCAATGCATACCCAGAGCCGTTCGCCGCAAAACCCGCATTCACGCTCGGCTTCCCCGCAGTTTGGGCGATCGCGCCGGGGAGGATTCGCGACCGCGGCGGCGTCGCTGCGGCGCATGCCCGCCGTTTTGGGCGACGACGGGCAGCCCACTACAATCGTGAGTGATGTCAGCGGAGCAGCGAACCGATCGCCTGAGCGCGTCGCCGCCACTCTTCGAGAGTCGCTTCCTCGACTTCTTCTCGCGGGTTCACCCGTCGATCCCGGCGATCATCTTCGTCCCGGTCGTGATCATCGGTCTGTGGGCGGGGCTCGACCGCGGCTACGACGTCCTCCAGGTCGCCGGGCTGTTCCTCGCCGGCCTTTTGATCTGGACGTTCAGCGAGTACTGGCTGCACCGTCTCGTCTTCCACTGGGAGCCCGATCACCCGCTCGGCAGCCGGCTCCACTTCATCATGCACGGCGTCCACCACGAGCACCCCAACGATCCGCTCCGGCTGGTCATGCCGCCGGCGGTCAGCATCCCGCTCGCGGCCCTGTTCTTCGGGCTGTTCGCGCTGATCTTCGGGACGTCCGCGGCATATCCCCTCTTCTCGGGTTTCATCGCCGGCTATCTCACCTACGACTACACCCACTTCCACCTTCACCATCACGTCCCGAAGACGGCGGCCGGCAAGCAGCTCCGCGAGCAGCACATGCGCCACCACTTCCAGGATCACCGCTACGGCTACGGGGTGTCCTCACCACTGTGGGACTACGTGTTCCGCACTCGTTCGCAGAAGCTGAAGCCGCGCTAGCGGTACCGGGCGTTACACAGCCGCCCCGGAAACTGCTTACAGTGTGTTTCTGACCGTTTCGGAAGAAATGGGGGAGCGGTTGTGATTCGTTCCCGATCAGAAGGAGATTTCGAGATGGCTGATGACGCTGGCGTGCTCGACAAGGCACGCACACTCATCGAGGACCGGCTGAAGGAGCTCGACGACGAGAGAAAGCGCCTCGAGAAGGCGCTCGGCAACCTGACCGGCGGTCGTCGCGGACCCGGCCGTCCGCGCGGCTCACGCTCGACCCGCAGCACCGGCACCGGCACCCGCACCAGCACGGGCGGGCGCAAGCGACGCCGGCGGCGCGGCGGCACCCGGGCCGATCACGCCCTCAAGGCGGTCCAGGCACAGCCGGGCATCACCGCGTCGGAGATCGCGACGAAGCTGAAGATCAAGCCGAACTACGTCTACCGCGTGATGGCCGGCCTCGTCGAGGACGGCAAAGTGACCAAGAAGGGCCGCGGCTACAACGCCACCTGACGAGCCGCGGCGCCAAGGGGTCGCGACCTCGTCAGGCTCAGACGAGTCCGAGGCTGCTGACCGTCTCGCGCTCGCCCTCGAGCTCGGCGACGCTCGCGTCGATCCGCTCGCGCGAGAAGTCGTCGATCTCGAGTCCGGTGACGATCTCGTACTCACCACCCGAGCAGGTGCACGGGAAACCTGACACCACACCCTCTGACACACCGTAGGAGCCGTCGGAGGGAACCCCCATCGAGACCCAGTCGCCGTCGGGGGTGTCGAGGACCCAGTCGTGGACGTGGTCGATCGCGGCGTTGGCGGCGGAGGCCGCACTCGACGCACCGCGGGCGTCGATGATCGCGGCGCCGCGCTTTGCGACCGTCGGGATGAACTCATCCTCGATCCACGCCTGATCGCCGACTGCGGAGGCGGCGCTTGCGCCGTCCACCTCGGCGTGGACGAGGTCGGGGTACTGGCTCGCCGAGTGGTTGCCCCAGACCGTCATCTTGCGGACGTCGGAGACGGTGACACCGAGCTTCGCGGCGAGCTGGCTCTTCGCCCGGTTGTGATCGAGGCGCATCATCGCTGTGAACCGCTGGCGGGGGACGTCGGGCGCGTGCGAGAGCGCGATCAGCGCGTTCGTGTTCGCCGGGTTGCCGACGACGAGCACGCGGACGTCATCGGCGGCGCCGGCGTTGATCGCCTCGCCCTGCGGCTTGAAGATGCCGCCGTTGGCCTCGAGGAGATCGGCGCGCTCCATCCCCGGACCGCGCGGGCGCGCCCCGACGAGGAGGCCGATGTTGCAGCCGTCGAACGCGGGCTTCGGGTCATCATGGATGTCGATGCCGGCGAGCAGCGGGAAGGCGCAATCGTCGAGCTCCATCGCGGTCCCCTCGGCGGCCTTGACGGCGTCGGGGATCTCGAGCAGGTCGAGGTGCACCGGCGTGTCGGGGCCGAGCATCTGCCCGCTCGCGATCCGGAACAGGAGCGCGTAGCCGATCTGGCCGGCGGCTCCGGTGACGGTGACCTTCACTGGTGTGCTCACAGGTGGTTGCTCCTCGGTTCGGGGTGCTGATTCGAAGTCGGGAATCGATCCTAGAGATTCGGCGCTGGACCGACTCACTCCCGTGCGAGACCGTCGAGCAGCCGGTCGAGCGTCCGCTCGGCCGTCTCGCGCGTTGCTGCCGGGTCGACCGCCCGGGCGACCTGGAGCCCGGCCTCGATCAGCGCTGCCATGTAGATCGAGGCGACGACCGGCACATCGTCGTTCGGCGTCTCCCCCGCGTCCATCGCCGCGGCGATCACAGCCCGGACGGCGCCGATCCCGCGGTCGGCGGCGAGCTCCTGCCAGCGGTCTGCACCGAGGACCTCGCGCGACTGCCGCAGGTTGATCCGCGACCAGTCGCTCGGGCTCTCGCACTCGCGCAGGTATGCCCGGCTGCCGGCGCGGAGGCCCCCGAGCGGCGACGATGCGCCGGCGGCGGCTGTCCCGAGCCGGGTGACCAACTCGTCCTCCATCTCGACGTAGAGCGCCTCGAAGAGCTCGCGCTTGCTCGCGAAGTGGTGGTACATCGCCCCCCGGCTGACTCCGGCCCGCGCGATCACCTCCGCCGTGGAGACCGAGTCGTAACCGCGGGCGGCGAAGAGCTCGCGGGACGCGGCCAGCAGCGCCTCCCGCGCTCCCTCGCTTGGCCGGCCCGGACCCGCACGACGATTCCGGTTGACAGGTGGGGGCATCCCCACTAGGTTACCGACCGATAGTCGGTAATTACTTGCCACTCACCGGCGAGGGCGCTTCGGCCCTTCGCCCGCGAAGGAGGAGGAGCCCATGGACCTGTACATGATCCGTCGCCGCGAGGCGTGGACCACGCCGGACGAGCTCGAGAAGGCCGCGGCCCGCTCGACCGAGGTCGCTTCCGAGGAGTTCCCGGACTCGATCAGCTGGATCCGCAGCTACGTCGTCGAGGAATCCGACGGTGGCCTCGGGACCGTCTGCATCTACCAGGCGAGCGACCCGGATGCGGTCCGCTCGCACGCCGACCGGGTCGGGATGCCCGCCCACGAGGTGCTGCGGATCGCCGACACGGTCGTGGTCCGGCCGGATCCGGTCGCGGCCTGAACGAACGAACCCGCGCGATGGCGGGCCGGCCGCCCCGGCTGCCGGCTCAGCTCATCGCCTCCTCCAGGTTGGCGTCGATCGAGGCGAGGAACTCCTGGGTCGTCTCCCACTCCTGATCGGGGCCGACCAGCAGCGCCAGGTCCTTGGTCATGCTGCCTCCCTCGACGGTCTCGACGCAGACCCGCTCGAGGGTCTCCGCGAACCGCTGGACCTCGGGCGTGCCGTCGATCCGGCCGCGGGCGCCGATCGCGCGCGTCCAGGCGAAGATCGAGGCGATCGGGTTCGTCGACGTCCGGTTGCCCTTCTGGTGCTCGCGGAAGTGGCGGGTGACGGTTCCGTGCGCGGCCTCCGCCTCGACGGTCTTCCCGTCGGGGGTCATCAGCACGCTCGTCATCAGGCCGAGTGAGCCGAATCCCTGGGCGACGGTGTCGGACTGGACGTCGCCGTCGTAGTTCTTGCAGGCCCACACGTAGCCGCCCTCCCACTTCAGCGCCGCCGCGACCATGTCGTCGATCAGGCGGTGCTCATAGGTGA
>Ga0207678_10001275_pt1 | contig 23301 bp, 21 predicted proteins | sample KBSC63metaG_FD_184319 | JGI IMG/M metagenome (GOLD analysis project Ga0207678, IMG submission 184319) | Corn rhizosphere microbial communities from Kellogg Biological Station, Michigan, USA - KBS C6-3 metaG (SPAdes) (version 2) | ecosystem: Host-associated > Plants > Roots > Rhizosphere > Soil ... | reverse complement strand
ACCGGGTCGGCAATGAATCCGTACTTGACCACCTCGGCGAGCCCGGTCACGTAGTCGCTTCGCGGCAAGCTGGACAGGGCAGCAAGGTCGCAGAGGACGCCCGCGGGCGAGTAGAAGGCACCGACCAGGTTCTTGCCGTGCTCAGTATTGACCCCGGTCTTGCCGCCGATCGCAGCGTCGACCATCCCGGCGAGCGTCGTCGGCACCTGCACAACGCGCACCCCCCGCAGCCACGACGCCGCCACCCAGCCGGTCAGATCCGTGGTTGCGCCGCCGCCCAGGCCGACGATCGCGTCGGAGCGGGTGAAGCCGATCGTTCCCAAGACATCCCAGCAATATCCGGCGACCCGTAACGTCTTGGCGTCCTCGCCATCCGGCACCTCGACGGTATGGGCCTCGAAGCCGTGGCTCGCAAGATCCTCGCGCACCGAGTCCGCGGTCGCCCGCAGCCCTCCAGGGTGAACGATGGCCACCCGCAACGCGCCGTCGAGGAGCGACGTCAACTCTGCGAGCAGCCCGGTCCCGACGACCACGTCATACGGCATCGTCCCCGGTACGCGGATCCGGGTCACGGCGTCATTCATTGGCCGGGGCTTCTCTCACCTCGGCGAGATCGTCGAGCAAGCGGGCGATGACCTCGGCGACCCGGCCCGTGCTTCGTCGCTCCGTGTCGACGACCAGGGCCGCCAGGGCGCGATAGACAGGCTCACGCACCGCCGCGAGCTCCGCCAGCCGGTGGCCCGGATCGTCCGCCAGGAGCGGGCGCCCTGCTCCGGTGCCGACCCGGTTGGCCAACGTCGCGAGTTGGGTGTGCAGCAGGACCACGGGTATACCGCTGGCGGCTATGGCCTGCTTCGTCGATTCGGTGAGCACGGCCCCGCCGCCCAACGCCAGGACACCGGAGAACTTGGTGAGCGCGTCGGCGACGACGCTGGCTTCCAACTGCCGAAAGGCTGGTTCGCCGTCCTCGGCGAAGATGCGCGGGATCGAGCGCCCGGCTCGGACTTCGATCATCGAATCGGAGTCCGCGAACTCGACCCCCAGACGCTCCGCGACCCTCCGGCCGACACTGCTCTTTCCGGTGCCGGGCAAGCCGATCAGCAGGACTCTCGGCGGCACCGTCAGCTCGCCGGATCGGCCGTCGGCGACAGCCCCCGATCGGCCAGCCGCTTCAGATAAGCGGCCAGGTTTCGGCGCGTTTCCTCGACGGAATCGCCGCCGAACTTCTCGAGGACCGCGTCGGCGACGACCAAGGCCACCATTGCTTCAGCGACCACGCCGGCGGCGGGCACAGCGCACACGTCCGACCGCTGGTTGATCGCCACGGCGGCTTCGCCCGAGGCCGTGTCCACTGTCGCGAGGGCACGAGGCACGGTGGAGATCGGTTTCATGGCGGCCCGGACGCGTAGCACCTCGCCCGTCGTCATGCCACCCTCGGTACCGCCGGACCGCCCGGTGACCCGGCGTATCGCGCCGTCCGCCCGCACGATCTCGTCGTGAGCCAGCGAGCCTCGCATCCGGGCCAGCTCGAACCCGTCGCCGACTTCGACTCCCTTGATGGCCTGGATGCTCATGAGGGCACCGGCCAGCCGGGCATCCAGGCGCCGGTCGCCCTGGACATGGCTGCCCAACCCCGGCGGCAGGCCGTACACGAGAACCTCGACGACTCCACCGAGTGTGTCACCGGCCTTTCGGGTCGCATCGATCTCGGCCACCATGGCGGCGCTTGCGGTCTCGTCCGCGCAGCGCACCGGCGAGGCATCGACGCGCCCCTCGTCGCCGGGCGCCGGGATGACGCCGGCGGGCGCGCTGACCCCACCGATGGCGACGACATGGCTCAGCACTTCTGCTCCGACGACCTGGCGGAGGAACGCCTTGGCGACGGCACCCAGAGCGACCCGCGCCGCGGTCTCCCGCGCGCTCGCGCGCTCCAGGACGGGGCGGGCGTCGGCAACGTCGTACTTCTGCATTCCGGCGAGGTCGGCGTGCCCGGGGCGGGGTCGGGTCAGCGGCGCGCTGCGCGCTTGCTCGGCGAGCACGATCGGGTCGATCGGATCGGCGGCCATGACGGTCTGCCATTTCGGCCACTCGGTGTTGCCGACCCGGACCGCGATCGGGCCACCGAGGGTCTGTCCGTGCCGCACCCCGCCGGTCAGGTCCACCTCGTCGGCTTCGAAACTCATTCGCGCGCCACGCCCATAGCCAAGACGCCGGCGGGCCAGATCGTGGGCCAGATCCCGGGTGGTGACCTGCACCCCGGCCGGCAGTCCGTCCAGGACCGCAACGAGCGCGGGGCCGTGCGATTCGCCGGCGGTCAGGTAACGCAGCACATCCGTCAGTCTCTCAGAACAGCGCGCTGCCGGCCGCGACCGTGAAGGCCCCGGCGATCAACGCCGGCCCGAACGGCAGGCTGGACCGCAGTGAGGCCCGCCCCGTCGCAACGAGGGTGAGAGCGGCAAGCGCGCCGACGAGGAACCCGGCGAACAACCCGTACGCGAGCTGTCCCCATCCCAGCCAACCGAGGTGGCCACCGAGGAGTGCTCCGACCTTCACGTCTCCGAATCCGAGGCCGCCACGGGCGAGGACCGCGGCAACGAACAGCGCGCTAAAGGCGCAGGCGGCCGCCAGCATCGCCCGCAGGAGGGCGCTACCGTCCGCCGTGACGGCCGTGGCGGCGGCAAGCAGTACCGCGCCGAGGACTGCAGCCGGGACGACCACCCGATCCGGAAGCCTATGGCGCTCGACGTCCACGACGATCAAAACGGCGCAGGCCAACGCCAGGCCGACGAACGCCGGCAGCGGCGCCGTCCAACCGGTCGTGAGCGCACCGAGCACCGCCAGGATCGCGGTGATCGCGATCGTCGTGCCGATCCGGGCTCCGGCGACCCGCCGGATGTGCCACCAGCGCCGCTGATCACGGTCCGGCGCGGTACGCGTCAAACCGGCTAGATACGGCCCGGCCAGCACCGCGGCCACGATGGCAACGCCGACTGCCAGCGGTGTCCCCTCACGCACGAGCTGTGAGCCTAGGGGTACCGCCGCCCGCCCGGGACCAGCTGTGGACGACGAAGATAGCTGGCGTGATCCTGCCCTTCGACGCCGTTGTTCTCGCCGGCGGCGCCGCCGCCCGGTTCGGCGGCGCCGACAAGCCGGGGCTCGATCTCGACGGCCGCCCACTCCTGGCCCACGTGCTCGATGCGGTGGCGGCGGCCCACCGCCGAGTTGTCGTCGCGCCGCCCCGGGACGTTCCGCCCGGAGTGTTGCTTTGCCGCGAATCACCGCCGGGCGGGGGTCCGGTCGCGGCCCTGGCGGCCGGCATCGTGCACACGAGCGCGCCATCGGTTGTGGTGCTCGCCGCCGACCTGCCGCTGATCGGTCCAGCCGTGGATCGCCTGCTCGCCGGTGTCGAGGCCGGCAACGCCGAGGCCGCGATCCTCGTCGACCGGAACGGCCGGCTCAATCCATTGGCCGCGGCCTGGCGGCGTTCGACCTTGCTCGCGGCGCTGGCGCGGGAGCCACCCAGGGGTCGGGCCATGCACCGGCTGCTCCCGGGCGTGCCCCTCGTGCTCATCACGGACGAGGACGGCTGGAGTTTGGACTGCGACACCCAGGCCGACCTCGACCGGGCCCGGTCCTGGTTCGCCGCTGGTCGACGACCGGGTGGATCCTGGGCCGATGCCTAATGTCCTTGTCGACTGGGTCGCTCAACTCACGGCCGCTCTGGACCTCGATGCCGGAGCGGTCGACACCACCCTCGTGCTGGATGTGGCTCGGGAAGCGGCCCACGGTGTGGCCCGACCGGCCGCGCCGCTCACGACGTTCCTGATCGGACTCTCGGCGGGTAGCCGCGGAGGCGGCCCGGCGGACGTGGAGCAGGCGGCCGGCATCGCCCGGCGCCTCGTTGCGGAACACGCATCGGCCGCACCGCCGCGGGCCGCTGACGGCTAGCCCACCGTCACCTCACGAGCTCGGCGCCGGCGTACAGATTCAGGTGACCGTCGCGAACCAGCCCGGCGAGCACCACGCCGTGGGTTCGGCACAGATCGACAGCCAGGCTCGACGGCGCGGACACCGCAACGATGCCGGCCGCACCCGCCGCGACCGCCTTCTGAACGATCTCGAACGACACCCGCCCGCTGACGACGATCAGATGGTCGGTAAGCGGCAGGCGCCCGCTGAGCAGGGCCCAGCCGACGATCTTGTCGACGGCGTTGTGCCGGCCGATGTCCTCACGGACCGTGAGCAGCGTGCCGTCCGCCCGGGCGAGCGCCGCCGCGTGGACGCTTCCGGTGCGGGCGAACAACCGCTGCTGTCGCCGCATCGCCGGCGGCAGCCCGGCGAGGATGCCCGCGCTCACCTGGAAGCCGGGCGAGGACGGCGCGGCGGCGGCCAGGAGGGCGAGGTCGATCAGATCAGCGCTGCACACCCCACACGCCGACGAGGTGAGGAACGCGCGCGGGCGAGGCGGCAGGACGTCCTCGCGCAGGCGGACGTCGACCCGATCGGTGTCGTCCTCACGACAGGAACGCAGCTCGATCACGTCTTCGGCCGCGCGGACCCCTGACTCCGCGACCAGCCATCCCCCCGCGAGTTCCACATCGTGCCCCGGCGTGCGCATGATCGTCGCGAGTACCGGTCCGCCATGGAGGCCTAAGACGAGCGGCGCCTCGACCGCGAGATCGTCCGGCCCCGGCGTGGTGCGGCTGGCATCGACTCGAACAATCGCCCGCCGTGTGGTCATCACCGACATGCTGACCTCCGTGATCTCAGGGTAGGTGAGTCGCCCGAGTCAGCGCCGTGCGCATCGCCTCGACCGGCGCCGGCCGATTGGTCATCAGCCGGACCTGTTCGGCCGCCAGGTGCAACAGCATCAGGTGGCCGCCGATCGTCCGGCCCCCTCGTCGGCCGATGGCCTCCGCCAAGGCGGTCGGCCAGGGCTTGTAGACGACGTCGAGCAGCGTCACCCCCCGCGGCCACGGCCACGCGGCCAGCGGATCGGCCGCTCGAGGCGGCAGCGTCGAGATGATCAGGTCGATCGAGTGAATGACGTCGACAGAGTCGAGGCGTCGCACGTCGATCCGCACGCCCGCGCGTTCGGCCGTCACCCGCAACTGCCCGGTACGAGCCGGCTCACGCACCAGAACCAGACAGCTCGCAATGCCCAACTCTCGCAGTGCCACAAGTCCGGCCGAGGCGGTCCCACCGGCGCCGAGCATCGCTACGGAGGACGGTGACACGTCATACTCGGCCAGGGCGGAGAGGATGCCGGCGACGTCGGTGTTGTCCGCCCGCCAACTCCCTGATCCCATAGGCAGCAAGGTGTTCGCCGCGGCCGCTTCGGACGCTCGCTCCCCCGCCGCCGCCGCCAAGTCGAGCGCCGCCCGCTTCAACGGCATCGTGCAGGAGAACCCAGCCCAGTCTGGTGTGGCGGCGGCGAGCACCGCGGGCAGTTCGGCGACCCCGCAGTCGATTGCGGCATACCGCCACGGGAGGCCGAGCGCTTCATAGGCGGCGTTGTGCAGCGTCGGGGAGAGCGAGTGGGCGATGGGCCGACCCAGGACCGCCGCGCGAGTGACTTCCTCCCCACTCGCGGACTTGGCTGCGCTCAGGCGCATCCCCAGTGGTTGGCCCGGCACCTCGCCACCGCCTTGGCGAAGTCGGTGTCGCTCGCGGTGAAGTACAGATGGCCGGCGGCGTCGCTGTTCACGTAGTAGATCCAGTTACCCGGAGCGGGATGGATCGCCGCGGACATCGCGGCCGAACCCGGGTTGCTGATCGGGGTCGGCGGGAGCCCCTTGTGCGTGTAGGTGTTGTACGGCGAGTCGACCTTTGCGTAGTCCTGCTTGGACGGATCCAGGCCGGCCTGGATCGCGCCGTAAATGCTCGACGCGTCAACCTTGAGCGGGTCGCCTGCGGCGAGCCGGTTGTAGATCACCCGAGCGACCTTGGCCCGGTCGTCGGCGAACTTCGCCTCGCGCTCGATCATGGACGCGACGATCAACGCCTGGTACGGCGAGGTGCGGAGCGCCTTGGCCCCCAGCGAGAATTGCGCGTCCCGGTCGGCGCGGGTGAACGCGGCGATCATCACCTGCAGCGCGTCCCCCGGCGACGAGCCGGGATCGAAGTTGTACGTGGCTGGGAACAGAAATCCTTCAGCCGAGGAGATCGGGCCGCCACCCGGCAAGGTGTACGCCGCGGGCAGTCCGAGGTTCGCGATGTCGTTGGCCGCGGCTTGGACCTGTGTCTTCGGCACGCCGAGAATGCCGGCCAGCTTGGCGACCGTGTCCCGCTCAGTCGTGCCCTCGGGCAGCGACACGCTGAGCACCTTTCGCGACGCCGGATCGAGCATCAGGGTCAGGGCGCTAGCCGCCGACATATGCGACCGCAGCGTGTAGATCCCCGGTTGGATCAATGCCGAATCGGCATTCTCCTTGGCCGCGTGGATGAATGCAGTCTCACTGCGCACTACCCCGGCCTTGGCCAGCGTCGCGCCGATTTGGGCAGACCCCTCGCCGGAGTGCACCTCGACCGGCACCGTGCCGGTACCGAATCCGGACCAGTCATCTGGCGCGAGCCGACTCGTGACGAAGGGTTTGACCACGAACCAGCCAGTCAGGACTACCGCTGCGACGATGAGCACAACGAGGACAATCAGCACCCGTCGGCCGCGGCGCTGACGCCGCCGCTGCTGCTCGGCGCGGTGCCTATGGAGCGCCGGATATGAACCCTCGGGCGGGTGCATCGTCGGATAGCGCTCGTAGTAGGAAGCGGGGTGGTGGTCGTGATCGTCCTGACCGAACAGCAAGCCGTGTGGGTCGACTGTCTCGAGCGAGTCGCGATACTCGTGGCTCACCACGCGGCGGTACCTCCTCGACGCCCGTCGGGCAGATCAGCGTTCCGGCAACTCACCAGCGGCTGTCTCCGCCGGGCGGGAGTCCAACCAGTGCTGTAGTAGCACGACGGCTGCCGCTTGGTCCACGACCGCTCGCCTGGCCCTCCCACGAACCCCGCGCTCGCCGAGCGTACGCGTTGCAGCGACGGTCGTGAGCCGTTCGTCCAGGAGCACTACCGAAATCTCAGGAACGTGTTGTCGTAATTCGTCAGCATATGTTCGGGCTTGCTGGGCGGCTTGGCCCGCTCGTCCGGCCAATGTCACCGGGTCTCCAACCACGACCCCGACCGCCTCGTACTCGCGCGCCAAGTCCGCCAGCTCGATCAGGTCACGACCTCCATCGGCATCCCGGGCGAGCGTGACCAGGGGCGTGGCGAGCACCCCCGAGGGATCGCTGCGGGCGACGCCGACCCGCACTGTGCCAACGTCCACGCCGAGCCACACGCCCCGCGGATACTTTGCGGGCCGGTCAGGCGTGATCGGCAAGATAGGCCCTCGCCGCCCGCAGCGCCTCGGGCAGGCGGGACGCGTCACCGCCCGCTCCCTGCGCCACGTCGGCTTTGCCGCCACCGCGCGCGCCGATGATGGGGGCGAACACCTTGACCAGATCGCCCGCCCCGAGGCCGATGGCCCGACCGGGCTCGTTCACCGCGGCGACGAACGCGACCGCACCGTTGGAGCCGTCCGCCCGCGAGGCAAGCAGCACGACTCCCGGATCGTTCGCCGGCAGCCGGCCGCGGACATCCTGCGCCAGCCCGCGCAGGTCGTTGCCGGCCACACCCGCCGGCGCTTCGGCCACGACAGCGCGAGCGCGCCCGATCTGCTCGGCCGCCGCCGCCAGCGGGCCGGCGCTCGCAAGCACTTGGGCGGCCCGCAGCGACGCGAGTTCCCGCTCGGCGGAGCGCAGCCGCTCCACCATGGCCGCCACCCGGTCAGGCAACTCGGCCGGCTTGGCCTTCAGCGTCTCGGACAGCTGCGACACGATCGCCCGCTCCGTGGCGAGATAGCGCATCGCCTCCAGGCCGACATACGCCTCGACCCGGCGCACGCCGGATCCGATCGACGACTCCCCGATGATCGTCACCGTACCGATCTGCGACGCCCGCTCGACGTGCGTGCCTCCGCACAGCTCGCGCGACCACGGTCCGCCTATCTCCACGACGCGCACGGTCTGGTCGTAGGTCTCACCGAACAGGGCCAGGGCGCCGATCTCTCGCGCCTGCTCGAGCGGCATATATCGCACCGTGACCGGAAGATCACGCCGCAACGCCTGATTGGACACGTCCTCGATGTCCGCCCGAGTACGCGCGTCCAGCGCGTGTCCCCACGCAAAGTCCAGCCGCAGATAGCCCGGGCGGTTGAGCGAACCACTCTGCAGCGCGGTCGGACCGAGTACGTGACGCAGCGCGGCGTGCACCACGTGCGTACCGGAATGCGCTTGGCGGGCAGACGTACGCCACTCCGGATCGACTGACGCCAACGCCTCCTCACCGACCTCGACCGCACCGGTCTCAACGACGCCCCGGTGCACGATCAGACCTTTCACGGGCTTCTGCACGTCCGTGACCTTGATCCGCGCGCCGCCGGCAGTGATCACGCCCTGGTCTGCGGTCTGGCCACCGGATTCGGCGTAGAAGGGGGTGCGGTCGAGCACGATCTCGACCGTGTCGCCTTCGCTAGCAGCCGGTACCCCGAACCCGTCGCGAATCAAGCCGCGCACCGTCGTCTGCGTGTCGAGCTCCTCGTACCCGGTGAACGGCGTCTCTCCCGCCGCCCGCAACTCACGCAGCACGGATCCGCTGTCGACTCCCACCTTGCGAGCCTGCGCGTCGGCCTTGGCTCGGGCTCGCTGCTCCGCCATCAGCGCGCGGAACCCAGCCTCGTCGACGGTCAGGCCTTGCTCCTGCGCCATTTCGAGCGTCAGGTCGATGGGGAACCCGTACGTGTCGTGCAGCTGAAACGCGGTCGGTCCGGAAATTGTCTTCTGATCGGCCGAGCGCAACTGGTTGACCGCGTTGTTGAAGATCGTCGTGCCGGAGGCGACGGTACGCGCGAAGGTGTTCTCCTCCCCGTAGGCGATCATCGAGATCCGCTCGAACTCGTCGGCCAGCTCCGGGTAGGACGGCGCCATGCACTCGAGGGCCACGGGCATCAGCAGTGGGAGCGCCGGCCGTTCATAGCCCAGCAGCCGCATCGACCGGATCGCTCGCCGCAGGATCCGCCGCAGGACGTAGCCGCGCCCCTCGTTCGAGGGGGTCACGCCGTCCCCGGTGAGCATCAGCGCCGTGCGCACGTGGTCGGCGATCACCCGCAGCCGCACGTCGTCCGGATCGGACTGACTGGCGACGTGTCCCGATTTCGCGCCGTAGCGCACTCCGGTCGCCGCTGCCGCAGCGTCGAGGATCGGACGGGTCTCGTCGATCTCGTAGAGGTTGTCGACGCCCTGCATGAGCGTTGCCATCCGTTCGAGACCGAGGCCGGTGTCGATGTTCTTCGCCGGCAGCTCGCCGAGGATCTCGTAGTCGCCCTTCTTGGGCCCGGTCGCGGCGCCGCGTTCGTACTGCATGAAGACGAGGTTCCAGTACTCGAGATAGCGGTCCTCGTCGACCGAGGGGCCGCCGTCCGGGCCGTATTCGGATCCCCGGTCGTAGAACAGCTCGCTGCACGTGCCCGCGGGACCCGGGATACCCATGTCCCACGTGTTGTCCGCCCGGCCGCGCCGCACGATCCGCTCGCCCGGCACGCCGATCTGATCGCGCCAGATCGCTGCGGCCTCGTCGTCGTCGAGGTACACGGTCGGCCAGATTCGCTCAGGGTCGAGTCCGTACCCACCGTCCTCGAGCGAGTTCGTCGACAGGTCCCACGCGAGCTGAATCGCGCCGGACTTGAAATAGTCGCCGAAGCTGAAGTTCCCGCACATCTGGAAGAACGTTCCGTGCCGGGTGGTTTTGCCGACTTCCTCGATGTCCTGCGTGCGAATGCATTTCTGAACGCTCGTCGCGCGTCGCCAGGGCGGCTGGAGCTGTCCTACGAAGTACGGGACGAACTGCACCATGCCGGCATTGACGAAAAGCAGGTTCGGGTCCTCATACGGCAGCGGAACGCTCGGCACGACGACGTGCCCGGCAGCCTCGAAGTGCGCGAGAAACCGTCGGCGGATCTCAGCGGATCTCATGCCGGTTCCCGTGACCCCAGGTCGCCATCGAGCCCAGCGCCCGCTCGCAACGTGGCCTCGCGTTGCTGCGTGGCGGTCCGGACATCGGCCGCGAAATCGCTCAGCGAATCGGCGATATCCGCCATGCCCGCGGCGAAGCTGGCCGCGATACCGGATGGCCGCATTCGCTCTGCGAACCGGCTGAGCTTGCGAACCACCAGAGCGCCGATGGTCACTCCCATGCTCAGCCAGAACAAACGCCGAATCACCGCGCGCTCCTGGGCGCACGGTGGCGCCGCCGGACCTCACGCATGATCTCGGCATCACGCCGGTCCCGGACGGTCTTGCGCACGCCATAGGAAAACGCCGCGACCTTGATGAGCGGGCTGCCGACCGCGCTGGTGACGATCGACGTCAGCGCCGCCGCGTTGCTGGTCATGTTGTTCACACCCTTGGTAATGCCGCCGACCTCTTCCAGTTGCTCGTTCACTCCGTTAAGGGTGATCTGCGCTCCCGCGAGGAGCGGACCGGTGCCCTCGCGGGTCTGGCGGATCGTCAAAGTCGCCTCGTCAAGGGTGTGCCCGAGCTTGAACAACGGGATGGCCAGGAGGAGGACGAGCAGCACGAACGCACCGGCCGCGATGAGCGCCGCGATTTCCCCACCGGACACCGGTGATCCTCCTTCGGATGCTTGTGCTCGGCCACCGAGCGGGCAACGCTGCGACCCTACTCGCTGATTAACCGGGCTTCTCGGCCTGATTCGTCTCGGTGGCACTGCCGCGAACAGCGGCTCGGAGCGCGGCGACGCGCTCGACCAACTCACTCTCGGCACCCCGTCGCGCCGGGTGGTAATAGTCGCGTCCGACGAGGAGGTCGGGCGGGTATTGCTGGCTGACGACGCCTTCCGGCACGTCGTGCGGGTAGCGGTAGCGCTGGGCGTGGCCGAGCCGGGCCGCACCGCGATAACTGCCGTCACGCAACGGGGGTGGCACGGGGCCCGCTTGTCCGGCCCGGACATCCTCCTGCGCTGCGTTGATGGCCGTCACTACCGCGTTCGACTTCGGCGCGAGAGCGAGATGGATCGTTGCTTGCGCCAGGTTGATGCGCGCCTCCGGCAGCCCGATGAGCGCGACCGCCTGCGCGGCGGCCGATGCCGCGAGTAGGGCGGTCGGGTCGGCCAGCCCGACGTCCTCGCTGGCGTGCACGACGAGGCGCCGCGCGATGAAGCGCGGATCTTCGCCGGCCTCGATCATCCGGGCCAGGTAGTGCAGCGCGGCGTCGACATCCGATCCGCGAATCGACTTGATGAATGCGCTGATCACGTCGTAGTGCTGGTCACCGTCGCGGTCGTACCGGACCGCGGCCACGTCGACGGCCTCCTCGAGGGTGGCCAAGTCGACGTGGTCCTCGCCGGCCGCAAGCGCACTCCCGGCCGCGGCCTCCAGCGCGTTCAGTGCTCGGCGGGCGTCACCGTCGGACGTGCGCACGAGGTGAGATCTGGCATCGGCATCGAGGGTGACCGCGCCACCCAGCCCACGCTCGCCCGACAGCGCTCGATCGATCACCTGCTCGATCTCGCTGTCGGACAGCGGCTGCAGGGTGAGCAGCAGGCTGCGTGACATGAGCGGCGAGACGATCGAGAAGAACGGATTCTCGGTCGTGGCGGCGACCAGAGTGATCGTGCGGGCCTCGACCGCGCCCAGCAATGAATCCTGTTGCGTCTTGGAGAACCGGTGGATCTCATCGATGAACAGCACGGTCAGCCGCCCGGAGGTCCGCAGCTCAACCTTCGCCTGCTCGATGACCGCGCGCACATCGCGCACGCCGGAGTTCAGCGCGGACATCTGCACAAACCGACGATTCGTAGCCGACGACACGATTCGGGCAAGCGTCGTCTTGCCGCTGCCAGGCGGCCCGAACAGGATCAGCGACATCGGTGAGTCGCCCTCGACCAGGCGGCGCAGCGGCGAACCTGCCCCGAGCAGATGTCTCTGGCCGATCACCTCGTCCAGGGACCGTGGACGCATCCGAGCGGCCAAGGGCGCGTTCGCTTCTTCGACATCCGGGGCACTCGCCGCGACACCCGCCGGCGGGTCGAAGAGGGTCGGGCCTGACACACCGTCAGCCTATGCCGACCTCCCGACCGGCCGGCCGAGCGACGGCGCAGCCCCATCACCCGGGCGCCCGGTGATCAAACAGCGGTGGGGGGCTCGCGCGGGGATAATGAGTGCATGATCTCGCTCGAGCTGGCCCGGCGGCTGCGCGACAACGGGGTGAAGTGGAGTCCGACGAGCGGTGACCGGTTCGTCGTGGTTGACCGGGAAATGGACAACGACGTCTTCGTGCTGTCGGACATGACCGTCGAGGTCCATCGGTTTCCGTACGGCGAGGTTATCGGCTTCAACGGGACCACCGAATGGGCGCTGGATTCGATTGACCAGAAGCACTCGGTCTGGCTGCCGAGCGAGACCCAGCTGCGCCGCCTGCTCGGCCGGACCTTCCAGAGCTTGGAACAGGTTGCGGACGAGTGGCGGGTCACGATCAAGGTTGGCGGCCGGACGAGCAGCGTGCAGGACGCCGACGCGGACGAGGCCTATGGTCTCGCGCTCCTGCACCTCGTCACCGGCGAGCCGGTTGCTGCTGCCTAAGGTCCGGGCGCCGCACGTCTCGGCGCCGACCAACCGTAGGGATCGGGGCCGGGCAAGCCCCTCGAGGAGCGAGCCGACCACGCCGCCACCACCGAGTCCGCTAGCCCAGGTGCCCTCCGATCGTGGTGTAGCCGCGCAGCAGGTCGCGCGAGATGATCAATCTCTGCATCTCGTCGGTGCCCTCGAAAATGCGCCAGAGCCGGGTCTCGCGATACCAGCGCTCGATCGGTAGTTCCCGGGTATAGCCCATGCCGCCGTGAATCTGCAGGACCCGATCCACCACCTCGTTGGCCATCGCCGCGCCAAACAGCTTGGCGATGGAGGAAGCATGGCGGGCGTCCCGGCCCTGATCGACGGTCCAGGCGGCCTGCAGGACCAGCCATCGGGCCGCTTCCAGCTCGACTTCCGAGTCGGCGATCATCCACTGGATCGCCTGGTTGGCGCCGATCTTCCGGCCAAACGTCTCGCGGGTGTTGGCATAGTCGATCGCCATCTGGAGCAGCCGCTCAGCGGCGCCGAGCGCCCGAGCCGGAATCAGGTACCGTCCGCGGCCGATCCATTCCATGCCCAGCGCGAAGCCCTGCCCGACCTCGCCGAGCACATTACGATTCGGCACGCGGACGTCTTCGAAGACGAGTGATGCGGGGCCACCTTCGCCCATCGTCGGAATGAAATGGGACGTCCAGCCCATGGCGCGGTCGACGAGGAACGCGGTTGATCCCTCGCGGGCCCCCTTGTCGGCGTCGGTCACGGCGATCACGATGGCGAAGTCGGCGTCGTTGCCACCCGTGATGAACGTCTTCTCGCCGTTGATCAGCCAGTCATCGCCGTCCGGGCGGGCGCTGGTCTTGATGTTCGCCGCATCCGACCCGGCGTCGGGCTCGGTGATCGCAAAGCACGACAGCCGGTCGCCTTCGATCGTCGGGACGAGGTACTCCGCCGTCTGCTCGTCATTGGCGTGGTAGAGGATGTTGTCCGCCTCCCCGCCGAAGCGGAACGGGATGAACGACCGGCCGGTCTCAGCCCAGAGCAGGGCCTCGATGACCGCCGGGAGCTCCATCCCTCCGTACTCCTGGGGCGTCGACAGTCCCCAGAAGCCGAACTTCCGGGCCGCGTGCTGTAGCTCGCGCAGCTCGGCCCGGGTGATCGCCGACTCTCCTTGACGTTCCCGGCGCAACGCCTCCGCCTCACGGGTAATGATCTCATCGGCGATGAAGGCCCGGGCCGTGTTGCGGATCGCGATCTGCTCGTCGGAAAAGGCGAAATCCACGGTGCGCACCATCCCCGGGTTGAGAACACTGCCGATGGCCGACGGTAACGCGCTCGCATCGATCAGGCGATTCGGTTGCGCGCGGCGGTGAGTAGCGCATGAGCGCCGGTGAGCCGGCAGCGGGACAGACGGTCGGTCGAGCCGCGCTAGGTCGGTTTCGCGTCCACGCCGGTCTCCCGGCGCTGCTCGGGAGTGATCGGTGCCGGAGCGGCCGTGAGCGGGTCGTACCCGCCGCCCGTCTTGGGAAACGCGATGACGTCGCGAATCGACGCAGCACCGGACAACAGCGCATTGATCCGGTCCCACCCGAAGGCGATGCCGCCGTGCGGTGGCGCGCCGTACTTGAACGCCTCGAGCAGGAAGCCGAACTTCTCCTCGGCCTGCGCCTTGTCCAGCCCCATGACGGCGAAGACCCGTTCCTGAATATCCCGGCGGTGGATACGAATCGAACCGCCACCGATCTCATTGCCGTTGCACACGATGTCGTACGCGGAGGCCAGCGCCGAACCCGGATCGGCGTCGAACGTCTGCATCGAGTCCGGCTTGGGCGATGTGAACGCGTGATGCACGGCCGTCCATGCACCCGACCCGACCGCCACGTCATCCGTCTCAGCCACCAGCTCGAACAACGGCGCGTCGACCACCCACACGAACGACCACGCGTTGGGATCGATGAGCCCGAGTCGTCGGGCGATCTCGACGCGAGCCGCACCGAGCACCGTTCGGGCCGACGCCGGCGACCCGGCCGCGAAGAAGATCGCGTCGCCGGCTTGGGCCCCGGTCGCGGCAGCGAGACCGCCCCGTTCGGACTCGGACAGGTTCCTTGCGACAGGCCCGGAGAGCTCCTCGTCCGCATCAACGACGATGTACGCCAGTCCCCGGGCGCCCCGCTGCTTTGCCCAGTCCTGCCACGCGTCGAACTGACGGCGGGACTGTGCGCCGCCGCCCGGCATGACTACCGCCCCGACGTACGGTGCCTGGAACACCCGGAAGGCGGTGTCTTTGAAGTACCGGGTGAGCTCGGTCAGTTCGAGGCCGAAGCGCAGATCGGGCTTGTCCGTCCCGTAGCGGGACATCGCTTCCGCGTACGTCATTCGCGGAATGGGCCGGCTGATGTGATGGCCGATCAGCCGCCACACCTCGACCAGCACATCTTCGGCAATCGCGATGACGTCGTCCTCGCTGACGAAGCTCATTTCGAGATCCAGCTGGGTGAATTCCGGCTGTCGATCCGCGCGAAAGTCCTCGTCTCGATAGCAGCGGGCGATCTGGAAATACCGTTCGAGCCCCCCGACCATCAACAATTGCTTGAACAGCTGGGGCGACTGCGGCAACGCGTACCAGGATCCCGGACGCAGGCGGGCCGGAACGAGGAAGTCACGTGCCCCCTCCGGCGTCGATCGGGTCAGCGTGGGTGTCTCGACCTCGACGAAGCCGTGCCGGTCAAGCACATCGCGAGCCGCGCGATTCACCCGGCTGCGCAGTCGCAGCGCTTTCGCCGGTCCCGGCCGGCGCAGATCGAGATACCGGTATTTCAGTCTCGCTTCCTCGCCGACGTCGACGTGCTCGTCGATCTGGAACGGCAAGGGGGCGGATTCGTTGAGCACCGCGACGCTGGAAGCGACTACCTCGACCTCGCCGGTGGCAATGCGCGGATTGACATTGCCTTCAATTCGCCGGCGCACCTCGCCCGTCACCGCGATACACCACTCGTTACGCAGGTCGTGCGCGATCTCGTCGTCGCGGACGACGACCTGCACGATTCCCGATGCGTCCCGCAGATCGATGAACGCCACACCACCGTGATCCCGGCGACTGGCCACCCAACCGGCGAGCGTCACCGTGTGGCCAGCGTCCGACGGGCGCAGTGTGCCGGCCTCGTGCGTACGGATCACTGATCGTCCTCCCCGGTCCGGGCGATCACCTGCGGCCGCAGGTCGACAGTCGGCGGCTGCCAGGTGGCGAGGTCGGCGGGCACCTGCTCCCCTTGGCGAATGTCCTTGACTTCATGGCCGTTCTCCCGGCCCATCGGGAACCATACGAACGGGATTCCGCGCCGCTCGGCGTATCTGATCTGCCGCCCGTACTTCGCCGCCGACTCGGACACCTCGGCCGCGATCCCGCGCGCCCGCAACGCGTCGGCAATCGCCTCGGACGAGGGGCGGCTGGCCTCGTCCGGCAGCGCAACCAGCACCACGCTTGGCACTGACCGGGACCCGTCCAGGAATCCGCGAGACAGGAGCGGCACGAGCATGCGGGTGATGCCCAGCGAGATGCCGACGCCGGGATAGGTGTTCCGGCCGTCGCTCGCCAATTGGTCGTAGCGGCCACCGGAGCAGATCGACCCGACCTGGTCCAGACCCGACATCCGGGTTTCGAATACGGTGCCGGTGTAATAGTCCAAGCCCCGGGCTATGCGCAGATCCGCTTCCACGATCACCCGGTGCGAGGAGAAGCGCGCGCAGCCTTCGACCACGTCGGTCAATTCCGCGACGCCCTCGTCCAGCATGGGATCGCGTACGCCCAGCGCGGCTACCTGGTCAGCGAACGACCGATCCGGGCAGCGAATGGCTGCGAGCGCCAAGCACCGCTCGACCTGATCGGGAGTAAGCCCGGCGTCGTCGGCGAGCATCTTGGCCAGGACATCCGTCGACACCTTGTCAACCTTGTCGATGATGCGCATTACCGCGGCGACGTCCGGCGCGCCGATGCCGCGATAAAAGCCTTCGATCAGCTTTCGATTGTTGATCTGCATGCGTAGCGGCGGCAGGAATGGCAGAGCCGTGAACGCCTCGGCCATCACTCGGGCGACCTCGACGTCATGATGAAAGGCCAGGTGATCGCGTCCGATGACGTCGATGTCGGCTTGGGTGAACTCCCGATAGCGCCCTTCCTGGGGCCGCTCACCCCGCCACGCCTTCTGTATCTGGAATCGCCGGAACGGGAAGTCGAGCTTGCCGGCGTGCTCGAGCACGTAGCGGGCCAGGGGCACGGTGAGGTCGTAGTGCAGGCCGAGGCCGGTGTCGCCAGGATCGTCGCCGGCCTGCAGGCGGCGCAGGACGTAGACCTCCTTGTCGATCTCGCCCTTGCGCAGTAACTGGTCGAGCGGCTCGGCGGCTCGGGTCTCGATCGAGGCGAAGCCGTGCAACTCGAACGTCGACCGAAGCTGATCGATGACGGCGAGTTCGACGACGCGTTGCGACGGCAGCAGTTCGGGGAAGCCACTAAGCGGCGTGACCCGGCTCATCAGCTAACCTCTTCGCGCGAGCGCACAGGCATCCGCAAAACCACCCGGATTTCTGCACGATTTCGCAGGGACCCCGCACCTCGGCGCCGACGCGCCTGCGATGCTCGCTCACTCATGCCAGCTCCCGAAGAAACGGGTTGGTCGAGCGTTCCATCCCGACTGTGGTCGTCTCACCGTGTCCCGGATAGATCACCGTCTCGTCGGCCATAGGCAGGATGACGGCCTTCAACGAATGCAACATCTCATCCATCGAGCCACCGGGCAGATCGACCCGGCCGATCGAACCGGCGAAGACGAGGTCACCGGCGAAGACAAGCGCGTGCTCGTCATCGTCGGATAACTCGAAGATCACCGATCCGGCCGTGTGTCCCGGCGTGTGACGGATCGCGACCGGCAGACCGGCGAGCGTGATCGTGCTGGCGTCGGCCAGCTCGCGGACGTCGTCAGGCTCGGCGAAGGTGAGCTGCGGCAACCCGGGCAGGGCCGCACCGGGCACGATCCCCAGCCACGACCACGGGTCGGTCAGCTGGGGTCGATCGGCCGGATGGATGTACGCCGGCACGTCGTGTGCCTCGCACACCGGCACGACCGAGTAGGTGTGGTCGATATGGCCGTGGGTCAGCATGACCGCGACCGGGTGGAGTCGGTGCTCGGTCAGGATGTCTTCGAGCCTCGATCCGACGTCGGCACCGGGATCGACGATCAGGCAATGTTCACCGTCGCCGGACGCTACGACCCAGCAATTCGTTCCCCAGATCGCCGACGGGATCCCCGCGATGAACACAGCGGAACTCCCGAGGGTCGTGACGACTGGACAGTTAACTCTAGAGCCTGCGCCGATCTGGGCGCCGCCGCGCAGCGTCCTCGTGGGGTGGTAGCCAACCGGGTGGCAGCCATGTGGGACGCACAGCCCATCGGCGGTCCGGCCCTCAGACGCAGTCCTTACACTGACCCGGGCTGGCAAGGGCGCCAGGATCGGAAAGGACTGCTTTCGTGCCGACCAACAAGCAACGTCGAGAGGCCTCGCGACGCCATCTGGAACGCCAGCTGCAACGTCGACAAGAGCAGGAAGCGACCCAGAAACGACGGATGCTGATCGCGACGATCGCCGGATCGCTCATCCTGGTCGTCGTGGTCGTGGTGGTCGTGATCGCGGTTACCAACGACAACGGAACGAAGCCCGCCGCTGCTGGATCCTCGTCGGCGTCCTCCTCCCCTTCGGCCTTCGTCTCCAGCAAGACGACAGGACCGTGCGGGTATACGAGCGCCGATCTGGCCCAGAACCCGAACTTGAAGAACACCGGATTTCCACCGGACCCGAAGCCGGCGCCGACCAAGACGGTCGTGGCCGACTTCGCCACCAATCGCGGCACGATCCAGGTGACGTTCGACGGCAAGGCGGCGCCGTGCAATGTACAGAGCATCGCCTACCTCATCGGGAAGAAGTTCTACAACAACACCCCCTGTCCACGAGCCGTGGACAGCGGCATCTTCGTCGTCCAGTGCGGGGATCCCACCGGCACCGGCGCCGGCGGACCGTCGTACACGGTGAAGGACGAGAACCTGGCGGCGGCCAAGTACACCGCTGGCGCAGTAGCCATGGCCAACGGTGGCCCCAACACGAACGGCAGCCAGTTCTTCTTCATCACGAAAGACAGCAGCAAGGGGTTGCAGAAGAATTACACCGTTATCGGGCATGTGACCAAGGGCCTGGACATCCTGCAGAAGGTCGTCAACGGCGGCAACGACGGCTCCAACCAGGCCGGCGGTGGCAAACCCAAGTTGCCGTTGAGCTTCGGTACCGTCAAGATCACTTCGGTGGTAGGCGGAGGCCCGACGCCAGGCACCGGCCCATCGCCCACCGTCGTGACGCCGAGTCCGACCGCGACGCCGGCACAGCCGATACCAACCGCCTCCTGACGCGCACTCCCTCGTCGATGATCTTGGACTTGTCGACGACCGGCTAGGCCTCGCGGTGCGCTAGGTCACCGAGTGGATCCGGTAGACGTCATACACGCCTTCGACATTGCGAATGGCACGCAGCAGGTGCCCGAGATGCTTCGCTTCGGCGAGCTCGAAGGTGAACTTGCTGACCGCCACCCGGTCGCGGTTCGTGCTCACAACTGCCGAGAGGATGTTGACCCGCTCGTCGGACAGCACCCGGCTCACGTCCGAGAGCAAGCGGTGCCGGTCGAGCGCCTCGACCTGGATGGAGACGACGAACACCGAGTCCGCGGACGGAGCCCATTCCACGTCGACGAGCCGATCTTGTTGACCGAGCAGCGCCGCGGCGTTCGTGCAGGCTCGGCGGTGCACCGAGACGCCGCCGCCCCGGGTCACGAAGCCCAGGATGTCGTCGCCGGGCACCGGCGTGCAGCATCGAGCGAGCTTCACCCAGACATCGGTGGCCCCCTTGACGACGACGCCGGCGTCGCCGGACGCCCGCCGGCCGGTCGGTATCGCCTGAATGGACGGGCGGGCCGTCTCGGCCATGTCCTCGGTGGCACCCTCGAGACCGCCGAGCTGCGCCACGAGCTTCTGCACGACGGACTGGGCGGAGACGTGGCCCTCGCCCACCGCGGCGTACAGGGCGGCGACGTCGGTCAGATGGAGGTCGCGGGCGATGGTCAACAGCGCATCGCCGGACAGCAGTCGCTGCATCGGCAATGCCGCCTTGCGCATCGCGCGGGTGAGCGCGGTCTTGCCGGCGTCGATCGCGTCCTCACGTCGCTCCCGGGCGAACCACTGGCGGATCTTGGTCCGGGCCCGTGGGGACTTCACGAAGCCCAGCCAGTCGCGGGACGGACCGGCGTTTTCGGCCTTGGAGGTGAACACCTCCACGGTTTCGCCGTTGTCCAGCACGCTCTCCAGGGCGACCAGCTTGCCGTTTACCCGGGCTCCGATGCACCGGTGGCCGATCTCGGTGTGCACCGCGTACGCGAAGTCGACCGGGGTCGACCCGGCTGGGAGCGCGACGACGTCACCTTTCGGGGTGAAGACGTAGACCTCGCTGGCGCCTAGGTCGTAGCGCAGCGAGTCGAGGAACTCCTCCGGCTCCTGCAACTCGCGTTGCCACTCGAGAAGCTGCCGGAGCCACCCCATCTCATCAGACACCGCCGACGGCTCGGCGGCGGAGATGTTCTTCTGCTCCTTGTACTTCCAGTGCGCGGCGATGCCGTACTCGGCGGTCCGGTGCATGGCCTGGGTGCGGATCTGCAACTCGACCGGCTTGCCCCCTGGCCCGATGACGGTCGTGTGCAAGGACTGGTACATGTTGAACTTCGGCATCGCGATGTAGTCCTTGAACCGGCCCGGGACCGGCTGCCAGTTCGCGTGGATCACGCCGAGAGCCGCGTAGCAGTCCCGCTCCGAGTCGACCAGAACGCGGATGCCCACCAGGTCATAGATGTCGGTGAACTCCCGGCCGCGCACGATCATCTTCTGATAGATCGAGTAGTAGTGCTTGGGCCGCCCGGTAACGGACGCCTTGATGATGCCTTCGCGCAGGTCGGAGTTGATCCGCTCGATCACCTCGTGCAGGTAGGTGTCCCGCGACGGGGCCCGCTCGGCGACCAGCCGGACGATCTCGTCGTACCGCTTCGGGTAGAGGGTCGCGAACGCGAGATCCTCCAACTCCCACTTGACCGTATTCATGCCGAGCCGGTGAGCGAGGGGCGCCATCACCTCCAGCGTCTCCCGGGCCTTGCGCTCCTGCTTGGCGGGCGGCAGGAACCGGAGCGTGCGCATATTGTGCAGCCGGTCCGCCAGCTTGATGACCAATACCCGAGGATCGCGGGCCATCGCCACGATCATCTTCCGGATCGTCTCGGCCTCGGCCGCCTCGCCGAACTTGACCTTGTCCAGCTTGGTTACGCCGTCGACGAGGTGCGCCACCTCCGGGCCGAACTCGGCCGCCACCTCCTCAATCGGGAGACCGGTGTCTTCGACCGTGTCGTGCAGCAACGCAGCCACCAGCGTGATGGTGTCCATGCCCAGCTCGGCGAGGATCGTGGCCACCGCTAGCGGGTGGGTGATGTACGGGTCGCCGCTCTTGCGTCGCTGCCCGCGATGCCGTTCTTCGGCCAGGTCGTAGCCGCGCTGGAGGAGCCTGGCGTCGATCTTGGGATGCGCCCCGCGGTGGATGGCGAGCAGGGGCTCGAGGACCGGGCGGACCGCCGACGATCGTTGCGTTCCGGTAACGATGCGCCGGGCCAGGCGGTCCCGGACCCGGCGTCGATGCTGTTGGCCGGTGCGGGGCACGGCGGGTGCTTGGGCGGCGGCGAGAACCGGAGGTGGCGGGGACGCGCGCCGTTCCGCGGCGTCGTCAATGGTCGTCGCGCTGTGCCGGCCCACGCCGGTGCGCGCAACGGGGGGCTCCGTCGCGATCGGCACCTGAGGCTTCAGGGGTTCGGCGGCCAGCGGGAACCTCCCTGCGAGACGAACGCCGCCAAGTCTAGTCCGCCGGTCATACCGTCAGGAGTGCACGCACGCCGGGATGAGGCAGTCGATTACGCCCATTGAGGAAGCCCAGTTCGAGCAGCACCGCCATGCCGAGCAGGTGGCCGCCGGCTCGCTCGATCAGATCGGCCGATGCGGCCAGTGTGCCGCCCGTCGCCAGCACGTCGTCGACGAGGAACACCCGCCGGCCCGTCAGGACGCCTTCCGGAACCTCGATGGTCGCCGCCCCGTACTCGAGCACGTACTCCTGACCGATGGTAGGTGGGGGCAGCTTTCCCGCCTTTCGCACCGGCACCAGACCGCATCCCAGCCGGGCCGCCAGCGCGGCGGCGAAGATGAAGCCGCGCGCCTCGATGCCAGCGACAAGATCGACCGGCGTGTGCTGCCCGGCGATGTCAGTCAGCGCGCAGATCACCGTCTCGAACGCGGCGCCGTCCGCCAGCAGCGGGACGATGTCCTTGAAGACGATCCCAGGCTGCGGAAAGTCCGGGACGTCCCGGAGCCGGGCCTCGATGACAGCCGAGGCGTCGGTCGAGATGCTCACCGTCGCCGGGGCGCTCGTTGCGGGCGGGCGCCGGGACGCGGCGCCGGTGCCGGCCCACTACTACGGCGGGCCGCCGCGGCGGCGGCAGCCAGCTCGGGCTGGGCCGCGGCCCGTTCGGCTGCGGCCCGTTCGGCGGCCCGCTTGGCCTGGACCCGCTTGGTAAGCGCCTTGTAGGAGGCCTGCCGCTCGGTGAGGTCACACACGATGGGCGTAGCGAGGAACAGCGAGGAGTACGCGCCCGATGCCAGGCCGACGAAGAGAATCAACGCGAGATCCTCGATGGTGCCGACGCCGAGAATGCCGGCCCCGACGAAGAGCAATCCCGCAACGGGCAACAGCGAGATGAGCGACGTGTTGATCGAGCGCATCAGCGTCTGGTTCACCGCGAGGTTCGCTGCCTCGGAGAACGTCATCCGCGAGCCGGCGAGCAGGTCGCGCGAGTTCTCGCTGACCTTGTCGTAGACCACGACCGTGTCGTAGAGCGAGAAGCCGAGAATGGTCAGCAGCCCGACAACCGTCGACGGCGTTACCTCGAAGCCGACGAGCGAGTACACGCCTGCCGTCAGGACAAGGTCGTGGATCAGCGCGATGAATGCACCGACCGCCATTCGCCATTGGAAGCGTATGGAGATATAGATCGACACGACGATCAAGAAGATGATGAGCGCCTGGATGGCCTTCACCGAGACGTCATGGCCCCAGTCCGAGCTCACCGTCTTGACGCTGATCTTCGTGGTCGGGATGCCGAGGGACTTGCCGACCGACGACACGACGCGGGCTTGCTCGGCGGCGCTCACGTTCTTGGTCTTGACCACGATCTGGCGGGTGTTCCCGGAGCCCACCTCCTGGGCCGCTCCTTCGGACGGCAGGTTTGCCGATCGGAATGCGTCTTCGGTCTGATGCGTCGTGATGGTCGTTCCCGCAGCCTGGATCTGGAACTGGCTGCCTCCGGCGAACTCCACCCCGAAGTTGAAGCCCCGGAAAACAAAGCTGAGGACGCAGATCAGCAGGATCATGCCGGAGGCGAAGTACCACCGCTTGCGCGTGCCAATGAAATTGAAGTTGGTCTCGCCGCGATACAGCTTGCG
>Ga0207678_10001274_pt1 | contig 23306 bp, 19 predicted proteins | sample KBSC63metaG_FD_184319 | JGI IMG/M metagenome (GOLD analysis project Ga0207678, IMG submission 184319) | Corn rhizosphere microbial communities from Kellogg Biological Station, Michigan, USA - KBS C6-3 metaG (SPAdes) (version 2) | ecosystem: Host-associated > Plants > Roots > Rhizosphere > Soil ... | reverse complement strand
GAAGGGTTCCTTCGATCCGGTGAACGCCGAAGGGGCAGGTCAGGTGCGGTACGGGCCGCGGTTGCCGAGATCGGGGCTCACCCGCGGCTGCGCGCCGTCCTGGCCGGGCACCGGGGTCACGGCGGGGACCGCCGGTTCGACGACCACCTCGGTGGCGGGCCGGACATGGGTTTCGGCGGCGGCTTCCCGCTTCTGGAAGTGGTTCTCGACGATCCGGTCCTGCCGGCGGCGGGCGAGCACGGCCAGCGTGAGCACGTGGGCCACGGCCATCAGCAGGAGGAAGCCGCCGAGCCGCCCGACGAGGGCGGCCGTCGACCCCGACCACTGCGGGCCGACGACCGAGAGCAGGGCGAGCACGCCGAAGGAGACGAGGTGGAAGACGGTCACCACCATCCACGCCAGCGAGCCGGTGCCCTCACCGCCGTCCGGCCCGCCGAGGTAGCGGCGTCCGCCGCGGTAGAGGACCTGGCCGTCGGCCACCACGAAGACCAGGCCGATGACGAGGAATCCGGTGAGGTCGTTGTCGGGCATGCGTCTCCTCCTCCTTTCCGGCGGAGTACCCGGCCCGGCCGGGCCCGGGCGGCGATTCACCGGAACGAGCGAACGACGGCGGTCACACCCGGGAATCATTCGCGGCTCCCGGACGTCAGAGGGGGCGTGAAGAAGATTGGCTTCCTCTCGTTCGGCCACTGGTCGGCGAGCGCGCACTCCGAGACGAGGTCGGCCGCCGACTTCCTGCACCAGTCGATCGACCTGGCGGTGGCCGCCGAGGAGCTCGGCGTGGACGGCGCCTACTTCCGCGTGCATCACTTCGCGCGGCAGGCGGCGAGCCCGTTCCCGCTGCTGGCGGCGATCGGTGCGCGGACGTCGAGGATCGAGATCGGCACCGGCGTGATCGACATGCGCTACGAGAACCCGCTGTACATGATCGAGGACGCGGGCGCCGCCGACCTCATCTCCGGCGGTAGGCTCCAGCTCGGCATCAGCCGCGGATCCCCCGAGCAGGTGATCGACGGCTGGCGCTACTTCGGTTACACCCCGGGCGAGGGCGAGACGGACGCCGACATGGCCCGTCAGCACACCGAGGTGTTCCTCAAGCTGCTGGACGGCGAAGGCTTCGCGCAGCCGAACCCGCGGCCGATGTTCGCCAATCCACCGGGCCTGCTGCGGCTGGAGCCGCACTCCGAAGGCCTGCGCGAGCGCATCTGGTGGGGCTCCGGCTCGAACGCGACGAGCGTCTGGGCGGCGAAGCTGGGCATGAACCTGCAGAGCTCGACGCTCAAGGACGACGAGACGGGCGAGCCGCTGCACGTCCAGCAGCGCAAGCAGATCGAGGCCTACCGCGAGGCGTGGACGGAAGCCGGCCACGAGCGCGAGCCGCGGGTTTCGGTCAGCCGCAGCATCTTCGCGCTGACGAACGACCAGGACCGCGCCTACTTCGGCCGCGACCGCAGCTCGCGCGACCAGGTCGGCATGATCGACGAGAACACCCGCGCGATCTTCGGCCGGTCCTACGCCGGGGAGCCCGACGAGCTCGTGCGGCAGCTCAAGGAGGACGAGGCGATCCAGGCCGCGGACACCCTGCTGCTCACCATCCCGAACCAGCTCGGCGTGGACTACAACGCGCACGTGCTGGAGAACATCGTCAAGTACGTCGCCCCGGAGCTGGGCTGGCGCTGAACACGAACGGGCCCGGCCGATCGCGAGGATCGGCCGGGCCCGTTCGTCTGCGACTCAGGCGAGGTCGAAGCGGTCCAGCTCCATGACCTTCGTCCACGCGGCCACGAAGTCGGCCACGAACTTCTCGCGGGCGTCGTCGCTGGCGTAGACCTCGGCCAGCGCCCGCAGCTGCGAGTTCGAGCCGAAGATCAGGTCGACCGCGGTGGCGGTCCACTTCACCTCGTCGGTCGTCACGTCGCGGATCTCGTAGACGTTCTCCGCGGACTCCGACGCCTTCCACTTGGTGCCCGGCGCGAGCAGGTTGGCGAAGAAGTCGCCTGAGAGCACGCCCGGCTGGTCGGTGAGGACGCCGTGCGCGCTGCCGCCGTGGTTGGTCCCGAGGGAGCGCAGGCCGCCGACGAGGGCGGTCATCTCGGGCGCGGACAGGCCGAGCAGGTAGGCGCGCTCGACGAGCAGGGTCTCCGGCTGCAGCTTCTCACCGGCGCGCAGGTAGTTGCGGAACCCGTCGGCGCGCGGCTCGAGCACCTTGAACGAGTCGGCGTCGGTCTGCTCCTGCGACGCGTCGGTGCGGCCCGGGTGGAACGGCACGGTCGTCTCGACGCCGGCGTCGCGCGCCGCCTTCTCGACGGCGGCCGAGCCGGCCAGCACGATCAGGTCGGCGAGCGAGATCTTCGCGCCGCCCGCCTCGTTGAACTCGCGCTGGACGCCCTCGAGGACCTCCAGGACCTTGCCGAGCTGCTCGGGCTGGTTGACCTCCCAGTTGCGCTGCGGCTCCAGGCGGATCCGGGCGCCGTTCGCTCCACCGCGCTTGTCGGTGGAGCGGAAGCTCGCGGCCGACGCCCAAGCCGTGGAAACCAGTTCCGCGACGCTGAGCCCCGAGTCGAGGACCTTCGCCTTGAGGGCGGTGATGTCGGCGTCGCCCACGAGGTCGCCTTCGGCGGCGGGCACCGGGTCCTGCCACAGCTGCGGCTCGGCGACCCACGGGCCGAGGAAGCGGCTGACCGGGCCCATGTCGCGGTGCAGCAGCTTGTACCAGGCCTTGGCGAAGGCCAGCGCGAACTCGTCCGGGTTCTCCAGGAACCGGCGCGAGATCGGGCCGTAGACCGGGTCGAAGCGCAGCGACAGGTCCGTCGTGAGCATCGTCGGCTTGTGCTTCTTGTTCGGGTCGAACGGGTCCGGGATGATCTCCGGCGCGTCCTTGGCGACGTACTGCTTGCCGCCGCCGGGGCTCGTGGTGAGCTCCCACTCGTAGCCGAAGAGGATCTCGAAGAAGCGGTTGCTCCACTCGGTCGGCTTGTCGGTCCAGGTGACCTCGAGGCCGCTGGTGATCGCGTCGGCGCCCTTGCCGGAGCCGTGCGTGCTCAGCCAGCCGAGGCCCTGCGCCTCGATCGGGGCGCCCTCGGGCTCCGGGCCGACGTGGTCGTCGGCCACCGAGGCGCCGTGGGTCTTGCCGAAGGTGTGGCCGCCGGCGATGAGGGCGACGGTCTCCTCGTCGTTCATCGCCATCCGGGCGAAGGTCTCCCGGATGAAGTGGGCCGCCGCCTCGAAGTCCGCGTTGCCGCGGGGACCCTCGGGGTTGACGTAGATGAGCCCCATCTCGGTCGCGCCGACCTCGGGCGACATCTCCGACTCGCTGACGTAGCGCTCGTCACCCAGCCAGTCGTCCTCGGGGCCCCAGATGACCTCTTCGGGCTCCCAGACGTCCACGCGGCCGAAGCCGAAGCCGAAGGTCTTGAAGCCCATCGACTCCAGGGCGACGTTGCCGGCCAGGACGAGCAGGTCGGCCCAGGAGATCTTCTGGCCGTACTTCTGCTTGACCGGCCACAGGAGGCGGCGCGCCTTGTCGAGGTTGGCGTTGTCGGGCCAGCTGTTGAGCGGGGCGAAGCGCTGGTTGCCGTCCCCGGCGCCACCGCGGCCGTCGTGGATGCGGTAGGTGCCCGCGGCGTGCCAGCTCAGGCGGATCATCAGGCCGCCGTAGTGGCCGAAGTCGGCGGGCCACCAGTCCTGCGAGGTGGTGAGCACCTCGGTGATGTCCTGCTTGAGGGCGTCGACGTCGAGCTTGGCGAACTCCTTGGCGTAGCTGAAGTTCTCGCCGAGCGGGTTGCCCTTGGAAGAGTGGGCGTGCAGCACGGACAGGTCGAGCTGGTTGGGCCACCAGTCCTGGTTCGTGCGCGGACGCCCGCCCGTCTTCGGCGTCGGGGAGTCGATCGCCGGGTTCTCGCTCTCGCTGCCGTGCGAAGTCACCGAGTCGTGCGCGACCGGGCACCCGGCCGCCGCCTTCTTGTCCACGCCCTGCGCGCTGGACGGGTTGTCCTGGGTGGAGCTCATTTACTTCCTTCCGGGAGCGGCGAATCATTTCGGGGACGTTCGGCCGCGCAGCCGGGGCAGGTGCCCCAGTAGACGACCTCCGCCTGGTCGATCACGAAACCGTGGTCGTCCGAAGCGGTGAGACAGGGGGTGTGGCCGACGGCGCAGTCGACGTCGGCTATCGCCCCGCACGAACGGCACACGACGTGGTGGTGGTTGTCACCCACCCGGGCTTCGTAGCGGGCGTTCGCCCCGGCCGGCTGGATACGCCGGATCAGCCCGGTGTCGGTGAGCGCCCGCAGCACGTCGTAGATCGTCTGGTGCGAAACCGTCGGTTGCTCGGCCCGCACCAGGTCGATCACCGTTTCGGTGTCGACGTGGGGATGGTCGCGCAGCGCGGCCAGCACGGCCAGCCGGGGTCGCGTGACCCGCAGCGAGACCGCCCGCAGCTGTGCTTCGAAGTCCGACATCACCGGTGACCCTAGGGCCTTTTCTGGAATGGGTCAAGTTTTGGTCCCCGTCCGTGTGGCCCAGCCGGGGTTCACGCTGAGTCAGCGGGATGGCTAGGCTTCCGGGCATGCCGGACACGCAGTACGAAGACCTCCTCCGCCACGTCCTCGACACGGGCGCCCGCAAGGGCGACCGTACCGGCACCGGCACGAGGTCGATCTTCGGGCACCAGCTGCGCTACCGCCTGTCCGAGGGTTTTCCCCTGATCACCACGAAGAAAGTCCACTTTCGCTCGATCGCCTACGAACTGCTGTGGTTCCTGCGCGGCGACGCGAACGTCTCCTGGCTGCAGGAGCACGGCGTCACGATCTGGGACGAATGGGCGGCTGACGACGGTGATCTGGGTCCCGTGTACGGCGTGCAGTGGCGGTCGTGGCCGACCCCGGACGGCGGACACGTCGACCAGATCGCCGAGGTGCTGCGCACGCTGCGTGAGAACCCGGACTCGCGGCGGATCATCGTGTCCGCGTGGAACGTCGCCGACATCCCGCGGATGGCGCTGCCGCCGTGCCACGCGTTCTTCCAGTTCTACGTCGCCGACGGGAAGCTGTCCTGCCAGTTGTACCAGCGCAGCGCGGACCTGTTCCTCGGCGTGCCGTTCAACATCGCGAGCTACGCGCTGCTGACGCACATGGTCGCCGCACAGGTGGGGCTCGGCGTGGGCGACTTCGTCTGGACCGGCGGGGACTGCCACATCTACGACAACCACGAAGAGCAGGTCCGCACGCAGCTCGCCCGCGACGCGCGGCCGTTCCCGGCGCTGGGCCTGAAGCCGGCGGAGAGCCTGTTCGACTACACGTACGAGCACTTCTCGGTCGAGGGGTACGACCCGCACCCGGGCATCAAGGCGCCGGTGGCGGTGTGATCGGGCTGGTCTGGGCCCAGTCCGCGAACGGCGTCATCGGGCGCGACGGCGAGCTGCCGTGGCACCTGCCGGAGGACCTCAAGCACTTTCGCGCGGTGACCTCGGGGGCGGCGGTGCTGATGGGGCGCCGGACGTGGGAGTCGCTGCCGCCGCGGTTCCGGCCGCTGCCGGGGCGGCGGAACCTGGTGTTGTCGGCGACCCCGCAGGAGGGGGTCGAGACGTTCGCCGACCTGCCTTCGGCGCTCGCGGCGGTGGACGGCGACCTGTGGGTGATCGGCGGGGCGGCGGTGTACCGGGCGGCGCTGCCGTTCGCGGACCGGATCGTGGTGACCGAGCTCCGGGAGTCCTTCGAGGGGGACACGTACGCGCCCGAGGTGGGGCGTCCGGCGGACTCCGTGGGGGAGTGGCTGGAGTCCTCGACCGGCCTGGGGTACCGCTTCCTCACCTGGGGCTGACGGCCCCGGGCCGTTGCGCTCCCCGGGGTCCGGGCTATACGGTTGGCTCGAACTAGAACACGTTACAGTTCTAGTGGCCGGTCGTAGCGAGGAGCGGACATGGCGAAAAGGGCGGCGCGCGGCGACGAGGCCGACTACGTCGTCGTCGGGTCGGGGAGCTCGGGCGCGGCGATCGCGGGACGGCTCGCCCAGTCCGGGGCCAGCGTGATCGTGCTCGAAGCCGGGAAGAGCGACGAGCAGCTGCTCGTCAAGAAACCCGGCCTCGTCGGGCCGATGCACGCGGTGCCGCAGCTCAAGAAACCGCTCGACTGGGGCTTCTACGGCATCCCGCAGAAACACGTTCTCGATCGGCGGATGCCGGTGCCGCGCGGCCGGGTGGTCGGGGGCTCCAGCTCCATCAACGGCATGGTCTACGTCCGCGGCAACCGCGCCAACTTCGACTCCTGGGCCGCCGAGGGCAACGACGGCTGGGACGCCGACAGCGTCAACGCCGCCTACAAGCGCATGGAGGACTTCGAAGACGGCGAGAACGCCTTCCGCGGCGCGGGCGGCCCGATCCGCGTCACCCGCGCGAAGAACCCCCAAGAGGGCTCGCTGCAGTTCGTCGACGCCACCGCCGACGCGCTCGGCTGCAAGATCCTCGACGACTACAACGCCGAGTCCCAAGAAGGCGTCAGCCGGATGCAGCAGAACGCCGCCGACGGCCTGCGCTACAGCGCCTCGCGCGGCTACCTCCACCACCTCGCACCGCCGACCCTGCAGCTGCAGGACCGGGTGCTGGTCGAGAAGGTGCTGATCGAGAACGGCCGAGCCGTCGGCGTCGAGGTCCTCGACCGCGGTCGCCGTCGCACCATCCGCGCCGGCAAGGAGGTCATCCTCTCCGCCGGGGTCATCGGCTCCGCCCAGCTGCTCATGCTCTCCGGCATCGGCCGCGCCGAGCACCTCAAGGAATTCGGCATCGACGTCGTCGCCGACCTGCCCGTCGGCGACAACATGCACGACCACATGTTCCACGCACTGACGTTCCACGTGACGACCAGCAAGAACAAGGGCACGGCGCCGTACTTCGCCCGCGGGCTGGCCCGGGAACTGCTGCGGCCCGGCACCACGTTCCTGGCGAACTCGGTCTTCGAAGCGGTCGCGTTCCTGCGTACCTCGCAGGCCGGGGCGATCCCCGACCTCCAGCTGCACCTGCTGCCGTGGGCGTACGTGTCGCCCAACCAGGACGCGCCGATCCGGCACGACGTCGACAAGCGTCCCGCACTCACCGTGCTGACGACGCTGATCTACCCGAAGAGCCGCGGCACCCTCCGGCTCGCCTCGGCCGATCCCGCCGCGGCACCGGTCATCGACTTCCAGTACCTGTCCGACCCGGCCGACCTCGAACTGCTCGGCGAAGGCTCGGAGATGGTGCGCGAGATCTTCGCGTCCAAGGCGTTCAAGGGCGCGGTCAAGGAAGAGATCCACCCGGGCAAGGACCTCAAGGGCCAGGCCCTGCGCGACGCGATCCTCAACCGCGCGACGTCGGTCTACCACGGCGTCGGCACCTGCCGGATGGGCGTCGACGAGCTCGCCGTCGTCGGTCCCGACCTGCGGGTGCGCGGCGTCGAGGGCCTGCGGGTCTGCGACGCTTCGATCATGCCGTCGATCACCGGCGGCAACACCAACGCGCCCTGCATCATGATCGGGGAAATGGGCGCCCAGCTCGTCCTCGGGAGCCGGTCATGACCCTCACCCCGCTCGAACTCACCCGTCCCGCCTCGGTCACCGACGCGTTCCTGGAGCAGCTCGTGGCCCGGGTGCCGGGCTCGGCCGGCGCGACCTGGAAGCTGACCGAGGTCTACACCGGCGACGTGCTCGTCGAGCTGCCGCAGTCGACGCCGGAAGACATCGAGCGGGCGTTCGCCGTCGCGCGCGAGGCCCAGCGGAAGTGGGCGGCCACGCCGGTCAAGGAACGGCTGGCGGTGTTCCGGCGGGCGCACGCGCTGTTCGTCGAGCACGCGCGGACCGTCGCCGACCTCATCCAGGTCGAGAGCGGCAAGAACCGGCGGATGGCGATCGAAGAGACCTGCGACCCGCCGATGGTGATGAGCCACTACCTGAAGCGGGCGGCCCGGTTGCTCGCGCCGACCAAACGCGGCGGCCCGGTGCCGCTGCTGACGAACTCGACCGAGGTCCGGCTGCCCAAGGGGGTCGTCGGCATCATCGCGCCGTGGAACTTCCCGTTCGCCACCGGGGTTTCCGACGCCGTGCCGGCGCTCATGGCGGGCAACGCGGTCGTGCTGAAGCCGGACAACAAGACGGCGCTTTCGCCGCTCTACGGCGTCCGGCTGCTGGAGCAGGCGGGCCTGCCGGAAGGGCTGTTCCAGGTGGTCTGCGGTGAGGGGCCGGACGTCGGCCCCACGCTGATCGACCGCGCGGACTACGTGATGTTCACCGGTTCGACGGCGACCGGCCGGGTGATCGGCGAGCGGGCGGGCCGCAACCTCATCGGCTGCTGCCTCGAACTCGGCGGCAAGAACCCGATGATCGTGCTGGAAGACGCCGCCATCGACGAAGCCGTGCAGGGCGCGGTGTTCGGCGCGTTCGGCAACACGGGCCAGATCTGCATGCACATCGAGCGGATCTACCTGCCGGAGTCCCGCTACGAGGAGTTCAAGACGGCCTTCGTGGCGAAGGCCTCGGCTCTCGACGTCCGCGCCGCCTACGACTTCGGCCCGGACATGGGTTCCCTGGTCTCGGTCGACCACATGCGCCGCGTCAAGTCCCATGTGGACGATGCGGTCGAGAAGGGCGCCACGGTGTTGTGCGGCGGCAAGCCGCGCCCCGACCTCGGCCCGGCCTTCTTCGAGCCGACGATCCTCGAGGGCGTGACGCAGGACATGCTCTGCGGCGTCACGGAAACCTTCGGGCCGGTGGTGGCGCTGCACAAGTACCGCACGGTCGACGAAGCGGTGGCTTTGGCCAACGACACGGACTACGGCCTGAACGCCTCGGTCTGGAGCACCGACGTCCCGGCGGCGCGGGCGCTGGCGGCCCGGATCGAGTCCGGCAACGTGAACGTCAACGACGTCCTCGCGACCGCGTATGCGGCCAAGGGGACGCCGTCCGGCGGGGTGAAGAACTCCGGCGTCGGCGCCCGGCACGGCGATCAGGGGCTGCTCAAGTACACCGACGTGCAGAACCTGGCCGTGCTGAAGAAGCAGGTCATGGGGCCCAGGCCCGGACAGGGATACGAGAAGTACGTCGAGAGCATGCTGTCCGGGCTGAAGCTGATGCGGAAGCTGCGGATCCGGTAGCGCTCAGCCGTCCACGAGCAGTCCTCGCAACGGCCCCTGCAGCCGGGCCGCGCGGCGCGAGGCGCCCGGCAGCAGGACCAGCCGGTGGGTCCGCCGCTCGCCGCGGCGTTCCCGCTCGGCCTGCTCCTCGGCCAGCGGCCGCCACAGGCTGTCCACGACGTCCGCCGGGGCGCGCTTTTCCAGCTCCGAAACCGGACGCCCGAGGTGCTCGGCCCACAGCCGCAGCCTCGCCGCCCGGACCACGTCCGGGTCGTCGGTGGCGATGTTGACCTCGGTGTCGTTGAACAGCGAATGCTCGTTGAGGTTGGCGGACCCGACCGTCAGCCACGAGTCGTCGACGATGCCGAGCTTGGCGTGGACGTACACCGGGGCCGCGGAGTCGCCGTCGTGGGCGCTGATCGTCGTGGCCAGCAGGCGGCGGTGCCCGTCGTCGGCGTCGAGCAGCCGGCCCAGCTGGCCGCGGGTGGTGTCGGAGCCGTTGCTCGGCTTGCGCGGCAGCAGCAGGACCACGCGGAACTCCTCGGACGGCGGGGTGCGGAGCTTGTCGAGCAGCACCTCGGCGATCTCCGGCGACCACAGGAACTGGTTCTCCAGGTAGACCAGCCGCTGGGCGGATCTCAGCGCGCGCAGGTAGCCGTCGAGGACGGTGAACTCGCCCTTCGGCAGGAAGTCGTAGGTGTCGTTGGGCACGGTCCGCAGCAGCTGGACGCGGCTGCCGCCCACCGGCTCCGGCACGGCCGGCTGTGGCAGGTCCTCGCCGGCCACCTCGGTCCACCGCCGCCGGAAGTGGTCGGCGACGTCGGCGACCACGGGCCCGTCGAGCCGCGACATCAGGTCGTGCCACCCGATCGGCCGCGGCGGGTGGTCCGGGCTGTCGTGCCGGTCGCCCTCGAGCGCGGTGAGGTCGACTCCGCCGACGAAGGCGACGGCGTCGTCGACGATCACGAGCTTCTCGTGGTGGCAGTGCAGGGTCCGCTCGCGGGCGTCCAGGACGCAGCGGACGTCAGTGCCCTCGGTGAACTTCCGCCGCTCGGACCGCGCCAGCTTCCGCGACGGCTGGAACGCGGGGAAGGGCGGCCCGGCCCAGAGCAGGACACGGACCTGCACGCCCCGCCCGGCGGCCTCGGCGAGCAGTTCGCGCAGGGTGGGCGAGCCGGGTTCGCGCGTCAACCGGAAGTCGGCGCTGGCGTGCCAGTTGGCGATGTGGATGTACGACTTCGCGTGCCGGATGGCCTCGGCGACGGCGGGCAGCGACTCCTCGCCGTCGATCAGCACCTCGACGCGGTTGCCTTCGCGCACCGGGGCCCGGCCGCCGAGCGGGTCCCGCGCACCACCGGGTTCGAGGACGGCACCCCAGCCGAGCCCGCGCAGCCGCCGGTGGTGGTGAGCGCACAGGACACGCTCCAGCCCATCGCCCAGCCGTTCGTCCACCTTGTCCAGGAACGTCTTCACCCGTCCCATATCACTACAGATCGGCCCGGCTCGCCGTGCAGTGACGCTCCGTCAGAGGTCGAGCACGAGCCTGGGGGAGCAGGCGCGGGACACGCAGAGCATCATCACCTCGTTCTCCAGCCGCTCGTCCGCGGTCAGCACCGAGTCGCGGTGGTCCGGCTCGCCGCCGAGCACGCCCGTCTCGCAAGTGCCGCACGTGCCTTCGCGGCACGACGACAGCACCGTGACCCCGGCTTCCTCGACCACCTCGAGGATCGAGCGGTCCGCGGGCACCGGCAGCACCTTGCCCGAGCCGGCGAGCTCGACCTCGAACGCCGTGCGCGGACCCTCGTCCGGCTGAGCGGTGAAGCGCTCGACGTGCAGGTTGCCCGGGCCGAGCGCCTCGACCGCGGCCAGCAGCGGCTCCGGGCCGCAGCAGTACACCGCCGTTCCCGGACGCGCGTCGGCCAGCAGCGTCGGGAGGTCGAGCAGGCCGTGTTCGTCCTGCGGCCGGAACAGCACCCGGTCACCGTGGTGGGCCAGGTCGTCGGTGAACGCCATCGACGTGCGAGTCCGGCCGCCGTAGACCAGGCGCCATTCGCGGCCCGAGCGAGCGACCCGGGCCAGCATCGGCAGGATCGGCGTGATGCCGATGCCGCCCGCGACGAACAGGTAGCGCTCGGCGTCCACCAGCCCGAAGTGGTTGCGCGGGCCCTCGACCGGAACACGGTCCCCGGTGGACAGCGAGTCGTGCACGTACGCCGAGCCGCCGCGGCCGTCGGGCTCCCGCAGCACCGCCACCTGGTACGCCGACGTGTCCGAAGGGTCGCCGCACAGCGAGTACTGCCGCACGAAGCCGGGCAGGACGAGGTCGATGTGTGCCCCCGGTTCCCAGGGCGGGAGCAAACCGCCGCCGGGGGCGCGGAGGGTCAGCCGGACGACGCCGTCGGCCAGCTTTTCCTTGTCCTCCACCAGGAGTTCGAGGGTCATGAGTGTCCTTCGGGGTGGGCCAGCAGCCATTCCCACAGCTGCACGGGGTCTTCGAACTCGCGCTCGGCGCCGCAGTGGCAGACCGCGCGCAACCGGTCGGTGCCGAGCACCCAGTGGATCCGGTGGACGCGGTCGCCGGCGAGCATCGGGCGATTCACGGGGTCGCCAGCCGCTGCAGCATCCGGCGGGCCGCGAGGCCGCCGGTGTCGATGTTGATCGACAGCTCCTGGTACCCGTCCGGTTCGGTGGCGATCACCTGCTCGAGGACGTCCAGGGCTTCGACGTCCTGCAGCACCACCGTGCGGTTGTTCTCCGCGAGGAACGCCGAAACGCCTTCGTCGTCGAGGGCGAAGTCCCGTGCCACTGCCCAGAAGTCGTGCGTGGAGTGCTCGGTCTCGGGCGTGATCGCGTAGACGACCTCGACGTGGAAGGCGTCCGGGTCGCTGCCGTCCGGGTTCGGCACGGACCCGACCGGCGCGATGCGGCTGTGCAGCTTGTACAGGCACGGCGGCGTGTACTCGATGTCCTGCCAGCGCGTGATGCGGCCTTCGAGACCGGTCGACTTCGAGTAGAAGGGCGGGCACGCCGCGTCGGCCATGTGCCGGGAGACGTAGACGATGCCGGCGTCCTCGTCGACCTCGGTGGTGATCGGGGTTTCGGCGACCTCCGGGGTGCCGATGTAGCCGCCGTGCAGGTAGGTCTCGTGGGACAGGTCCAGCAGGTTGTCCACCAGCAGTGAATACCGCGCCTTGAGCGGTTCCATCCCGCAGACCGTGGTGTAGCCCGGCGAGTCGAGCCAGGGCGCCCGCGGGATCGCCGAGGCGTCGGCCTTCGCGGGGTCGCCGATGAACACCCAGACGAAGGAGTCCTGCTCCACCAGCGGGTAGTGCGTCAGCCGCGCGGTCCGCGGCACCCGGGTCTGCCCGGGCACGGCGACGCACTTGCCGTCGACGCCGTAGGTGAAGCCGTGGTAGCCGCAGATGACCTGGTCGTCGACCAGCCGTGACGGCGCCTGCGACAGCGGGAAGCGCCGGTGCACGCACCGGTCGGCCATCGCGGTGACGTTCCCGTCGCGGGTCCGCCAGAACAGGATCGGCTCACCGCAGATGGTGCGGCTGAAGAGCTCCTGGCCGATCTCGGAGCCGTAGGCGGCGACGTACCACTGATCGCGGGGGATGGCGCTCATCGGAGTCCTTTCGTGGTGGGCCGGGTCACAGCCTGGGGCAGTGGCCCGGGTGCCACGAAGGGCTATTTCATAAGATGGAAAGAGCGCGGGAAATCGCGCGGGCACTCGTCATCACCAGCGGCGCGAGCGCGTGCGGCGCCACGCTCCCGTACCGCACCACGAGCGAAACGGCCGCGACGACCTGGCCGCGCGCGTCGTGAACCGGCGCGCCGACCGACAGCGCGTCCAGCGTCACCTGCCGCTCGCTGATCGAAAACCCGTGCGTCCGCACGTCGGCCAGCAGGTGCCGGAGCCGGTCCGGGTCGGTCACCGTTTCGCTGGTGTACCGCTCGATCGGGCTGCCGAGCACCTCCTCTTGGACCTCGGCCGGGGCATGGGCGAGCAGGACCAGCCCGACGCCCGTCGCGGTCAGGGCGAACCGGCCGCCGACGCGGGTCAGCACCGGCACCGCCCCGGTTCCCGCGATGCGCTCGATGTACACCACCTCGGTGCCCTCGCGGACCGCGAGCTGGACGTTCTCGCGCGTGATCTGCGAGAGGTCCTCCAGGAACGGCAGGGCGAGTTCCCGCAGGCCCAGCCCCCGCGGCGCGAGCGAGCCCAGCTCCCACAGCCGCAGGCCGACGCGGTAGACGCCGTCCTCGTCCCGTTCCAGGGCGCCCCACTCGCAGAACTCCCGCAGCAGCCGGTGCGCGGTCGCGGCCGGCAGCCCGGCCCGGCGCGCGACCTCGCTCAGCCGTAGCGCCGGCCGGTCCGGCGAGAACACCTCCAGGACCCGCAGCGCGCGGCCCAGGACCGGCCCGGTGGCGCCGGGCACGCGACCTCGGTGCGGCACGGCGACCTCCGGCGGGAGCGGCTCAGAGGTCCACTATGCCCCGCGCCGCCCGGCGCGCGGCGGCGGCGTCCCGGCGTTCCTCGAAGCGGGACGCCTGCGTGTCGAGCCCCTTGATGAACGTCGCCAGCTCCTCGCGCGCGGCCTCGCCGACCGCGCCGAGGCCGGTCAGGTCGAACACCTTCCAGTACCGCAGCAGCGGCTGGACGACGTCGTCGTGGTGGATGCGCAGGTCGTAGATGCCGGCCTTGGCCATCAGCGCCGCCTTGCGCTGGAAGCTCGGGATGACCGCGCCCGGCATCGCGAAGTTCAGCACCTCGTCGGTGATCGCGCGCATCATGGCGTCGGGCGAGATCTCCAGTGCCGCCTTGACGAGGTTGCGGTAGAAGACCATGTGGAGGTTCTCGTCCGTGGACACCCGGGCCAGCAGCTTCTCGGCCAGGGGGTCCTGGGTGTAGCGGCCGGTGTTGCGGTGCGAGAGCCGGGTGGCCAGCTCCTGGAACGAGACGTACGCGCAGACGTTGAGCAGCGGCTTGTCGCCGGTGTCGTAGCCCGCCTGCATGGTCTCCATCCGCATCCGCTCCAGCTCGACGGGGTCGACGGCGCGGGTGACCAGCAGGTAGTCGCGGATGCAGATGCCGTGGCGGCCCTCCTCGGCCGTCCACCGGTGCACCCAGGTGCCCCAGGCCCCGTCGCGGCCGAACGCGCGCTCGATTTCGCGGTGGTAGCTGGGCAGGTTGTCCTCGGTGAGCAGGTTGACCTCGAGAGCCGTCCGCGCGATCGGGGTCACCCGGGACTGCTCCGGGTCCCAGGCCTCCCCGCCCAGATCGGCGAAGTCGCGCCCCTGGCTCCAGGGGACGTACTCGTGCGGCATCCACTCCTGGGCGGCGGCGAGGTGCCGGTTCAGGTTCTCTTCGACCGTGCCTTCCAGCTCGTGCAGCAGGCGGGTGGTTTCGGGGACCGGCATGGAACGTCCTTCCGTACCTACGCGACCGTAACTTACGGTGCCGTAGGATACGACAACGGACACGGGCGGCGGGTGGTTCCCGGAGCTCAGCGTGCGGCGGCCACCAGGTCGAACACGTAATCCTTGAGGATGGGCCCGAAGAAACTGTTCGCGGTGATTCGCACCACAGCGCGTCCGGGAACCCCGCGCGCCTGGCCGAGGATTTCGCACTTCGCGGCGGGATCGGCGGGAACGACCTTCGTGATCTTCGGCGACGTCCCGGCCGCCACCGGGACGGTGTACGACGGCGCACCGGCGTCGAACCCGCCGATCGGCCGGCCGCCGACCACGATCGTGATGGCCAGCGGCCCGTTCGTGGGGATGGCCCGGCCGTTGAACTCCTGCCAATAGCGCACGCAGGTGTCGCGCCAGCTGCCCGCGTCGGCTTCGTGGGCGGCGAGCTTGGCCTTCACCTCGGCGAAGCGACGGGCGTCGACGTGCCGTTCGAGCGAGTCCCAGGCCTGGCGCAGCCACGACACGTAGTGGACGCCGGTCTGGTAGCGGTACACCAGTTCGTCCCAGAAGATCCGGCCGTTGCGCATCCGCCGGTCCCACGGCACGTGGTGGAACCACATCAGCAGGTTCTCGGGCACGGTTTCGATGTCGGCGTAGCGGGCCGCGAGCACCGGGAAGTACTGCGCGGTGAAGCCGCTGCCGGTGGGGGAGCGGTCGTAACCCAGCCCGGCGCTGTCGGCCTTGTTGTAGTACACCGGGCTCCAGTCGTCCCGCGCGAGCCGTTCGGCCGGGTTGGGGCCGTAGTGGTCGCTGGACCGGAACTGGTGCGCGACGCCGAGCGGGGTCTGGTAGCTCACCAGCGCCTCCCGGGAGCCCATCATCATGGCCACGATCGTCCGGACGACCGCGTCGCGGTTGCTCCAGGTCAGCCGGACCCAGTCCTCGGCGATGCCGCGGGCGTCCAAGGTCCAGTCCCACGCCAGCCTGCCGAAGGCGTACAGGTTCGCCTGCGCGAAGTGGTGCCCGGTCAGGTTGTCGGCGTTGCCGAGGTTGGCCACGCCGACGATGGCGGTGTCGGGGTGACCCTGTGCCGTGCCGTCCACGACGTTGCCGACCAGGCGCTTCGCCAGCAGCTTGCCGTGCGCGTCGGTGGCGTGGGTGTCGGATTTCAGGACCTCTTCCCACAGCGGGCCGAGGTAGCACAGCATCGTGTTCTGCCCGGTGTACTCCTGGGTGACCTGCAGTTCGATGGCCTGGTTGGTGTGTTCCATCCGGCCGAAGAGCGGGTTGGCCGGCTCCCGGGCCTGGTAGTCGAGCGGGCCGTTCTTGGTCTGCAGGAACACGTTCTCGGCGAACCGGCCGATCGTGCCGTCGGGCTGGGGCTCGTCGTCGATGGGTCCGAACTCGAGGTAGGCGCGCTTCAGCCGGTCGGTGTCCACGTCGGCGTTGTAGACGAACGTCCGCCAGAAGATCCGCATCCCGAGCGGGGCCACCGCGGCCGCCATCCCGTTGGCGCCGTCACCGTGGTCGTAGCCCAGGTCCTGGGGCCCCGGCTGGCCTTCGGAATTCGCCTTGACGGTGAACCCCATGAAGTCGGGAATGGCGGCCTGCAGCTGGCGCGCCCGGCGGGTCCACCAGTCCCGGAACTTGGCGCTGTAGGGATCCAGCTCTTCCCGGGTGAGGGTGTCGGGCGCGAACCGGGCATCGGTCGGGGCCGCGTAGTTGATGGACACGGCCAGCCGGACCCCGTACGGGCGCAGCGCGTCGGCCAGCGCGGCTTCCTGCTCGATGGCGGCGGGGGTGAGGTAGAAGCTGTTGGCGTTGACGTTGTTGATCGTGATGCCGTTGATGCCGAGGGACGCCATCGCCCGCGCCGCCACGAGGTACCGGTCGAGGATCACCGGCAGGTTCAGCGCCGCGGACGCGCCGGTGGCGGTGAAGTCGAAGATCGCCCCGTTTTCGCCGTTCAGGCCACCGGTTCCGGCGGGGTTGTTCCCGGCGTAGAGGCGCTCGGTCTCCCAGTAGTTCAGGTACCGGTGGTTGATCTTCGGGACTGACGAAATGTCCAGGCCGGCGATGGATTGCTGAGCCTGGAGTCGCCGGAGGAAGGCGAACGTCCCGTACAGCGCGGCGAGATCGGTGTTGCCGGCTACGACGATCGACCGGTGCCCGCCTCGGGAAAGGGACCGGATGAGGTAGCCGTCGTCGCCGAGCGGCGCCAGATCGCGTGCCGGAACGAGCCGGCGCACCAGGGGCGAGCTGTCCGGGGTGCCCACGACCACAGTGCGGTCGGGAAACCCGTCCCGCACCGGCACGGGCCGCCCCAGCAGTCCGCCGAGGCCCCGGACGAGCTCGTCGCGCGCCGCTTCCAGGGTGCTCTGCACCAGGTGCTCGGTGGAGCCGGGCGCCATGCTCAGGTTCGCCGTGTGGCGGTGGACCAAGGTGTGCCCGGCGTTTTCCACGACGATCGCGCCGAGCGCGGCCCGGTACCGGGCGAGGAGGCCGGGATCGGCGACCGGCTCGTAGCGCAGCCACAGGTCCGAGCCGTCGTAATCGTCCGGGAAGGCGTTCGGAGGACTCGCCTGCGCCGGAAGGGCTCCGAACATCGAGGTGGCCACGGCAGCGCCGCTGCCGATCAGGAAGGAACGCCGGCGCAGCCGGCTCTGCTCGTTCTCGTCGCTGGAAGACACCGTTGCCCCCATCGTGTTCACGAGTATTTAGTTCGGTTCTCGCACTATTGCGGGAGTGGTCGGCGCTGTCAAGAATTGGCGATATACCAGGGAATCCTCGAAAGTTTCGGCGTGTCGGGAGGCCGTGCTCCGGCCCGGATGATCGGCCGTGTCAGACTTCGCGGCGATGCTCACCCCAGCCGATCTCGCCGACCTGCTCGACTGCGAGCACCGCAGCATTCTTGTCCAGGCGCTGGCCGCGGGCCTGCCGGGAGCGCCGCGGCCCGAGCCCGGCAGCCACGAGACGGCCGGCGTCGAAGACCTCACGCTCGCCGCGAAGGCGACCGAAGAGGCATTGCGGTCCGGCGTGCCGGTGATCCACCGGGCCGTCTTCCTCGACGGCGAGTTTTCGGCGCAGGCGGACCTCCTGGTTCAGGACGGCGAAGGACGCTACGAGGTCCACGACACGACCCCGGTCCGGCAGGCGACACCCGCCGCCGTGGTCCGGCTGACGGCGTGCGCCGACGCGGTGCGCCGCGCCGGCTGGCCGGCCGGGCCGCACCTGCACCTGCGGCTGACGGGCGGTGGCACCCGGACGCTGCGCGTCGAGGACTTCCGGCCGCTGGTCGATCGGCTGCGGACCCGGCTGGCGGGCCGGCCGCCGCGGCTGCCGGTCCCGCTGTGGGCCGACGAACGCCCGGCCTGCGCCGGCTGCGGGTTCGCGCAGCACTGCGCGTCGGCCCGGGAAGCCGACCGGGACCTCTCGCTCGTGGCCGGGATGCGCGGCGACCAGCGCCGCAAGCTGGCCGCCGCCGGGCTCGGCTCGATCGACGCGCTCGCCGCGGCCGGCCCGGGCGACCGGCCGCGGGACCTGTCCGCGACGGCGTTCGAGACCCTGCGCGCGCAGGCCGCGCTGCAGGTCCGGCAGGACACCACCGGCGAGATCGCCTACGAGATCGTCGCCCCGGACGAGCTGGCCGCCCTGCCTGCCCCCGCCCCGGGTGACGTCTTCGTCGATCTGGCGGGTGATCCGCACGCCCTCGCCGGCGAGGGACTGGAGTACCTCTTCGGCGCGTTCGGCGACCGGCGGTTCACGCCGTTCTGGGCACACAGCCGCGCGCAGGAGCGGCGTGCGTTCGAGGAGTTCGTCGACTTCGCCGCCGCGCGCGTCGCCGAGCACCCGGGCTCGCACGTCTACCACTACGCGCCGTACGAGGTCACCGCGATCAAGCGGCTCGCGGCGGTGCACGGCACCCGCGAGGAGACCGTCGACCACCTGCTGCGCAGCGGCGCGGTCGTGGACCTGCACGCGGTCGTGCGCAAGGCGCTGCGCGTGTCGCAGCGGTCGTACTCGATCCGCCACCTCGAGCCGCTCTACCAGCCCGGCGCCCGCGCGAAGACCGCGGTGTCGGACGTCGAGGCGTACGAGGAGTACCTGGCGCTCGCGCAGTCCGGCGAGCCGGAACGCGCCGACGAGGTCCTGCGCCGCATCGGCGAGAACACCGAGGACGACTGCGTCTCCGCGCAGCGGCTGTTCGAGTTCCTGCACCGGGTCCGCGCCGACGCGGGCATCGACGTCCCGGAACCGGCCGAGGAATCCGCCGAGGACGCGTTGCTGCGCGCGGCCGAGGAGGACGTCGCCGCCGAGCGGCGCGCCGAACGGGCCGCGCAGCTGGCCGCGCTGGTCGACCCCCTGCTCGACGGGCTGCCGGACGACCCGGGTCTTTTCACCGCCGACGAGCGGGCCCGCGCCCTGCTGGCGGCCTCCGTCGGCTACCACCGCCGCGAGACGAACCCGGCCTGGTGGGAGTACTTCCGCCAGCTGGCCGCCCCGCTCGGCGACCTCGAGGTGGACACCGCCTGCGCGGTGCCGGTCTCCCTGGAAGCGGGGGAGTGGGTGCCCCCGGCCGGGCGGGCGCGCACCGCGAAGCGGACGCTGCAGCTGGCGTGCGACCCGGACCGGCCGCACCCGTTCGCCCCCGGCGACGACGTCCGGCTGCGCTACGGCGACACCGCTCGCGACGCGAAGGTCGTCGCCGCGTCGGCCGTGGAGCTCACGCTGGAAGAGAGCTGCCCGCCGGACGCGACCACGAACGACCGGCCGACCGCGGTGCTGCCCGGCAGCCCGGTGCGGCCCTCGCCCAAGGACGAGGCGGTCGCCGACCTCGCGCGCCTGGTCGTCGACACGCTCCCGGAGCTGCCGCGGCACCCCGGCGTCGACCTGCTCCGGCGGACCCCGCCGCGGCTGCGTGGCGGCGCGGCGCTGCCGTCGCCCGGCGAAGACCTGGTGGCCACGGTGATCGAAGCGGTCGACGCGCTCGACGGCTCGGTGCTGGCCGTGCAGGGCCCGCCGGGCGCGGGCAAGACGTACCTGGCCGGGAAGCTGATCGCCCGGCTCGTGCGGGCGGGTCGGACCGTCGCGGTCACCTCGACCAGCCACAAGGCCGTGGAGAACGTCCTGAGCGCGGCCAAGAAGAGTGCGCCGGACCTGCCGTGCGCCAAGCGCGCGAAGAAGACGCCGGACCCGGCCGCGCCGTGGGACCAGCCGAAGAGCAACCCGGCGCTGGTGAAGTGGCGCGAGGAGCACGACACCGGCCACCTGGTCGGCGGGACGGCGTGGACGTTCGCCAACGCCGCGGTCCGCGAGGAACCCTTCGACCTGCTGATCATCGACGAGGCCGGCCAGTTCGCCCTCGCCGACGCGCTCGCGGTGTCGATGTGCGCTCGCAATGTCCTGCTGCTGGGCGACCCGCAGCAGCTGCCCCAGGTGGTGCAGGGCACGCACCCGGCGGGCGCCGAGGCCTCGGCACTGGGCCACCTGATCGGCGAGGCCGACATCATGCCCGGCGACCTCGGCTACTTCCTCGACGAGACCCGGCGCATGCACCCGGCCGTGTGCGAGCCGGTGTCGAACCTGTCCTACGCCGGCCGGCTGCACGCCCACGCGTCGGCCGCGGACCGCGCGCTGGACGGCGTCGCCGCGGGGCTGTACCTGACCGAGGTGGACCACCAGGGCAACACGACCCGCTCGGTGGAGGAAGCCGCGGAGGTCGTGCGGCTCGTGTCCGAAGTGCACGGTCGCTTGTGGACGGACCACGGTGCGCCGCGCCCGCTGGGCGACAAGGATGTTCTGGTCGTCGCGCCCTACAACCTGCAGGCCCGCACGGTGACCAGGGCGCTCGAGGATGCCGGGTACCCGGGAGTCCGGGTCGGTACGGTCGACCGCTTCCAGGGCCAGGAGGCCCCGGTGGTGATCGCGACGATGACGTCCTCGTCGGCGGTCGACCTGCCGCGCGGGCTGGACTTCCTGCTGTCGCGCAACCGGCTGAACGTGGCGTTGTCGCGGGCGCAGGCACTGGCGGTCCTGGTGTGTTCACCCCGGCTGGTCGAGGCGGACATCCGGACGGTCGACCAGATGCGCCTGGTCGCGGGCATGATCGGCCTGATGACCGCGGCCCGGCCGTGGCCGGCTCAGCTGGGTGGTTCGATCTCGCCGGCGTCTTCGTCGACGTCCTGAGAGCCGGGCTGCTTCCGCTCCCGGTCGGCTTCGGGGATTTCCACGTCGAGGTCGAGCTCCGGAGTGCCGGGTGGAGGCGGCACGTCGGGCGTCAGGGGGCGGTTCTCGGATTCACTCATGGGCGGCGGTTACCCCGGATGCCGGTGGTCAAAAGCGACGGGACGCGCCCGATCCGGGTCAGGCGGGGTTGCGGGGTGCCGCCGGGTCGTCACCCGCGAGCTCCGCCGGGGCCGGCTCGTCCAGCGCCTGCCAGCGGAACACCCCCGCGCCCTGCGCGTAGGCCAGGTGCCCGCCGAGCGCGCCACCCAGTCCGGTCGCGGCCAGGCCCAGCACTCCGAGGAGCCGTCCGCCGCGCCCGCCGCGGCGAGCGAGGTACGACGCGCCGAACAGCGTCGTCGCCGTCGCGTTGGCGACCGCGTGCACCACCGCGACCCGGCGCTGCCGCTCGTCCAACCCGGTGTAGTCGGCCAGGCCGAGCACGATCGCCGCCGGGGTGGCCAGCAACCCGGTCGCGACCAGGCGGCGTGCCGCGTCCCGGCCGTCCGGGAGCAGGTCGAACACCGCCGAGCACAGCCAGGCGCCGATGGGAAGCGTCACCACCAGCGGGTGCAGCGGGTGGCCCAGCCCTCGGCCGCGCAGCTGCCGCGTCACGCTGTTCGCGGCGACACCGCCCAGCAGCCGCTTGAGGCCGGTGGCCGGGCCGTCGAGCGCCTCGGCGTCCTCGGCTTTCCGCAGGGCCCGGTGCACCCACGCGGGCTTCGACCGGGCATGACCGTCGCGCGTCGGATCCATACCGCTGCGGCTACCCCGCCGCGCGGCGGTCAACCCTCTGCCGTCCGGCGGTGCCGCCGCGACACCGCCGCGGTGAGCAGGTCGCCCGGCCGGGGCAGCGTGCCGACCAGCCGGGTGAACGCGCTGCGCCGGACCACCTTGCCGGGGTGGCTGCCGTGGACCTGGCCCGATTCGTCCACAGTGGAATCGACGTTGTCGGTTCCGTTGTCCGGCACCGTGTTCCGGAAGCTGCGCGAGCCGACCCGGCGCAGCGAGAGCAGCGCGTCGGTCACCGCCGGGGAGAGCCGCTGGCCGAGGAAGAAGCCGACCGCGGCGCCGCCCACGGGGATCTCGCGGCGAGGGTGCGTCGAAGCGAACACGATGGTGTCGGCGACCGTCTCGGGCGCGTACACCGGCGGCGGGGGCTTCGGCAGCGCACCGAGCTTGCTACGCGCGTGCTCGAAGAACGGCGTGTCGATGGCCCCGGGAAGGATGGTGGTGACGGCGATCGGGGCGCCTTCCTGCGCGAGCTCGATGCGCAGGCAGTCGTAGAAGCCGCGCAGCGCGAACTTGCTGGCGGTGTACGGCGCGTGCAGCGGCACCGCCCGCACGCCCTCGACCGACGCCACGCCGATCACCGAGCCGCCGCCCGCCCGGCGCAGCGCGGGCAGCACCGCGCGCACCCCGTGGACGTGGCCCAGGAAGTTCACCCGCAGGACGCGGTCGAACTCTTCGTCGGTGATGTCTTCGACCCGGCCGAACACCGATACGCCGGCGAGGTTGACCCAGGTGTCGATCCGCCCGAACTTCGTCTCCGCCGTATCGACCAGCGCGCGGACGGCGCCGGGGTCGGTGATGTCGGTGGGCACGGCCAAGGCCGTCCCGCCGGCGTCGATGACCTCGTCGACCAGCGTGTCGAGGGCCTGCGTGGTGCGTCCGGCGCACACGACACGCGCGCCTTGGGCGGCGAAGGCGAGCGCGGTGGCCCGCCCGATCCCGCTCGACGCGCCCATCAGCACGACCACCTGGTCGGACACCGGTCGGGGCATGACGCCTCCTCGTGTTCCGGGGACTCGGAAGGCGCCGGATACCGCCGGGGCGGCCGGACAAACGCCGTGGTGCCACTGCGCCGGGCGGCTCTCTCTTCCACCCTAAGGCTAAGTGTCACATCAATGAGGCGTTTAAGTGCTACTCTGATGTGACAGATAACGTTAGGGAGGCAGAGGTGGACGTGGCGCCACACCGTCGCCGTGGAAAAAAGGCGGCGGACGTCCTGTTCGCCGTCGGTTCGGTGCTGCAGCACGAGGCCGCCGGCACTGCCCACGAGCGCGGCGTCGAACTGCGCGTGCTCGCTGGATGGCCGGGCAGACCGCGACGGCGCTCGGCACCTTCCTGCAGGTGGTCGCGCCGGCACTGGCGCCGGTCGCCATCGTGCAGCCGGTGCTCGCGGGCGGGCTGGTGGTCGCGCCGGCGATCCGCTCGGTGCGGGACCGCTGCCTGCAGTCCCGCCTCGACGGGACCGGGGCCGTCCTCACCTGCGGCGGCCTGGCCGTCTTCCTGGTCGCGGCCCGTCCCGCCGCCGGCAACCAGCTGCCGCCGTGGTTCGCCGTCGGCGCCGCGGTGCTGGTCGCGGTGGGCCCGGTGGCGGCGTGCAGCCGGATCCGGCGCGGCTCGTGGGGCGCACTGGCGTGCGGCGCGGCGGCCGGGATCGCCGCGGCGGTGCTGATTTCGGCGGCGATGAAGACGTTCGGCGAACGCGGGCTGCTGCCGACGGTCGGCGGCACCGCGTTGTGGGGCGCTCGCCGTCGCGGTGGTCGCGCAGCTGGGCAGCCGGCA
>Ga0207678_10001273_pt1 | contig 23312 bp, 22 predicted proteins | sample KBSC63metaG_FD_184319 | JGI IMG/M metagenome (GOLD analysis project Ga0207678, IMG submission 184319) | Corn rhizosphere microbial communities from Kellogg Biological Station, Michigan, USA - KBS C6-3 metaG (SPAdes) (version 2) | ecosystem: Host-associated > Plants > Roots > Rhizosphere > Soil ... | reverse complement strand
CGAATCACCAAAACTACATCTGGAAGAGAACCTCTCTAGGATGACCCAGCGGCTGACATGAGTGGCTGCCCGCTACCTCTTGGAGCTGTCTCTGCTTCTGCCATCTTCGCCGGGGATCAGGGAATCGAGCAGGCGATGAGAAAATCGCGCGAACGGTTCCGGCTTGCCCAGAAATTGCCCCGTGAATGCATGAAAGAAAGAGCTCGCCATTAAGGTGTCCGCTACCACCTCGGCATCGATCTGCGCGTCGAGGCGTCCAAGCTCCTGCTCTGCGCGAATATAACTGCGAAGCCGTGAGATCGCGCCGGCAGGACCTTTCCCGCGATCCGTGAGCGATTTGCGGTAGGCGGCCAGCAGTTCCGGATCGGCGAACAGTCCGCAGATTGTGGGGATGACGCGCTCGTGGAAGGCGAAGACCGCTCGCAGAGCGCGCAATACATTGGCGCGCGGCGTCGATCGTCCTGCCGATGCCTCAAGTGTGCGCAGCGGTTCCAGCATGTCAGGCAGGCTCTCTTCGAGTACGGCCAGAAGCAGATGCAGGCGGCCCTGGAAGTGCACGTAGAGCGCAGCCTCCGAACATCCCGCCTCCTCAGCGATGGCACGCGTGGTAACGCTGGCAAGCCCGCGGGTACGCACCAGCTTCTCGGTCGCCGCGACAATCTGCGGCCTGCGGCTGGGTCGGCCTCGCGTGGCTTTCTCTACGGTCTCCGGTTTCATCGTTGCCTTTCAGTCTGACAGGATCAAGGGACCACCAGCAACCGCTTGACACAATCGTTGGGTGGGGCATATCAATAGTGAGTATTCACTCACTATATAGGAGGCCGCAATGCGAAACACTCTGGCTAAAGTTCTCATGACCTTTGTCCTTCTGGTTGGAAGCGCTCTCTCGTTTGTGCTCGATTGGAGCCCGAACCATCTGCTGAACCCATTGTGGGTTGCCCATGCGCGTTTTCACGGGGCGCTGTTGCTGTTTCTGCTGGCCGGCGTGTCGCTGACCGGGACGTGGCTGTTGTGGCGGCGCTCCAGCGAGCCCGCGTTGGCGTTCAAGGTCGCGGCGCTGATCTCCGTCTCCTACTGGACGCCGCTGTTTTACATTCCTTTTCTTCTGCCCTCATCGAGCTGGTGGGCGGGACGGCCCGGAACGGAGCCCCGCATCGGCGGCATGATTGTCTATCCAAACCTTATCGTGGCCGGGTTGTTCCTGCTGATTACGCTGGCCGCCTATCGGTTGTCGCGCAATTCGAAGCCGGAACTCTTGTAACGATCTCTCCACACGCTAAAGCGTGGGATCTACAAATGTCGAAACAAAAAACCGCATTTCGCCGTTGCTGTTGCCTGTTCTTAACCTTGGCATTTGTCTTTAAAATCCGCGCCCTCCGCGAAAATCCGCGCTCGCTCCTCGCCTTTGAATCGGTGGCATCGGTGCAAATCGGTGTTAAGCCTTCCCTCCTCACCGCCGAAAATAATCCACCGCCATCTGCCCCATGGTCAGCAGGCCGCCAGCAGCCGTGAACAGCCCTTTCATCCGCTGCACGCTGCGCTCATGCCGCTCCACCCGCTCTTCCAACTGCGTCAACCGCCCCGGCTGGCCGATGCCCATCAACTGGTCCATCTGGCTCTTCAACACGCTCAGGTCGGCCAGCACCTGTCCTTCAAACTCCGTCATCACGCCTCCTTTATTCCACCGGCACATCCATCACCACCGCGCTCGAAAACCGCGAATACACCGGCGGCGTCGAGCCGTCGTACATCCGCACGTAGTACTGCTCCACCTGCGCCTCGCGCGGAATGGAAAAATTCCGCACCGGACTGCGCAGCACCAGGTCCTGATCGACCGCGGGCCCAAAGTTCCAGTCGCGCCGCCGCACCTCGAACCCTCCCCCCGTCGGAGCAGCGGTTCCGGCATCGACCTGCAACGCCGTCCCGGTCACGTCGACAACTTGTAACTGTTGCAGGTTCGCAAGCGCAGAGCTTGCGCCCATCGCCGCCGTCTGCGGCAGCAGAGCATCCGCCGCAACCGTCTCCGACAGCTTCAGCCCCAGCCCCTCGGCCCAGTCGTTGGCAAACGCGATGCGATAGGTCAGCATCTCCGGCCAGGCGGAGCTGTCGGCGATCTCCACCTGACGCACCATCACCTTCGTCGCCTCGCCGCCGCTTGCGATCTCCAGCACATCGCCCGGCCAAACGTCCTCCGGGTTCACTGCCTCGTAGCTCCCGGCAATCGCCGCCGCACGGTCCGCGGAAAAGCTCAACACCGCCAGTGCCGCCTGCTCGCAATCGACGGAGCTGCGCGCCGCGGGCGAGACCACCTTGCCCAGCCACCGTGCGGTTCCCGGCAGGCCGCCCACAGCCTCCGCCGCTACGCTGGCAGCATCTTCCAGCCGCGCCACCGCACGCTGTGCCCTGCGATAGCTCACCGTCACCCGCTCGCCCGCAACCGGAATGCGCCCGGCAAGAAATGTAACCGTTCCTGTAGCAGATACGGTGCAGTCCACGCCCTCGCCCGCAATGCCGATCAGCCGCGTCGCCCTGGTGCCATCGGCCAGCGTGCTCACCACCCACGCCGACCCCGTCTGCGTCACGCGGCAATAGCCCATCGACCCGAACATCTGCACGCTGTTGACCACAGCGAAGCTGCAATTCGCCGGTGAGTTCGCCACCGTTCCGTCGTACAGCACCGTCGCCGGAGTATTCGACGACACCCCCAGGTCCTGCAGCTCGAACACAAGGCTCATCGGCGCTTCGACAATGCCGCCGCCGAATCCCCGCACCGCTCCATCCACCATCGCGTAGAACGCCTGCAACACCCGCTGCGTCTCCACGCAATGCAGCCGCAGGCGCAGCGTGTAGATGTGGCCGCTCTGCAGCGTATACACGGTGCCCACCTCGGCCCCGTTCACCAGCGGAACAACCACGGTCGCGCCGCCGCTCTGTCGCACGTTGTAACCGGCAAAGCAGTTCACCATCGCCACCGCGCCGGTGTACAGCCCGCATACGATGCCAGTGCTGCCCGCCCCCAGTTGCAGGTTCCCCGCCTCCAGCACCAGCGCGCCGCCCATCTCCACCGGGCTGATCGCGGTCAACGTTGTCTGCCCGTCGAGGCCGTTGCCGCCCGTCATCGACAGCCCGCTGCCGAACCCCAGGTACGAACCCGGGTCCACCGCCTGCCACACCCGCGTATTCAGAAGCTGTTGATTGAAGCTGTCGTCCAGCAGCGGCGTTCCCGCGCCCTTCGGCCGAAACGGAGTTTCGCCAAGTTGAAACACCGTAGTCGTTCCGTCTCCGGCGAAGGTCTCGGCGATGTAGGCCGCGGGCTCCATCTCGCCGCTCACCGTCACATCATTGGCCAGCTCTTTCACCCCCGCCGTCTTCAGCGCCGCGATCTGCAGCGTGCCATCGCCGTCGCTCAGCGTATGAGTAACTGTGCCCGCAGTCTGCATGGTCAGCGCGCCGTTCACCACGCGATACGCCGCATAGGTCGCATCGGCCACGCGGCCCGCATTCGCCGACCAGCTCCCCGTCTGCTCCGGCTCAAAGACGCCCACCGCCTGCCCATCCAGCACTCCCGCCGTTGTAAATAGCCCCCCATCGACGCCATCGGTCAGCGTCTTCAGCACCTGCCCGCCCGCCTGCGCCAGCGCCGTCCCATTCAATGTAGATGCCTGCTTGTCCAGCAGCCACTCATCGCTGATGGCGCTGAACACATAGCGGTACACCGGCCCGGTCGTCGCCACGCCGGCGTAGATGCGCTGCGGCTCGGTCGCGATATAGCCGGTAAACAACACCGCACCGCTTGCGGACGTCACCGCCACCCGCGCCCGCCGCGCAGGCGCTTCCAATTTCCCGGCGCTCACATCCAGCATCCCGCTGCAGCGCGAAGGCGCATTCAACGTGCGCTCGATCTTCAACTGGCTGTCCGCGCAGACGGCGCTGCTGTAGTCCAACGCGCCCGCGCCGTCGAGATTGTCGATCGTGATCTTCACTGCGTCACCTCAGCGTTCAGCGGAGCCAGCCCGCGCATCTGCCGCACCTCGTCGATCGTCAGCACGCCCGCCTGCAGCAAGGCCGTCTGCATCTTTACCTCTTCGGCCTCGTCCCTGCTCTGCAGGTCGTTGAAGACGAACTCAAACTCGCGCCAGCCCAGCTTCTTCGCGAACAGATCGCGGGTGATGTGCTCGGCCAGCAGCTTCGCAACCGGAACTACCGCGCTCTGAAACGCCTCGTCGGCCATCTCGCCCGCGGTCGAGCGGTTCACATCGCTCTGCAACCCAAGCAGCATCGGCGGCAGCTCGAACGCATTGGCGATCAGGCGCATCAGCATCTCCTGCCACTGCAGGCGCAGGTTGGCGTCGGTGCCTCCGGCGAAGCGCAACACCTCCGGCTTCTGCTCGCAGCTCAGCAGAGGCACGCGGCCCGTGCCTTCAATCTCGTCCTGCCACCAGCGGATCAGGCGGTCGTGCTGCTCGGGCGTAGCCTCGTTCAACCAAAGCGCATACTGCACCACCGAGTTCGAAGCGAGCCGTCCGGCATAGCGGTTCGCGCTCAGAAACTGGTTCACCGTCTCGAACGCCACCTCCAGCCGTCCCAGGCCGAACGGCGTATGCGTCCGCGGATTCAGCCGCAGGTACATTAGTTCGTCATCCAGCAGCGGAACCATCCCCTCACGCCCCATCTGTCCGGTGCCCTGCGCATAGCGGGGCTTCAACGGATCGCCGTCCCATTTGCTGTCAATCTGAATCGTCGCTCCATCCACCGCCCACAGGCGAAACGGCCGCGCCGCATCGCCGGTCGCCTCCATCTCCACCGCGCCGAAGCCGCCGACGATCAAATCTTCGAGCACCTGCTCCCACAGCACGCGAAAGCTGTCTGCGGCGTTCGGCTCTTCGAGACAATGCCGCAGCGCATTCATCCGCGCCGCCGCATCGGGAATCTGCGCGACGTCATATCCCCGGCGCACACGCACCTGCCAGTCCATGCTGGCGATCTTGTCCTTCACCACGTTGATGGCGCGCCGCACCACCGGCGTCTCCGCAAACTTCCGCAGATTCGCCGGAGTCGGCTTCGGCAGCGCGCTCTGCCCCGCCCGCGCCGCCGGATTGTACGGCGTCAAAATAGAAGGCAGCATCGCCGTCTTCCGCTCACCAGCTGCCGCCGCTTCCACACCCGCCAGCTTCTCCCACATATCCTTCACCACAGTCCGAACTCCCATGCCTCACCTCTCTCTTTCCGTATCCGTTGCAAAAAGAAAAAGGCACAGCCCATGGGCCATGCCTCAAATCAAAAACTCAGCGTTTAACTTCTAACTCTTACTTCAAACCAAAAGCTCGGGCGCCCCATCCTTCGCGCATTTTGCGAAGGGTGGGAAGTAAAAATTCAACTGGCCCGTTCTCGCCTTTGCACCTTCTTCCACCCTCACACCCGCAACTCCACCCTCGCCGTCTCCGCCACCCTTGCCAGATCGCTCACTGTCACCACGCGAATCTCTTCGCGCTCCATCGCCTCCACGCCGAAGCGGTAGCGCTCCATCGCCTCGTCTTCTACATCCGAGACCGCGCGCAGAGGCTCCACCACCGCCGTCAACTCCAGCTTCGCGCTCTCCACCCGCTCGACGCCCTGGCGCAACTGCGGAGCCGAATACGCCAGCCCCTTGGCCGCCTCGACATCGTTCTCCAGCGACACTGCCTGAAACATCCGAATCACCCCATTCGGCCTATACCCGCAGTCGATCTTCATCGGATCGCCCGCCCGCGTATACAGCGAAGCGGCAATCCGTTTCCGCATCAGCCCCCACACTCCCGCCCGCTCAAACTCCGTGCGCATCGCCCCCGCGATGGCCGCCCGGCCCGTCCGCTGCCGCGAGACCTTCACCTTCAGCGGCTCGACATACATCTTCATCAACTGGTCAAGCTCCGCCGGCATGCTCTCGGCCAGCGACGCTCGCGGCGCGGTAATCTGCACCGAATTCGACAGCGTGTCCTGAAGCAGCTCCATCACCGGCTTGGGATCGGTCGCGCTCATGCGCAGCCGCTCGGCGATCTCGCCCTCCAGCGCCTCCAGCAGCCCGAGGTCGGCATCCGCATCCATGCACCGCACCCGGCTCCAGTCCCGCGTAAAACGCACCACCGCGCTACCGGCCTTTGCCGCGCCGGACGCATCGCCGCCCGCCTCCCGCAGCACCACGCCGATGTTCGTAAACTCGCCCTTCACCACGTCCGGCACATACCGGACCAGGAAGAACTCGCACGGCAATCGTTCCTTCACAACAACTCCTTGAGGTTGCTGGTTGTTAGTTGAAAAACACCATCAACCAACAACTAGCAACCAACAACTACATTACAAACTTACCCGCTCCACTCGCCTCAGCAAACTGTCTCGGTACCACAATCCGCTTTCCCGTATCCCACATCGGGAAAGGCTCGCGGTCCGAATCTCGAAACGCTGCAATCAACTCTCGCACTCGCGAGCGCCGCCGCAGCATCTGCTCCATCAACCGCTCGATGACGATCGTATCGCCGCCGTACCACTCCGGCGGAACCGCCTCGGCGATCCCCCACAGCGTCTCCGCCTTCATCGACTCGACGCGGCTCAGCCAGGGCTCGAAGCTCTGCCATCCTGTCACCCGCGCATACACGCTGTTGCGCGCATAGATTCCGCGCAGCGGCGCATCGGGAAAGTTCCACTCGCCTGCGTTGAAGCAGAACCCCTGATCGATAAATGTAGCCCGGTACTTGCGCTCGCGCGGCTTGCGCTCGAAGACCGCCTGCCGCCCATTGCAGTTGCCCGCCCACTTATCGATGCACAGCATCCCCGCAAACTCCGCCAGATTTCTTACCTCATCCATCTGCTGCTCGGGCAGGTAGTCCACTACCTGCCCGGGCATGAGTCCACCCACAAACTGCGACCCAAACTGCAATCCGGCAACGTACCGCTCGCGTCCGCGCCCCAGCTCCACCTGCATCTCAAGCGTGTTGGCCACCAGCCACTCCGTCACCTCGACCACATCGGTCGACGGCACCGTCAGCCCCACGGCAGCGGCCAGCCGCGTGGCGATCAGCTCATTGGCCAGTACGCGCAGGTGCTGCGGGTTGTTCTGAAACTTCACTACCCACAGCTTGCCGTCGGCCCCCAGCATCAACTGGCTCTGCGCCCCGCCCCGCATCCTTCGAATCGCCTGCACTGCCAGAACCGCCAAGCCGTAATACCTCCGCAACAGGATAAACCCCGGTGTCCTGCCGGACGGGCCTCCTGCGCGGAGGGCGGCCACTTCGTGGCGGGTGTACCTTGTCGTGCTACTTCGAACATTACGGTTCTCCCGTTGGTCGAAATCAGGGTCTCTCATCCCGACCAACGGGAGGGCCTATGCAGCTCGATCTATCGATACAAGGTATACACGCCACGAAGTGGCCGCAGCGGGCCCGTCCGGCAGGACATATCTTTTACCTGGGTTTCCTACTCAACTCCGCTCGTACCGCCTGTGCGATGGCCATTGCCATGACGCAATCGTCGTGCGCTCCGTTGGCTGCGCCGGTTGCGCCGCCTTCCATCGCGACAAACGTCCTGCACTCGCCCAGCAGCCGCTTGCTGGAGAACATCCACGGCGACTCCACCAGCAGCGCGCCCATCCTGCTGATCATTCCCTCGGTTCGATGAGTTTAGATCTTTGATGCGAGGGGATTTACGGAATCCAGGCTGCGGGGGTGACAAACTTCATTCCGGCGGATGTGTACTGCTGGAGGAGGCGGCTGGTGGCCTCGACGGTGGGGAGGCGGGGCTGGCCGATGCCGAGGTGGCCACCATCGTGAAGAAGGATGTTGGAGGCTCGGGGGCGACGGCGGTTACGCTCGATTCCCCTGGTTACGTTGGCGACGATCTCTTCGGCGGAGATGGGATTCCAGTCGAAGGCGGTCACGTTCCACTGGACGGCGGTCAGTCCGAGTTCGCGGGCGGTGCGGAGGACGATGGGGCGGCGCGCTCCGTGAGGCGGACGGAAAAAACGGACGGGAGTGCCGAGCGTGTCTTCGAGGATCGCGTTGCAGCCGGCCAGTTCCTCGCGGATGCGCCGGGAGGATTGCCATGAGAGCCAGGGGTGGGTCATGGTGTGGTTGCCGATGAGATGACCGGCGGCGGCAATAGACCGGGTGAGGGCGGGGCGCTGGCGGACAAAGCCGCCGATGAGGAAGAAGCTGGCATGGACGTCGTGGCGGGCGAGGACTTCCAGCAGGCGCTCGGTGGCGTCGTCGTTGGGCCCGTCGTCGTAGGTCAGGGCGATCTCGCGGGGATTTGATCCTGCGACGAGCACGGGCCCGAAGATCTGCGACTGCGGCCAGAGAGCGGCATAGGCTGCTGCGCCCGCGGCTGCGGCGGTTGCGAGGGCGGCGGTGGTGGCCAGTGCAGTGGGTGTCATCTCCGCCCTTTTAGGGGAAGCTCTGATTCGCTCCTCAGAGATTCCCTCAGCGGCTAAAGCCGCAATCCGAGTACAGCATTTGCGGCATGGCTGAAGGCATGCCCTTAAGCAAAGCGGATTTTCAGTATCCTCTGAATCGCTCCCTTCGTAGGCGGGATTTCTTCAGAGAATCCTTAGGAAAGCCGCGCCGTGCTCAGGCGTGGGCCGGGGCAAGATGGAACAGGGCGAGGATCTCGTCCGCGTGGTTTTCCGGGTTTACCTTGGCAAAGATGTGGAGCAGGCGCTGGCCGGAGCCGGTGTCGGGACTGATGACGAAGGTGGTACGCTCTACACCTTTGACCAGCTTGCCGTACATGCTCTTCGGGCGGAGCAGGTCGTAGCGCTTGATCAGCGTCATCTCCGGGTCGGCGAGCAGATCGAAGGGAAGGTTGTACTTGCGGTGAAAGTTCTTCTGCGCCTTGACGTCATCGCGGGAGATGCCGAGCACGACCACGCCGGCCTGTTGAAGCTTCTGGAAGACATCGCGGAAGCCGCAGGCCTCGATGGTACAACCGGACGTGTTGGCGCGGGGGTAGAAGAAGAGAACTACGGGTTTGTCGGCGAAATCGCTTAGGCTGACGGTCTCCCCGTCCTGGTTCTGAAGCGTGAAGTTTTCGACTTTGTCGTTGATCTGCATGCGATCCTCTGGCGAAATTGGTTAGCTGACACGATGTTCCGCGGCAGCTGGTGATTCATGAAACGCCTCGACGGTTTTTCCGAGGGAAGTCGTGTTCTCTACATGGAGCGCGGTCTGGCTGCGGTCGATCTGGCGCATGAGGCCGGAAAGCACTTTGCCGGGGCCAACTTCAATAAAGCGGGTGACGCCCTGCGCGATCAGAAGCTGAATACATTCGACCCAGCGGACCGGCCCGGTGACCTGGCGCACGAGGCAGTCGCGGGCCTCCGCACGGCGGGTGACCAGGCGGGCATCGACGTTGCAGGCTATGGGAAACCGTGGATCGTTGAAGACGAGGGCTTCGAGATCGGTGGCGAGCGCGGTCTGCGCGGGTTCCATCAGGGCGCAATGGAAGGGCGCGCTGACCGGAAGCATGACGGTGCGCTTGGCTCCGGCCTGCTTGCAGAGGTCGGCGACGCGCTCGACGGCGGCGGTGGCTCCGGAGATGACGGTCTGGTCAGGCGAGTTGAGATTGGCGGGCGAGACGACGGCGCTGTTGGGCGAGAAGGCCTGGGCGGTGGGGCTGGTGATGTTGGCGTTGGGCAGCGGGGTGAGGTCGTCGGAGACCTGGGCGCAGATGTCGTTAATCAGGTCGGCGGAGAGGCCGAGGATGGCGGCCATCGCGCCTTCGCCGGGAGGGACGGCCTGCTGCATGTAGCGGCCGCGGTTGCGGACGGTACGCACTGCGTCGGCAAAGGAAAGTGTCCCGGCGGCGACATGGGCGGAGTACTCGCCCAGAGAGTGGCCGGCGGCGAAGTCCGGGGCGATGCCTTTTTCAGCGAGGACGCGAGCGGCAGCTACGGAGACAGTAAGAATTGCGGGCTGCGTGTGTTCGGTCAGCTTGAGCTGGTCTTCCGGGCCTTCGAAGATGAGCTTCGAGAGAGAAAAGCCGAGAGCTTGATCGGCCTCGTCAAATGTGGAGCGGGCCGCAGGGAAGTTCTCGTAGAGATCTCTGCCCATGCCGACGGTTTGAGAACCCTGGCCGGGGAAGAGGAACGCAGATTTTGTCATCGCACTTTAATGGTAAACCAAACCACGGGCGCGAGCACGGGCAAGAATGCCTGCTGGTGTCTGCTAGTTTGCGAAACCCTCGGTGATGCTCAAAAGACTGCTGTGCGGAATGATGGAGGCAACATTCTCCTGGTTCATGCAAAATTCCCTGCCGGCGGCGGCGTGGAAGCGGAAGAAACCCTGTGAGGAAAGCTGGCCAGGGAAGAGCCAGTCGTGCAGTTCGATCACGATAAGAGGGAAACGGTTGAAGAGGGTGGTATCTCCATTGAAGAGCGTCTCTTCCGCTCCTTCGATATCGATTTTGAGAATAAAGGGCGTGTAATCAGACTCCGGCTTGGTGGCCATCAGGGTTTTGAGCGAGACCAATTCGATCTCGATCCCCTTTTTCTCTGTATTGGTCTTGTAGCCCATCTCTCCGCCGGTCATGCGCAGGTAGGCTTGGCCGTCCTCGGCGGCGATTCCTGCCTGATGAAGATCGACGTCTAGTCCTGCGGTGTTGTGGCGCAGGAGGGCGAAGTTACTGGGAGCGGGCTCAACGGCGGTGATGTGGGCCTTGGGATAGCGGGCGCTGAACCAGGCGACGCTGGTGCCGATATTGGCGCCGCAGTCGACGATCAGCGGCTGCTTTCCGGAGGCGACGATCTCCTGATAGATGTTTTCAATGAGCACTCCATGGGCCCCCCGGGGCAGGTCGTATTGAAGATCCTCGAACGACTGTTTGATGGCGAGGACGTCGTCGCGGCTCCAGCGCCGGTGCTGAATGACAAATTTTCGGTCGCGATAGGCGACCCTGGCGACCATGTGGTCCGTGGGAACACCGGGATTGGCTATGCGCCGGGCGAGATGGACGAAAGGGCGGACAGCCTGGAAGACCGCGCGGCCGGCAGGGTGGGAAGTTACACGATCGATCGCACCAGTCATTGTTTGAGCGCCCCTCAGCTTGGCAGTTCATTCAATACATTGGGAGATGCGAATTATACGTCGGAGAGGAAACAGAGAGAAAGTACGAACTCCGACTGCGGGAGGGGATGGATTTTCGATGATTGCGGGAAGGAAAAGCCGGGGTTGGCACGAGATGGGGGGAAAGCGGATTCCTGCGCTTCGCTGCGGAATGGAAATGCAATAGCTGGGCAGCTAGGTGCCGAGGCCGAAGTCGACGTCAGTCTCGTCGCCGGCGTGGGCGTAGAAGTCGTAAGGGGTCTGGTGGTTGAACTTATAGCGCAGGCGAAGCTCGCGGCCTACAAACAGGCCAAGGGCGACTGCGCCCAGACCGGCGGAGATCCAGCCGATGGTCTTGAAAAGCGCCGAATCCTGACCTTCCAGCAGAGCGTCTTCGGCGGAAGCGGCGGGGACGTCCTCGGGAAGGTTGCCGGCGTTGCGGGATTTAGAACAAAACTTCATATTTTGGATGATAGCGCAGGTTTGAGCCGGATGGGAGAGGCTTGTTGATGCTGTGGATGCCGTTGGTTACATGACTTCAACCTGCTGGAAGCCGAGACCGTAGAGCAGGGTGGTGATGGTGGCGCGGGCGTTCTTGCGGGCTGCGTCGAGAATGCCGTCGCTGAGCGCTTCTTTTTGCAACTGGGCCTGGGCGCGGGCCCGGGTCTCGGACTCGAGATTCTGGTCGGCCGAGGTGAGCAGGCCTGTAGAACGGGCATAGACGCGGGTGCGCTGGTTGTCGATTGAGGTGATGAAGAGCTCGGAGGCGGGAAGGGTCACGCGGATCGAATGTCCGCTGATGCGGACGTCTTCGGGTCGGAGCTTGGAGAGGTCGATTCCGGCAATGGATTCGCCGTGAACGATGAGCAGGATGCGGTCTCCGGCGAGCAGGTCGGGCAGGACTGCGCTCGATTTCGAGCCTTCCATGACGGTATCGAGCGAGTAGACGACGGTTTCCAGGCGGCTGAGGCGCTGGATCTTCTGCACGATGGTGGGAACCGAGGTATCGAAAGTGACCGTGGGCCGTCCGGTAATGGCTGTGGCGATGCGGGCGAGATAACCGCTGGAGGAGTGGCGGAGAAAAACGACCATGATGACCGCGCCGAGGAGCAGGGCGAGAATATAGCCGATGAAGGTTCCGGATGAACTGCGATCTGGGTCGTAATGGTTCGCCATAGTAGTTGGATGCTGCCCGGCACGGGACGGAATCCATGATGACACGGATAGAGGCTCCGAGGTCAATTAGTTGGCTTTCTCCTGCAGAGAGAAGATAAGTCTAAAACCGGGGAAATGGCCGAACGAACAGGCATTTGCGACGGTATAGCATGATGATGTGTGATTCCTATGGGGATTTCGGCTGTGTCGACAGGTTCAACCGTAACCCGGACGCTGGCTCCGGATGCCGCGATTTCATCGTCTTCCGCTCCCTGGTACGTGTGGTGGGGTGCGCTTGCCGTGACGTCCGCTACCATCGGCGGATCATGGGATGTCTCCTGGCACCGCTCCATCGGCCGTGACACGTTCTGGACTCCGGCGCACATGGCGATCTACGCCTGCGGTGTGCTGGCCGCAATTATCTGCGGGTATCTGATCTTCGCCACAACCTTCGGGCGCTCGGAAGAGAAAAAGGCTGCGTCGGTGAACGTACTTGGGTTGCGCGCTCCGCTGGGTGCGTTTATCGCCGCCTGGGGCGGGATCGCGATGCTGACGTCGGCGCCATTCGATAACTGGTGGCACGCGGCGTACGGGCTTGATGTCAAGATCGTCAGCCCGCCGCATACGCTACTGATCCTGGGAATTCGAGCAGTGGGCGTGGGGATGCTGTTTCTGATTCTTGCCGCCATGAACCGGGCGGCGGCGGAAGGGCAGCTCGATCGGCAACGTAGTTTCAAGACCCTGCAATGGCTGTTTCTCTATCTGGGAGGCCTGATCGTTGGCGGCCAGATGTTCTTCCTGATGGAGTACACCTGGGACGTGCGGCTGCACTCGGCCAGCGCGTACATTGCGATGGGGATGGCGCTTCCGCTGGTGTTTGCGGTGTTGTCCGAGGCTTCGCGGCACCGTTGGGCGGCGACCTCCACGGCTGCGGTCTACATGATCTTTGTTATTGGCGAGATTTTGATTCTGCCGCTGTTTCCGGCACAGCCGAAGCTGGGGCCGGTGTTTTTTCCGGTGACCCATATGGTTCCGGCGAAGTTTCCCATTCTGATTATCGTGCCGGCGTTTGCGCTGGACCTGCTGTGGCAGCGGACGCGAGCGTGGAAGCCGTGGAAGATTGCGGCGGTCTCGGGTGTGATTTTTATTGCCGTATTGACCATCGTGGAGTGGCCGTTTGCCTCGTTTCTTCTGTCGAAGGCTTCGGAGAACCGCTTCTTCGGCACTATTTATTTTGATTACAACGCGCGGCCTAACGGGATCGACCGGATGAGGATCTTCCTCGATCCCAGCCATGGCGCAGCGTTGGTTGGCGGTCTTTTCCGCGCTGCGGTGTATGGCTCTATTGGCACGTGGGTGGGGCTGCGCTTTGGCCGCTGGATGAGGGGAGTGCAGCGATGAAGGGCAGGTTGTTTTCGGTACGCGGGATGCTGCTGGTCCTTCTGCTGGGTGTGCTGGCCGCACCCCAGGCAGCGCGTGCCCATGTGGGCAGCAAGGATGTGTTCGAGCAGGTGAGCGCGGGGCCGTACAAGCTGTTTGTGACGGTGCGCACGCCCACGGTGATTCCCGGAGTGGCGCGGATCGAAGTACGGTCGAGCGGGGCGGCAGTCGATAACATCCGCATTGCGCCGGTCCCGATGACGGGGGAGGCCGCGAAGCATCCGCCGACGCCGGACACCATGTTGCAATCACCCAGCGACCCTGCCTTTTATACCGGCAACCTGTGGATGATGGCTTCGGGATCGTGGGAGGTGCGCTTCGATGTGTCGGGCGCGGCGGGACACTACACGGCGGCGGTTCCGGTTCCAGCGATGGCGCTCTCGACGATGACGATGCACCGCAGCCTTGGCCTTACGCTGGGAATGCTGGGTCTGTTTCTGATGATCGGCATGGCAGGAATGGTCGCGGCGGCGGTGCGCGACGCGCGGCTTGAGCCGGGCGCTGTACCTTCGCCGGAAAGGAAGCGGCGCGCGCTGGTCGCTTCGGCGGCTGCGTTTGTGGTGATGGTGGCGTTTGTGTGGGGTGGGGCGATGTGGTGGAGGGTGGATGCGGCGGATTATTCGTCGAATGTCTATCGTCCCCTGACGGTGAAGCCGTCGCTCGAAGGCAATCAGCTTGACCTCAGGGTGGTTGCGTTCAAGCCCGATTCCAGAGACAGGGATGGGCACTCGCGCTCCAACGACGATTTCATCGCCGACCACGGCCACCTGATGCACTTGTATGCGATCCGCTGGCCGCAGATGGATGCGGTCTTCCATCTGCATCCGATGCTGGCGGGCAAGGGCGACTTCCGCATGGCGCTGCCTGCAATGCCCGCGGGGGAATATCGCTTATATGGCGATGTGGTTCACCGCAACGGCTTTCCTGAGACGTTGACTGCAACCGTGGATGTGCCGTCCGGCATGGCGGGCGGGCCGCTTGGCTCGGAAGATGCGGAAGGAACGCCACCGCCCCTGAGCAAAGGCATGCTGGGCGACTCGTATAAGCTGCCCGATGGATATGTGATGGTCTGGGACAAGCCGGCGACCGTGACGGCCAATACAGCTTATGCTTTCCGCTTCCGCCTGCTGGACCCCGACGGAAAGGCCGCGACCGACATGCAGCCGTACCTTGGAATGGCTGGCCATGCGGCGTTCGTCAAAACCGATGGGACCGCTTTTGCGCACACGCATCCCGAGGGTTCGGCGGCGATGGCGGCTATGATGCTCGCCGACAATAGCAGCGGCAATGAGGGCACCGGCATGTCGATGAACATGCCTGCCAAGATGGACATGCCGATGCACTCCGAACCGCTGTCGAATATGGTGGAGTTTCCCTATGGCTTTCCTTCGCCTGGACGATATCGCGTCTTCATCCAGATGAAGCATGCGGGGACGGTGGAGACGGGCGTGTTTGACGTCATGGTCGAGTAATTGTGCATCCACCTAGACGAGGGTCGAGATGAAGACCATGCTCTTTCGGCGAGGGGCGATTGCATGTGCGGTGTTGGCGCTCAGTATGCTGCCGTGCGCTTCTGCCGGCGGACAGGCCCGCCGGAGCGCCGCTGCGCAAAGTACCGTCTCGGCGTTGATGCTCAGCGACATTCACTTCGATCCGTTTCACGATCCTGCGAAGACGCGGCGGCTGGCAAGCGCTCCGGTTGAGGAGTGGAACAGGATTCTCGAAGAGCCGCCGTCTCCGGACCAGGCGGCTGCCTTCACTGCACTGCAGGAGCGCTGCGCGGCTCGTGGGGTGGATACGCCTTTCGCCTTGTTGCAGTCCAGCCTGGAGGCGGAGCACAGAGCTGCGCCGCTGGCGAAGTTCATCACGGTGAGCGGCGATCTGGTCGCGCATAACTTCACCTGCCGGTATGTGCAGGTGTTTTCTCGCAATACGCCGAGCGACTATGCCGCGTTCGTCGAAAAGACCATCGATTATGTGATCGGGGAGGTGCGGCGGACATTTCCCGGAGTGCCGGTATATGTGGCGCTGGGCAACAACGATTCCAACTGCGGGGACAACCGGCTCGACGGCGGGAGCGATTTTCTGGCGGCGGTGGGCAAGAGCGTGGTGGCGGCTTTGCCGGAATCCGCCGACCGGGAGAAGGCGCTGGCGGATTTTACGGCCAGCGGGTCGTACAGCGTAATGATGGCCGCACCGATGCGGAACACGCGGCTGATCGTGCTGGACGATCTCTTTATGCTGACGCAGTACACCACCTGCGGCGGCAAGCAGGACCGTACCGTAGCCGAAGAACAGATTGGATGGCTGCGCCAGCAGCTTGCCGCGGCGCGGCTGCACAAGCAGAGGGTCTGGGTGATGGGGCACATTCCGCCGGGCGTGGACGTCTACTCCACCTTTGCGAAGATGCGGAATGTCTGTGGCAGTGACGCGCCGGCGATGTTTCTTGCCTCCGATGCTCTGACCGATGTGCTGCGGGAGTATGCGGACGTGGTGCGGCTGGGCATCTTTGCGCATACGCATATGGATGAACTGCGGCTGCTGGAACGGCAGGAGGGAGCGAAGGGGCCGGCAGTCGCGATCAAGATGGTCTCGTCCATCTCTCCGGTGAACGGCAACGATCCGTCGTTCACGGTAGCGCGAGTGGATACGGCATCGGCCATGCTGAAGGATTATGCGGTGTTTATCGCGTCGAATAAAACGGGCGTCGATGCAACGTGGTCGAAGGAGTATGACTACTCGCAGGCTTGCCATCGGGCTGTGTTTTCTGCACCGGAGTTAGAGAAGCTGATGATTGAGTTCAAGGCCGATCCCGATGCGAAGAAGGAAGAGAGCCGGGAGTTTATCCACTATTTTGTTCCGGGCGATACGTCATCGCTGATCAAGCCACTGTGGCCTCAGTACGTTTGTGCGTTGGGGCATGCGACGGCGAAGGGATTTGCAGGGTGCGTGTGTTCGGCGGGGCATTAGCGGAGGTGAGGATGGCATTTCTTCTTCATTCACCCATTGCTTTCGAACGAAATTATTGCGGAGTTGTGGCTGGTTGCGCCTGCTGCCGCGGTAGTGTCTGTGCCGGTCCGGGAGCGTCCTGAATCCCTTGCTGGTCCTGCTGAGCGGGTTGAGGTGAGGTGTTGGGCTGCATGGGAGTTCCGGGAGGCGGCCCGGTCTGCGCTGGACCGGGAGCATCCTGAATGCGCGGCTCGTTCTGTATCTGCTGCTGCATCTTTTGCCGCTGCTGAAGCTGCTCATTCTGCTGACGCTCTATTCTCTGCGAAGTCGCCTCCTGCTGCTGTAGAACCTGCTGATCTTGCTGCTGCTGCGCTCGAGAGGGCTGAGCTTGCGGATGACTCGCTTGATTGGCGCGATTTCGCCGGCGACGCTGGTGGCGCGTTCGAGTTTTGACCGGGGCAGCAGATGTTTGCGGAGATGCTTGCGCAGCGCCCTGTGTGACGTTCGGGGTGGGAGATGCTTGCTGCGCCGGAGTTTGGGCGATCGCAGTTGCGATAAGGACGGCTGCTGTCAAAATGCTTGTAGAGAATATGCGTCGCATTTCGAAAACCTCGCACCCGTTTGGATGCGAGGTTTTCCGGTGAAGCAGCCAATCATTCAATCCGTGTTGTTCCGCGCCAATCCGCGGTCGGATTTAATCGTGGCGAAATCTGTTTGCTATTCGCTTCTTACAACGACCACTTTTTCCTCTGTCGTGGACTGAGCCAGGCGGTTCCGGTAGCTGGCTGCCACAAAGTCGCGGAACAGCGGATGCGGCTCCAGCGGCTTCGATTTGAACTCGGGATGGAACTGGCAGGCGAGAAAGAAGGGATGGCTTGGAATCTCGACGATCTCGACGTAGGTGGCGTCGGGCGTGGTGCCGGTGAGGCGCAGGCCGGCTCCGGTGAGCACCGCTTCGTACTCGCGGTTGAACTCGTAGCGGTGACGGTGGCGCTCGGAGATTTCGGTTTTGCCGTAGGCTCTGGCGGCAAGCGAACCCGGCTCCATCACGCAGTCCCACGCGCCCAGGCGCATGGTGCCGCCCATCTCTTCTACCCCGGTCAGCTCGCGGAGCTTATAGATGATGCGGTGCGGCGTGGCGGGGTCGAACTCACCGGAGTTGGCTTCCTTGAGGCCGCAGACGTTGCGCGCGTACTCGATGCAGGCGGTCTGCATACCGAGGCAGATGCCGAAGTAGGGCGTTTCGGTCTCGCGGGCGTAGCGGATGGCGTTCAACATGCCTTCGATGCCGCGCTTGCCGAAGCCGCCGGGGACCAGGATGCCGTCGAAGCCTTCGAGTTGCGAAGCATAGTCATCGGCTTCAAGACCTTCGGCCTCGATCCATGTAACACGAAGCTTCAGGTTGTGCGCGAGCGCACCGTGGACGAGAGCTTCTTTTAGAGACTTGTAGCTGTCTTCGTACTCGACATACTTGCCTACGATGCCGATGGAGACTTCGTCCTTCGGGTTGTAGGCGCGATAGACGATGTCCTGCCACTTGGAGAGATCGGGCTCTTTGGCGTCGATGCGGAGATATTTCAGCGCGAGCGCGTCTACTCCCTCGGCGGCAAAGGTCAGCGGCACCTCGTAGATGCTGGCGACGTCGCGGGCGGCGATGACGGCGGGCTCTTCGACGTTGCAGAAGAGGGCAATCTTGCTGCGCATCTCGCGCGGAACCGGGCGGTCGGAGCGGCAGAGAAGAATGTCGGGCTGGATTCCGATGGAGAGCATCTCCTTAACCGAGTGCTGCGTGGGCTTGGTCTTCAGCTCCTGCGCGGCGGCGATCCATGGAATCAGGGTGACGTGGACGAAGACAGTATTGTCGCGGCCAAGGTCCTGGCGCATTTGGCGGATTGCCTCGAGGAAGGGAAGCGATTCGATGTCGCCGACCGTGCCGCCGATTTCGACGATGGTGACCTCGGTATCGGCCGCCACCTTACGCATAGCGTTTTTGATTTCATTGGTAACGTGCGGGATGACCTGGACGGTCTTGCCGAGATAGTCGCCGCGCCGTTCCTTGGTGATGATCTGCTCGTAGATGCGCCCGGTGGTGAGATTGTTATCGCGAGTCAGCTTGGCGTGGGTGAAGCGCTCGTAGTGGCCGAGGTCGAGATCGGTTTCCGCGCCGTCGTCGGTGACGAAGACCTCGCCATGCTGAAAGGGTGACATGGTGCCGGGATCGACATTCAGATAGGGGTCAAACTTCATCAGGTTGACCTTGATGCCACGCGCCTCAAGCAGGCAGCCGATAGAGGCTGCGGCGAGACCTTTGCCGAGCGACGACACAACTCCGCCAGTTACGAAGATGTACTTTGCAGACATGTCCGCGACCTCGTTATTTGTAATGGAAATTTGTGCGTGATAGGCACGATTAAGTATCGCAGGGTAGAGGGATGGAGGCAAATGGAAGATTGCAGATCAAGGATTTACCGCAAAAGAGCAGTAGGCGTGAAATCGAGCGGGATTTAATTCGTCCTGACGATGAGCCGTGGCGGTAAGCTGGAGGCATGATGTCCACTGAAACAGCGCGGATCCGCTTGCAGGTGTCGGTGTTGCGAAGGATGGATGTGCTTCGTGAGCGCCTGAGGCTCGCGCCACGGACGGCTGAGCATCTTGCGACCGGCCTGCATGGAGAGCGCGAGGCGCTGTTTCATCTTCGCGCTCAGGGCTACACAATTGTGGCGCGCCGATGGAGGACGGCAAAGCTGCGCGGCGATGTCGACCTGATCGGCTGGGACGGCGAGTGGCTGTGCTTTATCGAGGTAAAGACGCGGACAGGCCGAGACCCGCTGGCTCCGGCGGAGTCTGCGGTCGATGCCGATAAGCAGGAGACGCTGCGGCGAATGGCAGGAGCGTATCTGCGCGCGTTTCCGGAGAAGCGCAGACGGGAGATTCCGGTGCGCTTCGATATTGTGTCGGTCTATCTGCAGCAGACCGGGGTGGAATGCGATGTTTATCGAGGGGCGTTCGGGCGGTGAATGCCGTTTATCGATTGGTAGGCGCCCCAAACTGCAAGATTCCTCCGCTTCGCTGCGGAATGACAAGTTAAAAAGCATCCTGCTCTAAAACTCGTGGGTAATGAAGCCGAACTTCATGATGTAACCGAAGAACGCGGCAAGAACGAACGCAATGGTGGTCCAGGTGATCTGGCAGCGGCGCTTCATCAGCGCTTCACCCAGAACGATGAGGATGTAGAGCGCCAGCGTGATGAGGAGGCCATCCATGATGAAGATGTGGGTGGAACTGGCCGTCGCGGAGAGAATGCGCTGGATGTGGAATGGCGGAAACAGGGAACCAATGGCATAGACAAGAAGGAACATGACGAACTGGAGAACAGTAGACAGTAGTTTTTTCATAGCCTTTTCCGTGATGAGTTTAGGACCGGCAGATCAGGGCTGAACTTTTCACGGCTGAACCCTGGAGGCTGGCGCGCCGAGGACATGGATGGTGTGAAACCAGGTTTCGGCAAGCGCAGGCCAGTGAGTGACGGGAAGCTCCGTGGGACGGAGGCCGTAGCCATGGCCGCCTTCGGCGAAGATGTGCAGTTCTGCTGGGACCTTGGCCAGTTTGAGCGCCTGGAAGTAGACGAGCGCATTCTCCTCGTGGACAGGGTCGTCCTCGGCCTGGAGCAGGAAGGTGGGTGGCGTGTGCGAGGTCGGGTCGATGCCGGCGGCGAGTTTATCGAGAGCGGGCCCGGTGGCGAGATATCCGGGGTAGAGGATGAGCGCGAAGTCGGGACGGGCGCTGGGCTGGTCTGCCGGCTCGCCGGGCCGCTTGTAGTCGGCGTGGTTGCTGAGCACGGCCGCGAGATGCGCTCCGGCGGAGAAGCCGAGCACGCCGATGCGGTTGGGATCGATTTGCCACTCGGCTGCATGAGTGCGGGCAATGCGCATGGCCTGCTGAGCATCTTCGAGGTCGGCGGCGTTCTCGGGATAGCGGTTGGGGTAAGGCACGCGATATTGCGCCAGAAGGCAGGTCATGCCGATGGAGTTGAGCCAGGTGCAGACCTCGGTGCCTTCAAGATCGTAGGCGAGAATGCGGTAGCCTCCGCCGGGGAAGACCACGACGGCAGCGCCGGTGTTCGCGACCGATGTAGGCGGATAGACAGCCAGCGTGGGCTTGGTGATGTTGGTGAGATGCATCAGCGGCTTGCCGTCTACGAGGCGGTCGGTCGGTTTGGTGATATCGGTCACAGGCGCATTGACCTGGGCGGGCTCAGGCGTTCCATTGGGCCAGAGGGGCAGGGTTACTTTTTGCGCGGAGGCGAAGGGAGCGGCGGCGAATAGAGCGGCGGTGAGAAGAAGGGTTGTTCGCACGGAAACATGGTAAAGCCTTTGATGGGTGGACGGGAGATGTTTGTTGGAAGGGGAGATCTATGCGTTCCCACCCTTAGCCATGAGACCGCTAAGGATGGGGCACCCGAAAGTGATTAAGGTAGGGTGGATTCGAATACGTTATAACGATGTTCGAGCTCCCACTGCTCGGTGGCCTTTTCGCTGGATTTCAGAAAAGCGCGGCATTTGGCATTGGGGGATGAGGCGCCCAGCGGTTGGGAGGCGCAGGCGGCGTTGGTGCGGGTGAAGTTGTCGGGCTCTCTCCAGAGGCTGGGTCCGGGAAGGAAGCTATGCTCTAACGAGGTGCGAGCGATATCTTTCAGATCGGCGTAACTGAGATTAAAGTCGCGGGCGGCACGGGTGTATTCGTTGGTGAGATCGATGCGGGAGACGCCTTCGTCGTCGGTAGACAGGGCGACGGGGACGCGGGCGGCACGATAGAGAGGCAGCGGATGATGGGCGGCATCGACGCCGAGGATGACGTCGTTGGAGGTCAGGTTGATCTCCACCATGATGTGACGGGCGGCCATCTCCTTTAATAAAGCGTGGGGATTGTCTTCGTACATGATGTCGACGCCGTGGCCGATGCGCTCGGCGTGGCCAAGGTCGACCGCTTCGCGGATATGGAAACGAAGGCCGGAGGGTGGCACCAGGCCGGGCGCGAGCTCTCCGGCGTGGAGCGTGATGTGCACCTTCGGATAGACGCTGTGGAGATAGTCGAGCATCCGCATCTGGCGGTGATACTCGGACATGGAGAGATAGGCATCTTCGGGCTGGACGAAGTTGATGCCGACAACGTCCGGGTCTTGGGACGCGACTTCAAAGCCGAGCAGAGTCTGCGCAAAGACCTGTTGCGGCGGAAAGGCGCGGAGTACCTGGTAGATAAATCGGATTTTGACCGAGCAGGCAGGCGCGGCGTCGGGCTGGCCGCAGTGCTCAATGCGGTCGCGGGAGTCGAGTGCATCGCGGAGTTGCTTGCGATCGATGGCAACTTCGTTGCGCAGGCCGCCGGCGAGCAGAGCGTCGCGGAAGTGGGCGAGTTCGGCGGGCGAGGTCCCAGTGGCGTCTCCGGTGCTGTCGGCTGCGGAATCCGCGGGAGTGCTGGGCCAGGGAATGGAGGCGCTGAGCCTGGCGGCGGCGCCGAAGCTGGGCGTCTTCATGACTTCGAGGTACTGCTCGTTTTGAGCAGCGGCGCGGGTAGCGACTTCGTCGAGCCATTCGCCGGCATGAGAATCGTTCACAGCGTCGAAGCGATCGAAGGTGTTGAAGAATTGGTCGTGCGCGCTGACTCCGGCGCTGGGGACGAAGCTGCGCATGGAGAAGGAATCGACTAAGGAGTCATATAGATGCTGGTTGGTGAAGGCGCTGTCGGCGCGAACGTCACCCTTGGCACAGACGGGCTGCGGAGGCAGGCTACGCGTTGTGCCGACGTTTTTTGTGAAACTGAGAGTTGCAGGATTGACGCAAAGGAGATCCGAGGCGGCATCCTTGAGGAAGGTTTCTGCGTAGATGGCTCCAGTGAGGTGCATGTGGAGGTCGGCGCCTTTGGGCATGCGGGCGAGAAAAGCACGAAGTTGCAAAGGGTTCTTCTTCGCGGCGCCGAAAGCGCGGGAGGCGCGTTGTTCCTGGCTGCGTTGGGATGTCTTGGAGGAGGCTGCCTGAGCGGTAGCGACAGCGATAAGGCAGAAGAGGACGGCAGAAACGAGGCTCTGGGTACGACGCAGCATGGATGACTCCGTTGGCATTACGGGATGAGAAAGGATAACTTGCGAGAGACAGGTTGGCGGTATGGCTCGCGGTTGCTATACTGAAACTGCGTTTGCGTTGCCGGTTCCCTGCCGGTAGCTGCTCCCCGAACGGGTTAGTTTCCAAAGGGCTGGGCGACAGACGTAGATCCTACGCACGGGCGTTCTTGGCGATCCCCGACAGAAAGCGTAAGTTGCCAAGGCCAGATAGCTCAGTGGTAGAGCGCGGCCCTGAAAAGGCCGGCGTCGGCGGTTCGATCCCGTCTCTGGCCACCATTAAATCAATAACTTAGCGGCAACCACAGAGTTAGTGTTTACGTCGCGCGACCAATACGCGACCATCCTCAGGCGATGTTCGCTTGGTCGCCCTCTCCCTGCACCTGCTCCGGCTTCTTCTTCATCAGGTTCCAGATCACCTTCGCAGTAGTACCGGTCTTCGTCATGTGCTCGCGCCCCAACTTGGCATAACGCTCGGTCATCTTGATATTCGAGTGACCGAGAATCTTCGCGAGCTCATAAAGATCGCCGCCGTTCATCATGTACCAGGACGCAAAGGTGTGACGCAGATCGTGGAACCAGAA